>Ga0065165_1003087_pt1 | contig 12410 bp, 8 predicted proteins | sample AraplaMF_Cvi_mMF_FD_63813 | JGI IMG/M metagenome (GOLD analysis project Ga0065165, IMG submission 63813) | Arabidopsis root microbial communities from the University of North Carolina, USA - plate scrape MF_Cvi_mMF (version 2) (version 3) | ecosystem: Host-associated > Plants > Roots > Endosphere... | reverse complement strand
GCGATGACGCTGGCCGGCGGCGAATATGCGATCCACGGCACCAACGTGCCGGGCTCGATCGGCGGCTTCGTCTCCTATGGCTGCATCCGCATGCTCAACGACGACATCACCGATCTCTACAGCCGCGTTCCGGTCGGCACGACGGTGGTCGTGACGCGCTGATCGGAGAGGTCCGGACAGGACCGCACAAGCCGCGTCGTTCGACGCGGCTTTTTTGCGACGCGGCTTTTTCGTTACCAGAAGCGCCAGCCCCGCGCGCACCAGCCGTCGCGATGGCCGCCATTGTAGCTGCGCGCGTAACCGCCCGCGAGCAGCGCGGCCGAGACGTTCGCGGTACGTTTGGTCGCGACGTCGGCAAGGACGCGCCCGTATTTATCCGCGCCGAGATTATAGATGCTGACGCCGCCCTCGCGGAGCAGCCCGCGTAGCGCCTCGGTGGCCGCCTCGGCCTTGTCCAATTCCTCCTGGCAGGACGCCTTCATCTCGGGCGCATCGATGCCGCGCAGGCGAACGCGCGCGACGAGATCACGGCCGCCCTGATGCACGCGCGCGAGAAAGGTGTCGCCGTCGATGGTGCGGATGACGTCGACGGGCCGACGAACATCGGCAGGGCCGGACTGTTGAAGGATGATCTCCGCGTCGTGTGACCGGCTGTCGGCTCCGTGCGGGATGGGCCAGTTCGTTCCGTGCCGGAAGGTGAGCACGATCGTCACGACGACACCGACGACGAACATCCATGGCAGCAGCCCCGAGAAGCGGCGGCCGAACGGCGAGCCGCCGAACCGCGGCCGATAGGCATTGGGGCGATCCTGGAAAAGCATCGGCTCACGCTAGGGCTGAGTCGGGGAAACCGGCAAGGCGCGATCGGACGCCGGGGCTTGATGGTCATGGCCCGATCGCGGCGGCGCTCGCCCGATCGTTGCCCGCCGGAAAATCGCACCTATGCGCGCCGCGCTGTTCCAAGTGCTCTCCGTTCGATACCTCCTGTAGTTGTACGGAGTTTGATCTTCAGCCGTTGTTTAGTATTAAGACGGAGTACTCGGTATGCGTGTGGGGGAGCGGTTAGCATGGTATCGTTCAAGTTTCGCATCGGGACAAAACTGGGATTGACGGCGAGTGCGGGGGTTCTTCTGGTCGGCGGCATGCTGGCCAACCAGCTCGTCCGGAACGGGCAGATCGCGGAACTGAGCGAGCTGGTGGTCATCAACACCGCCAACAAGGCCAATGCCCAGGGCGCCGAGCTCGCAGTGACCCGCGCACGCCTGGCCGTGGCGGAGATCGGATCTGCGTCCTCCCCCGACGTGCTCGCCAAGCATCTCGAAACATTGCGCGGCTCCATCGCCAAGGCCACGACCGAAATAGACGCCGCGCTGAATCGGTCCAAGCGCGCCGAGGCCAAAGAACTCTGTCGCGAGGTGAAGACCCTGCTTGAGGCCTCTCTGAAGGCGGGCAGCGATCTCGGCCAGGCCCGTGGCACCGCCATCGCAGAATTCGCGGCAGCCAACCAGATCGAGGACGCCTGGAACAAGGCGATCGAGAAATTGCTGGCATCGCCGGCGCTCGCGGCATCGCAGAGCCGTCTCAGCATCGAGCTCGCGTTGCGCGAAGCCGACTCGTCCTTCAAGGCGGTTAGTGCCGCCGATTGGCATTTCACGGCAACGGGTGACGTCGAGCAGAAAGATCGTGTCGGCGGACGCGCCGACGCGATGCTCCGTGTCCTGAAACAGGTGCGCCAGGTCGCCGGCGAAAAGGATATCGCGGACGGGATCGACGCGCTGACGGCCCTCGCTGGACGCTTCAAGGCAGCGACCGGCGCAGCCGTGAAGGCGGAGGAGACCAAGACGCGCGTGTTCGAAGAACGGGTGCTTCCGGCCGCCCGGGAAATCACGACCCGCGTCGACAAGCTGGTCTCCGCCAACAATGAATACATGGCCCTGCGACAGAATCAGCTGATGGCCGCGCTGGAGCAGGCGACCCAGGTCAGCCTGGCCATCGGCGTCCTCGTGATTTTGGTGCTGGCGGGCTCGGCGCTGTTTTCGGTGCTCAGCATCGCACGGCCGATCCGTCGCATCGGCGACGTGCTGCTGCAACTCGCCGGCGGCAACAAGGCCGTCGAGATTCCCTATACCGCGCGCGGCGACGAGGTCGGCGACAACGCCCGCGCCGCCCGCACCTTCCGGGACAATCTGATCCGCCTCGAGCAGATGGAAGCCGAGCAGAAGGATCAGGAGGCCGCCGCGGCCGCCCGGCGCAAGCAGGAGATGATGACGCTCGCCGGTGCGTTCGAGGATGCGGTCGGCGGCATCATCAACTCGGTGTCGTCCGCTTCCCAGCAGCTCGAGGCCGCCGCCGGCACGCTGTCGGGGACCGCCGAAGAAACCGAGCAGCTCTCCGGAATGGTCGCCGCGGCGTCCGAAGAAGCCTCCGCCAATGTCGGAGCCGTTGCCTCCGCCGCCGAGGAGATGAGCACGTCGGTCGTCGAGATCGGCCGCCAGGTTCATGATTCCAGCCGCATCGCCGGGGAGGCAGTGAGGCAGGCCGAGCGCACCGACGCCCGGATCAATGAATTGCTCAAGGCCGCCGGCCGGATCGGCGACGTCGTCAAATTGATCACCGCGATCGCGGAGCAGACCAATCTGCTGGCGTTGAACGCCACGATCGAGGCGGCGCGCGCCGGCGAGTCCGGCCGCGGGTTCGCAGTGGTTGCCAGCGAGGTCAAGGCACTGGCGGCGCAGACGGCGAAAGCGACTGACGAAATCGGCGCGCAGATCGCCGGCATGCAGACAGCGACGGAGGACTCCGTCGGCGCCATCAAGGAGATCGGCGCGACCATCTCCAGGATTTCGGACATCTCGACCACCATTGCGGCCACCATCGAGGAGCAGGGCGCTGCGACCGCCGAGATCGCACGCAATGTCAGCGAGGCGGCGAAGGGAACGGTCGAGGTCGCCGACAAGATCGCCCAGGTCAGTCATGGCGCCAGCGCCACCGGTTCGGCGTCGACGCAAGTGCTCGCATCCGCGCGCTCGCTCTCGACAGAGAGCGGCCGGCTCAAGAACGAGGTCGCAAAGTTCCTTGACATGGTGCGGGCTGCCTGACGCGCCCCACCTCGTGCAGTCGGCCCGAGGCCGGCTGCAAGCCTTCTTTCTGACGCTTCGAATTTACCAACGGCTCTGGGAGGCCCCCACGCCGAGCCTGCGCTCGCGCCTGGGTCAAACAGGTAAGCAGGGAGTTGAGCGATGATCATCAGCATTGTCGGTGGCGGCGCGACCGGCATCACGATCTTGCGCTATCTGGCGGAGCTCGCCGGATCGGAACGCCACCGGGGCGCTATCGGCGGCATCCAGCTGTTCGACAAGTCCGGCTTCGATGGCGGGGTCGCGTACCGCACCCAGAGCGACCGCCACCTCCTCAACATGAAGGCGGCGAAGATGTCGATACGTCCGGGCGACGCGGAGGAATTTCTACGCTGGGCCTGGGCCCGCGGCCTCGACTGCGGCCGGAACGACCACCTGCCGCGGATGGTCTATCGCGATTATCTGGACAGCGTCCGCAACAAGGCGATTGCGCAATGCCGCAGCGCCGGCGTGCCGGTTCTGGCCGAGCATGCCGAAGTGACCCGCATGCAGTTCTCGACGGATCACAATGTCCTGCTGACGACCGACGACAACGTCACGCATATCTCCTCCGTGCTGATCCTCTGCACCGGCCATAACGCGCCCGAGGACCATTATGGCCTCGCCAGTCACCCCAACTACATTCGCGATCCCTACGCGCAATTCAGCTTCACGGATCGTGAGGATACCGAGATCGGCATCCTCGGCAGCGGGCTGAGTGCGGTCGATACCGCAACAGCGCTGGCGAAGACCCATCTCCATGTCAGGATGACCTGCTTCTCCAGAAGCGGCCTGTTTCCCACAGTGCAGCCGGTCGAGATCCCCGTGATCACGAACGATTTCCGCGACGCGCTACATCACTATGTCGTCAGCCGCGAACGAGTCGGAGCGGACGCGTTTGCGCATCGGCTCTCCGACCTGCTGGTCGAAATCACCGGCCTCGACTGCGATCTGTCGTGCCGGGATGTCGCGACCGATGCGCTGGCCGACCTGGAGCGCAACATCGCAGAGGCCGAGACCAGCGAGCCCAACGTCCATTGCTATCTTGCCAGCATCGCCAATGTGGTGTGCGACGCCTGGAGCCGGATGAACGACGCCGAGAAGGCGCGGTTTATGGACGTCTACAATTCTGGCTGGCTGCGCAACCGCTCCGCGATGCCGCTGGAGAATGCGATCCGTATCCGCGACCTGATGCGATCCGGGAGGCTGTCGACGCGCGCCCGCCTGCGCAGCGTGACTGACGCCGGCGGCCGGCTTCGCGCGCATGCCGGCGATCACGTTTATCGCGACCTTGATTGTGTCATCGACGCGACGGGGCCGTCCTACCGGCTGGACAGCAGCCCGCTCTACCAGGACATGCAGCGGCAGGGCCTCATCGTGCTCGACGCGCTCGGCGGCATTCGCTGCGGCTATGACGACAGTCGCGTGCACGACCGGCATGGCAATGCCTATCCGAACGTCTACGCGGTCGGCAGTCCGACCAAGGGCACGCATTTTTTCGCCGGCGCCGTCGACATCAACATGCATCGCGCCGAAGCCGTGATCGATTCCATCCTCAATCCAAAGGGTTCGCAGATGAGTAGTCTCAAGACCTCCATCGAAGAAACCGACCGCCTCGCCGATCTCGTTCGTCAAGACCATCCCTCGCTCGACACCATGGTCCTTGCACCTGATGGCAAGTACCAGAACAGGCCGGCGGCGCTCGATGAGCTGATGTGGGAGGTGAGGGACTGCCTCGGCGAGACGTTCCGGGACTGGTCGCCTGCGGATTTCCCGACGCTCTATTGCGCATGGGGCCGCTGCCGTGTCGGCTCGACCGCGCTCACCAATCTATTCGGGGTCGCCGGAATTCCCTCCTACTTCCAGCCGGTGAAGGTCGTGCTGCGCCATCGGCTCCTTGGAAATGCAGGCGATCCCTGGGCCGTGCCGACGGCGGCGGAGCAGCCGCATGTCTTCAGCAAGGAGATGGCGGGACCCTACGTGCTGGCCGAAAGCCTGTTCCTGCCGCTCCAGCCGCTGATCGAGGCCGGCTGGCCGGCCGAGAAGCTTCACATGATCATGCTCGATCGCGATCCCGCGAGCTCGCTGGCGTCCTGGCTCGAGAAGTGGTCGGACCGCGTCCCCGAGGATCGGCTGATCCAGAACTACGTGATCTCCTCGCTGAACGCGCGTCGCGTCGAGACCTATGCAAACCGGCACGGCGTCCCCGTCACGCACTACGTCTACGAGGCGAGCAAGGACGCGACCGGATCGGTGCGAAAGCTGTTCGACCGGCTCGGCCTCGGCGAACGCTTCACCGAAAGCGCCGTCACCGACTGGAAGGAGCGCGGACAGATCGAGACGAAGGGCTCAGGCGTGACCTTCCTCAGTGAGCCCAAGGTCTACACCGTGGTCGGCCTTCACGGATCGGACACCGCCTATCGTTACCGGAGCCGCAAGACGGCGTCGCTGAGCGAGGCCCAGCTCCAGGTCATCGGCCGCTACGGCATCGACGAGATGTACCGCGCCTCGGTCGATGCCTGCATCCGTGACCTCGGGCTCGATACCGACACCGCCGCGCACCTGTTCGGCGACTGCATGGGCACAGCCGCATGACCGGACAGCTCATGCCAGTCATGGAGGCTATGCCGGCGCGCGACGCGCCGGACGAGGCCTCGGCGCACCGCGGCGCCAGCAGCCATCTCCGGCGCCTCGAAGCGGAGAGCATCCACATCCTGCGCGAGACGGCGGCCGAATTCCGCAAGCCGGTGATGCTCTATTCGATCGGCAAGGACTCCTCGGTTCTGCTGCACCTGGCGATGAAGGCGTTTCATCCCGGCAAGCCGCCGTTTCCGCTGCTGCATGTCGACACGACCTGGAAGTTTCGCGAGATGATCGCGTTTCGCGACCGCCGCGTGCGCGAGCTAGGCCTCGACCTGCTCGTCCACACCAACCAGGACGGCCTGAGCCAGGGCATCAGCCCCTTCACTCACGGCTCGGCCCGCTACACCGACGTCATGAAGACGCAGGCGTTGCGGCAGGCGCTGGATCTTCACGGCTTCGACGCCGCCATCGGCGGGGCGCGGCGCGACGAGGAGAAATCGCGCGCCAAGGAGCGCATCTTCTCGCACCGGAGCACCGCGCATCGCTGGGACCCGAAAAACCAGCGGCCGGAATTGTGGAGCCTGTACAACACGCTGCTCGCGCCCGGCGAAAGCATGCGGGTGTTTCCGCTGTCGAACTGGACCGAGCTCGACATCTGGGACTACATCCTCGCCGAGAACATCCCCATCGTGCCGCTATATCTCGCGGCCAAACGCCCGGTGGTCGAGCGCGACGGCGCGCTGATCATGGTGGACGATGAACGGATACCGCTACATCCCGACGAAGCGCCGCGCTGGCGCTCCGTCAGGTTTCGTACCCTCGGCTGCTATCCCCTCAGCGGCGCAACGGCCTCGACGGCGGCAACGCTGCCCGAGATCGTGCAGGAGATGATGGCGTCGCGCACCTCCGAGCGGCAGGGACGCATGATCGACCGGGACAGTCCCGCGTCGATGGAGCGCAAGAAGGCGGAAGGTTACTTCTGATGTCCTATCACGAGGCCCCCACGATCGCCGCCGCCGATGCGCCGCGGCTGGAGCAGGACGACCGTCCGACGTTGCGTTTCGTCACCTGCGGCAGTGTCGACGACGGCAAGAGCACGCTGGTCGGCCGCCTGCTCTACGATTCCAAAACGCTGCTCGACGACCAGCTCGACGCGCTGGCCTCGGAGAGCAAGACGTCCGGCACCACCGGCGGCGACCTCGATTTCGCGCTGCTGGTCGACGGCTTGCAGGCCGAGCGCGAGCAGGGCATCACGATCGACGTCGCCTACCGGTTCTTCGCCACCAAGCTGCGCCGCTTCATCGTCGCCGACACGCCGGGACATGCGCAGTACACGCGCAATATGGCGACCGGGGCCTCCAATGCCGATCTCGCCGTGGTGCTGGTCGATGCCCGCAAGGGCGTGATCACGCAGACCCGGCGCCACAGCCACATCCTGTCGCTGCTCGGCATCCGCCATGTCGTGCTTGCCGTGAACAAGATGGATCTGATCGGATTCGACGGCGACCGCTTCGCTTCCATCACCGCCGAATATCTCACCCTGGCCGGACAGCTCGGGATCTCGCAGGTGCAGTGCATCCCGGTCGTGGCGCCCGAGGGCGACAATATCGTCGCCGCGAGCGCGCGCATGCCCTGGTACACGGGACCGACCGTGACGGCCTATCTGGAATCGGTTGACGTTTCCGGCGACGCCTCGCAGCGGCCGTTCCGGCTGCCGGTGCAATGGGTCAACCGGCCGCATGCCGATTTTCGCGGCTTCTGCGGCCGGATCGCCAGCGGAGCAATTGCAGTTGGCGATGCAGTCAGCGTCCAGCCTTCAGGCCGCAGCACCCGCGTGGCGCGCATTCTGACGCCCGCCGGCGAGTGCGATCGCGCGGCCGCGGGCGAGTCCGTCACGCTCACGCTCGCCGACGAGATCGACGTCAGCCGCGGTGACGTTCTGACCGCGGGGCCCGCGCCGCTTGTCTCGGATCAGCTCGCCGCCCATCTCGTCTGGTTCGATGACGAGGCCATGGTCGCAGGCCGTCGTTATGTGCTGAAATGCGGCACGGCCTCGACCGGCGCAGTAATCACGACGCTCAAGCACCGCATCGCCATCGACACCATGGCGCAGGAAAGCGCCGCTACGCTCGACGTCAACCAGATCGGCTACGTCCATCTCAGGCTCGACCGCCCGCTGGTGTTCGAGGCCTATCGCGACGACCGCGAGATGGGCAGCTTCATCCTCGTCGATCCGATCAGCCACCGCACCGCCGCGGCCGGAATGATCGACCTTTCGCTGCGAGGGGCCAGCAACATTCATTGGCAGCACCTCGCGGTCGACAAGACGGTGCGGGCGCGGCTCAAGCAGCAGAAGCCCTGCGTGCTCTGGTTCACCGGCCTCAGCGGTGCCGGCAAATCGACCATCGCCGATCTCGTCGACCGCAGGCTTGCCGAACTCGGACGCCACGCCGCGTTGCTCGACGGCGACAATCTCCGCCACGGCATCAACCGCGACCTCGGCTTCTCCAGCGCCGAGAGGATGGAGAACGTCCGGCGCGTCGCGGAGATCGCGGCGCTGTTCGTCGATGCCGGCATGATCGCGCTGGTCGCGCTGATCTCACCGTTCCGCAGTGAACGGGAGACGGCACGCCACCGGGTCGAGACGGGCGAGTTCATCGAGATCCATGTCGCAACCCCGCTCGCCGAATGCGAGCGTCGCGATCCCAAGGGGCTCTATCGCAAGGCCCGGGCGGGCGAGTTGCCGGCATTCACCGGTATCGACCAGCCCTACGAGGCGCCGCATGCGCCGGAGATCACCATCGACACGTCGGAACTATCGAGCGAGGCGGCGTGCGAGCGCATCATCCGCTACCTGCGCGAGCACCATTATCTGTAGCAGCCGAGAGCTTTGTGCCCGCGTCGCCAGCTCGGACCGGCGGAGAGCTCAGAAGTCGGAGGCGATGCCCTTGCGCTCCCAGTCGCCGTAGCGGGTGGGCTCGGGTCCTTTCGGCCCCTGCAACTCCTTCGGCGCCGCCTCGTGCCTGGCCTCGTCCTGGGCCGCCGCGGCTTGCCGGCGCGCCTCGGCTTCGGCCAGCGCACGCTGGGCGGCCGGCGGAAGCTGCTTGCGATCGGGAACGGGAGGCTGGTCACTCATGGTCCGGCTTTCTAGCGCAGGACGGCCCGCGGCGCGACGGTCAATAACGCATTCCTGAAATCGGCTCCGGAGGGCTGAAAAAACCCGGAAGCGATTCTTACATTTGGCATATTCGCGTGCCAGAGATCGGGTCCTCTAGGCATGCGCCGATAGCGGCGGGACTGCCGCTCGCTCAGAACCTTGCTTCAGCATGCCATCTCAACGTTTTGCCCCTCCGTCCGAAGTGCCAGGTCTTGCGGCGCGGCGGATTGCCGCCGACATCGTCGACGGCGTGCTGCACAAGCACCGCACGCTTGACGACCAGCTCGACGGCGGCGGCGCCCATCCGGGACTGAAGACGCTGGCCGACCGCGACCGCGCGCTGATGCGCCGCCTGGTCGCCACGGTGCTGCGCCGGCTCGGCACGCTTGGCCATGTGCTGTCCCGCCTGCTCGACAAGGGCATTCCCTCCGACGCCCCGCGCGCGCAGAGCGCGCTCTTGATTGGCGCCGCGCAGATCCTCTGGATGGACGTGCCCGATCATGCCGCCGTCGATCTCTCCGTCCGCCTCGTGCAATCCGACCGCCGCGCCGCGCGCTATGCCGGCCTCGTCAACGCCGTGCTGCGCCGCTGCGCGCGAGAGGGCCACGCGCTGGTCGAGGAAGTCGCCGCGCAATCGCTCGACCTGCCCCCCTGGCTGCTTGCGCGCTGGAGCGCGCATTACGGCGAGGCGACCGCGCGGGAGATGGCGCTGGCGCTCGGCCACGAGCCCTCGCTCGATCTCACCGTCAAGTCCGACGCCGCGCAATGGGCGAGCCGGCTGCATGGCGAAACGCTGCCGACCGGAACGGTACGGATGCTGCTGCACGGCGCGGTGACGATGCTGCCGGGCTTTGCCGAAGGACAGTGGTGGGTGCAGGACGCCGCCGCCGCGCTGCCGGCCCGGCTGTTCGGCGACATCAAGGGCAAGTCCATCGCGGACCTCTGCGCCGCCCCCGGCGGCAAGACCGCGCAACTGGCGCTATCGGGCGCGCATGTCACGGCGATCGACCGCTCGCCCGCCCGGGTGGCACGCCTGCGCGAAAATCTGGCGCGGCTGTCGCTCCAGGCCGAGACTGTCGTCGCCGACGCCGTGGAATGGGCCGGACCGACGGAGTCCTTTGACGGTATCCTGATCGATGCGCCCTGCACCTCGACCGGCACGATCCGCCGTCATCCTGACGTCGCCTGGCTGCGGCAGGAAGCCGATATCGCTGCCCTGACCGTTCTTCAGCAGCGGCTGCTGAAGAAATCCGTCTCGCTGCTCAAGCCTGGCGGGACTTTGGTCTATTGCACCTGTTCGCTGGAACCCGAAGAGGGCGAGCAGGCGATCGCCGCGCTGCTGGCCGCAGAGCCCGCGCTTCGCCGCGTCCCGATCGAGGCATCGGAGGTCGCGGGCCTCGACGAGATCATCACCGGAGATGGCGACCTCCGCACCTTGCCGAGCCATTTGCCCAACGCCGATCCCAAGCTCGGCGGGCTCGACGGATTTTTCGCGGCCCGGCTCGTTAAATCCTGATTTTGCACTGGTTTCTGCAATCCCGACGCCGATTCGCGCCGTTCAGGGTGGTGTCAGGCGGGCGATTTTGGGATTAATAAGGATTCGTCGGAATCCTCTCCCCCTTCAAGGCAAGGCGTGTCGGTCGCTCAACGCAGACGTATCTCGACGCTGGTGATGAACCGCTTCGCGCGGAACATGCTCGCGCGCGCGAGCGGTGGTTCCGTTGCGTTGTCGCGCGTCTGGCCCGGCCGCACCGACCGGCTGATCATCGCGCCGCATGATCTGCGCACCGCGGATGCGACCCGCGCCGCCGAGATCTATGCCGGCCGCTTCGTCTTCGCCGGCAAGATCGTCAATTGCCACGGCCGCTCGATCTTCGATCTCGAACCGCCGTCGGAGGATTGGGAGGTCGCGCTGCTCGGCTTCGGCTGGCTGCGCCATTTGCGCGCCGCCGACACCGCGCTGACGCGGGCCAATGCGCGCGCGCTGGTCGAGGACTGGATCGCCAATCCCGCCAACAAGCGCCGCCCCGTTGCGCGGCGCGCCGACGTGCTGGCGCGGCGCGTGATCTCGCTGCTGTCGCAGGCGCCGCTGGTGCTCAACGACACCGACAACAAGTTCTACCGCCGTTATCTGCGCGCGCTCGCCCGCGAGATCCGCTTCCTCCGTTATACGATGGTGGACATCCCGGACGGCGTGCCAAAACTCCAGGTGATGATCGCGCTGTGCTACGCGGCGCTGTGCCTCGCCAACCAGGCACGGCACATCCGCAGTGCGTCGAAAAAGCTTTCCGACGAATTGCAGCGGCAGATCCTGCCCGACGGCGGCCACATCTCGCGTAACCCGGGCGCGCTGATCGAGCTGCTGATCGACCTCTTGCCGCTGCGGCAGACCTTTGCCGCGCGCAACATCGCGCCGCCGCCGGCGTTGCTCAACGCGATCGACCGCATGATGCCGATGCTGCGCTTCTTCCGGCATGGCGACGGTAATTTCGCGCTGTTCAACGGCATGAGCGCGACGTCCTCGGATTTGCTCGCCACGCTGCTCGCCTATGACGACGCCCATGGCGCGCCGATGGCGAACATGCCGCATACCGGCTTCCAGCGCCTCGATGCCGGCCAGACCACCGTGATCATCGACACCGGTCCGCCGCCGCCGGCCGGTGTCAGCCACGACGCCCATGCCGGCTGCCTGTCGTTCGAGCTGTCCTCCGGCATCAGCCGCATCGTCACCAATTGCGGCATGCCGACCACGGGACGCGACAATTGGCGGCCGTTCGCGCGCGGCACCGCGGCGCATTCGACGCTGACCTATCACGAGACGTCCTCGTGCCAGTTCGTCGAGATGTCGGCGATGAAGCGGCTGCTGCACGGCTCGCCCGTCACCAGCGGCCCGGTCGAGGTCGAGAGCTATCGTGAAATCGTGCAGAACGGGACGCTGCTGACGACCTCGCATGACGGCTATCTCGCCAAATTCGGCGCGATCCATCGCCGCGTCCTGATGATCGCCAATGATGGCGCGCGCATCGACGGCGAGGACACGCTGTCGCCGCCGCAGGGCGGACGCTTCAAGGGCGCGGATGCCGATTTCGCGCTGCGCTTCCATCTGCATCCTGCGGTGAAGGCGAGCCGGCTGTCGGACGCCCGCGGCGTCATGCTGGTGCTGCCGAACCGCGACGTCTGGACCTTTGAAGCCCTGGACGACAAGGTCGACCTCGAGGACAGCGTGTTCCTGGCCGGCAATGACGGGCCCCGCCGCACCGCGCAGATCGTGATCCGGCAGGATGCGCGACAGGCCCCCTCGATCCGCTGGAGTTTTGTGCGCTCGACGGCCTCGCCGGCGGTCACCAACGCCCGCCGAAATGCGCGGCGGGAGCCGGAACTTCCGCTGTAGACGCGTTCGATTCGGCCCCATCTGATCGTTGTGAAAACGGCCAAAAGCTGCTATCGAGCGCTCGTTCGCGCGACTGGCGACCTTGGATGGAGCACCATCGGGAAGCGCGACACATATCCGCCGCGCGCCTGGGCATAGACACTCCTTAAGACAGAGGATCTTG
>Ga0065165_1003086_pt1 | contig 12412 bp, 12 predicted proteins | sample AraplaMF_Cvi_mMF_FD_63813 | JGI IMG/M metagenome (GOLD analysis project Ga0065165, IMG submission 63813) | Arabidopsis root microbial communities from the University of North Carolina, USA - plate scrape MF_Cvi_mMF (version 2) (version 3) | ecosystem: Host-associated > Plants > Roots >... | reverse complement strand
CGCCGCAAGCATGCGCATCCAAGTCAGCCGGCCAGAGAACGCAGCCCTGGCATGTCGACGATGTCGATCTCGCGCAGGCGCACCCGCAGGCAGCCCGACGCGCGCAGCCGCGTCAGCACGTGGCTGACGGTTTCGATGCGCAGGCCCAGGTGGCTGCCGATGTCCTCGCGGCTCATCGGCAGGCGCAGTTCGGCGGCCGACTGCCCGCGCTCCTGCGCCCGCTCCGACAACCCGAGCAGGAACGCCGCAATGCGCGCGCCGGCCTGGCGCTGGCCGAGCAGCCGCATCAGCGCATGGTCGCGCACGATCTCGCGGCTCATCAGCTGGTGGAAGCGCCGCTGCAACATCCCCGACGCCGCCAGTGCCTGCTCGACCTGGTCGTACGGCAGCTCGCAGACCTCGGAATCCTGCAACGCGATCGCCTGGCAACGGTGCAGCCCGGCATCGATCGCATCCAGCCCGAGCAGGTCGCCCGGCAATGCGAAGCCGGTCACGCGGCCGTTGCGCGGCGGCGTGCCGACGCTGGTCTTGAAGCTGCCGCTGCGCACCGCGTACAGCGAGACGAATCCCTCGTCCTGCTGGAACAGCGTGTCGCCGGCCGCCACCCGGCGCACGCTGCCGGCCACCGCCGACGCGATGTCGTCGCGCACGACCGGCAGGCACAGGTGGCGCCGCTCGCACAGCGCGCAGTCGGGTTCGGCGGGCAATGCAGGGGAATGGTTCATCGAAGCCATTGTGGGAGGCCGCTCGCGGGCGCCGATTGATCCAGCGCAAACCGCCGCGGCACGCGCCGCGCGACAGTGCCGCCATGGCCTCCGCAACCTCCTCCCTTCCGCTCGACGACGACCTGCTGCGCCGCTTCGACGTGCCCGGTCCGCGCTACACCTCGTACCCGACCGCCGACCGCTTCGGCGAGGCGTTCGATGCGCCGGCATACCAGCGCACGCTGCTCGCGCGCGGCGCCAGCGGCGCCCCGCTGTCGCTCTACGTGCACATCCCGTTCTGCGAATCGGTCTGCTACTACTGCGCCTGCAACAAGGTGATCACGCGCCACCACGAGCGCGCCGTCGAATACCTGGACGCCCTCGCCGTCGAGATCGAGCTGCACGCCACCGCGCTCGGCAGCGGGCTGCCGGTGTCGCAGCTGCACCTGGGTGGCGGCTCGCCGACCTTCCTGGACGATGCCGAACTCACGCGGCTGATGTCGATGCTGCGCGCCGCCTTCCGGCTGCTGCCCGACGCCGAGATCTCGATCGAGGTCGACCCGCGCACCGTCACGCCGGCCCGGCTGGCGCACTTCCGCACGCTCGGCTTCAACCGCATCAGCTTCGGCGTGCAGGACATCCAGCCCGACGTGCAGCAGGCGGTGCACCGCGTCCAGCCCTTCGAGGACGTGCGCGTGCTGGTCGCCGCCGCGCGCGTGCAGGGCTACGAGTCGATCAACGTCGACCTGATCTACGGCCTGCCGAAACAGACGCCGCAGAGCATGGCCGAGACCGTCGCGCGGGTCGCCGAGTTGCGGCCCGACCGCGTCGCGCTGTATGGCTACGCGCACCTGCCGGAGCGCTTCAAGCCGCAGCGGCGCATCGTCACGGCCGAGCTGCCCGGCGGCGCCGACCGCGTCGCGATGCTGCGCGGCGCGATCCACGGTTTCCTCGCCGCCGGCTATGAAGACATCGGCATGGACCACTTCGCGCTGCCCGGCGACGCGCTCGCCCGCGCACGCCGCGCCGGCCGGCTGCACCGCAACTTCCAGGGCTACAGCACGCAGCCCGATTGCGACCTGATCGGCCTCGGCGTCTCGGCGATCGGCCGCATGGGGGCCAGCTACAGCCAGAACGCGAAGACGCTGCCGGAGTACTACGAAGCGCTCGCGCAGCGCCGCTTCCCGGTCGTGCGCGGCCTCGCGCTCGATGCCGACGACCTGCTGCGCCGCGACGCGATCATGGCGCTGATGTGCCAGGGCCGCGTCGACCTGGCGGCGCTCGGCCTGTCGCACCAGGTCGACGGCAAAGGGTATTTCGCACCCGAGCTCGCGTCGCTGCAGGTCTTCGCCGCCGACGGCCTGATCGAGATCGACCACGGCGCGACCGTGCGGGTCACCCCGCGCGGCTGGCTGCTGGTGCGGGCGATCGCGATGGTGTTCGACCGCCACCTGCAGGCCGCGCGCGCACGGATGCGCGAAGGCGGCGGCGCCACCTCGACCGGCGCGCGCTTCTCGCGCGTGCTGTGACGACGATGAGCCCTGCGCTGTTCACCGGTGCCGCACTGCTCGGCCTGGCCGGCTCGGTGCATTGCGCGGCGATGTGCGGCGCGAGCAGCGCCGCCGTCGTGCGCGCCTGCGGCGGCAGCGCGGGCGGCCGCACGCTGCAGGCCGCCGCTGCCTTCCACGGCGGGCGCCTGCTCGGCTATGCGCTGGCCGGCGCCATGGTCGCTTCCAGCGTCTCGGCCCTCGGCTGGATGGCCCAGGCGACGCCGGCCTTGCGCCCGCTGTGGGCGCTGCTGCACGTGGCCGGCATCGCGCTCGGGCTGTGGCTGCTGGCCAGCGGGCGGCAGCCGCGCTGGCTCGCGCAGCTCGGCCGGGCGCCGGCGACGGCGCAGGCGCCGCGCGCCGGCGGCTGGCAGGTGGTGGCCGGGCCGCTGAAGGCCGGTGCCGCCGGCAGCATGTGGGTCGCATGGCCGTGCGGGCTGCTGCAGTCGGCACTGGTGCTCGCGGCGCTGGCCGACGGCGCGCTGGCCGGCGCCGCCGTGATGGCGGCGTTCGCCGTCGCGTCGTCGCTCGCGCTGTGGGGCGCACCGCTGCTGTGGACCCGGCTCGATCGGCAGGCGCTCGCCTGGAGCATCCGCCTCGCCGGCCTGTGCCTGGTGCTCGGCTCGGGCTGGTCGCTCGGCCACGGGCTGTGGCCGGACGCGGCGCTCTTCTGTACCACCTCCTGATCCTCCTTTCGACATGACCATGACCCTTTCCTCCTCTCCCCGCGCCTTCATCGTCGGCAGCGGCATCGCCGCACTGTCCGCCGCCGTCCTGCTGATCCGCGATGCCGGCTGGCGCGGCCGCGACATCCGCATCCTCGAGGAGCTGCCGGTCGTCGGCGGCGCGCTCGACGGCAGCGGCGATGCGATCGGCGGCTTCCTGACCCGCGGCGGACGCATGTGGACGGAGGAGGCCTACGTGTGCCTGTGGGACGTGCTCGCGAGCGTGCCGGCCGCCGGCGACCGTTCGCGCAGCGTGAAGGACGCGGTGTGGGCCTTCAACGCCGAGGTGCTCACCGATGCGGGCGCCCGGCTGATCGACGGCGAGCACCGCATCCTCGACGCGAGCGCGCTCGGCTTCGACCTGCACGACCGGCTCGACCTGGTGCGCCTGCTGGTCACGCCCGAACGGCTGCTCGGCACGCGCCGCATCGACGACTGGTTCGCGCCGCACTTCTTCGAGACGAACTTCTGGGCCCTGTGGCGCACCACCTTCGCGTTCCAGAACTGGCACAGCGCGGTCGAGCTGCGCCGCTACATGCTGCGCTTCCTGCAGGAGTTCCCGCGCATCCACACGCTCGGCGGCGTGCGCCGCACGCCGCTGAACCAGTACGACTCGGTGGTGCGGCCGATGCAGGACTGGCTCGCGCAGCACGGCGTGGTGTTCGAGCTCGGAAGCCGCGTTCTGGACGCCGATTTCGCCGAGGAGGGCGGCGGACGGCGCATCGAGAGGCTGCATGGCGAGCGCGCCGGCCGGCCGTTCGCGATCGACCTCGGCCGCGACGACAAGGTGTTCCTGACGCTCGGCTCGATGACGGCCGACGCGAGCCGCGGCGGCCACGACCGCGCGGCCGAACTGGTGCGCGAGCCGCTCGACGGCGCGTGGACGCTGTGGAAGCGGCTCGCGCGCAAGGCGCCCGGCTTCGGCCGCCCGCAGGCCTTCTGCGGCGACGTGGACCTCAGCAAGTGGCTGTCGTTCACGCTGACGCTGCGCAACCCGGCGCTGATCGAGCGCATCCGCCAGTTTTCCGGCAATGCACCGGGCACCGGTGCGCTGATGACGTTCAAGGAATCGAACTGGCTGATGTCGATCGTCGTGCCGCACGCCCCGCACTTCGCGAACCAGCCGGACGGCGTCTGGACGGTGTGGGGCTACGGCCTGTTCGTCGACAAGCCGGGCAACTTCATCGACAAGCCGATGGCCGCCTGCACCGGCCGCGAGATCCTCGAGGAGCTGGTGCGCCACCTTGGCTTCACCGACATCCTCGACCAGCTGCTGGCCACCAGCACCGCGATCCCGGTGATGATGCCGTACATCACCAGCGAGTTCGCGTGCCGCGGGGCCGGCGACCGGCCGGACGTGGTGCCGCGCGGTGCGCTGAACTACGCGCTGCTCGGGCAGTACGTCGAGATCCCGGAGGACGTGGTGTTCACCGTCGAGTATTCGGTGCGCAGCGCGATGCATGCGGTGTACGGCCTGCTCGGCATCGAGCGGCCGATCCCCGCCGTGTACCACGCGATCGCCGACCCGGCGGTCGCGCTGGCGGCGATGAAGACGCTGGTGGGCTGACGCGCCGCCGGCCGGGGCTCAGCCGACGGTCAGGTCGTTGATCACGGCTCGCACGCCGGGCGCCGACCAGGCCACGCCCTGCGCGGCCTCGCGCTCATGCCACGAATCGACGCGGCCGCCCAGCCGCACGGTGTGCCCTTCGACGCTCACCCGGATGCGCTGGCTCTCGCGCAGCGTCTGGCGGATCAGCGCCTCCTCGATCTTGCGCTTCAGGTCGTCGACCTGGGGCTGCGCGCGCAGCCCCATCAGGTTGGTGATGCCGATCACGCCGGCCAACGGGCGGATGGCCTTCTCGACGCTGCGGCGCTGGTAGTCCCAGTCGACCTCGCCGCGCAGCGTGACCCAGCCCCGCTCCACGGTCAGTTGCACCGCGCTCGGCGACACCGCGGTGTTCCAGCCCAGCGCCCGTTCGGCGTTGGCGGCGAGCTCGGTGTCGCTGCGCATGTGCTCCTTCAGCAGCCGCACGTCCAGCTCGACCGCGAGCGCCCTGACGCCGGCCACGCGCTGCGCGGCGCGCACCGCCGCGTGCTTCTGCCCGAAGGTGTCGATGTGGCCCGTCAGCGTGACGACCGCGTCCTTTACCGCGACGCCGATCTGGGTGGCGTGCGTGGCGGGGTCCCACGCCAGCTCGGCCGAAACTTCCTGCTTGAGTTGCTCGTCCGTCTTCATGCTTGCTCCTGTGTGTGAAAAGGGGGTGGCCGATTCAATCTAGGCGCTGCGTGCGCACGCGCCTTGCGCTGGGTCAACGCAGGAGCCCGGCATCAGCACCTGCAAGCTGCCGCGCTGAACGCGAGGCAGCGCGCGGCCAGCGTCGACGCCTGCAGCGGGCGGGCCGCGTCGATCGCGATGCAGTGCAGCAGTTCGTCGGCCGCCAGCGGCTGCTGCCGTGCCGCCAGGCGTTCGAGCACCTCGCCGTCGGCCTCCGACGGATCGTCGCCGCGCGCGCGCCGGGCGCGCACGCGCTCGTGCAGCAAGGCCAGCGGCGCCTGCAGGTCGAGCACCGCGAACGGCACGCCCCAGGCCTGCGCGGCCGCCGCGAAGTCGTCGCGCTCGCCGCGCTGCAGGAAGGCCGCGTCGACCACCACCGGCCAGCCGGCGGCAATCGCCCGGCCGGCATGCTCGCGCAGCGCGGCATAGGTGCTGCGCGTCGCCGCGTCGGCATAGCGGGTGGGCGCGTCGTGCAGCCGGCGGCGCAGCACGTCCGAGCGCAGCCGCAGCGCGCCGATGCGTTCGGCCAGCGCGAGCGCGAGCGCGCTCTTGCCGCTGCCCGGCAACCCGTGGGTGATCAGCAGCCGCGGTCGCCGCGGTGCCAGCGCAAGCGTTGCCGCCACGCGCAGGTACGACTGCGCGTGCGGCCATCCCGCCGGGCCGCCCTGCGCACGCCGGATGCCGGCGACCTGCGCGCGCACCAGCGCCCGGGCGACCAGCGCGAAGCGCCACAGCGGGATGCCGTCGAAATCGCCGGTGGCGTCGATCCATGCGTTGGCGAAGCGGGTCGCGAGCGCCGGCAAACGATGCGCGCGCAGGTCCATCGCGGCGAACGCCGCGTCGTCGACGATGTCGATCCAACGCAGCGCCGGATCGAACTCGATGCCGTCGAACGCCGTCACGCCGTCCGCCTCGACCAGCAGGTTGGCCAGGTGCAGGTCGCCATGGCATTCGCGCACCCGGCCCGCGGCCGCGCGCGCCCGCCACGCCGGCGCAAGGCGCCCGGCTTCGCCGGACAGCCAGTCGCGCAGCGCGTTCATCGTCGCGCCGCGCCCGGGCAGCGCCGCCGCCACCGCATCGCAGCAGGCCAGCGCCACCGGCCCGCGCCACGCGGCCGCGGCGGCAGCCGTCGCCGCATCGGCCCGCAGGGCGTCGGTGTGGAAGGCCCCGAGCCGCGCGGCCAGCCGGTCCACGTCCTGCGGCACCAGCGTGCCGGCGACCGCGCGTTCGCTGAACAGGCTGCCGGCTGCGAAGCGGCGCATCCGCACCGCGTGGTCGAGCACCGGGCCGTCGCCGTCGATGCACGGCCCCTGCGGTCCGCCGGTGATGCGGCACACGTCCAGGTACAGGTCGGGTGCGAGGCGCCGGTTCAGCCGCAGTTCCTCCTCGCACAGGCGCAGGCGCTGCGCGGGCTGCGTCGCATCGACGAAGGGCAGCGCGAGCGGCTTCTTCAGCTTGTAGGCGAACTCCCCGGCCAGCAGCACCCACGACAGGTGGGTCTCGACCACGCCCACCTCGGCGCCGACGCGCCTGGCGAGCCAGCCGCGCAAGGCCTGGATGTCGACGCCATCGAAGCCCACGGTCTGCGCCATCAGCCGCCGCCGGACGCGGGGCGCGCGCGCACGGCGCCCATGGCGCCGAGGACCCGCTTGCCGAACGTGCTCATGATCGTTCTCCGGTGGTGGGATGGTGGGGTGGTCGGGCGATTCTTTGGCCGCCCGGCAGACTGCGGATTGATCCCGCGCAAGGCCGTTCCAGCGCCGCCGACTACGCTGGAACGGCGTGACCGAAGCCCGCCACGCGCCACCGGAGCCGAGCCATGCCACCCCTTGCCGCCTGCAGCACCGAACCGCCGCCCCCGCCGGACGCGCTGTCGCGCGTGCTGCTGGCACTGTCGAACGATCCGCAGCGCGAACGCATCCGCGTCGGCGACCTGCTGCTCGCGATGCAGGACCAGGCGCTGGCCACGCTGATCCTTTTCTTCGCGCTGCCCAACCTGCTGCCGGTGCCGCCGGGCACCTCGGGCGTGCTCGGGGTGCCGCTGCTGTTCCTCGCGGCGCAGCTCGCGCTCGGGCTGCCGGCCTGGCTGCCGGCGCCGATCGCGGCGCGCTCGATGTCGCGCGAGCGCTTCGCCGCCCTCACCCGGCGCCTGCTGCCGTGGCTTGCGCGCGTCGAGCCGCTGCTGCGCCCGCGCTGGCCGGCGCTGTCGGCGGCGCTGCCGGTGCGGCTCGCCGGGCTGCTGTGCTTCGTGCTCGCCGCCGTGCTCGCGCTGCCGGTACCGCTGGGCAACATGGCGCCGGCCTTCGCGATCAGCGTCATGATGCTGGGCGTGCTCCGGCACGACGGCGCATGGCTGCTGGCCGGCGCGGCGGCGGGCGTCGCCGCGCTCGGCATCGCGGTCGCGGTGATCTGGGCGGGCCTGCAGGCCCTGCCGCACTCTGCGCTGCCATGAGCGGGATGGTCATCATCGCGATCCTGGTCGGCCTCGGCGTCATCGCGGCGGCGGTGCTGCTGTGGCTGCTGACCCACCCGCTGGACTGAAGGACGAGCCATGCCAGCGAGCACGATGCGCGCGATGGTGCTGCGGCACCCCGGCGAACCGCTTCACCTCGAAGAGCGGCCCCTGCCGCTGCCGGGGGCCGGCGAGGTGCTGCTGCGCGTCGAGGCGTGCGCTGTGTGCCGCACCGACCTGCACGTGGTCGACGGCGAGTTGCCGCTGCCGCGCCTGCCGCTGGTGCCGGGGCATGAGATCGTCGGCATCGTCGAGCGGCTGGGGCCGCAGGTCACGCGGCTGCGGGTCGGCATGCGCGTCGGCGTGCCGTGGCTCGGCCACACCTGCGGGCATTGCGATGCCTGTGCCCGCGGCAGCGAGAACCTGTGCGAGGCGCCGGTCTTCACCGGCCACGGCCGCGACGGCGGCTTCGCGACGCACACCGTCGCCGAGGCCGATTTCTGCATCGAGCTGAACCTGGACCAGCCGTCGCTGCTGCTCGCGCCGCTGCTGTGCGCCGGGTTGATCGGCTGGCGCTGCCTGCGGCTGGCGGGCGATGCGCGCCACCTCGGGCTGTACGGCTTCGGCGCCGCGGCGCACCTGGTGGCGCAGGTCGCGCTGCAGCAAGGCCGGCAGGTCCATGCGTTCACGCGGCCGGGCGACATCGCCGCGCAGGACTTCGCGCGCCGGCTCGGCGCGGTGTGGGCCGGCGCGAGCGGCGAATCGCCGCCGCATGCGCTGGACGCGGCGATCCTGTTCGCGCCGGCCGGCGAGCTGGTGCCGATCGCGCTGCGCGCGGTGCGACCCGGCGGTCGCGTGATCTGCGGCGGCATCCACATGAGCGACATCCCGTCGTTCCCGTACGAGCTGCTGTGGCACGAGCGGCAGCTGATGTCGGTGGCCAACCTCACGCGCGCCGACGCGGCCGAGTTCTTCGCGTTCGCCCGGCGCCATCCGCTCGACGTGCATGCCACGCCCTACCCGCTGGAACGCGCGAACGTCGCGCTGGCCGACCTGCGCGCAGGCCGCGTGCTGGGGGCCGCGGTGCTGATGCCGTAGCGGGCCGGCACGTCAGCGCGCGCCGGGCGCCGGCGACCAGTCCGGGCGCGTAGCCGCCTGCGAATCGACGACCACCAGCCAGCGCCCCGCCCACGGGCTGGGCAGGCGGTCGGACCGCAGCACCCACGGCACGCGGCCCTTGTCCGCCGCCAGGGCCGCGTCGTAGTCCGCATCGAGCACGCCGTAGCGGTCGAGAAATTCGTCGACACGCGCAGGAATGCGGATGCAGCCCTTGGACTGCGCGGAACCGAGCCGCCGCTCCAGCAGATCCGGGTCGGTGGCATGCACCTGCAGGCGCATCACGCTCATCGCGCGATTGCCCCAGCCCTTCGGCGCCGCGACCCAGCCGAAATCGAAGATGCGCGAACCCTGGCGGCCATAGCCGCGGATGCCGAGATCGTTGCGCGTGCCCTCGGCCCGGAAGTCGGGATTGGCCAGTGCATGCGCAAACACGCCGGTGGGCGTCACGAAGTGCTCGTAACGACCCGGCAGTCCGGTCGACACCGGCGCGGCACCGACCACCCGCCAGCCGTCTGCCGGCGAACCCCAGAACAGCACCAGCGCCTGCACCTGCGGACTGCGGTCCACCAGCAGCACGAACTGCGTTGCCGCGCCCGGATCGATGCCGGCGGACAGCCACGCCTGGGCGAGCCGTGCGGCGTAGGCCGCAGCGGCATCCGCGGGCACCTCCAGTCGCGGGCCCACCTCCTGGGCGAACGCGACGGCCAGGGGCGGCAGCACCGGCCCCGGCTGCGCCTGCGACGGCTGGCCGGCCGCGAGCAGCGCGGCCACGCCCAGCCGGCGCGCCGCCTGCAACACGCTCACGCCGTCGTCGTGGCGGGTGCGGTCGCACGCACCAGCAGCACCGGCACCGGCGACGAGCGCAGCACCTGCTCGGCATCGCTGCCGAGGAAGAAGCGGCTCGCACCGCGGCGGCCGTGCGTGCCGAGCACGACCAGGTCGGCGCCCCAGCGGGCCACTTCCTGCTCGACCGCTTCGGACAGCCGCGTGGCCAGGCCTTCGAACAGCTGCGTGTCGACGGCGACGCCGGCGGCGAGCGCGGTGGCGCGCCCCTTCTCGAGGATCTCCTCGCCGGCCTGACGCAGCATCGGCAGCACCTCGCCGGAATAGGCCGCAAAGCTCGCGTAGCCGGCGCTCAGCGTCGGGTCCTCGACCAGGTTCAGCAGGCGGATCTGGCCGCCGGTCAGCCTGGCCAGGCGGATGGCTTCGTCCAGGCCGAGCATCGAGGTGGCGCTGCCGTCGATCGGCACGAGAATGCGTTGGTACATGATGGGTTTCCCGAGTGGCGTGGCGACCTGCCACCGCGACAGTGTGGGAAACCCGCGGCCGCGCCGGCTTGATCCAGATCAGCAGCCGCCGTCAGCGCCGGTACAGCCCGTCGATCTCGGCCTCGAAGCGAGCCATCGACATCAAGGCGACGCCACTCGGAAGTCAATCCCCACGCGACCACTTCCGAGTAGACTTCCGAGCCATGGACTTGAAGACATTGCTCGCAAATGCGGAGGGGAAGACGCTCGAATTCAAGCGCGACCTCTCGTCGCCGAGCGGCGCATTGCGCACTGTCATCGCATTTGCCAACACGGCAGGCGGCACGCTGCTGATCGGCGTCGAAGACGGAACGCGACGCGTGTGCGGGGTGACGGATCCGCTGGCCATGGAAGAGCGTCTGGCCAACTTGCTGAGTGACGGAGTCTCGCCCCACCTCCTACCCGAGATCGAGATACTTCCATGGCGGACTTCGCATGTGGTCGCGGTGCAGGTCTTTCCAAGCCCGGGCAGGCCACACTTCATCAAATCCGCCGGAGTCGAAGCAGGCTCCTACGTCCGGGTCGGATCCACAAACCGCCGTGCCGATGCCGAATTGCTCGAGGAATTGCGCAGGTCCAGCCTGGGTCGATCGTTCGACGAACAGGCGGTGCCCGAATTGGACTCGGAAGACATCGACTTCCAAGTTGCTTGCGGGTATTTCTCTCCGGTGCGCAAGCTGAGGAAGCCGGATCTGCAGACATTGCGCCTCCTTGTGCCGCACCAGGGACGCCATGTGCCGTCGGTTGCGGGGGTACTCCTGTTCGGACGCGATCGCGAAACCCGCTTCCCCGACGCCTGGATTCAGGCGGGAAGATTCGCCGGTACCGACAAGACGCGCATCGTCGATACCGCGCGCATCCATGGCCCGCTGCCGCAACAGGTCGAAGACGCCGTACGGTTCGTCGAGAAGCATGGCCTGCACGGCTACGACATCGGTTCAGTGCGCAGGACAGACTCTTGGAGCCTGCCCCCCGTGGCGTTGCGCGAAGCGATCGTGAATGCCGTCGTTCACGCGGACTATTCTCAACGCGGAGCACCGATCCGGCTCGCCATATTCGATGATCGCGTGGAGATCGAGAACCCCGGCTTGCTGCCGCCCGGCCTGACCATCGACGATCTGAGGCGTGGCGTGTCGAAACTCCGCAACCGGGTCATCGGACGGGTCTTCCATGAGCTGGGCCTGATCGAACAATGGGGCAGTGGCATCCAGCGGATGACTTCGGCTTGCCGTGATGCGGGACTGCCCGAACCCGAGCTGGAAGAACTGGGAAACCGGTTTCGCCTGACGCTCCGGACCGAACGAGGCCGATTGCCTCGGCTGGATGCCATCGATCAAGCCATCCTCGACGCCCTGGCCGACGGCGTCAGCCTGTCGACTCAGGAGATTTCCAGGCACATCGAGCGCACACCACGCGCAACGCGCACGCGATTGGGAAGCCTCGTGGAACGCGGCCTGGTCCGCGAGGTCGGCTCGGGTCCGCAGGACCCGAAACGCAGGTACGTCCGATCCATCGGCGGCTGACTCCCCTCCCCGCCATCAGCGCCGGTACAGCCCGTCGATCTCGGCCTCGAAGCGCGCCAGCAGGTTGTGGCGCTTGAGCTTCAGCGTCGGCGTCATCAGGCCGTTCTCGACCGTCCACGGCTCCAGCGTGAGCCACACCGCGCGCGGCACGCCGTAGCGTGGGAACGCGGCGGCCTGCTGCGCGATGCGCTGCAGCGCGGCCTGCTGCACCGCCGGCAGGTTCAGGCTCGCAGGCTGCGCCGGATCGACGCCGAGCGACTGCGCCAAGGCCTGCCACCGCGTGCGGTCCAGCACCGCCACCGCCGCGATGAACGGCCGGTTCTCGCCGAGCACGAAGACCTGGCTGAACAGCGGATCGGCCGCGATCGCGAGCTCCAGGTCGGCCGGCGCGATCTTCTCGCCGGTCGACGTGACGATGATCTCCTTGATGCGCCCGAGGATGCGCACGCGGCCGCCGTCGATCGACGCCTGGTCGCCGGTGCGCAGCCAGCCGTCGTCGGTGAACGCACGCGCGCTGTCCTGCGGCCGCTTCCAGTAGCCCTTCATCACGTTCGGGCCGCGCACCTGCAGCTCGCGGTTCTCGCCCAGGCGCAGCTCGACGCCCTGCAGCGCGGTGCCGACGGTGGCCGGGTCGTTGTGCTCCAGCGTGTTGGCGGCGACCACCGGCGAGGTCTCGGTCATGCCGTAACCCTGCAGCACCGGCACCCCGAGGCCGACCAGCGCCTGCGCCTGGGCCAGCAAGCCCATGAGCTCGGCGAGA
>Ga0065165_1003085_pt1 | contig 12413 bp, 10 predicted proteins | sample AraplaMF_Cvi_mMF_FD_63813 | JGI IMG/M metagenome (GOLD analysis project Ga0065165, IMG submission 63813) | Arabidopsis root microbial communities from the University of North Carolina, USA - plate scrape MF_Cvi_mMF (version 2) (version 3) | ecosystem: Host-associated > Plants > Roots >... | reverse complement strand
GGTTTCCGACGACCAGCGCCTCCTCGATGGAATGCGTCACGAAGAGAAGAGTGAATCGCACCTCTTCCCAAAGATGCAGCAATTCTTCCTGCATCTTGCGCCGCGTAAGGGCGTCGAGGGCCGCGAACGGTTCGTCCATCAGCAGCACCCGGGGCTCCATGGCGAGCGCCCGCGCGATTGCCACACGCTGTTTCATGCCGCCAGACAGCGTGTTGGGGTAGGCGTCGGCGAACCGGCTCAGCCCGACCTTCTCAAGATAATAGTCCGCCCGCTCGGCCGCCTGCTTCCGGTTCATCCGACCGGAAACCCGGACAGGAAATGCGACATTCTCCCGAACGGTCTTCCAGGGCGGCAGCTGGTCGAATTCCTGGAAGACGACGACGCGGTCGGGTCCCGGGCCGTGCACCGGATGGCCGTCAAGCAGGATCTGACCTTCGCGCGGCGCAATAAAGCCGCCGACGGCTTTCAAAAGCGTGGACTTGCCGCAACCTGAAGCGCCCAGGAGAACGAAGCGGTCGGCTTCCCAGACGTCGAAGCTGACATTCTGCGTCGCGCGCACGACGCGCCCCGGCGCGCGATATTCCAGGGTGACGTTCTCAACAGAAAGAAGCGGTGCGGAAAGCGCGGCGCCATCCATCGTCTGGTTCTTTTCGTCCGCGCCGGCTTGCGGTGCAAAGGCAGATAGGCCGTCCAAATTCTATTCCACTTGTCTGTCAGCAAAAATGGCGGACCGTTTCCGATCCGTCATCTTCACGAGGGTCTGGGTGTGACGACCGGATCAGCTACCGTTTTCGCCATAGGCCTCGGGAAAGAAGTAATCCTTCCAGGACTTGGCCTCGGTCTTCAGGACACCGAGTTTTTGGAGCTGCGACGCGTAGACGAAGGTGTTCTGCGGCGTGATCGTGAAGTCGTTCTCGGGATCGTTGATGATATCGAGGATGAGTTTTGACGGCAGCTTCGAGCCCTGCTGCCTGATAAACGCCTCGGCGGCCTCCGCCTTGTTCGCGCCGATCCACTCGGCCGCTTCCCGCAAGGCTGCGTAGAATGCGGCATAGGTCTTCGGATTCTCGTCGTGATAGGCCGCCGTTGTGTAGAGCACGTTGAACGTCGCAGGTCCGCCCAGGATATCGTACGAGCTGATGACCTTGTGCACGGCGGGATTGCCCTGAAGCGCCTGATAGTAGAAGGGCGCCGAAGAGAAGTGCGAGTTGATTTCCGTTCCGCCGGCGATCAGCGCCGCTGTCGCGTCCGGATGCGGCAGGCTGACGGAAATATCGTCGAACTTCTTGAAGTCCGCCGCACCGAAGATCTTGGCTGCTTCGATCTGCAGGGTACGCGACTGAAAACCGACACCCGCAGCCGGAACGGCGATCCGGTCTTTCGGACCGAAATCCTTGAGCTGATGGACATTCGGGTTGGTCGTCAGCAAGTAGTTCGGCAGCGATCCCAGCGCTGCCACCAGCTTGACATCCTGGCGGTCCCGGGTCCGGTCCCACAGGGTCAGCGCCGGAGGCACGCCCGCCGAGACGATGTCGAGATTGTTGGCAAGCAGCGCTTCGTTCATCGCCGTCGCACCGGAGATGCTCGCCCATTCGACATCGACGTCGAAGCCTGCTGCCTTTGCGTGCTTCTCGATGAGCTTCCGGTCCTTGACCACGTCGAGGATCAGATAGGAGATGCCGAATTGCTGTGCGATCCGGATCTTGCCCTCGGCAGCGGCCGGGCCAGCTGAAAGCGCCGCGAGGATTCCAACGGCAGCCACGCCTAGTCTGTAACGCCTGAACCTGGCGGAGACGGTCGAAAGGTAAGCTGCTGCCATCGCAATACATCCGTTGCATGAGAGAGAATTAGTCATCCGAGCGCCTCTTTCGGAACTCGGCCGGTATGCCGTTCGCGTCGGCAAACATCATCGAGGGCAAGCCTACGCAGCAGGCTCGCATCCATCAATGTGACGCGCTTCTATTCTGACGGCCGAAATGAGAGCAGATTGGCGCGTATTGTGGAGGCGTCGGAATAATTGCCTGCGCGTCGGCGGGGGCCCGTGAAACCATCCGTCCCTGACCGTTGTCAGTTCCGCAGCAGACCAAGGCACCGCTAACTCGGATCTGCTCCGAACGGTTCGTCCATCAACCGGTTCTTCCGAGTTACGCTTGTGAAATCACGGTCGTCATCAAGCAGAGCGCGCGAGCTCCTCGGAACTTCCGACCGGCTGCAATCCGAAATGCGAGCGTAGCGTGCTGCCCTCGTACTCTTTCCGGAACAGCCCCCGCTTCTGCAGGATGGGAACGACTTCCTCCGCAAACAGCGAAAGCTGGCTGTTGATGATCGGTGGCATCACGTTGAAGCCGTCGGCGGCGCCGGTGCGGAACCAGTCTTCGATAATGTCGGCGACCTTTTCGGGCGTGCCGGTCGCGACGAAATGTCCGCGCGCGCCGGCAAGCTTTCGCAGCAACTGCCTGAGCGTCAGGTTCTCCTTCAAGGTCATGTCGATATAGCCGATGACACGGCTCTTCGAAGCTTCGACGGAGTTAGGATCTGGAAAGTCGCTTTTGGTCAAAGGGCGGTCGAGCGGCACGGCGCTGAAATCATGACCGCCAAACCGCGCGGCCAGGCGCGTCAGTCCGACATCCGTGCTGGTCAGCGCGTCGAGCTCCTCCCAGACCTGTTCCGCTTCCTTTGTCGTCGAGCCGATCGCGGCACTGATGCCAGGCAGAATGACGATATCCTCCGGGCTGCGTCCATAGCCCACGGCGCGGTTCTTCACGTCCGTATAGAAGGCCTTGGCCGATTCCTTCGTCATGTGGGCGGTAAAGATCGCTTCCGCCCATCGCGCCGCAAATCCCCGCCCCGCATCGGATTGGCCCGCCTGGATATAGACCGGACGGGACTGCGGGCTTTCCGGAACGTTGAGGGGACCCTTGGTGCGGTAGTGTTCGCCTGCATAGTTGACCGGCTTGATCCGATCGATGTCGAGATACCGTCCCCCTGCGCCGTCATCGAGAACGGCATCTGCCGGAAAGCTCTTCCACAACGCATCGACGGCTTCGACGAATTCTTCCGCCAGCTTGTAGCGATCCGCGTGGTCGACATTCTGCTGCAAGCCATAGTTCGCACCGGCCTCAGGTGCCCAGGAGGTGACGATATTCCATCCGGCGCGTCCATTGGAAAGATGGTCGAGCGTGGCGAACTGGCGCGCCAGAGTGTAGGGCAGGCTGTAGGTGGTTGAGGCCGTTCCGATGAGGCCGATCTTCTTTGTATGAGCCGCGAGCAACGACAGCAGCACGATCGGCTCCAGCGACCCCGACGATGCCAGCCCGCTGCTGTTGCCGGCAGCCAGGGTATCGGCAAGGAAGACGGCATCGAACTTTGCGCTCTCCGCGATCGCTGCAGCTTCGACGTAGAGTTCAAGGTCGGTCAGGGCCTTGTGGTTGGCATGCGGATGTCGCCACGCCCCTTCATGATGGCCGCGGGACATGAGGAAGAGATTGAGATGCAGCTGGCGCGACATGGGTGTGCCCTTCAAATGTTGCCGGCTTCGACGCCGAGGCTCCTGAGCAGTTTTGACCGAAGCGAAAACAGTTCGGCGTGATGCTCGTGGCGCGGGTGGGGAAGCGAGATTGAGTGATCTTCGATGATGCTGCCATCCTTGAGGACAAGGACGCGGTCGGACAAAAGCAGGGCCTCGTCGACGTCGTGGGTGACCAGGATGATGGTCGGTCGCTGACGTTCGACGAGGCGCATCAGCAGCGCCTGCATCTTCAGCCGCGTCAGCGCGTCGAGCGCGCCGAACGGTTCGTCCGCCAGCAGGAGGTCAGGCTCGCGCAGCAGGGAACGCGCCAGGGACGCCCTCTGCTTTTGTCCCCCGGAGAGTGTCGACGGCCAGACATCCGTCTTGTCGCCGATCCCGACATCCTTGAGCATGTCATGCGCGGCGGCCACACCATCGGCGCGGCGCAGCCCGAGCGTGACGTTGCCGATCACCGTCTTCCAAGGCAGAAGCCGTGAGTCCTGGAAAAGCACGGAGACGCTTTCCGGCGTACTGTAGTGTCCCTTGGTTTCCGCATCGTCATCAAGCCCGGCAAGCGCCCGCAGCAGGGTCGTCTTGCCGGAACCGGACTCGCCAAGAAGAGCCACGAACTGCCCTGCCGGAATATCGAGCGAGATGCGGTCGAGAACGGTCTTGCCCTTGAAGCTGCGGGAAAGGTCGCGCAGGACCACGGCATTCTTCACATGCGCGTTCATGAGCCCAGAGCCCGTCGATAGGAGAGCGCGCGGGCCTCGATCAATCTGACGAGGGCGTCGGAAAGCAGTCCGAGCAGCGCGTAGATCATGATGCCGACGACGATGATGTCGGTCTGGCCCCAGTCGCGCGCCCGGTTCATCAGATAGCCGATGCCTGTTTGCGTATTGACGAGTTCCAGCACGACGAGTGCCGTCCAGCAGAGGGCAACCGCCAGCCGGAGCGACACGAAGAACCCCGGTAGCGCCCCGGGCAGTGCGACATGACGGATGAACTCGGCACGGGTCAGGCCGAGCGTGCGGGCAAGCTCCACATGTCCGATGTCGATACCGCGCAACGCGGCATGGGTGTTGATGTAGACCGGGATGAGGACAGCCGTGAAGATCAGGAAGACCTTCATGGCCTCGCCGATCCCGAGCCAGATGATCACCAGCGGGATGAGCGCAAGCGTCGGTATCGCACGCTTGATCTGCACGAGACCGTCGATCAGGGCTTCGCCGGTTCGCGTCAGTCCCGACAGGAGAGCGAGGACGACACCAACCACGACGCCAAGCACGAGCCCGGAATAGGCCCGTGCCGCAGAGGCCGCAAGGTGAGGCAGAAGGCTGCCGTCGACGACCATCTCATAGCCTGTCTTTACCGCCGTGGAAGGGGCGGCGAGCGTGCTGGGCGAGAGGACGCCGAGACGAGACGACGCCTCCCAGACGATCAGGATGATGGCGGGACCGAGAAGCCTCACGCCGGGTGGAAGCTTTGCTGGCGTCAGGCGTGTCGGCCTGCGGTCGAGCGCACGACCTTGCATCCGATCCGCGCGCGCTCTGACCATTCTGCCTGAAGATATGTCCGTCATGCGACCTCCAATCAGCGAGATTGCTCTACGACCTTGTCGAACGTGTCGACGAACGATCCCTTGGCATCCAGACGCTCCTTGACGGAGCCTGCCTGGTAGAGGATGTCGATCAGCTTCTGATGATGCGGGATCGCCTCGACCGAGGTCTGGAAGACGAGGGGCGACTGTCCTGCAAGGATGGCGGCGCTGTCTTCCGGAGACACGCGCTGGAAGGCGGTATAGTAGAACTTCGCCCATTCTTGCGGGTGCGCGTTGCTCCAGTTGCCCGCTTTGACGAAGGCAGCCAGGAACTGCTTGATCGATTCCGTTTTCTTCGGATCCGCGAGCACCTCGGGGCGTGCGTAGAAGTAGGATGTGCTTGGCAGCAGCTTGCGTTCTTCCGGATCAAGCACCGGGCTCGCGCCGGCCTGATTGGTCAACCGTGTGACGAACGGCTCCTGGAGGACCGCGACATCGACGGCGCCGGACCGCAGGGCATCCGGCAAGTCCGCGACACGAAGATTAACGAGCGTGACATCCTTCAGCGTCAGCCCGGCCCGGTTCAGTGCCTCGATGAGGAACACCTGGCGGCCGGAGCCCTCGACATAGCTCAGCTTCTTGCCCTTCAGCTCGGACAACGCGTTGATCTTGAGGCCGGGACGACTGGTCAGCCGATACTGGGCGATCTCGCGTGTAAACGTGGCGACGATTGGCAGCAAGGTGCCGGATGCGCGCGCTTGGATCGGCGGCGTGTCGCCGACATAGGCGATGTCCAGCGCGCCTGCCCGGATGGCCTCGAGGATGGCGGGGCCGCCGGCGAAGTTCGGAAACTCGATGTCGAATGCCAGGGTCTTTCGCTCTCCGCTGGCATCCAGCAGGTTGCGCACGAATTCGGCCTGATCCGCGACGATCAGCTTGGTTGCGGGATCGGCAGCGCTCGCGAAGGACGGGAACAACGACAAACCGGCGATGACGAAGGACGCGGACGCTTGCAGAAATCTTCTACGATACAAGGACAGGCTCCATTCTGAATCTGCAGACCCAGAGGACTGCAGCGGAGAGGTAACTGCCTTCAGCGTAGAGATAATCGACTAAATCGATAGGGATAGAGGTTCGACAAACATGCCCGCAGCGCATTTTCGTTCTTCGAGATGCGGGCTGTTGAGGCGATCATTCTAACTGCGCGGAGATGTCGTCAGGAACATCTGCCTGGCCCGGATGCCCGCTGCCCGAAGCAGCAAAAATGACCTGCAAGGGGTTGCCTCCCCGAGCCGATTTCGCCCGCCAGAAGCTATATCAGCGGACAGTTTCGTCTTCCGCATCCTTGCGGCCGTCGTCCGAGTGCGCATCCGCGCCGTCCGTTCAGGATCCCAGTTCCATAAGTGCGCGCCGAAGCGGCGCATCGGAAATCTGGATCGGTCCGTGAAAGGGAAGATCCATGTCGAGCACCAGGTAGAAGGCCGTCGAGATCAGCCCGGCGGCGATCAGGAACGAGACCGTCACAACCGCGTTCTGGGGCGCCCGGTATCCGAAGCTGGCAAAGATCAGCGTCAGCCAGGCGGCAAGAATGGCGACGATCGGCATCGGGATCGATCCTTCCGCGCTCCCCACGATGCCCCAGCGCTGCTCGACCAGCCGGTGATACTGCTGCTGTATGTCGGTCAGCAGGTCCTGGTGGAAGCCGCCGGAAGGCTGGATCAGCAGCAATGCGTCGCCAAGCGCGTCGAGTGCCTGCCCGGCCTCGTCCGGCTTGGTCGTATCGGCCCGGGCCGGGTTGGCGACGGCGTGTTCGAGATAGACCTTGAGCTTGTCGCGGGCGTCCTTGGCCGCCAGGCCGTAGCTCCGCAACGACCGGTCGATGAGAATGATGTTGGTGGCATAGGCGTGCACACCGGCGTCGATGCTCTCGAACGTGGTCTTCGCCGAATTGATCATCAGGCCGAAGACCAGGGAGGACATCACCACGAAGATGTTGGCAACGAGCCGGACGATACTGTTGGTGTCGTCGTCGCGGTGGCGAGCGGGCATTCTTGGCGACACATACATGGCACCGAGCGAGGCAAGCGAAAGGAGCGCGAAAATGGCCGCGGCAATCCAGAACTCGTTCATGACGTCTCTCGACACAGGCTTGACCAAGCGGTCCCCGACCGCCTTCTTTGAGCTATATCAAGATTTTGCCGCCATAACCACAGTCGAAACATTCGGCCTCTAGGCCGGATCATGCCTGTTTAGATTAGGAAGAACCCCGCACAGGCGGGGTCCTCCGGTATCGTGCAACCGTCGTTGACCTCACCGAGGCGTCGGCCAGATCGAGCCATGGACACGGTGCCGCCAAGAAAGGTCTAGCGGCCCTTCTTGTACATCTTGGCCGCGATCTCGAACATTTCCTCAGGCGCGTAGTCCGGCGTGAAGGCGGACGGTACGCCGACCAGCTGCTGGATCTTGCCGCCATCGGGCATGCCGTCGACGACTTCGAGTTCGCCCGGCGGGTCGGTCGGAAGCGCAACCTGGTCGTTGCTCCAGATCGAGGCGATTTCCTTGTAGTCCTTCGGGCTCCATGTGTAGAGCCGGCGATGCGAGCCTTCGTCGAGATACTTCTGGCACTCCGGAATATTGCCGAGCGGAATGTTCGGCGTCGGCAGGAACTTCTTGACGTCGACGCCGGTGATCTTTTCGAGCGCCAGCGCATAGGCATGCGCATGCACCGAACCGCGAACCAGAAGGTAGCCGCAGACCTCGCGACCCGTCGGATCGGTCACCGTTTCATAGACGCGCAGCTTGTGAAGCCGGGCGCCGCATTCCAGATGGAAGTTGTGCAGCAGGTCGAACACGACATTGCCGGTGGTGGTGATGAAATCGTTGTTCCAGGACTGGCCGTTGCTGTTGACGGGCATGGCGCCGCCGCCGGCCGAAAGGAAGCTGGCAGCCAGCCGGATGTCCGCCATGTCTTCGAAGGGGGCGCCCGAAATGTCGCCGCCGTCGCCCGTATCGCCGTCGGGAATGTCCGGACCGTTGTTGAGCATGGCGACGCCGTTGCTCACCAGCTCGACATGGCCGAGCTCCTCGGCCGTGATGCTGGCGACCAGGCTGTAGAAGGGACGAAGCTTCGACTTGGAGCGAAAATTGAAGCTCTGGAACATGTAGTTGCCGAGCGTGGACATTTCGCCGTACTTGCCTCCGAGCAGCTCCTGCAGGGCTGCGGCGGCATTCGGATCGGCGGCCTTCGGCGCAGGCAGCTCGGCCTGCAATTGATCGATGCGCATAAACATGGAGAGTACCTTTCATTGGAAGCTCTCCCCGTCGAACAATGCCCACTGACGGTTGTTCCCTGTGTCATAAAACAATCAAAAGTCGGGTTATTCCGATTGCAAGTCGGGTTTTTAAGGCGCACGCGCGCGCGGAAAAGACCTTCGTTAATCGCACCACGCGGCTCAGGCCGTTTCGTTCCAGCGGCGGATCACGGGCTCGTCACGGTCGTGCTCGTAACCGAGAATGCTGATGCTGGTCGTGTCGAGCACGAAGGCCGAGCCCCGTTCGGGCTCCAGTCCGAGCCATCGTGCACCGAGCACGCGCAGGAAGTGAGAGCTCGAAAAGATCAGCACCGGCGCATCGCGATCACGCAGCTCCGCGATGATCCGGTCCGCCCGCGCTCCGACCTCGGCGGCGCTCTCGCCCCCCGGTGCGCCGTCGCGAAACAGCTGCCAGCCGGGCCGGCCGGCAAGGATCTCTCTCGTGGTGATCCCTTCATAGTCGCCGTAGTCCCATTCATGCAGGTCGGGCTTCAGCACCGCAGCCTCGAAATAGCCCGCAAGCTCGCAGGTTCTGCGGGCCCGCAGCGAAGGGCTCGACCAGACCTCCAAGAACTCCTGGCCCGCCAGCCGTGGCCGCAGCGCCCGGGCGGCTGCTTCCCCCGCGTCCGTCAGGTCGATGTCGGAGCGCCCCGTGTGGCGGCCGGACAGGGACCATTCGGTCTGGCCGTGCCGCACCAGGAAAATCTGCGGCAGATGGGCCGCTTGTTTGATCGATGTATCTGGGCTCGTCATCGCTTGTCTCCGCTGCGCGGCTTTTCTATCGGATTGCGGCGGACCCGTCACCAGCGACATGCCGGAGAGAGGCGCCGGGCCTGGGACAGAATGTCCGATGTAAACGGCGGCGGGTGCCCTACATGATCCTACGCCGCCACGTGAGACCTTCATGATCCTGTCCGCCCGAAACATCACCAAGTCCTACCTTACCGCCGAAGGGCCACTGCCGATCCTCAAGGGCATTGATCTCGATCTCGATGCGGGCGAGACGGTGGCGCTGACGGGCGAATCCGGCAGCGGCAAGAGCACGCTCCTTCACCTGGCCGCCGGTCTCGACCGGCCCGATGCTGGCGAGGTGATCGTCAGCGGGCGCGATATCGGCAAGCTCGACGACCGGGGGAGGGCCGCCTACAGGCGCAGCGACGTCGGCCTCGTCTTCCAGCAGTTCAATCTCATTCCGTCGTTGAGCGTCGCCGCCAACATCTCATTTCACGCCAGGCTCGCCGGCCGGTTCGATGCCGCCTGGGAGCGCGAACTGACGGAGCGGCTCGGGCTTTCGCAGCTTCTTGCCCGCTATCCGGAACAGCTTTCGGGCGGCCAGCAGCAGCGCGTCGCCATCGGTCGCACGCTGGCCGCGCGACCGCCGCTGGTGCTGGCCGACGAACCGACCGGAAATCTCGACGAGGCAACCGGCGATGCGGTGCTCGACCTCATGCTGTCGCTGAGCAAGACCGCCGGCTCGGCGCTGCTGCTGGTCACCCATTCGGCCCGCCTGGCCGACAAGCTCGACCGCAAGGTTCTGCTGCGCGGCGGGATGATCGTCGCATGATCTGGACCGCGTTCACGGCGCTTCTGTCCCATTGGCGCTACCGGCCGCTGCAACTGGCGACGCTGCTGGTCGGCGTCGCGCTGGCGACGGCGCTGTGGTCGGGCGTCCAGGCGATCAATTCCGAGGCCCGCGCGAGCTATGACCGCGCCGCTTCTGTGCTCGAACAGAACCGGTTCGACCAGCTTCTGTCGCGCGACGGCAAAGGCATCGCCATCGATACCTATGCGGCGCTGCGGCGGGCGGGATGGAACGTCTCGCCGGTGATCGAGGGCGACCACCGGTTCGGTTCGGTGCGGATCAGGCTGATCGGCATTGACCCGCTCTCCATGCCGGCCCAGGCACGCGCCTTTCCGATCTCGGGCGCCTCCGACCTTGCGGGCTTTGCCGGCGGCACTGTGCTGGTGGTTTCGCCGCGCACGGCGGAGCGGCTGGGCAGGCCCGAAGGGCTAAAGGTCAATGTCTCGGCTGATATTCCCGACGATGCTGCCTTTGTCGATATCGGGCTTGCCGACCGGCTGCTCGGCGCCGGCGGCGCGCTGACGCGGCTCGTCGTCGGGCCCGATCAGCGCCAGGGCCTGCCGGCGATCGCGCAGATCGCGCCCGGGCTGGCGCTGCAGCCGGCCGGCGAAACGCCGGACGTGACGCGCCTCACCGACAGTTTCCACCTCAATCTCACGGCGTTCGGGTTCCTCGCCTTCGTGGTCGGCCTGTTTATCGTCTATTCGGCCACCGGCCTGTCTTTCGAGCAGCGCCGCGCGACTTTCCGGACGCTGCGGGCGCTCGGCGTCCCGCTCCGGTCGCTGACCGTCATGCTGGTGGCGGAACTGATGTTGATCGCGCTTGTCGCCGGCGTCATCGGTGTCGTGCTTGGTTATTTCATCGCCTCGGCGCTGCTTCCGGGCGTCGCGGCGACGCTGAAGGGGCTTTACGGCGCAAGCGTCCCCGGAGCGCTGTCGCTGCGGCCGCAATGGTGGGCGGCGGGCATCGCCATCGCCGTCCTCGGGACGGCCGTCTCCTCCTCCCAGAGCCTGTGGCGGGTCTGGACCATGCCGATCCTCTCGGCCGGCCAATCGCGCGCCTGGGCTCGGGCCTCGGCGAAAGCCCTGCGGTTGCAGGCAGCGGCGGGGCTGGTCCTCTTGGCCGGCGCGCTGGGCGTCGCTCTTTTGGGTCACGGTCTGGCGGCCGGCTTTGCGGTGCTCGGCGGCCTGCTGCTGGGGGCAGCCCTGCTGTTGCCGATCGTCCTCTCGGCCGCCCTGTGGGGCGCCGAGCGGCTGTCACGCGGCGCGCTCACCCAGTGGTTTTGGGCCGATACGCGGCTGCAGCTTCCCGGGCTGTCGCTGGCACTGATGGCGCTGCTGCTCGCGCTGTCCGCCAATATCGGCGTCGGCACCATGGTCTCGAGCTTCCGCCAGACCTTTGTCGGCTGGCTCGATCAGCGCCTGGCGGCCGAGCTCTACGTTACCGCGCGAGACGAGGCGGAGGCGGCGCGGCTGCGCGAATGGCTGGCCGGCCGGGTCGATGCCGTGCTGCCGATCTGGAATGTCGAGCGCGAGGTGCTAGGCCAGCAGATCCAGATCTTCGGGGTTGCCGACGACCCGACCTACCGCGACCACTGGCCGCTGCTGGAGGGCACCGCGGACGTCTGGGACCGGCTGGCGAGCGGGCAGGGCGCGCTGATCAACGAGCAGATGTGGCGCAGCCGGCATCTGCAGCCCGGGCAGACCATCCGCATGCCGGGAGGATGGGACGTGGTGGTCGCCGGTGTCTATTCCGATTACGGCAATCCGCGCGGCCAGGTCATGATCGGTCTCGATGCGCTGACACGGCACTATCCGGATGTCACCCGGCTGCGCTACGGACTGCGCATCGCGCCGGAAAGGGTGGCCGATTTCAGGCGCCGGCTGGTGCAGGAATTCCACTTGCCTGCCGCCAATATCATCGACCAGGCCGCCCTCAAGACCCAGTCGCGGGCGGTTTTCGAGCAGACCTTCTCGGTGACCGGCGCGCTCAACATCCTGACGCTCGCCGTCGCCGGCTTTGCCATGTTTTCGAGCCTGCTCACCCTGTCGGGGATCCGTCTGCCGCAGCTTGCGCCAGTCTGGGCCATGGGGGTGCGCCGCCGCGACCTCGCCTTGCTCGAGGTCGCCCGCACGGTAGCGCTCTGGCTCGCCACCTTCATTGCCGCCGTACCGGTCGGGCTGGCGCTCGCCTGGGTGCTGCTGTCGGTCGTCAACGTCGAAGCCTTCGGGTGGAAGCTTCCTATTGCCTTCTTTCCGCTGGACTGGCTGCGCCTCGGTGCCGTTGCGCTCGTCGCCGCGCTCATCTCGGTGTTCCTGCCGGTGCGGCGGCTGGCGACGGTTAGTCCCGCAGGCCTTTTGAGGATCTTTGCCAATGAACGCTAGGCACCGTCTCGCCGCCATCCTCGCCGTTCTTGCCTCGCTGCTCCTGCCCGGCCTCGGCTGGAGCCAGGGGTTTGCCGGCCTCGGAACC
>Ga0065165_1003084_pt1 | contig 12415 bp, 5 predicted proteins | sample AraplaMF_Cvi_mMF_FD_63813 | JGI IMG/M metagenome (GOLD analysis project Ga0065165, IMG submission 63813) | Arabidopsis root microbial communities from the University of North Carolina, USA - plate scrape MF_Cvi_mMF (version 2) (version 3) | ecosystem: Host-associated > Plants > Roots > Endosphere... | reverse complement strand
TCGCCGGCCTTCATGCGTGCATACACCTGGGGCACCAGGGCCTGGGTGGTGCTGCCGTCGGGCAGGGTGACGGTTTGCTCGACCAGCCAGACGATGTCGCTGGTGAGTTGGGCCATCTGCTGGGCGCTGAGCGAAACGCCTGGGCGCAGCTGGTATTGCTGGGCAAAGGTGGTGCCCGCATCCATCAAGGCCTTGTACTGCGCTTCTTCGTTGCTGTAGCCGGCCAGGAAGCGCTGGCCCGTGAGCTGGGCGACCTGTTCGTTGACCAGGCGCTGCTCGTAAAAGCCATCGCCCAGGCGCTTTTGCGTTGCGGCTGGGTCCAGCGAGAGGGCCTGCAGCATGTAGTCGCTGGAGAGCCAGTTGCGGTAGTTGGCAAAGCGCGGATCGGTTTCAATGATGTAGTTGGCCGTCGGGCTGGGATTGGCACGGGTAGTGAACAGGCTGGCCGTGGGCAGCGTGAAGTTGGGCGCAATGCTGCGCACCACCGGCGTGCTGCCGGCCAAGGCGCCCACACCGGCCACGGCGGAGGTGACCTGCACGATGCCGGCGCTGCGAGCCGCCGCGCTGGCGGCTCCGGGAGCGGTGATGGTGGGATTTACATGGCCGGTGTTGGCGCTGCCCAGTTGGGTGCCGGAAGCCAGGCCCTGGCTGGCCGGCGAGAGCAGGCTCTGGCTGCGGGCGACGTTGAGCGAGATGGTTTGCGGCACGTCCTGCACATAGGGCGCGTCGCGGTAGGCGCTGTAGTTGGCGTCGCAGCCCCCCAGGCCACCGCAGCCTTCGTTGAAATTTCCCCATAAATAGGCCGTACCTGTGCGCTGGGCATTGACGCTGATGGTTCGGCCGCTGTTGGTCACAGCCTGGCCGGTGACGTTGAGCGCGCCGCCGGCGATGATCTGGCTTTGGTCGTTGACGAGCGATGTGGAGGCGTTCAGGGTCATGGCACCCGAGCTCAGGATGCGACCGGGGGTGCTCCGGGTGATGACGGCGGTCTGCGCTGTCGAGGTGTAGTCGCGAAAGCCATCGATGGGGACAGCCGTGGCGGCGATGGTGGTACGCGCGCCGTCAATTGCGGCCTGCAAGGCCCTCCAAGGGGCGGCTGCGGCTTCCCACGCGGCGACTTCCGCTGGGTCGGGGTCGACAAAGACGGCGTCGGCTTGGTCGCCGTTGCCGCAATTGGTCCCGGGGCAATAGCCTACGGGCTTGGGCGCCGCAGGCGGGCTGACCGTGGGCACCGCCAACCCGAAGAGCGCCCACACAGACGGATCAGGAGGCACAACAGCGACCGGATAGATCACCCCGTTTAGCACCACGTCGGGCGTATTGAACATGCGCTGATAGAGCGGGGCAGAGTAGGTGGTTCCGGGCGGAACGACCCTGGCTATCCCGTCAGCTCCACGGCTTACCAGGTTCCCGGCAACGTACCCCAATGAGAACCCTCCGCGCGGTAGCCACAGGAGCGCTTCAGTGCCCAGGGTCCAGGCGCCGTCAGCGCTGCTGAAAGTGCCTGAGCCGGTCACAAACTCCCTGACCGGGCCGCTACTGGCGCCACCACCCTGCAGGGCGTATGCGAAGTTTGGGTTGGTATTGTTGATCTGGCCGGCGCTGATATTCGCAGCACCCAGTGATTCGATGGTGGAGCCGTTGTTATTGACAGCCGAGGCCTGGCCGGTGGCATGGCCGCTGGCGTCCAGGCTGCCGCCGATGTTGAGCGCGTTGGCGCCGGTGCCAGCGCTGAAGATCAGCGCGCCATTGCTGTTATTGACCGTTGTCGCGCCCATGTCCAGGCGTTGCCGGGCCGCGATGGTGCCGGCCGTGGTGACGCCGCCCACGGTTTCAGCGTCGTTGTTGACGGTCGTGGCGGCGATGCTCACCGTGTCGCCGTAAATGCGGCCTGTGCCGATGTTGTTCAGCGTGACGGTGTTGATTTGCGTGTTCACGCCGTCAATCAGGCCGCGGTTGACAAGGGTATGAACATCCGTCGCTGTGAGCTTGACGGTGGAACCGGTCATCTCGCCGGTAGCCGCGTTGTCAATCGTCGCGGCTGTCACGTCCAGAGTGGCGCCGGCCTGTAGCTTGCCATTGTTGGTCAGCGTGCCGAGAGTAGAAACCGTGTTGTTGCGGGCCGCGCTGACCGTGCCGGTGTTGTTGAAATCATCCTTCAGCGAGAGGGACACATCCTGTTGCGACAGCAGGCTGCCGTTGCCGCTCAGGCTGGCGGCTTTGGCCGTGAGGGAAACGCCCGCCACCAGCGTGCCACCGACGTTGGTGATGGCCAGCGTTCTGGTGGTGGGTGTGGCGGCGCTATCCTGCACCGTGGCGGTGTTGCCCGCGCTCAGCAAGCCGCCGTTGTTGTTAAGGGTGCCGTTGCTGCTGACCGTGGCGTTGACGTCGGCCCGAATCGCGCCGCTGTCGTTGCTGATGGCGCCGGCCGTGATGGCGACGTTGTTGCCTTCTATCCCCTGGTTGGCGCCCAGGGTGTTGCTGTTGGTGACGCTGCCCGCGGTGAGCGTGGCGGTGCCGGCGCTGCGCAGCAGGCCGCCGGTGTTGTTGATGGCACCTGTGCCGGTACTGATGCCTGCATCGCCCAGGGCCTGGACCTGGCCGCCGCGGTTGTCAAACGCGGTGCTGGTAAAGCTGAGCGTAGACTCGCCGACGATTTGCCCGGCCGCCGTGTTGCCGACGGCGGCGGTGGCGGCCGTGAGCGCGCCCTTGGCACCTATAAAACCGGCCGCGTTGTTGAGCCCACCGGTGGTGAGCGTCATGGCGCCCTGCGAAGTGATGCCGCCCGCGCCGCCGGCGTAGGCGGAGGCATTGGTGTTGGTGAGCGCCTGGCCGTTGGTGTTGATGGCCAGCGCCGCGCCGGCCTGGATCAGGCCGGCATTGTTGTTGAGCGCGCCGGTTTGCAGCGTGGCGCCTTGCGCGGCGGCGATGGTGCCGAAGGCGTTGTTGAGGCTCTGGCCGCCGGTGTTGACGGTGATATTGCGGCCGGTGATGCTGCCCGCGCTGCTTTGGCCTGCGGCCTTGGTGTTGCTGAGGCCCGCGTTGGCGAGCGTGACGTCGGCTGCGGCTTCGATGCGGCCACTGTCGTTGGTGGTGGCGCCTGTGGTGGTGACGGCCGCGTTGTTTTGCACGGACGCAATGACGCCGCGGCTGTTGTCCACGCTGGCGGCCGTGAGGCTGGCCGCGCCGTTGGAGGCAAGCAGGCCCTGGACGTTGGTGATGGCGCCGCCGGCATTGGCCGTAAGGCTGCCGCCCGCGGTGACCTTGCCCCCGCTGTTGTTGAGCGTACCGGTGTTAAGGGTGGCCGCGCCGCCGGCAGCGACCTGGCCGTTGGCGCTGTTGTCCAGCGCCGCGGTGGTGGTCAGCCCCAGGCTGGAAGCGCCTGTGGCCTGGACCACGCCGCCCTGGTTGTTCAGGCTTTGCGCGCTGAGGGTGGTGTTGCCATTGCTGACGATTCGGCCCGCGCTGTTGTCAATGGCGCCGGTGGCCGTGACGCTGGTCGCGCCCAGGCCGCTCTGGCTGATCGTGCCGCCGCGGTTGCTGAGCGTGCCCGCAGCCACGGTGAGGTTGTCGGCCAACAGCGTGGCGTTGTTGTGGCTGAGGGTGGCGGCAGACAGGCTGGCCGCGCCGGTGCTCACGATGCTGCCGCCGTCGCCATGGAAGCTGGTGGCATTGATGGCCAGTGTGCCGCCGCCTGCGTGTTCTATCTTGCCGCCGCTGTTGTTGTTGAACGTGCCGGCCGAGAGCGTGAGGTTGCGGCTGTTGGTGGCGATGCGGCCCGCGCTGTTGTTCAGCGTGCCGGTGGACGAGGCCAGCGCGATGCTGGTGTCGCCCGTGCCGGTCTGGACGATTTCGCCGCCGGCGTTGGAGATGTCCTTGGCCGTGAGGTTGAGCTGGCCAGCCGAGACGGCCGCGCCGTCGGTGCGCAGGGTTTGCGCTGCGCTGGCCGTCAGCGTGGCTTGGGCATTGAGAGTGGCACGGCTCGCGTCGATGTTGCCGGTGCTGGCTGTGAGTGAAATGTTTTGCCCGCCCAGCTTGCCGTCCGCGAGGTTGAGCTGCGCACCCGAAACCGCGACGCTGCCACCCGCCAGGGCCTGGCCGTTCAGGGCCACGGCGCTGGACGCTGCCACGCCGAGGTCGCCACTGGAACGCAGCGCGCCGTCGCTATTCATGCCAGCCGCGATAACCGAGCCCGCCGCGGCGCTGATGGCTGCGCCCGTGGCCTGCAGGCTGGTATTGCCCTGCGCGGCGATGATGCCCGTGCCGCTGTTGCTGATGCCGCCCTGCCCGGCCAGTGTGGTGTTGCCGCCGGCGTAGATGGTGCCGCTGTTGCTGATCGCGCCCGCGGAGCCGATCTGCGTGTTGCCGGCGGCCTGCAGGCTGCCGGTGTTGGTGAGCCAGCCGTTGGCCTGCAGCACCAGGTCGCCGCCGGTGGCGGCAATCACACCGGCATTGCGCACGCCCAGGCCGGTTTCCGTGCCTATCAGGTAAATCTTGCCGGCATACATGCCGCCCAGCTGGGCGACGTCAACCGCATAGGTCGGCGCGGCACCCGTCCCGGCGATGGGCGTGGTGCTGGTGTGGTCCGCACTGATCTCGTTGGCGCCCGTGGCCACCCGCAGTTCCTTGGCCCAGACACCGGCATTGAGCTGCACGGCACGCGCCAGGATGGCGGTGTAGTCGGCCGTGCTGGTGTCCAGGCCGGCGCCGCCCACGCTAACGCTGCCGCCCTGCACACGAAAGCCTTCGAGCGCGCCGCCGTTGAGCACCGGCGTACCGGTGGTCAGCGTGACGCGGTTGGCATTGAGGAAACCGCCGCCGTTGACGTTGATGCCGGCCGGGTTGGCGATGATGACTTCGGCGCGCTGGCCGGCGACCTCGACATAACCGCGCAGCTGGCTGGGGTTGCCGGAGTTCACCTCATTGAGGATGACACGCGCCGGGCCGGTGGCCAGCCAGGGGTTGGCGCCGACAAAGCCGCCCAGCTGGGTTTGCACATTGGTGCGGCTGTTGTTGAGGATGGCGCCGTTTGGCTGGACATCGAACTGCTGGTAGGTGTTGCGGCTCACGCCGGCGGCCGACGGCGTCTGGATATTGACCTGCGGCAGGCCGTTGGCGGTTTGCAGCACGGTGGGGCGCTGGTTGGCGGGCGCGCCGGGGGACGCGACGATTTGTGCGTGCGAAGTCGGCTGCAGGCACAAGACCATGCCCAGCGCGGCCAGCATGGCAAAGCGCAGTGGGTGCAACTGCGCCGTGAAAGTGGTGCTTGCGTTGCCCAGCCCCGTGCCTTGGCCGTCCGCCGTTTTACCCTGTGCGCTGGCGGTCTCGCTGACAGCCATCAGCTGGCCGCGTTTGGCGTTGAAAACAATGCGATGACGGTTTTTGTTCACGACAGGCTCACAAGGAAAAAGAAATGGAACGGGACAATGCGGGCCCCAGAGGCGGGGCATGAAGTGACGTGGCGGATCAGTTGAGTTCGAGCAGGTCGGCAAGCTGCGACGCAAACTCCGTGGCGCACTGGTTAACTGCCACGGGCGCGAGGTCCACCACAGCCTGGTAGTCGCCGGCCTGCCACTCGCTCATGGGGCGAGCGTCGCTTTCGTATTTGCAGGATTTCCCGGCGCGGACTTTGGGCATGAAGAAGGCGGAAGACTCGCGCACCTTGAAGATCTCTGTTTCGAGGCGCAAGCGATAGCTTGTGTCTGCGGGATCAAGGCTGTTGTAGACCAGCCGCCAGGTCGCGGAATTGACGACCAGGTTGCCGGCGAATTTCATGTTTCGGGTCTTGTCCTGGCCGGCAAGCCAGGCGCTTACACGCTGCTGCAGCTCTCCGGGCAGAAGGGTACGTGCCGGATTGGTCAGGCGCGCGGTGTTGACGGCACCTTCGGGTGAGATGCCGGCAAAGTCGTCCTTGCTGACGCCCTGGAAGCTGAGCGCACGACCGCCGCTCAGCAGCATCATCGCCACATTGAGGACGACCTGCTGGCCGACGGCGTTGTGGGTGGCCTGCGGACGCACCACGCGCAACTCATCCATCACTTCCTTGACGGCCACCTTGTCGGGTCCGAAACGGGAGTAGCTCACCGCCAACTGTGTCGGGGCCGTTGCCACGGGTGTAGCCGCTGTTCCAGGCAGCGGCGTGGTGGTAACAACAGGTGCAACGGCGTCGCCGGATGTGGACGTGCCGGCCACCGGCAGGGCCTCCGGAACGGCCGCCACGGGCGCGCCCGGTGAGGACTTGCGTACTTCCGCTGCCTCAGCGGCAGCTGCCGGTGTGGCGGTGAGCGCGGCCGCGTCCGGCGCTGCAGCTTGCTGCGCGAATGCACCGGGCCCCCAAGCCATGAGGTTGGCGATGACAACCGCGCAGGTACTGCTCTTGGAAAAAACGGACATGAAGAAGACTCCGATTGAAATAAAACAAATGACTAAAAACTGGCGCTCAGGCTCACGCCCAAAGTGCTGCCGGCGGTGCGGAAGAGTTCGGGTTTTTTGACGGGCGCAGCGATAAAGATGTCGTACTGCACTTTCTTGAAGCTGCCGCGCAGGCCGATGACGGCGCCCGTCAGGCGCTTGCCGACCAGCAGCTCGCTGCTGGGGCCGCCGACTTCGCCGTGGTCCAGGCCGATGTAGACCTCCTGGCCGGTCTCGCCCAACAGCGTGCTGAGCTCATTGCGCAGCAGCCAGCCGCGTTCGGCGCTCAGCGAGGATTCGCCGTCAAAGCCGCGCACGGTGTAGCGCCCGCCGATGGAGAAACGGTCTTGCGGCGTCAGCGGCGTGCGGTTGTGCTGCAGGCGCCAGGCAGCGCTGTAACGCAAGCCTATGCCGGCCAGCTTGAAGGGAAGCTGCAGGTTGGCATCAGCATTGATCACCGCAAAGCGCGAAGTGCCCTCGCCAAAAGCTTCCTCGGGTGCGGGCAGCGAGCCGAAAGCGCCGGTGCCGCGCTTGTAGGCGAGGTTGCCTTCGAGCGTGGCCTGGCCTATGAACTCCTTGTGGCCGATGCCGAACTCCCAGCCGCCGACCACGCGGCGCTGCACCTCGACCTCGGTGTCGTCGATAAAGTTGTTGGAGCGGCGCTGGAAGGCCTTGAGGCTGACGGTGCTTTTGCGGCTGGCGTCGCGGTAGACCAGACGCGAGAGCTTGATCTCGGCATTGCTGCTGGTGCCGCGGTAAACATAGTCCTGGGTGGCACCGGCCACGCTCTGGAAATAGCGGCTGTCGCTGACGGTGGCGCCCAGCGTCCAGTAGCCCAGGGGCAGCGAGTAATGCACGGTGCTGCCGCGCGTGCCGCGGCTGCCGGGCTCGCCGCCGCCCAGGTCGGTGTTGAGCGAGACATAGAACAGGTCGTTGAGCGTCCACCAGTTGTCGTAAGACAGCGTGATGCCGCCCTGGTATTTGCCGGTGGCCCGGGAGCCGCTGTCGTCGGCGAACACCGAGACGCGCAAGGGAAAGCCCTGGCGGTAGCTGATGACCAGGTCGCTCTGGCCGGGTTTGGCGTCGTTGCCTTTGGCCTCTTCGATCTGGATATCGGCTTCGGCCGTGGGCACACGCTTGAAGTTTTCCAGGGCCTGTTCGATGTCGCGCAGGTTCAGCAGGTCGCCCGATTGGACGGGCATGGCCGTCCAGGCATTGCCGCGCGCGTCGCTGCCTTCGGAAAAGCGGATGGCGCGTATGCGGCCCGGAACCAGCGTGAGGGTGAGCACGCCGGTATTCAGGTCTTGCGGTTCGGCCAGGATGCGGGTGGTGACGTAGCCGCGCGCGATGACGGCATTCTGCAGGCGCTTCATCACAATGGCGATGCCCTGGGTGCCCAGGCAGCGGCCCAGCGGCGCATCGTTGGCATCGGGGCCGGCCGCCGCCTCCAGCGCCCAGGCGAATTGCGAAGCCAATGCGGCCGGCTCGCCTGAGATGGTGCGTAGTTTCAGCTCGCGGATGGGCAGGCAGGGTGATTCCGCGGCGGGCAGTTTGGCGGTTTCAGCTTCAGGCGGCGGGGCGGCACGCTCATCCCGCCCCCTCTCCTGCTGCTCGCGCAGCAAGCGCTCACGCTCCTGGGCGCGGCGCTGTTCCTGGTCGGCACTGCTGAGCGGCGCGGGCTGGGCCCAGACATGGCCGGCCAGGACGGCCATGGCCACGCCGGCGGCAAGCTTGCGTGCGCGGCAGTGTGTTTTGACAGATTGTTTGGTGCGCTGCGGCACCGCCTCGAGTGATCTACCCAAGTCATCGTGTGGCTTGGCCAATCACGCTCTCCCTGAATCGCTTTTTTTTTGCCGAGCCGTATGCCTGACAGATGCAAGCAAGTGTAATTTTTAGCGATTTGAAAAGCTGTAACTTCGTCTTTTTGCGGGCAATTGGTGTTGGTTTTATCGGGAAATTTGCCTTAAAACCTTCCAATGCTTAGGTGGCTATGGATATCGGGACAGCTATTCAAACGCGTGAAGCGAGGAGAGGTAGCTTCGGATTTCCCGGCCAAGGTCCTCAAGCGCCGTAACCATGGGAATGTTGTAGTGCTCACACACGACATCCACGTTTCCCTTGCGCCAGTAACCAGGCGGGCAGCAGACCACTGCCTTTCGTTCCCGTGCCGCGAGGCCGAGTTCCAGCAAGGTAACGGGGGCTTGCGATTGCGGCGCAAAGTAAAACGCGATCATCCCCGCCGCTTCCATGGCGGCCAACTCCCACTGGACCTGCTCACGAAACGGTGGAAAGGCCGCCTCCGCCAACCAGCTTGAATCCCAGTGAGGCCGGCGAGGATTGAGCAAGGTTCCTGGACAGTCCGCAAGAGACAAGGCCAGTTGCGCTTGCCAGTCAACGCTTTTCCCCAGGTCGATGGAGCCGGCCAGGAATACCGCCTTGTCAAGAGACAGGCTGGAAAGCGGTGTGGGTGGCTGGATGAGTTGCATCAGTCGTCAGGAACCAGCGAAGGCTAAAGCACATGAAGGGATTGCCACGCTCTGCGCTGCTCAAATGCGATCGGTCAGAGAGAAGAAGAAATCCAGCATATGGAAATGATCATCGTGGAAGCGCTCTTCCATGGCGGCCAGTTTCTCGATCGGAACCCACTCGACCGCCGCCGCATCATCAGCCGCCTGCACTTCAGGCAGGCTGCGCGAACCGAGGTCAAAGAAATGGGCATGGGTGATCACACGGCCGCGCAAGCTGCGGTCCGGGTGGTCAAACACATGGACGGCTTTCAGGGCGTTTTTCATGTCACCGTCCAGCAAACGCAGCTGGGTTTCTTCTTCGAGTTCGCGCAAAGCAGATTGGTAAACCGTTTCCCGCTGCTCGATGAATCCGCCCGGCACGGCAAACAAGCCCTTGCCCGGGGAGCGCCCGCGCCGGATTAGCAGCACCCGGCCGTTGCATTTCACGACCGCATCCACGGTCACAAACACGGGCGCGTAGGGCGCTCCTACCCATTTGGCCTTTTCCTGCCGCAGGCTTTCCCATTCCTGCGCAAGTTCAGTGAAGTAAGGCAAGGCAGCCCAGGTGCGAAGAAACGCGACAGTGCTGGCCGGCGCCTGGCTCACCAGGGCGGCGAGCGCGGGCTCCAGCGAAGTGCCGGCATTGCCGAAGTAGGCGTCGCGCAAGGCGCTGGCGTCGATCCGGCCTTGCGATTCAACCGCGTCGAGTGTCCAGCCCGGGAAGTTCTTCAGGTATTCGCTGGTCGCATCCTTGAAGTGCCCGACGAGCACAAGGGATGCCCCGGCCTTGTCGCCGGTGAGCTCGGCCACGCCGTGTTTGACCGCGGACACCCAGCGGTCCTGGTCGTAATAGTCGCGCACCGGCAGAAAGCGGATCCTGTCCCGGTCCGCCTCGGGCAGCGCCAGGCGAATCATTTCCGCGCGCTCCTGCCAGGTAAAGGGATTCTTGGGCGTGCGTGCCTGCCAGGCCGAACCGAGCACGACGATGCACAGCGGCGCCGCGTCCAGCGCCCGGCGCAGCAGGGCAAGCTGCCCGTTGTGAAAGATCTGGAAGCGGCCGATATAGACCGAGACCTCGTGTTTTTTGGGGTTGGGTGTCATGGGAGCCTGATGAAACTAATTAAATTTGGCGGCGATCGGCATCTGCCGGCCGGAACCGAAAGCGCGGGCGCGCAAACGGATGATGGGGGGCGCCTGCCGGCGCTTGTATTCGTTGCGGGCAATCATGCCCTTGATGCGTTCGACCATCGCGAGGCCCTCGGGGTCGCGGCGCAGCTGTGCGACGAAAGCCGAGGCTTTTTCATACTCCCAGGCGGCCAGGCGGCGGCCTTCGATCAAAAGCTTGAGCACCTCGTCGAGCACCGGGTAAGGCGGCAGGCTGTCCACGTCCTTCTGGTCGGGGGCCAGCTCAGCCGAAGGTGCTTTGTCAATGATGGCCTGGGGAATGATCTCGGTACCCGCGGCTTCGTTGAGGTGGCTGGCCAGGGCGAAGACCTCGGTTTTGTAGAGGTCGCCGATCAGGCCCAGGCCGCCGTTCGTGTCGCCGTACAGCGTGCAGTAACCCACCGAAATCTCGGATTTGTTGCCGGTGGTCAGCAGCAGGTGCCCGAAGCTGTTGGAGTATTCCATCAGGATGGTGCCGCGCGCACGCGCCTGCAGGTTCTCCAGCGCGATGCCCTGCAGCGGCTGGCCGAAGGCGGTTTCAAAGCCGCCGGAAAATTCGTTCACGATGCCGGCGATCGGATGGTGAAGCAGCTCCACCCCCAGGTTGCGGCACAAGATTTCAGAATCGTCGACCGAGCCGGCCGATGAAAAGCGTGACGGCATGGTGATGGCCGTCACATTGGACGGACCCAGCGCTTCGGCGGCCAATGCCAGCGTCAGCGCCGAATCGATGCCGCCCGAGGAGCCAATCACCGCCCGGCTGAAACCGCAGCGCCGCACATAGTCTTTCAGGCCGAGCACAATCTGGCGCCGGTAAAACGCCATGGTCGAAAGGCCCTCGGCGGGAACGGCGGCTGGCTCATCCCCTGCCAGCGTGAGGAAGCGCCCGTTCTCAAAGCGCAGGGTCGTCACGTCTTCGGCGAAACGTTCGGCCTCAAACACCACGCCGGCCTGCGGCTCCACCGCGAAGGATGCGCCGTCATAGACCAGCTGGTCATGCCCGCCCACCTGGTTGACGTAGAGGATGGGCAGCTGGTTGCGTTTGCTGGCGGCGCCGAAGATCTGGTGGCGCTGCTCGCGTTTGCCGATGTTGGATGGGCTGGCGTTGATGGAGATCACCAGGTCGGGCGCGGCGTCGCGCATGCGATCAAACGGATTGATCGCATAGTCCAGGCCTTCGTCGTTCCAGCCGTCCTCGCAGATCAGCACACCCACCTTGGCATCGCGTATGCGCAGGACCTTGGCCACGTCCTGGCCGGGCTCGAAGTGCCGGCGCTCGTCGAAGATGTTGTAGGTGGGCAGCAGTTGCTTTGCGTATTCGAGCAGCACCTCGCCGCCCTTGATCACGCACAGGCTGTTGCGCAGCTTCTTGCCCGGCGCTTCACGGCGCGCGGGCAGGCCTATCACCCAATAAAGATTCGGGATCTGGCGCGAAGCCAGCAGCAGGTCTTGCAGGGCCGCGTCGACGCGCTCCATAAAGCCCTCTTCTTCGAGCATGTCGCCCGGGTAGTAGGCCGTGAGCGACATCTCGGAGAAGACAACGATGTCGGACTGGTCGGTCCAGGCCTTGCTGGCGGCCCCGACCATTTTGGACACATTGCCGGCGAGGTCGCCTATCGTGAAGTTCAGCTGGGCAGCGGTGATTTTGAGCATGGCGTCCTTAAACCTGCGCGGGGAAACGGAAGACCTGGCGCAAATAGGCCAGGAAGGTCTGGTCGTTGCACAACGTCTTGCCCGGGCTGTCCGAGAGTTTGGCCACGGGCCTGGCATTGGCGCCGGTCAGCTTCATCACGATGTTCAGCGGCGTCAGCCCGACGTCGTTGGTGAGGTTGGTGCCCATACCGAAGCCGGTCTGGGTGCGCGCCGCAAACGCGCGATACAGCTTGAGCGCGGTCGGCACATCGAGCCCGTCCGAGAACACCAGGCGCTTGTTCTGCGGATCGACCCGCAGCTTGGCATAGTGGGCCAGGGCCTTCTCGCCCCAGACAAAGGGGTCGCCGGAGTCGTGGCGCAAGCCGTCAAACAGCTTGGCGAAATAGAGGTCGAAGTCGGCGAGGAAGGCGTCCATGCCGACCACATCCGTCAGCGCCACACCGAGGTCGCCGCGGTACTCCTGCACCCAGTCTTCCAGCGCGGCGCGCTGGAAGTCGCGCAGCGTCATGCCCAGGGCCTGGTAGGTTTGCAGGTATTCGTGGGCCATGGTACCTATGGGGACCAGGCTGAGCTCCTTGGCCAACAGCACATTGGAGGTGCCCTTGAAGTACTGCGGGATTTCGCGCTTGAGTGTGGTGACCACCTCGGTCTGCCAGTCGCGCGAGAAGCGCCGGCGCACA
>Ga0065165_1003082_pt1 | contig 12419 bp, 10 predicted proteins | sample AraplaMF_Cvi_mMF_FD_63813 | JGI IMG/M metagenome (GOLD analysis project Ga0065165, IMG submission 63813) | Arabidopsis root microbial communities from the University of North Carolina, USA - plate scrape MF_Cvi_mMF (version 2) (version 3) | ecosystem: Host-associated > Plants > Roots >... | reverse complement strand
GGGCGGGGCATGCTTGTGGCGCTTGCGGCGGCGGCATGCCTCGCCGGCGCCGCCGCCGATCCGGCCGAGCGCCTGCCCGATCCCGTCCAGGAAGCCCGGGCCCGCGCGATCTTCCGCGAGGTGCGCTGCCTGGTCTGCCAGAACGAGTCGATCGACGATTCCGAGGCCGCCCTGGCGGGCGATCTGCGTTCCATCGTGCGCGACCAAGTGAAGCAGGGACGCAGCGACCCGCAGATCCGCGCGTTCTTGGTCGAGCGCTACGGCGAGTTCGTGCTGCTCAAGCCGCCGTTCTCGGCCGGCAACGCCCTGCTCTGGGCCACGCCAGGGATTGCGCTGATCCTGGGCGGCGTGCTGATGGTGCTGCTGCTGCGCCGGCGAACCGCGTCTGCGGCGGACGGTGAAGATACGCAGGCGCTTTCTCAGGTGGAAGAGGCGCGTCTTCAGGTGTTGTTGAAGGACGAATGACACGATTGCGCCGCGAAGACGCCGCAAGACCATCTTGAGCGTGGACGCATGATCTCTTCGAAGACCATTGCGCCTTTCGCCAGCGCAACTAGGTTCTCAGGCCAAGGACCCGGCGCCGCGCGCCGTGGGTGAGGAAAGACGTACGATGGCTGCTAGGAAGTCTGGTTTCTTTGTCGGTGCGGTGGCCGGCGCGGGCGTGGCCTGCGCGGCGCTGGCCGGAGTGGGCATGCGCATGGCCCCCGCGGGCGCGGCCGAGCCGGCCCAGGTGATCCGCACCTCGGGCGCTCCCGCCCCGATGTTCGCGCCGCCGCCCGGCGCGCCGATGTCGTTCGCCGACATCTTCGAACAGGTCTCGCCCGCCGTGGTGCAGATCGACGTGACGTCCAAGGCCGCCGCGGCTCCGCGCCTGCGCATCCCCGGCCTGGAAGGCTTCGACATCGTGCCCAAGGGCCAGAAGGGCGAGGACGGCGAAGAGGCCCCGGGTCCCAAGCAGCAGTCCTCCGGCTCGGGCTTCTTCATCTCGGCCGACGGCTATCTGGTGACCAACAACCACGTCGTGGCCGACGCCGACGACGACGGCATCAATGTCGTGCTGAAGGACGGCCGCGAGCTGAAGGCCACCATCGTCGGCCGCGACGAGGGCACCGACCTGGCGGTGCTCAAGGTGGTCGATCCCAAGGCCAAGGGCGCGGCGTTCCCGTTCGTGAACTTCGAGAACCAGGCCAAGCCGCGGGTCGGCGACTGGGTGATCACCATCGGCAACCCGTTCGGCCTGGGCGGCACCGCCACGGCCGGCATCATCTCGGCCTATAACCGCGACCTGGGCGACAGCTCGTCGACCTTCGTCGACTACATCCAGATCGACGCGCCGATCAACCGTGGCAACTCGGGCGGCCCGTCGTTCGATATCTACGGCCGGGTGATCGGGGTCAACACCGCGATCTTCTCGCCGACCGGCGGCTCGGTGGGCATCGGCTTCGCCATCCCCGCCGATGTGGCCGAGGCCACCGCCAAGCAGCTGATCAGCGGCGGCAAGGTGGTGCGCGGCTATATCGGCGCGCAGATCCAGCCCTTCACCAAGGAAATGGCCGACGCCCAGGGCCTGGGCGACGTCAAGGGCGCGATCGTCGCCGACCTGGTGGCCGGCGGTCCGGCCCAGAAGGGCGGCCTGATGCCCGAGGACGTGATCACCGCCGTCAACGGCGTGGAGATCAAGAACAGCTCGGAGCTGACCCGCGAAGTGGCCAAGGGCCGTCCGGGCGACACCCTGAAGCTGTCGGTCCTGCGCGGCGGCAAGCCCCGCATGATCGAGATCAAGTCGGGCGTGCGTCCGACCGAGAAGGAACTGTCGCTGAACGACGACGACGGCGAGGAGGGCGGCGCCGACGCGCCGGCCAAGCCGCAGGTCCAGAAGTCGGAAGCCCTGGGCATGACCCTGGTCCCGATCGACGAGGCGGCCCGCCGCACCTACAGCATCGACCCGGCCGTCAAGGGCGTGCTGATCGACGGCGTGAAGGCCAATTCCGACGCCGGCGAAAAGGGCCTGCGCAAGGGCGACGTCCTGACCAGCGTCAACGGCGATCCGGTCTCGTCGGCCGCCCAGGTGTCGTCGGCGGTCGAAGCGGCCAAGAAGCTGCAGCGTCCCAGCGTCAACCTGCGGATCGTCCGCGCCGGTCGTCCCACGATCGTGCCGCTGAAGATCGCGCCGTAGGGGCGTCAGGGTAACGACGATACGCGGGGGCTTTCGCCCGCGCGCGGATCACGTCACCATCGCCGGGACGTGATGACAACACGATAGAGGGCGTCATCGATTCGCACGGTGGCGCCCTTTCGTGCATCTGGGGCAAGGTCTGAGGATTGGGCATGCGTATTCTGATCATCGAGGACGACCTCGAAGCGGCGCAGGCGATGCGCCACGGCCTGACCGAGGCCGGCTACGACTGCGTCCACGCGCCCGACGGCGAGGCCGGCCTGACCGAGGCGGGCAAGGGCAAGTTCGACGTGATGATCGTCGACCGGATGATGCCCAAGAAGAACGGTGTCGAGGTGGTCGAGACCCTGCGCCGCGAGGGCGACCAGACGCCGGTGCTGTTCCTGTCGGCCCTGGGCGAGATCAACGATCGCGTCACCGGCCTGCGGGCCGGGGCCGACGACTACCTGGTCAAGCCCTACGCCTTCGCCGAACTGATCGCCCGGGTCGACGCCCTGTCGCGCCGCCGCGAGACCGGCGCCGTGGCCACGACCCTGAAGGTCGGCGAGCTGGAGATGAACCTGATCAACCGGACGGTCCATCGCCAGGGCAAGGAGATCGACCTGCAGCCCCGCGAGTTCCAGCTGCTGGAATTCATGATGCGCCACGCCGGCCAGTCGGTGACCCGCACCATGCTGCTGGAGAAGGTGTGGGAATACCATTTCGACCCGCAGACCAACGTCATCGACGTGCACATCTCCCGCCTGCGCTCGAAGATCGACAAGGGCTTCGACCGGGCCATGCTGCAGACCGTGCGCGGGGCGGGCTACCGCCTCGATCCGTAGGCGGGGGCGGGCGGGTGAACAGAGGTTCACTTGCTCGCGCCGCCCCGGGCGGTCATCTACGGCTTAGCGGAGAAAGGCTCCGCCTGAAGAGTTTCGCTGACCCATGCGCCTGCCGCGCCTGATCCGATCCACGCCGTTCCGGCTGACCCTGCTGTTCCTGGCGCTGTTCGCGGCGGCCGCGAGCGCGTTCCTCGGCTACATCTACATCGCCACCGCCGGCGAGGTGAACCGTCGCGCCGACGCCGACATCACCCGCGAGATGGAGAGCCTGGAGGCCGCCTACCGGGTGGGCGGGGTCAACGCCCTGAACCAGACCATCGTCGAGCGCGCCACTGGCGAGCGGCCGTTCCTGTACCTGCTGCTCGACAAGGACGGCAAGCGGATCTCCGGCTCGATCGAGGAATCGCCGATCGATGGTTTCACAGGCCCGGGGCCGACCTGGGAGACCTTCAAGCTCACCGAGACCGACATCGACGGCGCCGAGGTCAAGCGCGCGGCGCGCGGGGTGCAGGAGCGGCTCAGCGGCGGCGAGGCCCTGTTCGTCGGGGCCGACGTCCAGGAGTCGGAAGGCTATGTGATGAAGATCGTCCGGGCCCTGCGCGGGGCCGGGGCGCTAGTCATCATCCTGGGTCTGGCCGGCGGGGTGCTGATCAGCCGCAACGTCTCGCGCAGCATGCAGGGCCTGGTCGACGTGGTGAACGCGGTGCGGGCCGGCGACCTGCACGCCCGGGCCCGGGTGCGCGGCACCCGCGACGAATATGACGAGCTGGCCGAGGGCCTCAACGACATGCTCGACCGTATCGAGCGGCTGATGGGCGGCCTGCGCCACGCCGGCGACGCCATCGCCCACGACCTGCGCTCGCCCCTGACCCGACTGCGGGCCCGGATGGAAGTGGCCCTGATCGACGCCGAGAACGGCAAGGGCGATCCGGTGGCGGCCCTGGAGACCGCCCTGGTCGACGCCGACGGCGTGCTCAAGACCTTCAACGCGGTGCTGGCCATCGCCCGTCTGCAGGCGGCAGGCGAGGCGCCGAACCAGGCCGTGTTCGACGCCAGCGAACTGGCCTCGGACATGGCCGAGCTCTACGAGGCCAGCTGCGAGGACAAGGGCCTGGACTTCAAGGCCGAGATCGTCCCGGCCCTGGGCGTGCGCGGCAACCGCGAATTCATCGCCCAGGCCCTGGCCAACATCCTCGACAACGCCATCAAATATACGCCCGAGGGCGGGGCGGTGATGCTGCGGGCCCGGCGCACCTCGTCGGGCGAGCTGGAGTTCTCGGTCACCGACACCGGTCCCGGCGTGCCCGAGGCCGACCGCGCCCGGGTCGTCCAGCGCTTCGTGCGGCTGGAGAACAGCCGCAGCGAGCCTGGGGCGGGCCTGGGCCTGTCGCTGGTCCAGGCGGTGGCCGCCTCGCACGGCGGGCGGCTGGAGCTGGCCGAAGGGCCCGGCGAGTACGGCGGCTTCGGTCCGGGCCTGCGGGTGGCGCTGGTGTTGCCGCGGGTGGAGTAGGGCGAAGCGGGACGCCCCCTCTACCGCCCGTACACCACGTCAAAACACCGTTCTCGCCCCAGCTTGGTCGGGCAGAACCCCGTTTCCTCGGACCCCTCGCGGATGACCACATAGCGGTCGCGCTTGCAGGCCCACCATTCCTCCTCGAAGTCGGGGCGGCCGTCCTGCTTGAACACCGGCTCGTCGCCCTGGGCGTAGAAGCGGGTCATGCCGGTTAGGCCGCCAAAGCTGCCCCAGCCGTTGACCAGGCCGCAGACCCGACCGTCGCGCCGCGCCCAGACCTTGCCCAGCTCCAGGGCGTGCGGCTGGGCCAGGCGGGCGATCAGCCGCGGCTTGACGCTGGCCCAGCGCACCCGCGCCATCGACCTGGCGTGGACGAGCCGCGCGCCCGTGGCCGGAGCCTTGGGCTCGACCTTCAGCTCGTACTGGACCGTGAACATCACCATCAGCCCCACGGCGAAGGCGACCAGGACTATGATGCTCAAGTCGAAGATCCTGACCGCCAGGGACCTGCGCCGGCTTCGCCGGCCGCGCGCCGCCGGCATCCTGAGAACGAAGGTCATAGTCTCGCCCCGCCTGTCGCCGCGTTCGGCTTACGTCTGTAGTTCTGAAAAGTTACAGATGTAATCCAAGCCGTCAAGCCGAGGGCGCAAAACGGCCGCGACCGACGTGATCAGTGATGCAGCTTGGGCAGGGTGATGCCGTCGACGGGGCTGTCGCCGACGAACCGGCCGGGCCAGGAGATCTCCTGGCTGGGCATGGGGCCGCGCGGGGTGACCGTCCAGACGCCCAGGGCGGTGACCACCGCGATCAGGGCGATCGCGGCGGCGCCGGCGGTCTGGCGGCGATAGCTGGGCTCGGGCCGGGCCAGCAGCTTGACCCGCAGCAACAGCGGATGGGCCGCGAAAAAGCAGGCCAGGGGCGAGCCGGTTCGGCGGGTGTGCGCCTCCAGCAGGGCCTCGGCGTAGGGGCGCCGCAGGTTGGGGCGCAGGCTCAGCACCGAGGCGTCGCAGGCCATCTCCTGGTCCAGCCGCGCGCACAGGGCGCCCAGGTGGATCAATGGATTGCACCAGCCCAGGACCTGGACGCCGGCGATGGCCAGGTTGGCGATCGGGTCGCCGCGCTTGATGTGGGCGCGCTCGTGCAGGTCGACCATCTTGCGCGCCTGCTCGTCGAAGCGGGTCGAGAAGTCGGCGGGCAGCACGATGCGGGGCCAGAAGACGCCCATCACCGCCGGGCCGGCGCGGCCGGCCTCGGCCCGGGCCCGGAAGGCGCGCTCCTGCAGCACGATCACCGTGGCTAGGGCGACGCCGCCGGCCAGCCAGACGGCCATCACCAGCACGGCGCGCTCCTCGCCCATCAGCGGCGGCGGCGCGCCCGAGCCCAAGGTCTCCGACAGGCTGGGGAACACCGTGGCGATGGCCGCCACCGGCACCAGGGCCCACAGGCGATAGGCCAGGCCCGCCCCGAACAGCGTCCGCATCGGGCCGCGCAGCAGCAGCACCAGCAGCACCGCGGCGGCGGCCGCCGCCTGGGTGCGCAACAGGGTCAGGGCCAGCAGTTCAGCCATCATGTTCGAGACCCTCGATCAGAGTCTTCAGTTGCTTGATCTCGTCGGTCGACAGGGCGCGATGCTGGGCGAAGTGCGCCACCAGCGGCGTCAGCTGGCCGTCGAAAAGGCGGTTGAGCAGGCTCTGGCTCTCGGCCTGCACATAGTCGGCGCGCTGGATGAGCGGGGCGTAGCGCGCCCGGCCGTCGATGCGATCCGACCGGATCGCCTTGCGCTTCAGCAGGCGGTTGATCAGCGTCTTGACCGTCGCCTCGCCCCAGCCCTGGGCCTCGGCCACCTCGGCCATGATCTCGTCCACCGTCAACGGCTGACGCGTCCAGAGCGCATCCATGATGCGGCTTTCGGCCTGGGTGATGTTCATGGCGTTCGGTCTCCGACGCCAACGATTACGCCTGTAACATAGACTGTCAAGCGACGGCGATCATGAGCAAGCTTTAACGCTCCCGATGCGACGGACGATGTTATGCGAGTCCTGTCGCCACCGAGGATTTCCGATGGATCGCCGCCATTTCCTGACATTGTCTCTGGTCGGCGCGGCCGCCCCGACCATGAGCTGGGCCCAGCAGGCCGCCCAATCCGCTCCGCCGCCGTTTCCGCCCGTCGACGCCCGCAGCGTCTGGCTGGTCGGCGACAGCGCCCCGCCCGATCCAGAGCGCACCGCCCGGCGCCTGGTCGAGCTGGCCCAGCGCGGCGGCAAGCCGCGGGATTCCTACCTGGCCAACGGCGCGGTCGCCGACCTGGAGGCGCGGTTCGCCAAGCTGCTGGGCAAGGAGGACTGCGCCTTCCTGGCGACAGGAACCCTGGCCAACCACCTGGCCGCCCGCGTCCTCGCAGGCGACGCCTCGCGGGTCATCGTTCCGCGCGAGAGCCACCTCTATCGCGACGAAAGCGACGCCACCCAGCTGCTGTCGGGTCTGAACCTCGTGCCCCTGGCCGACGGGCGCGCCGCGCCGGGTCTGGCCGAGATCAAGGCCGCCGTGGACGAGGCCGAGAACGGTCCCTATCCGTTGCGCGTCGGGGCGATCGTCCTGGAAAGTCCGGTGCGGCGGGTGAAGGGCGAGATGGTCGCCCCGGCCCTGATCCGCGAGATCGCCGCCTACGCCAGAGGCAAGAACATCAGACTGCACCTGGACGGAGCGCGTCTGCTGCTGGCCCCGCCCGGCTACGACATCGCCGGCGCGGCGGCGCTGTTCGATACGGTCTATGTCTCGCTCTACAAGTATCTGGATGCGCCGTTCGGGGCGGTGCTGGCCGGCGGCAAGGCCGACATCGCCAAGGTCCGCGACCTGCGCCACCGGTTCGGCGGCACGATCTACCAGGGCTGGCCCTGCGCGATCCTGGCCCTGGCCGCGCTGGACGATTTCGAGGCCCGTCACCGCGCCGCCTTCGCCGCCGCCGACCAACTGTTCGCGGCGCTGAAGGCCCAGGGGCTCGCGACCCTGAAACCCGCGCCCAACGCCTCGAACATCCGCGAACTGGTCCTCGCGCCGAAGAGCGCCGACGGGTTGTTCGACCGCATGCGCCAGGCGGGCGTGCGAATGGCCAGGGCCGAGAACGGCGTGGCGCCGATCTACATCAACGACACGCTCACCCGTCGGCCGGTCGAAGAGTACGTGAAGCTGTTCGCGGGGTAGGCGGTCCATTCCCGACAGCCTTCGTCCCTCGACTTGTTCCGGGGGACTGGTCCGGCCGGCCACCGCCCTTTCGAACCCCGGCTCGGGTTTCCCGCGCAAAACGGGTGACGGCGACGGCAGGGGATGACGGTGGAAGAGGGTCACGCCACAGTGCGCGCCATGACTCGCCTGCTCGAACGCCTCACCCCCTGCGGCCCCGTGGTCGATCCCAAGGCCGCCGAGCGGGCGCACGAGGCGATCACCCGGCGGGTCGGCGAGGCCGCGCCCCTGGTCGAGGCCGCCTGGCCGGCCCTGGCGCCGATCTTCGCCGCCTCGCCCTACCTGACCGGCCTGGCGCGCCGCGACGGCAAGCGCCTGCCCGCGATCCTGGACGGTGACCCCGAGGCGCGGCTGGGCCAGATCCTGGCCGCCGCCGAGGCCGTCGCCGCCGAGCCCGACTTCGAGGCCGCCCGCCGTCTGATGCGCGAGCTGAAGGCCGACCTGCACCTGCTGACCGCCCTGTGCGACCTCGGCGGGGTCTGGGACCTGGACGCGGTGACCGCCGCCCTGACCCGCTTCGCCGACGCGACCCTGCACGCGTCCCTGGCCCAGGCCGTGCGGCTGGAGGTGGCGCGCGGGGCCCTGACCCGCGTGGGCGAGGGCCCGGACGGCCCGGCCCCGGGCCTGTTCTGCGTCGCCATGGGCAAGCACGGGGCCTTCGAGCTCAACTATTCCAGCGACATCGACTTCTCGATCTTCTACGCGCCCGAGGCCCTGCCGGTCGCCGAGGGCGTCGAGCCGCAGGGCGTGGCGGTGCGCATCGCCAACCACCTGGGCCGGCTGCTGGCCGAGCGTACGGTCGACGGCTACGTGTTCCGCATCGATCTGCGCCTGCGTCCGGACCCGTCCTCGACCCCGCCGGCCATGCCGGTCGACGCGGCCCTCGACTACTACGAGAGCGTCGGCCAGAACTGGGAGCGGGCGGCGCACATCAAGGCGCGGATCGCGGCCGGCGACCGGGCCCGCGGCGAGGTGTTCCTGGCCGAGCTGCAGCCGTTCATCTGGCGCAAGAACCTCGACTTCGCGGCCATCGCCGACATCCACTCGATCAAGCGCCAGATCCACGCCTACAAGGTGGACGACCGGCTGACCGCCAAGGGGGCGGACCTGAAGCTGGGGCGCGGCGGCATCCGCGAGATCGAGTTCTTCGTCCAGACCCAGCAGCTGATCCTGGGCGGCCGCCATCCCGGCCTGCGCAGCCCTCGGACCCTCGACGCCCTGGCCGCCCTGTCGGACGCGGGGCATGTCACCCCCGAGGACCGCGACTACCTGACCAGGGCCTATCGCGACCTGCGCGCCCTGGAGCACCGGGCCCAGATGATCGCCGACGACCAGACCCACAAGCTTCCGGAGTCCGACGCCGACCGCAGGAAGGTGGCGGCCCTGTGGGGGCATGGCGCCCTGCGCAGCTTCGACGCGGTGGTCGGCCAGGTGCTCAAGGGCGTGAACCGCCGCTATGGCGCGCTGTTCAAGGGCGAGGAGGCGCTGTCCTCGCGGTTCGGCAGCCTGGTGTTCACCGGCGTCGAGGACGATCCGGAGACCCTGGCGACCCTGAAGCGCATGGGCTTTTCCCATCCCGAACGGGTGGCCGCCACCATCCGCGGCTGGCACCACGGTCATATCGCCGCCACCCGCACCGAGAGGGGCCGCGAGCTGTTCACCCGCCTGGCCCCGCGCCTGCTGGACGCCGCCAACGCCACCGGCGCGCCGGACGACGCCTTCAACCGGTTCGGCGACTTCTTCGCGGGGCTCAGCAGCGGCGTGCAGATCCAGTCGCTGTTCCTGGCCCAGCCGCGTTTGTTCGAGCTGATCGTCGAGGTCATGGCCTTCGCCCCGCGCCTGGCCAGCACCCTGGCCCGGCGGCCCACGGCCCTCGACGCCCTGCTCGACCCGGCCTTCTTCGGCCCCATCGAGATGCCCAGGGACGCCCCCTGGGACCCGGCCGACTTCGAGGGGGCGATGGACGCCGCGCGGCGGCTGTTCCGCGACCAGAGCTTCCGGATCGGCGTGCGGGTGATCAGCGGCACGGCCGGGGCCCGCGACGCCGGCGCCGCCTTCGCCGACCTGGCCGACCTGATCGTCGGCGGCCTGGCCCCGGCCGCCCTGGCCGAGGTCGAGCGGCTGGGCGGCGCCTTCCCGGGCCAGGTGGCGGTGGTCGCCCTGGGCAAGGCCGGCTCGCGCGAGATGACCGCCAAGTCGGACCTGGACCTGATGACGCTCTATGCGGCCGACGATCCAGCCGCCATGTCGGCGATCAAGGGCTGGGCCGCCGACAGCTTCTACGCCCGCTTCACCCAGCGCCTGACCTCGGCCCTGTCGGCCCCGACCGGCGAAGGCACGCTGTACGAGGTGGACCTGAAGCTGCGGCCCTCGGGCACCAAGGGGCCGGTGGCGGTCAGCTTCGCGGCCTTCGAGGACTATTACGAGCGCGAGGCCGAGACCTGGGAGCTGCAGGCTCTTACCCGCGCGCGAGTGATCTGGGCCTCGTCCCCCGCCTTCCAGACCCGCGCCGAGGCGGCGATCGCCGTCGCCCTGCGCCGGGCCCGCGACCCGGGCAAGACCGCCGTCGACGTGCTGGAGATGCGCCAGCTGATGGAGGACGAGCGGCCCGGCAAGGGCGACTGGGACCTGAAGCTCGCCCCCGGCGGCCTGGTCGACATCGAATTCGCCGCCCAGTTCCTGCAGCTGGCTCACGCGGCCGGCGGCGGGCCGCTGGCGCAGAACACCGGCGAGGCCCTGGCCGCCCTGGCGCGCGCGGGGCTTGGCGACGCGGCGGCCCTGGCGGCCCTGGAGGCGGCCTGGCGGCTGGAGCAGGACCTGTCGCAGCTGCTGAAGGTGGCGCTGGAGGACGGCCACCACCCCGACACCGAGCCCAAGGCGTTCCGGGCGCTGCTGGCCCGGGCCGGAGGCGTGCGCGAGTTCCGGTCGCTGAAGACCAAGCTGGCCAAGGCGAAGGTCGAGGCGCGAGCGGCGTTCGAGGCGGTGGTGAAGGCCTGACACCCGGAGGGGGCGCGCGTTCGTGCGACGAAGCGCGCCCCAAGCGTCCGGCTAGACCGTTTCCAGCTTTCGAGCGGCCGTCAGGTGCTTCACATAGGCCTCGTCGGTGGTGAAGGGGATCTCCTTCACGTCGATCAGCAGGCGCTTGTTCTGCCCGACGATCAGGATCTTGGGCAGGTAGAAGCCGCCGAACACGCCGTGGACGGCGTAGGGCGTCGTCCCCTGGCCCAGGGGACCGGTCCAACCCATCACGTCGATCGCCAGGCCGCCGACGAAATGGGGGTCGCGGACCAGCTGGATGCCGCTGGTGAAGTTGGGCGCGTGGCCCTTGACGTTGACGCTGAAGAAGCCCGGTTCGCGCAGGCCGGTCCAGACGTAGGTCGCCTCGGCCGTGTCGAAAGGCTCAGGACCATAGAAACCCATGACGCTCTCCCTGTGTCTCGAGTGGATCGTCCGCCGGCCGGCATGGACCGACGGAGGACGACGTCGCCGACGGTCGGCGGCGCTCGAGTGCGATCTATGCGCGAAATCGATCAAAATGCTAGTTAAAAGTGTATGGCGGCTTATCTCGCCTTTTTGGCGATCGCGCACGGCGCCGAGCGAGAACCGCCTTTGGCCTGTAACCATTGGACCGTTCAGGACGTATCTTCCAGGGTAGCCTCCCCGGAGCCCGCCATGCTGATCCGCCACGCCCCCGACCTGACCGACAACGACGTCACCGACCAGGCCCTGTACCTGCGGCGGCGCGAGTTCATCGGCGGGGCGGCGGGGCTGGGGCTGCTGGCGGCGGCCGGGACGGCCGGCGCGCGAGGCCTGGCCTACAAGCCGGGCTTCTCGACCACCGAGACGCCGACCCCGAAGAAGGACATCACCAGTTACAACAACTTCTACGAATTCGGGGTCAACAAGGACGACCCGTCCGAGAACGCCGGCGCGCTGAAGACCCGTCCCTGGACGGTCCGCGTCGACGGCGAGTGCGAAAAGCCGGCCAGTTTCGCCATCGACGACCTGATCAAGGGCCAGAAGCTGGAGGAGCGCATCTACCGCATGCGCTGCGTCGAGGGCTGGTCGATGGTGATCCCCTGGGTGGGTTTCCCGCTCAAGGACCTGCTGGCCCAGGTCAAGCCGACCTCCAAGGCCAAGTTCGTCGCCTTCGAGACCCTGATGCGGCCGTCCGAAATGCCCGGCCAGCGCTGGGACACCCTGCGGTGGCCCTATCGCGAAGGCCTGCGCATCGACGAGGCGGTCCACCCGCTGACGATCCTGGCCGTGGGCCTCTACGGCGACGTCCTGCCCAACCAGAACGGCGCGCCGCTGCGGCTGGTCGTGCCGTGGAAGTACGGCTTCAAGGGCGCCAAGTCGATCGTGCGGATCAGCCTGGTCGAGCGCATGCCGGCGACCGCCTGGAACCTGCTGGCCCCCCGCGAGTACGGCTTCTATTCCAACGTCAACCCGGCCGTGGACCATCCGCGCTGGTCGCAGGCCACCGAGCGCCGGATCGGCGAATTCCGCCGTCGCGAGACCCTGCCGTTCAACGGCTACGGCCAGTATGTCGCCGACCTCTATCGCGGCATGGACCTGAAGCGGGACTTCTGATGGCGCTGCGCGACCCCCTCAGTCGCTTCGCGCCAGCTCCCCCAAGGGGGGAGAATCTGGCTCGGCGTAGATC
>Ga0065165_1003081_pt1 | contig 12432 bp, 10 predicted proteins | sample AraplaMF_Cvi_mMF_FD_63813 | JGI IMG/M metagenome (GOLD analysis project Ga0065165, IMG submission 63813) | Arabidopsis root microbial communities from the University of North Carolina, USA - plate scrape MF_Cvi_mMF (version 2) (version 3) | ecosystem: Host-associated > Plants > Roots >... | reverse complement strand
GAGGCTGTACACCATAGCATCCTCTCAAAAACGGCGGGCGATGTGGAGGTAGCGCTGCAGCGGAGCCGCCCCACGCTGGATGATTTTCAGGCGCTGATCGCGCCCGCCGCCGCGCCGTACCTGGAAACGATGGCGCGCATCAGCCATGAGCGTACGCTGCAACGGTTTGGCCGTACCATCCAGATGTATATACCGCTATACCTCAGCAATCACTGCCAGAACATCTGTACGTATTGCGCCTTCAGTGTCGATAATAAAATCGTCCGGAAGACGCTTACCGATGCCGAGCTTTTGCAGGAGGTGCACAGTATCAAGGCTATGGGGTTCGACCATGTGTTGCTGGTAACGGGCGAGGCCAATCAAACGGTGGGTGTTCCGTATCTGCAGCATGCGGTGCGACTGATACGCCCGTACTTCTCGCATATCGCGATCGAGGTCCAGCCGTTGGACCAGGACGATTACACGGTGCTCATTGGCGAGGGTGTGAACGCGGTGCTGGTTTACCAGGAAACGTATCATGCTGAACGGTACGGCATTTATCACCCCAAGGGGCGTAAGGCTAACTTTACCTACCGCCTCGAAACCCCGGATCGCCTCGGGGCAGCGGGGGTACATACCATTGGACTGGGCACGCTGATCGGTCTTGAAGACTGGCGTACAGATTGTTTCTTTACAGCCTTACACCTCGATTACCTGGAGAAGCGTTACTGGCAAACCAAATATTCGTTGTCGTTCCCGCGCTTACGGCCTATTGCCGTTCAGGACCAGGGCGAGACCACGCAGAAGACGTTTCATGAATACATGACCGATCGTGAGCTGGTGCAGTTAATCTGCGCGTACCGGATTTTTAACGCTACGCTTGAACTGTCTATCTCTACACGTGAAAGCGAATCTTTTCGCGATGGTGTTGTTGGGCTTGGTATCACCAGCATGAGTGCCGGTTCTAAAACCAACCCCGGTGGTTATGCTGTGGCGCCGGAGTCGCTGGAGCAGTTTGAGATTTCAGACAACCGCTCGCCCGAGATGATCGGTGACATGATCCGGCAGCGTGGGTACGAGCCGGTTTGGAAGGACTGGGACCGGCAGTTCGCTACGGTATTACATTGAAGCGAAGTACGTTGCCGTTGGTCAATTCGTGTCCTTCGTTCGAGATGTAGAGGTTATTGGCATTATCGAATGCGATGCCTTCCGGTTGTGAGAACAACGACGGGCTGAGGCGGTGCATTTCTGTGATGTTCCAGGTGGAGTCGGTAATGACGAGTACTTTCTGTACAGCAGAGAGTATGTACCACTCGCCGGTGGCTTCGTTGCGTGCCAGGGCTGAGGGCTTCAGCTGTCCTTTGATGTCGTACCTGTCTTTCAGTATACGACTATCGATCTGAAAGGATTGTACGTTCGGGGTTGATGAATCTTCGGACAGGGTTAGTATGTACCCCATCACAGAGTGTTTATCTTTGTCTTTCTCTTTTCCTTTACCGCAGCTTTTGCAAAGCATGTAGAGTTTGCCGGTGGTGTTGTCGGCATAGAGGCCTTCGTATTCTCCTTTGGGAACAATCTCTTTCCATTCCACGGGTTCTACTTTCTTCTTGTTCATGCTGTCCATGGGGAACGAGAATAGTTTGCCGTCGCTTCGCAGGATGAACGCCCGGTTGTTGAGTATGGCGATGTCTTCGTAGTCTCCGCCTTTGCCGAAGCGTACGGATTTGTTTTTCTTTTTACCCAGGGCGAAGGCAAAGAGTTTACCGTCTTCATCGTTTATCGCGAAGACGGAGTCGGGCTTGCCGTCGCGGAAGTCTATGCCGGAGATTTCCAGGAGTTCTTCGCCACGGATGAATTTTTCAGGATTGAGCAGGTTGTAGCCTTTCGGACTGGTGTACTCGGGTTGTTGAAAGCACGAGAACATCAGGAGTAAAAGGCTATATATGGGCAGCACGCGAAATTTCATGCCGGCAAATATCGTTAAACTCCGGCAATACCGTGCGCCAGATTTTCCTGAGCTCGTACCGGTTTATCGTTATTTTGTCGGACTATGGGTACATTCTGCAACGACTGGTCCAGGGTAACGGCCTGTACGTTGTCGGCAAGTTGTATGTGCAGCATGCGAATGACTTCGTCGCGTATGGCCTGGTCGTATACCGGGAAACAGACTTCGATGCGTCGATAAATGTTCCGGTTCATCCAATCGGCCGAGCCCATAAAGAGTTCGGGGTTGCCGTTGTTGTTGAACAGGAAGAGTCGGCCGTGCTCCAGGAAGCGATCTACAATTCGGGTTACGCTGATGTTGTCGCTCATACCGGGTACACCGGGTATGAGGCAGCAGATGCTGCGTACGATGAGGTGTATTTTTACACCGGCGCGTGAGGCCTCGTACAGTTTGCTGATGAGTACTTTCTCTTCGAGGTTGTTGAGCTTGATGATGATCTGTGCGGGCTGGCCGCTTTGCGCAAGGGCTATTTCGCGATCGATACGTTTGATAAACGCGTCCTGTAAGTTGAACTGGGCTACCAGCAGGTGGTTGCATTGCAACTCCCCTCCTGCGGGTCTTACGCGTGCTTTGAGGAACACGAAGAGTTTTTCTACTTCCTGCATCATGCCGGGGTGCGCGGTAAGAAGCACGTGATCGGTATAGAAACGGCCGGTGCTCTCGTTGAAGTTGCCGGTCGAGAAAAGGCCGTAGCTACCGGGCATGCCCTTTCGGTGGGTTTTGATAAGCGCTATTTTGGCGTGTACTTTCAGTCCGGGTATGCTGTAGATAATGCGAATTCCGGCAGCCTTCATCTTTTTGGCCCACCGTATGTTGTTCTCTTCGTCGAAGCGTGCTTTCAGTTCGATGAATACGGTCACTTTTTTGCCGTTGCGCGCAGCGTTTATTAATGCCATACCGATGCGCGAGTCGCTGGCCACGCGGTATAGGGTTATGTAGATCGCGTATACGTCTTTGTCGAGGGCGGCTTCGTTAAAGAAGCGCACCACGGTGTCGTAGTTATGGTATGGTGGGTGTAGAATGATGTCGCGGGTGGCAATCGTATCGCGCAGTTGTGCACGGGCGTCAATGGCAAAGCGTGTTGAGGGCCATGCGGGGTAGTTTAGCTCGGGGTGTGACACGGGCAGGTTGGCCAGGTCTTTCAGGTTGTGGTACGTGCCGCCTTTCATGATGTTGCCTTCGGTAACGTTCAGGCTGGCCAGTAGCTCTTGCAGCACCGCGGTTGGCATGCTGGGTTCATGAAGTATACGTGTGGCCAGGCCGAAGTCGCGTTTGGAGATTTGCTTTTCAATCTTGGTTGCGAGGTCGCCTTCGTACTCGTCTTCGATGCCGAGCTCGGCGTTGCGGGTTATCTTAAAGGTATAGGCGCCTTCTATCGTGCAGTCGGTGAAGACTTTGTTAAGGTTGTCTTTAATGATGTCGTCCAAAAACAGGATGTGCTCCACGCCGTCGCGGCGTATGGCGTAGAAGCGCGACAGGTCGTCGGATGGCACGTTGAGGATAGTCCAGTCTTCTTTACCATTCTTTCCTGTAAAGATCACCAGCATGTAGATTTTGTTGTTGATTGGAAAGAAGTCGGTTGTTTTTCGTTTGATGTGAACGAGTTGTATGTATCCGGCTACGCGATCAAAGAAGTACTGGTTGGCCAGCACACGGAGTTCTTCGGGAAGTGGTTCGTTGTAATACAGGTGTATGCCGGCAGCTTTGAGTCGTGGAAGGATTTCGGTAGTAAGTAGTTTACCGAACTGCTCCTGCTGTCCTTTTATGGTGCAGTTGGCGTCTTCCAGAATGTGTTCTGCATCGTGGCCGATCTTGCTCAGCGCTTTTAGCGCGGGCATACGCACACGGTAGAATTCATCGAGGTTGGTAGAATATATCGATAAAAAACGCAGGCGGTCAAGCAGCGGTACTTCGGGCTTTCCGGCCTCCAGCAGTACACGTTCGTTAAACGAAAGCCAGCTAAGATCGCGATCAAAAAACAGATCCTTTTTCATGCAGTCGGGTTATTCGCGGAACCCCTCCCTTGTGGTTGGAGTGGGTATGAAAGCAAAGAAACGTGATCCGTCCTAAAATACCACTCGTTTGCAATTTAACTTATTATTATAAACTGAATACGATAGTGTGTGCTACCGTACACGTTGTTTACGGGTGTGCTGTATATTTACTTTGATGTTTGACGGTCTTTTTCACGATCCCTCCGCGAATCTGCTTCCCTTTCAGGGTGTTGTGCGGTATTACCCGGCGTTCTTTCCCGAGGCGGAAAGCGACCGGTATTTCCAGGCTCTGGAGCAGGAGATTGCCTGGAAGCAGGAACCGATTACGATTTTTGGAAAGGCGGTAATGCAGCCGCGACTCACGGCCTGGTATGGCGATAGCGACAAGGCGTACACGTATTCGGGCATTACAATGCAACCCCACGCCTGGACGGATACATTGATGGCAATTAAACAGCGGATCGAGGCGGTGGCGGGCGTAAATTTTACCAGTGTACTGCTGAATTTATACCGCGACGGACAAGACAGTATGGGCTGGCACCGCGACAATGAGCGTGAGCTCGGCGATACGCCGACGATCGGTTCGGTTAGTTTTGGCGCAACACGCACGTTTCAACTTCGGCCCTATGCCGGTAAAGAACCTTTACGGTCGGTGCCCCTTACCCACGGCAGTCTGCTGCTGATGGAAGACGTGACGCAGCAATATTGGGAGCATCGGATTCCGAAAACCACAAAGCCTACGCGCCCCCGGATTAACCTGACGTTCCGGGTTATACATTCCTGACCGGAGGATCAATTCATTCTATTGGATAACAGTATCTTCCGCGCCTCCAGCATAAGCTGGGTTTCGGTATAAAGCGAGTTGAGCTCGTCCAGTTCCTGTTCGTTGTAAACGAGGAAGAGATTGCTGTGCGGGCTGGCGTATACGCGGTCGCGTCCATGGGGAAGCTGTACATAGTTTTCGCGGGTGTGGCGGTTACCCAACAGCCAGGCAAAGAAGTTATGGAGTTCGTCTTCGCGGAAGACAAGCAGTAAGGTTTTGTAGGCAACCTGAAAGTCATGGCAGCATTCGCATATGCCAATGTAGCCGTGGCGGTGTTGGGCCAGGATCTTAAATGCAGAAGATTGATGCATAGAACTTATTCGGTTTTAGTGTGTGAGAGAAAATGTAACGGGGTCATGAATTACAGTCTCGCGTATTCGGCAGGCTTGCCCGCCGTAGCTGTCTCAGCCAAGGCAGGAGGACAACAGGGGCAGCTGCATGACTCTTCAGCTACCCCCAGTCCAACCTAACTATGGAGCGGAACCTAATATGTTATTTAGATTCATTATAAACAACGATCAAATATGGTCTAAGGGCTTTGTCTGGGCAACTAAAACGCTGATTATCTTGAGAAAATACCCTTTACCGGGTACGCGCAGGGATAGTGTATCGCCCGCGCGCGGGAGGGTTTAACGCCTGCGGGCTAGCACGAAAAATACAGTTGTAGCGGTTTATGGTTTGCGGGTATATTTCCATGAAAATGGGGTATAGATTAGGAACGGACCGGTTCTGCTATTTATATTTCACCGTTCTGTCGGATACGCCGGCAGCATAAACTAAAGGACCCATGAAAATAGGACTTGCTGCAGACCACGGAGGCTTCGAGCTTAAGGGCGTAATCGCGTCGTATCTCACGTCGCAAGGGTATGCTGTTCAGGATTTTGGTGCGCATACATTGGATTCGTCTGACGATTACCCGGACCTGGTAACGCCGCTCGCGCGGGCGGTTGCTTCGGGCGAGGTTGAGCGTGGTGTGGCCGTGTGCGGCAGCGGTGTTGGTGCTGCAATCGTGGCGAATAAGGTTGCCGGTGTTCGTGCGGCATTAATTCACGATCACTTCTCGGCACATCAGGGTGTTGAGGATGATGACATGAACATGATCTGCCTGGGCGGCCGCATTACGGGCAACGAGGCGGCCAAGGAGTTTGTAAAGGCGTTTCTGGAAGCCCGGTTCACAGGGGCCGAACGCCACCGCCGCAGGCTGGACAAGGTGCTGCGGCTTGAAAAGGAATAAAACAATCCATAGTATATTTTTAAAAACTAAGACATGCAGAACGAATCGTATGTACTGGGCATGGTTGGCCTGGGTGTAATGGGGCGCAACCTTTTGTTGAATATGGCCGATCATGGTTTTCCGGTGGCCGGATATGATAAGGATGCTACGAAGGTAGATCAACTTCATGCAGAAGCGGGTAAGGATGTTGTGGTGAAGGGCTATACAGCACTGCCGGAGTTTATCAAAAGTTTGAAGAAGCCCCGTGCAGTAATGCTGCTGGTACCCGCGGGTAAGATTGTTGATAGCGCGATTGCCGAGATCGCTCCCCTGCTCGATGAAGGCGACCTGATTATCGATGGTGGTAACTCCCACTTCAGCGATACGAACCGTCGTGCGGAAGAGATGAAGACCAAAGGTTTACACTTCTTTGGTATGGGTGTTTCGGGTGGTGAAGAAGGCGCGCGTAAAGGCCCGAGCATGATGCCTGGTGGTGATCCGAATGCTTATAAAGTTGTACAGCCCATATTCGAAGCGATTGCCGCCAAAGTCAATGGCGATCCCTGCGTTACCTATATCGGTCCGGGTGCCGCAGGTAACTTCGTGAAGATGGTTCACAACGGTATCGAGTATGCGCTGATGCAGGTACTTGCCGAGACCTACGAAATTATGAACAAAGGCCTTGGACTACCCGGCGATGAAATCTATGCCGCGTTCAAGCAGTGGAATGAAGGTCGTCTTCAATCGTTCCTGATCGAGATTACCCGCGACATCTTTGCCTTTAAGGCTCCGGGTACAGATCACCTGTTGGTAGATGATATCAAGGACGAAGCCAAGTCTAAAGGTACGGGCAAGTGGACGTCGCAGGTAGCGATGGACTTACAGCTGCCCATTACAGCGATCGATACTGCGGTATCGATGCGCGACCTTTCGAAATACAAGGCGCTTCGCCAGGAGGCATCGGCCCTGTATGGCGGTAATGAAGCGAAACTGAATGTGGATGCGAAGCAGTTTATGAAGGCTTTGGAGCCGTCGCTGTATTTTACAACGGTTATTGCCTACGCACAGGGTATGCACCTGCTCACGCAGGCATCGAAGGAGTACGGCTATAACCTAAAGCTCGACGAGATCGCGTTGATCTGGCGCGGTGGCTGTATTATCCGTTCAAAGTTCCTGCAGGAAATCCACAATGCCTATAAGAACAACACAAAGCTCGAACATCTGTTGCTGGATGGTGAGATTGCCAAACATGTTAAGGAAGCGCTGGGCAGCATGCGCCAGGTGGTAACGGCAGCCAGCGCGGCAGGCCTTGCTATTCCGGCCTACAGTGCATCGCTGAGTTATTTCGATACGTTCCGCAGTGCCCGCATGCCTTCCAATCTCATTCAGGCCCAACGCGATTACTTCGGTGCGCACACGTACGAGCTTACAGGCAAGGAAGGTGTGTTCCATACGCAGTGGATCACGCGGTAGGCTGATCTTTTGGAATGTTTGATTAACCATTACCCCAAAATCAGATCATGAGTTCAGCAACCGAAGCAGTGAAGACACAACCGACTATATTTTTCCTTTTTGGAGGCACCGGCGATCTTACGTCGCGCAAGCTTGTGCCCGCGTTATATAATCTTTTTCTCGATGGCTGGATGCCGTCGCATTTTTCTATTGTGGCCATGGGGCGTACAGCGCATACGGACGATTCGTTTCGCGATGTGCTGATGAAGGACATCACCGAGTTCTCGCGTCGTCGTGCCACGTTCTCGAAAGAGAAGTGGGATGCATTTGCTCAGCATGTGTACTTCCAGGTGTCAGATATCAATCAGGCCAATACCTACCTGGAGCAGGGCGAGCGTATAGCACGTTTTGCAAAGGAAGCCGGTACAGAGCCGAATGTTATTTACTACCTGGCGGTGGCGCCGCGGTTCTTTGCCACGATTGCCGAGAACCTATCGAAGCATAAGCTGGCGGCTAACCCTGAGAAGGCCCGTATTGTTATCGAGAAGCCGTTTGGTCACGACCTGGAGTCGGCCAAGCAGTTGAATCAATTACTGTGCGGTGTGTTTTCGGAGCAGCAGATCTATCGTATCGATCACTACCTGGGCAAAGAAACGGTACAGAACATTCTGGCGTTCCGTTTTGCCAACTCCATCTTCGAGCCGCTTTGGAATCGTAATTATATCGACCATGTGCAGATCTCGGTTACCGAGCAGTTGGGCATGGGCAGCCGTGGAGGCTATTACGACGAGTCCGGCGCGCTGCGCGATATGATTCAGAATCACATTCTGCAGTTGCTCTGTCTGGTGGCTATGGAGCCGCCGGTAAGCTTCCAGGCCGACGAGGTACGCAACCGTAAGGTAGACGTACTTCACTCAATGCGCAAATTCGGACCGGAAGACATTAAGAACAATGCAGTACGTGGTCAGTACAGCAAAGGCTGGATGGAAGGTACGGAATATCCCGGTTATCGCGAGGAACAGGGCGTTGCGCCCGACTCCAACACGGAGACGTTTGCCGCAATCAAATTTCACGTAGACAACTGGCGCTGGCACGGTGTGCCTTTTTATTTACGGACAGGTAAGCGCATGCATCAGTCGTCGTCGGTTATTACCATTCAGTTTAAGGATGTGCCGCACCTCATCTTCCCGTCGGAAGCCATCGAGGGCTGGCAGCAGAACAGGCTTATCATCAGTATACAGCCCGAGATGAGCATCCGTTTACAGGTGCAGGCCAAACGGCCCGGACTTGACATGACGCTGAACCCGGTTGACCTGGTGTTCGATTATAACGGTACCTATACGGGCGACACCCCGGAGGCTTACGAAACGCTGTTGCTCGACGCGATGCTGGGCGACCAGACGCTGTTTATGCGTGGCGACCAGGTAGAGGCAGCGTGGGATCTGATCATGCCGATCCTGAAAGCCTGGGAAGGCAAGAAGAGCCTGAGCTTCCCCAACTACGCGGTGGACTCATGGGGACCTGAAGTGGCGGAGTCGCTTATTGCGAAGGACGGATATCACTGGTTTACGCTGCCGCTTCGTAACAAATAATATTCATTACGCTTTATTGATTTCATGATTCATATATTCTCTACTCCCGAGGCGCTTCTTCCGGCGCTGGCCGATTTTATCGTATTGCAGGCGCGCGAGGCTATTCAGCAGCACGGACGGTTTTCGTTTGTATTGTCTGGTGGCGGTTCGCCGAAGCGACTGTTCGAGTTACTGGCCAGTCCCACGTATCAGAGCCAGATTGCCTGGGAGCATGTGTACTTCTTTTTTGGCGATGAGCGCTACGTACCGGCTACTCACCCGGACAGCAATTACCTGATGGCAAAGAAAGCGCTCTTCGATCCGTTGACGATTCCTGAAGCACAGGTGTTTCGCATGAATACGGATCTGTCGCCAGCCGCCGGGGCAAGCGCATACGAGCAAGCCGTGCGCGCCTACTTTGGCAGCAGCCCGGTGCGTTTTGATTTCGTACTGCTTGGCCTGGGCGATAACTCGCATACGGCATCGCTGTTCCCGCATACCACCGTACTGCACGAGCAGACTGCACTGGTGAAGGAGATCTATGTAGACGAGGTGGGCATGTACCGCATTACCCTTACTGCTCCGCTTATCAACGCGGCGGCTCAGATCGTGTTCCTGGTGTATGGCACCGGTAAGGCCGAGGCTGTACGACACATCCTGGAAGATGCCCGCGATATTGAGTTGTATCCGGCCCAGCTTATCACCCCTGCTACCGGCGAGCTTCATTGGTTCCTCGATCAGCCTGCTGCTGCGAGGCTAAAAAAGCAGGACGGTATTGTTTATTAACGAATACAGATTGTACTAAAACAAAAACGGAGCGGGTATATCGCTCCGTTCTTGTTTTAGGGTTATTGCTTCAAGAACGTAGTCAACGGCTGTATGAATTTCTCGTATGCTTCAATGTGCGGCAGGTGCCCTACGTTATCGATCTCTACCAGTTGTGCATTGGGAATACGTTTGGCGGCGGCTTTACCCAGTGCGGGATAGTTGCCCAGCGTTGCTTTCACGCTTTCAGGAGCTTTGTTTTTAGCGAGTGCTGTGCGGTCGCGTTGGCCGATGATGAGCAGCGTGGGGGCTTTTATGTTTTCGAATTCGTAGTATACGGGTTGAGTAAAGATCATGTCGTATAGCAGGGCCGAGTTCCAGGCCAGGCGCGGATAGTCTACCACTGTGGTTGGGCCGGCAAGGAGGTTTACCCAACGGTCATATTCGGGTTTCCATTTGTTGTCGTAGTAGTTTACGAGCTGGTAGTTTCTGATTTGTGTGTAATTCTGTTTGAGTTCGGTGGCATACCACTCTTCTATGGTTTGATAGCCCACTTTGGTTTTCCAGTCTTCGAGGCCTATGGGGTTCTCGAGTATAAGCTTCGATACGACGTCGGGGTATTGTAATGCGAAGCGTGTGGCGAGCATGCCGCCCATGGAGTGCCCCAGCAGATTGATCTTATTGATCTGTAATGTATCCAGTATAGCCCTGGTGTTGCGGGCCAGTAGTTGGAAGGAGTATTGAATGTGTTCCGGTTTCGATGATTTGCCAAAGCCGATCTGGTCCGGTATGACGACACGGTAGCCTTGTATCGAAAGGTCCTGGGCGGTGCGTTCCCAATAAGCACCATTGAAGTTCTTGCCGTGGAGCAGCACAACGGTTTGGCCATTGGCGTTTTGTGGCTTTACGTCCATGTAGGCCATTTTGAGCTGTTCGCCCTGAATGGTCAGGGTTATGTATTGTATCGGGAAGGGATAGTTTACCCCTTCGAGGTTGATGCCCAGCACGGGTACTTTTTGTTTTTGTGCTATTGTCGATGCGCTCACGAGGAGCGTTAGAAGAAGAAGTGTGATGCGATGTGATCGTTTCATGGTGTTACGTTGCCGGTACGCCGCTCTGCCCTACCGCGCTTATTCCGGATTAATGTATTTAAAACGGTTCGATTTTTCCGCGCATTCTGCATTAACGGCGTGTCCGGTTGATTAGCAGTGCTATTATTTTCCGTCTGGCCAAGGGTGTTCGGGCTTGTCTATAGCGATTACAACAGGCCCGGCGGTCCGGTTTGTTCGGTATGAGCGACGTGGATAAACCAACGCAGACCACCGGGGCCCGAGGTATTAATACTTGCCGTTTTAGCTCGGCAGTCCTTGTGTTTCAAAGATTTCGGCCGACTCGATGTAGTATTTGAAATTCAGCAGGTCCTGCCGTACCACGTCTTCAAACAGCGGATTGAGGGCACGTGCAAGAGCTTCCCCAGCTGTTCCAAGTGGTGCGCGATACGAGATCACCGCATCGATTATGGTGGTGTTGTCGATACCGTCTTTGAATTCGATTTTTCCGGCGTTGTGAATGATCGCACCCGGCAGCGAGGCCCAGCTTATCATCTCACCGGCGTCGTCACGCATGATCTCGGCATCCCACGATATGGCTCCGGGTACTCCCGGAATGTGGGCTTTCCAGTACGAGCGGGTTTCGCTGGTTTGCGTTACGCTTTCGAGGTGTTTCATAAACAGCGGCAGCTGTTCGAGTCTGCGCCAGAAGGCGTAGACTTCTGTTCGGGGCTTGTTCACGGTTATCGAGGTGCGGATGTTTACGTTCTGAGGACGATCCTCTGTGGTGTGCTTGCCCATTGCGCTATAGCCCGGGCAGTTGCCGGTAGCCGCGCGGTATAGGAGGAAGCCTCCCAGACCGGCCTTGGCCAGGCGTGCATTGCTGCCGGTAAGCGAGTTGTAGAGCAGCCATCCGCCGGCCAGCGCCGAGAGGACGCGTTCGGTGGTGCTAACGTTTACATCCAGGTTCTTGTTCTGTATTACACTGCGTATGTTCATGATTGTGTGTACGTTAAGTGAAAAAGGTCTTTTCGGAAATGGGCGTAATTTTGATGCCAGGGAGGAAATGGCACGGTTGGTTCGAACAGACCACAAAAAACAGCGCGAGGACGAGCCCGCCGTCGCTAACGCTATGGCGGGTGCGATGCGGGAAACGAGGATGCAATGAGGGCTGACGAGCTGTTGTGATGTTTGGGCCAGGTTGGTTCTTGTTGGCACGATCCACCACGTTAGTCTCCGTTTATAGGGTGGGGACGCTGTCCTCCCGGGTGGAGAAAGCCTTTTGCATGGCCGCACGGTCAAAGGCTTTTTCGTTATTGGCGATCCAGACGGTGGCGACGCCGTTGCCGATGATGTTGGTGATGGCGCGGGCTTCGGACATAAAGCGGTCTACGCCAATTAATAACGACAGGCCTTCTATGGGAATGATGTCGAGGGCCTGGAGGGTTGAGGCAAGGACGATGAAGCCACTGCCGGTTACGCCTGCGGCACCTTTGGAGGTGAGTAGCAGGATGCCGATGAGGAGTAGCACTTTGTCGAACGTGAGGTGCACGTTGTAGGCCTGGGCCAGGAACATGCACG
>Ga0065165_1003079_pt1 | contig 12443 bp, 11 predicted proteins | sample AraplaMF_Cvi_mMF_FD_63813 | JGI IMG/M metagenome (GOLD analysis project Ga0065165, IMG submission 63813) | Arabidopsis root microbial communities from the University of North Carolina, USA - plate scrape MF_Cvi_mMF (version 2) (version 3) | ecosystem: Host-associated > Plants > Roots >... | reverse complement strand
GATAAGAAGAAAAAGTTGATCCGCGTGGATGCAATGTGGTTCTCCCCGATGATCGCCGAGAAAAGCAGAAATGAAGACGAGGACGCCTACCAGGAAGAGGCTGAGCGACGATTGGAACTTCACAGAAAAAATGACCCGTCAAAAGATCTACCTGGCAATCGTATTCGAATAATCGGCTATGATGGCAACAAGGATTATAGGGCATTAAACCACCTTCGCTCAATTCCTGGGGATGTAGTGAATAGATTCAATGACAAAAACCAAGATACTTTTTCAGTGTTTATCCATTCGCCTTTTAAGGAACACCTTAAATCTGCAACGCCAGATAAAAAGAACTCAACCAGCATTGTTTTTCAGGCAAGGTTCAAGGAGAAAAAAAGCGATTCAGCGTTTTCAACATTAGCTATCTTCGGCGGCGACTCCGATCACTATGCTTGGGATCTAATCTTACAAAAGACCAAAAAATCCGGGAAGGACAAGTCTGAAAATGCGCTCCAGTGGGATTTATTCCTAGCACCTCATCATTGTTCATGGTCATTTTTCAACGACAGGCCACAAGAAAACAATCCTAAGCCAATGGCCACCTCACTGAACGCTCTTGACTATAAAAGAGGAACAAGCCCTAAAGTCATCGCGTCTTCGAGGAAGATAAAGGTTGAAAAACCGAATCCGCCCCATGATGCAGCAAAGAAGGAGTACGTGAAGAAAGTTGGAGATGCAAACTTCCTAAACACTGCTGTCTATGAGATCGTAGGTGAGACTCCTCAACCCATAGTTTTCGAAGTCACACCAAATGGCCCGATTAAACCCAAGGCTAAAGAGGGGTCAGCGAGAGCAGTAGGGGCTTCAACCTTAGGTGCCATCAATTCACCATCAACTTATGGATCAGGCACTATTTAATTTAGAGCTTCCGGCGTTTTCTGGAAAAATAGAGAATCCTGCACTGCAGGACTCTCTATCCCAGTTAAAAGAGATTGCAGGAGAGATTAAGCTACTTCAGTGGGCAGAGAACAGACTGGCAATCCCTATTACCTTGAAAATTGATCTGCCGTCATTAGGAACTCATGAAGATATAGACATAAGGCCGGAGGAGCCAGTCATATTTGTATTTGATACAGTAAACTATCCCACCAAGGCGCCGTTTGTTTATACTGATAGGTTAGACTTCCCTAAAGACAGGCTTGCTCACCTATATATCGCGACAGCAGGCCGCCCACCGGCGTTTTGCTATCAAAAAGGCAGCACAGATCATTGGTATGCCAACAAGACAATAAAAGACCTGACTATTCGTATCCGTAACTGGTTGCGAGAGGCTGCTACCGGAGAACTTGCAGGTAACAATGAGCAGTTTGATCCATTAAGGCTCGAAGGATACTCTGGGTTGGCGGTGTATGATTATGATTTTTTTGCAAATGTTGTCCATAAAAATCAACGAGTATTTCCCGAGGTAAATTTCGCTATTGGCCTTTTCGATGGCACTGAGGATAACGAAAACTTTACATTCAACTTTATAAAATTAGCTACTCCCGAAAATATAGAAGAAGTGAAGGCCGAAGTTGAAGTGGAGAAAAAGAAGGATCAAAAAGCAAAGGACAAAAGAAACCTTCGCTATGGCTACATAATTTGGTCAGACTCGGAAAAATCACATTCAAACTACCAAATTGAATGGCCTAAGAGTTGGACTGAATTTAAAGCTTTTTGTGAACTATACGATATTGACCATAAGCTTCTAGAGACATTCATATGCGCATCGAAGATAAATTATCTAGCATACTTTCCTGTAATAGTAGCCATTAAAAGGCCCGCAAACGTCATAGGCTTTTCATCGAATATCGAATTCGCAAATTTTGGATTCACTGTTTATCACGAAGACTTCAACGAAGGTCACTTCATTAAAGACATTCCTGTTGTTTTTCATTCGCACAACCAGTCTTTAACACGGACATTAGCTTCAAGAATATCTGGAATTGAAGGCGAATCTGAACGAAAACTTATCTTCGGTTGCGGGGCGTTGGGATCTAAGATAGTCATGCACCTTGCGAGAAGTGGTCACTTAGATATGGCCCTTCAAGATCCAGACTCTATATCCGGTCATAACATGACTAGGCATGCTCTATTGTCTAACAAAATCGGTGTGAACAAAGCGCGGGCTCTGAAACAGGAGATAGAAAAAATGTATCCTTCGGAGAATTTGTCAGTGCAGGTCAATATACCATTGAAGGGGACGGACTTTTTCGCAGGAGAAAAGTTTGAGCCATTCGACTGCTTGTTAGACTTTACCGCATCGCCAGCATTCTTTAATCAGTTGGCAGCAGCCACAAATCTATCTAACATGAGGGTCTTTAGCTCGAATATATCCGACTTTGGGAATCTGGGCATCACCTTGATTGAGGGCGAAAATCGAAATCCTAGGATTGATGACCTTCAAGTTAGTTTATATAGCCAATATAGTCACAATTCAAAAATCAGCGATTGGCTTAAACGAGAAGCTGACGTAGCAATACCTGGGAACATATTGATTAGTGTCGGCGTGGGATGCAATTCAGAAACCACGGTACTGTCCGATATAAAAGTATCGTCACATGCATCATTTGCGGCAGGAATTTTAGTTCAAGAGATAAAGTCGAACACTGGATCAGGTAAGATATTTTTAAATCGAATCCAAGAAAGTCCCACCTACAACTTAGAAACTTCGTCTTTTGAAGTAAAACCCTTTTATGTGCTCAATGCCGTGAACGACAAAAATTGGTCTATTCGCTTTGCGAATGGAGTTATTGAAGATATGGAGAGACAGATGAAAAGGGCTGGCAAGAAAGAAACCGGCGGTATATTTGTTGGCATCTCAAATTATAAGACAAAGGTAATTCATGTGACCGAGTTACTACCAGCGCCCCTGGATAGCTCCGGAACTGCACTCTGTTTTTGCCGAGGCGTCAAAGGGCTACCTGATAGAATTAATCTGATTACCGAAAACACAGGAGGACAATTAGGCTATATAGGCGAGTGGCATTCACATCCACATGGCCCAGATTCTTTAAGTGACATAGATCTTGCAACCGTTGAGCGATTCAAAAAAGAATTCTCCACATTGCCCATGCCTCTACCGGTATTCCTCACAATTATCACCCCTAGAGTTCTTTTGCCCTATGTTTTTTAAGTAGTAGCAAACAAATTAAATAGTAGAACTTCAATACTAAAATAACCAACCGTGATATGCCTAATCTAAGTAAGGAAGCATCTCTGACAATCGCAACTGTTTATCTTTTGATGGTATTCGCAACAATTATATGGGGCGCTTACAGTCTCATTGCAATTGAATTGGGGCGCTTTGAGAGTTTCAAACTACTTTTTAGCTGCATTTTAATTGGTGGGATTGGTGGCATATTGTATTGCCTTCGTGGGGTTTACTTGAATTACTGCGTAAGAGATCAATGGACTAATAAATGGATTGTCTGGTACCTAATAAGACCGCTTGTTAGTTTAATCTGCGGAGGCGTCAGCTACGTCTTCTTAAAGGCTGGGTTGCTCGTTTTAGAAGCTCAAAAAGAAAATGACGCCTCAAATCTTGGATTCTATGCACTATCATTTATCGCTGGCATGAACGTCGATAACTTCATCGCTAAATTGGAGGACTTAGCAGACGCCACTTGGGGAATCAAGAAAAGCCGAGCATCTCAAAAAGACGAAAACGTCAAAAAAAATTAATCAATGTAGTGCCGTTTAGGACAACGCTAAACATCTAGTGAAATACTAAGCGGCCTCATCACTATTACGTCCCCAGCATGCGCGCAACTGGTCTTTCGATAACTTCGACAATCAAGTCCGTGTCTTGACTTTTACTTTAAGTCTGATAATTATTAAAATATAAATTGTGATCTGTTTGACACTCACCGATCTATATAACACTGTAGACCTTGACTCGCCAAAGGAGAGAAATCTTTCGGATATCGAAATCATTCTATCTACTTGTTATTCAATACTTACTCATAAGGTATACGCGGATCTTCCCATCTTTAAACCAGAAGGGCTTGGTTTTGACAGAGCAGACATCGAACGGACTATTCTAGATCTTAAGAAATTCCCCAAGAACATCAAAGGCGAGTTCAAATTTCTGAGTAAAGGTATCGAACTAGCCATCACACAAGCCCAAGCTATCAAGATTTACTTTGAAACCGGTCATGAAAATCACGGTTTAAATTTAAATTTTGGAGGTATGGCCTTTGCTGCGATGGCCACCATCCTACAAATTGCTAAGGACGGATTGTTAATGGTTAAGAAAAGGATAATAACAGATAAGCTAGAGACATTAAAATCGCCCAAGAAAAAGATAGAATTGTTAATAGATTTTATAGTTGACTGGAAACAAGATAAGGACTTCTTAAATCCGGTGGAATATGAAAAAATTGCTGCTTTTTTATCTCTCGAATTAGAGCGCGAAAAACAAAGGTCAGAACATATCGACAATGACGTAGCGCGATTTAGAAGTGAACATCAGCTCTTTAATTTTTTAACAGGACTAATCAAAAATGACCTTCAGGATTCTATTCGCCTCGATGAAGGCTACAGAAATTTTTGGAGGGACGAAAAATGCACTGACCCTAAAAAAGAAACGGAGATACATCAGTTTATAAAGGCGGTTTTGGCACCGGCGTGTAGACAGAACGCTATTAAAATCACAAGGGAGTCGTTCGAGGCAAATGGCTTTGTCGATCTTTCCTTTATCCACCACAACTTCACAATATGCATGGAAGTAAAGTTAGCTGATCATAATGACGTAGAGAAAGGTGTCCACACTCAACTTCCAGCTTATATGGACGGATCGAGAACTCGACATGGAATATATCTTGTAATATGGCATAAATCACCAAACGGCTACTCTCTTCCATCAAAATATGAAAACGCAGCTTCGCTAAAGGAATCGCTAAATGAAAAACGGCCATCCGGTTATGAGATTTTCGTTGAAATCATTGATTGTTCGAAACCCACACCACCTTCTAAACTTTAGACATATTAAAATTCCTCTACGAAAATGTTTACAATCTATTGCGATGAATCCGGCTATACAGGCAACAATTTACTTGAGGTAAATCAACGATATTTCGTTTACGCGGGAGTAAAAATTACGGACGCGGAAAAAAGCGAAATTATCAATTTTCTGAGATCTTCTGTCGTCGTGCAATCAAAAGAGATAAAGGCCAGGAATCTTCTATCCAGTGAAAGGGGGCAGGCGGCAATCGCTTCGATAGTTGATAAGTTCAAGTCGAATGCAAGAATAGTCTATGCGCAAAAGCCCTTTGCACTTGCTTGTAAAATCGTAGACTATACCATTGAGTCGTTACTCGACACAAACTCCCTATTCTATCAGTCCGGCTTTAACCGTTACGCGGCCCATGTTCTTTTTAGAGAGCACGGAGAGCTTATGACAGAATCTAAGTTCTTCCAATATTTCCAGCAATGTCTGACAGGTGTGAAATCGCCAATTGACCTAGATACAGTTGTTTGCAACGACCCAATATCTTCATGGCTTTTACATCTAGCCGCGACTTATGCAGAACAATTGCAAAAAGAAAACGATCCCGATAGTATGAAAAGATATATACTTGATTTAACCACTAGCAGCTTACAAACAATCTTGAGCGATTGGGGTAAAGAAAGAGAACCCATAAAGGTAATATGTGATCGTTCAAATCTTTTTAAGGACAACATGCTAATTGAAGGCCTTAATCATATTGGCCGTCATGGAAGAAGGGCCGAATTTCTGGGCTCTATTATTGGCTTTGATCTGTCACAAGATATTGTATGTATGGACTCTAAAAATGAAGAAGGCCTTCAGATAGCGGATGTTTTTTCCTCAACAGTCTCATGGTGTCTTCAAAATCCAGAAAAGGATTTTTCTGAAAAAATATTAAAACAACTGAATACATCCGGCTCTATTTGTCTGGAGGCTTGCGTTGAGTATGACGAAGATTTTGCAAAAGATGAAAATATAAAGTACATATCTGCTTTCGTCATGACTCGTCTCGATCGAGAGATTCTGCGAAAACATAATGTATCTATTTAGATAGGTACTCTTTAATTCGGCGCAATATGCGTCTTATTCCTCTCAGTTTCTAATCCCCTGCAATTCATCATAAAACGTCTCCCTTGTTTACAAATGTAGGCTTTGGATCAAACATATAGACTCACCTAGAAATACTCGTCGCGAATTGGATTATAAGATAGTTTCCAATCCAGTCATAATGGTTCTGTCTCGTCTGTAAGCTCAAACCCTATGAGATCAGTATTTTGTCTTGCGTAAGCATCCGTAACCCGATTTACGAATCTGGTATTAAAGAACTTAAGATCATACAAATAGGTCCGTTCAATAATCAGTCAAGATGAAAAAAATCATCTATAGAAATTTGTTCCAAATAAGAGGGCGATAAACGTGACCAGTGAACTAATCAAAAACTATCTATTTTAATCCGATTCAAATACTTATCCAACTTTTCCGGCCCAGCAAGCCGAACAGCCTCGACCACGTTATCATCCAGGTTATAAAATACCTCTACCCAAAAGTTATAGAGTGCATATAAAACGACTTTATGACGATAGTACTCTGCAATATCGGCCGTATACTTACCCTCCGTGAACACAAGTTCAGCGCGTTCATCTAGGGAAAGTTGATTGTATTCAATTGGAGACATAGCCATAAAGATAATGAAAGGCAACAAAATAATTTCTTAACACCATGGGTATTTAATCCAAACGGAAATTACTGCCGCTATCGCAAGTATTAAAAGTGCAAGGGAGTATCCTATGTTCATTACACCGGGACTTAATGGAATATTCTTTGGTAAATCCAGCTTACTCGCGAGCTCTTTCCTAAGGATCTCCTCAATACGTATATTTTGATTTACCCAAGTTATTGCATAGAACGCCAGAGTAGCGATAATCGCAGATAGCACCAATCTTTCAGGGGCGTTAATATCGAAAGCCTTGTCTTTCTTTGCTTCGAGGGTTATCATTCCACCCGAAATCCCGATCAGAACCGTACTAACCCAACTGAATATTTTCCACTGCTTATCTAGGCGGTGGTTCAGCTCATTTTTTAAAAAGTCGAGGGCGTCCATGAGTATAAAGTTTAAATGAAGAGATCCTCCTAATCAAACAGAACTGTTGCACGGAATCGTCTGTCAATACCAATGCTGCACAAAGTTATAAGTTCAGATGTTTGTTCGTAAATTGTGGATAGAGTAAGTTACTAAGTTCCATAAAAAATAGCTATCACTGATATAGGCTATACAATATGACCGTATAGCGAATTTCCGGTGTATCCATGAGTTGGAGATTCCCATTTATTAACGTGCGATCTGACCGAACGTGCGTAGTCTGCTCCGCAAGGTCGCGAGGAACGTGTGTAGTACACCACGTTGCGCGGTCAAAAGGAGTTCGACCTTCCTTGCTGCAAAAGATCACGCCAGCCCAAGTATGCCGCGCTGCTATCCCTTCCATCAAACAGCCGGATAAAAAGAAACGGACGTCTACTATTAAGCAGTGTGAAGCAGCACGCCATACTTGCCAAGGGTGGCCCGAGGCGGGCCAGGCTGTCATGCCTTTTGCGGATAGCTGCGTCAGGCCTCACGGCGGCTCCTGTGTCTGTGCGGTCACTTCCTTCGATCCTCCTACGCTCACTACATTACGCTACACTCGCATAGTTTTACTTTTAGAGGCCACTCATTACGCACCATTCCGTTCGCTTCGTCGTCACTACGTCAGTAACCTTACATCCACCCGCCGCCCTTGTTGTGCTCGCCGCGCTGGCCGTCCGGGCTGCGGGCCGTCATGCTTTTTGTATAGCCCCCATCAACGGCGTACCTAAACAAAAACAGATGTCTTCTATTATACACAGGAAACAAAAAGCACGCCGCCCCTTGTTCGCTACGTGGGCACGAACATTATGCTCAATTACAAACATGGTTGCCCACTACGCTCATAATTCGCCTACGCCCTCGTACCTCGGGACTCCCGGCTCATACCCTACCGTCCGCTCGCGGTCTCCCTCCGGAGGCCTACGGTCGCCCTTTACGGCTCGCAATGCAGAAAGACACGTGCAGTTAACGGTCATACCGGAAAAAGATCACCGTCGAAAGCGCCAGCAGAGGATATCTCAAGCCGATTTAAACACAGTCCAAAATTACGGGCTTGCGGAACAGAAAGGAGCAAGGGTTCGCTACGCCGGATCAAAACAAAATCTCCACCTTCGTCAGTTGCTCGTACCTCGCTCCCTCCTCAGGTAGTATTTTCTTTTGCCCGCCCTTGCACCTATCTGTCCGATCCCGTGGTGTGCGGGCTATGTTTAAATTATTCATTCGTATACCAGTTGGTGGCCGGTGGCTGCTGGTTGGTCGTGTTCCCAGCTTCTGGGCACCATTTGCCTTTCACGCAGGCGCCTCACGTCGGTATCGCAAGGAGGTGTTTGTCCTCCGGGCCTTCCGTCTCGAGGTTTGCATTGCAGAGCTCCCTTTTTAGGGGGCTTTGCCCACGACTGCCTTACAGTGGACGATTATTACCCCGTCGTTGACGATTACCTGGTCTCCAAAACTGCCCTTCTCTGGCGTCGTTCACCTTAACCCATTATCCTGACATACTATACCTGACAAAAATCAATAACGATTAAAGCACAATCTTTTCTATAATTGAAGGAACGGAAGGAGGAGCAGAATGAAATCTCGATCTAAAGTGGTTATAGTAAATCGACCGGCTTACAAAGAAGTACTCATATATTACTCTAAAGACGGAGCGAAATTCAGAGTATCAACCAAAGTAAAGATCCCACACGACACAAAGGACACTGACAAAGTATTAAATGAAAATCAAAACAAGATCAAAGCAGTTCACAAACAGGTAGAGTCGCTGATAGAAACATATCAATACCAATTTCATAAGCAACCAACCGTAGGTTGGGTCAAAGCGGAATTCGAAAAAGCAAAACTGAAAACGACCGAGTCACAGAACTCAAAAGATAGATACGTCTCGCCTGCATTCCCTGACAAAATTGAAAACGAATGCCTTGACCTGATATCCAGTGAAGAAATCTTATCTAAAGGATCAAACATACAGGAGAATATACTTTTCTATTGGATCGACTTCCTAAAGTTCAAGCAGCTCATATCCCGAAACACCGACTCCATTAAACGTTACAATAACCTCGCAACAACGTTAGTGAAATTCTCGGAGGCATACCGTGATTACGGATATGAACAATTTGGCATCATGGAAATAGACATAAACTTCTTCATTGAGTTTTTAAGATACATGATAAAAGAGCATAAGTTCACGCATAACAGAAACCGAGTCAATCCAAGTGTTCCGGTTCTACCTGAAATAGGAATCAGCAACCCCACCGCCGTTAAAAGACTAACCGACTTTATCGAGTACCTGAAATTTGTAAAACGAAAGAAGGGAATACAAATAGATATTGACGACATACGAGATTGCGTTAAATTAGCTAAACATAAACTTCAAGTCACAAGGGAAGAAGATGAGACAAAATGGGAATTGACGCTAACTATCGAAGAACTTCAATTCATCGTAAACCTAAAAAAACACGAACCCGAATACTACAAAACGCTAGCCCCAGCGCATAAAAGATACTTAGCCATTTTCGTATTTATGTGTCTACAAGGAACATCCCCCATCGACACAAAGAAAATCAACCGCGTCAGCATCATGAATGGAAACCTGGTCGGAAAGAGGAGCAAGACAAAGGTTGGGTTCAAGGTTGAGCTTGACATAATCTCAGAAATGATACTCAAAGAATACGATTACAACCTAGAATTCATCGACCAATCCTTCAACGAAGCCATAAAGAAAATAATGGTGACGATATTCGAGCTTTACCGCCCCAGATTTGAAACAAAATACGACGAGCAATACGAGTTAATCTATATCCAAAAGAAATTCAAAGGAAACGAAGAAGTAAACACCATTCTTCACAAAGGACTATATGCAGAAGCAATGACCGGTAGAAGAACCTTCATAACTAATCTCAATGAAGATTCCGGCGAAGTCAATCTCAAAGAAAACATGCGCAGAACCGGCCATACCCGAATACAAACACATTTAGGATATCAAAAAGATAGACAAACAGGAAAAGCCCGAAAAAGAAACCTGTTTGGGATATACATTGAACCATTAGAACGAGATAACTCGCCCTCACTTATGGTATCATCGCAACCAAATGACTAAACCATTCGACCCATAAATATAATCTGCTCATGAGGATGTGGCCTTGCCAAGCGTGGGTCCAAGGCGGGCTATACCTACCCGCACACCGACTGTTAATCTACAGACTTCCTCACATCGGGCATCTCCAGCCTATTTACACACAGCCCAAAGTTACGGGCTTGCGGAACAGAAAGCCGCAAGGGTGCGCTGCCGCCGGATCAAAATAAAATCTCCACCTTCTGTCAGGCACTCGTACCTCGCGTCTTCCTACAGGTAGTATTTTCTTATGCCCGCCCTTGCACCTATCTGTCCGATCCCGTGGTGCCGGGCTTATGTATAAATTCATCTTTCGTATGCGTATTGGTGGCAAATGGCTACTGGTCGCTCATGTCCCGCAGCGTCGGGGTTATTTCATTGCTCGTGCGTGCCTCATGCGGCGCTATCACGGCGTGTTTGTCATTGTTCGGGTTTGGTGTTTAGAGGTTTATCTTTCAGAGCTCCCTTTCTAGGGGGCTCTGCCCACGACATCAGATTATCACTTCAAAACAAATTCAACGATGCGCCTTTTCCCAGACAGTGGACGGTCGATATTAGCAGAGAGGATTCGAAAACGGCGAAGACACGATTCTCCCGAGTACTATCTTTTGACACAAACTGATATTCCCGTGGAGCGATAGAAAGGAAAGAAATCTAAGAGAAGCAAAGGTCGGCCGACGGAAGAGCGCACGGCAAGGTCAAGCCCTTCGGGTTTTGAAAAAAATACTTTCTGGAAACACCGGGCTATGGGTAATCACACCAAGGTGTGAAAGTATTTTTCCCAAAAAACCTTGCCTTAGCACTCTCCCGCGTCCAGGTAGTCGCTTCTCTTTTCTTTTTTTCCTTTTTCTTTTCTCAGAAATTATGTGGGTAAATGCAGTCTGTATAAGAACGGTGTTCCGTATTGCCAGATAGTGCGTACGTCAGATGCGCATAACAACCGCTTGTAGTTAACGAGAGTGCTTTAATGATAGAGTGTGCGTTGGCCGAGAGCGCAGAAATGCTGTGTGGGGAAAGGGTGCGTGCCCTCCCGCTTCGTTCCGCTAGTCTCCCAGGACGCACATGCCAGCGCATGGCACCAGGCCAAACGCCTCCCCGCCTACCACCCCTGCTTGCCCCGGAGCCGCCGACGCCTGGGAGCCGCTCCACCCCGGAAGGCTGTTTGGAGGGTAATAAAATGCAAGAAGGCTTCCCCGGTTAAGAGAAGCCTTCAAAATTAACGACCGGGTGATTTACGCTTAAACACCCACTCCAGGAAGTAAGACACCAGGAAACTTGCCGCTGCACCTATACCTGCCAGCACTACAGTTTCTGCTACGTCTTCCGTGTGGAGGTTCGCGAAGATCGAGAGGACCGTACCGCCGACGCCGCCAACGATCACGCAGAACTTATGGAGCGCCGCGTTCATCAGTTTCAACCTCCTCACTTTTTACGGCCGCCTGACTCACCGCAGTAGCAACACTGCCCGCTACCGTCAGGTAACCTGCCACAGTCACGACCGCCGCCGGCAGCGCTATAGGAGCCGCCAGCAGAGCGCCGCTCGCCGCAGCTAATGCAATGCCCACCATGCGAAGCACTTTAAAAAACTTCGGCGTAGGGGCCTGCATACGTTGAATAACATTCATACTTTACTTTGCTTTAATTGTTAAAAACACTTTTTCATTTCTATCAAAGGCCGCATATAACAGCGCCTTCATTTTCTCATTCGCCAAACGCGATTGGTTTCCAGATCCCGGCCCGGTGAGTTCTGTAACCGGCGCGATACATCCCTGTAGCTCGGTCTTAGCATGGTTCGCGGGGTGGATCAATATTCCGTCCCTCCCCGGAACGCGCACTACCAAAATGTGGTGCTGATGCTTTTGTGTAAACCGCTTCTGCAATTCGTACCGCCCTTCCGGAATACAGGAAACCCGCCGCCGGTTTTGGAGCCAGGGGAGCTCAATCGTGTGGCAAATCGCTTTACCGTCGTGCCTAAGCTCCCCATTGGTACCATCAGAATCATAAACCCGGAGTATTTCGAGTTCCATTAAATACCGTTTACAGCCACCACTTGCAGCGCGTTGTATGCACCGTTCTTTAGCGAGTAGAGATTGTTATTCACCTGTTGGGAGAACTGAATGCCGAGTGCTACGAATACCGGTGCCGCGCTATTTTGGGTAAAACTCAAATTCATGCCGAGCGGCTGGACTATGCCCCCA
>Ga0065165_1003078_pt1 | contig 12445 bp, 10 predicted proteins | sample AraplaMF_Cvi_mMF_FD_63813 | JGI IMG/M metagenome (GOLD analysis project Ga0065165, IMG submission 63813) | Arabidopsis root microbial communities from the University of North Carolina, USA - plate scrape MF_Cvi_mMF (version 2) (version 3) | ecosystem: Host-associated > Plants > Roots >... | reverse complement strand
TAGGCCGAGAAGCGCGGCGCATTCGTCAGCACGCCGATCGAGCTGATGTTGACGATGTGGCCCTTCTTCTTCGCGACCATGCCGGGCAGCAGCCCCATCGTCACCCGCAGGCAGCCGAAGTAGTTCAGCTGCATCGTGCGCTCGAAGTCGTGGAAGCGGTCGTAGCTGCTCTCGATCGCGCGGCGGATCGAGCGACCGGCGTTGTTCACCAGGAAGTCGACGCCGCCGAAGTTCGCGTTGATCCAGTCGATCAGGTCGCGGCAGCTCGCTTCGTCGGCGATGTCGGACGAGAAGGTCTCCACGCGCGCGTCCTTGCCGGCGGCCAGCAGGATTTCCTTGCGGGCCTCGGCCAGCTTGGCTTCGTCGCGTGCGCAGATCAGCGTGATCGCGCCGGCCTCGGAGAACTTGATCGCGGCCGCCAAGCCGATGCCCGACGAGCCGCCGGTCACCAGCACCACCTTGCCGCCCACCGTGCCGCGCAGCGAGCGGTCGATCAGCAGCGCCGGGTCGAGGTGGCGCTCCCAGTAGTCCCACAGCCGCCAGGCGTAGTCGCGCAGGTCCGGGCACGCGATGCCCGAGCCCTTCAGCGCGGCCAGCGTGTCGCGGCAGTCGAAGCGCGTCGGGTAGTTGATGAAGGTGAAGATGTCTTCCGGCAGGCCGAGGTCCTTCATCACCGCGGCACGCACGCGACGCACCGGCGCGAGCGCCATCAGGCCCTTCTTGACGCTGCGCGGAATGAAGCCGAGCAGCGCGGCGTTGATGAACAGGTTCATCTTCGGCGCATGCGCGGCCTTGCTGAAGATGTCGAGCACGTCGCCGACGCGGTAGCCCTGAGGGTCGACGAGGTGGAAGCACTTCCCGCCGAGCTCGGCCTTCGCGTGGCTGATGTGGTCGAGCGCCGCGACGACGAAGTCGACCGGCACGATGTTGACCCGCCCGCCCTCGAGGCCGACGCTCGGCATCCACGGCGGCAGGATCTGCCGCATGCGCTGGATCAGCTTGAAGAAGTAGTACGGGCCGTCGATCTTGTCCATCTCGCCGGTCTGCGAATCGCCGGCCACCATCGCCGGGCGGTAGACCGTCCACGGGACCTTGCACTCCTTGCGCACGATCTTCTCGCTCTCGTGCTTGGTCATGAAGTAAGGGTGGTCGAGGCCTTCGGCCTCGTCGAACATGTCCTCGCGGAACACGCCCTCGTACAGACCGGCCGCCGCGATCGAGCTGACGTGGTGCAGGTGGCCGGCCTCGACGGCGCGGACGAACTCGACGACGTTGCGCGTGCCTTCGACGTTCACCCGCACCTGGCTTTCTTCGTCGGCCGCGAGGTCGTAGACCGCGGCCAGGTGGTAGGCGTGGTCGATCCTGCCCTTGAGCGCCTTCAGCGCATCGGCCGCGACGCCGAGCTTCTTCGCGGTGAGGTCGCCGTAGACCGGAATGGCGCGCGCCTTGGTCACGCCCCAGTACTGCAGCAGTTCGTCGACCTTGCCTTCGCTCTCCGGCCGCAGCAGGAAGTGCACCGTCGCGCCGCGGCGCTGCAGCAGGGTCTTGACGAGGCGCTTGCCGATGAAGCCGGTGGCGCCGGTGACGAAATACTGCATGCAATCCTCCTGGGTCGATCGGGTTTGACTATCGGTTCGAGTTTCGTTCGATTCTTGACCAAACCTGCGCGCGCGCTGCTGCGCGATTACCCGAGCCCGCCGCTGGCGGCACCGCCGCGCATAGAGGCCACGCCCTAGAGAAACCGGATGCCGCGCGCGAGGGGCGCTCCTATAGTCGCGCGGCGACGTTCAACAACCGACAGAGGAAGACATGGTCAAGAAACTCCAGAAGATGGCCGAGAAGAAGAGCGCCTCGGCGGCCGGGCTGCTCGACAGCGCGTTCGCCGGCACGGTGAAGGATTCGGCGCAGCAGATCTGGCTGGCCGGCCTGGGGGCCTTCTCGAAGGCCCAGGAAGAAGGCAGCAAGGTGTTCGACGCGCTGGTCAAGGAAGGCGTGAGTCTGCAGCGCAAGACCCAGGCGGTGGCCGAGGAGAAGATCGGCGAGGTCACCAACCGGATGAGCGGCATGGCCGGCGACGTGAGCGCCAAGGCCGGCCAGCACTGGGACAAGCTGGAAACGATCTTCGAGGAACGCACCGCGAAGGCACTGGCCAAGCTGGGCGTGCCGAGCGCGAAGGACGTGGCCGCGCTGTCGAAGCGCATCGACGAATTGAACGCGAAGGTCGCCGGCCTGAACGGCGCGGCTGCGGCCAAGGCGGCACGGAAGGCTGCCGCCAAGACCACCACGGCACCTGCGAAAACAAGCACGAAGGCGCCCGCCAAACGGGCCGCCCGCAAGGCCGCCTGACCGGGCGCGGCCCTGCGGGGCCGCTCGTCAGTGTGCTGCGGCGCAGGCGCTCAGGGCCGTTCGGGCGTGAAGGCGGCCTTCTTCGGGAGAGCCGCCGAGGGCTTGCCGGTCACCGAGCGCTCTTCCCACTCCTGCTCGGCCTCCATGAAGGTCGTGACGCTCGCTTCGCGCACCTGCACATGCGTGGTGTCGCCGAAGTCGGCTTGGCGCGTGCCGGCGGTGATGCGGGTGCGCGCCAGCGTGCCCGAGGCGCGTGCGCGCAGCAGCGTCAGGCCGCGCGCCGACCAGTCCATCACCAGCGTGTCGAGCTGGGCCATCGCCTTGCGCAGCAGCTCGGCCGGCAGGTCCTCGAAGGCCTTCATGCCCTTGGTCTTCAGCGCGCGCTCCAGCATGTTGAGGTGCACCAGCACGCTGCGCGAGCGCGGATCGCGGTCCAGCACCGCGGCCAGTTCGAGGCGCATCGCCTGCACGTCGGCGGTGTCCGACGGCGTCATCTTCAGGCCGTCCATCGTCGTGTCGCCGAAGCGGGTCGCCGGGTCATCGAGCACCAGCTTGAAATCCAGGCCCTGGCGCTTCAGGCGGACCGGCCGGCGGAACAATCGCTTCAGCCAGCGCACCGGGTTCTTCAGGAAGGCGTTCGGATCGGCGGCCGGCTTCGTCGCCTTGGTGGCCTTGGCTCCTTTGGATGCCTTGGCGGTCGGCATCGCAGCCGCGGCAGCGGCCTTCATCGGCTGAGCCGGTGCAGCTGGTTTTCCGCCGGGGCCGGCACCGCTCTTCGGTGCGCTGTTCGCCGCGCTCTTCGGTGCGCTCTTCGGCGCGCTTTGGGGCGCGCTCTTCACCGCCCCCTTCGCGGAGGCAGGCTTGGTCTCGGGCTTGGATTGGGTCGGAAACTTCATGGATGCCTTGTCAGCCCGCCGGGCGCAACGAGGATCGTGCCACGAGGGGCGATGGCGCCGTCATCGCAATTCGCCGTCAATTGCTGCCAGCAGGCAATCCATCACGCTTTGATTGCGCACCGATGCGGTGCCCGGTGGACCGGCCATCATCCGGCAAACCACGCTGGAAACAACCACAGCGCGCCCGCCGTCATCACCAGGTAGCGTGCGAACTTGCCGATCGCCATGAATCCGACGCAGGGCCAGAACGGCAGTTTCAGCCAACCGGCCACCGCGCACAGCGGATCGCCGACGATCGGCAGCCACGACAGCAGGCAGGCCTTCGCGCCGAAACGTTGCAGCCAGCGCAGCACGCGCACCTCGTGCGGCTTGTGCTTCACATGCTCGTAGGCCTTCTCGGCGCCGTAGCCCATCCACCAGGTGATCGCGCCGCCCAGCGTGTTGCCGGCGGTCGCGACCAGCACCGCGGGCCAGAACATCGCGGCGTTCAGCTTGACGATGCCCAGCACCATCGGCTCGGAACCCATCGGCAGCAGCGTGGCGGAGATCAGCGCGACGACGAAGACGGAGGAGAGTCCGAATTTCGGCAGCGCCAGCAGCGCGATCAGCGGGTCGATCCATGCATCCATCCGGCGGCATTATGCGCAGACCCCAAGGGCTATACTCTGCCTCCTTTTTTGGCACTCCCCCCACCATGCCCACCGGCCCCGTCATCGGCAACATCGTGCTGCCGAACCGCTTGTTCGCCGCGCCGATGGCAGGGGTCACCGACCGGCCGTTCCGCCAGCTGTGCAAGCGGCTGGGCGCGGGCTACGCGGTGAGCGAGATGGTGACCTCGCGGCGCGAGCTGTGGAACAGCCTGAAGACCTCGCGGCGCGCCAACCACGACGGCGAGGCCGCGCCGATCGCGGTGCAGATCGCCGGCACCGAGCCAGGGATGATGGCCGAGGCCGCCGCCTACAACATCGACCGCGGCGCGCAGGTCATCGACATCAACATGGGCTGCCCGGCCAAGAAGGTCTGCACCAAGTGGGCCGGCTCGGCGCTGATGCAGGACGAGCCGCTCGCGCTCGCCATCATCGAGGCGGTGGTCGCCGCCTGCGCGCCGCGCCACGTACCGGTGACGCTGAAGATGCGCACCGGCTGGTGCCAGGCCGAGCGCAATGCACTCGCGATCGCGCGCGCCGCCGAATCGGCCGGCATCGCGATGGTGACGGTGCACGGCCGCACCCGCGAGCAGGGCTACGGCGGCCACGCCGAGTACGACACCATCGCCGCGGTGAAGGCCGCGCTGCGCATCCCGGTGGTGGCCAACGGCGACATCGACTCGCCCGAGAAGGCATGCGAGGTGCTGGCCGCGACCGGTGCCGACGCGCTGATGATCGGCCGCGCGGCGCAGGGCCGGCCGTGGATCTTCCGCGAGATCGCGCACTTCCTCGAGACCGGCGAGCACCTGCCGGCGCCCGAGGTGCTGCAGGCCAAAGGCTGGCTGCTGGAGCACCTGCACGAACACTACGGCCTCTATGGCGACTACGCCGGCGTGCGCACCGCGCGCAAGCACATCGGCTGGGCGGTGCGCGCACTGCCCGGCGGCGAGGGCTTTCGCGCCCGCATGAACACGCTGGACACCTGCGAGGAGCAGGTCCGCGCCGTGACGGACTGGTTCGATCAACTGGCCGACACGCACCATCGGCTGCCCGCGGCCCACCCCGGCGGCGCAGCCAACCACGATCAAGGGCCTGTCAACACGACGGGAAGGCTCGCGTGACTCATCAAAAGGGCACCCGCAAGGCGCACGGCGCAGCCCAGGCTTGTTGCCTGGGCAAGCCGTGCAACGCCGCGGGTGCCCTTTTGATGAGATCACCCTTCGGGCCGGTGCCTGCCAAGGCGCTGGGCCGCGTTGCGCCGCTTGCCCGGGCACAGAGCCCGGGCTGCGCGCCGCGCCTTGCCCAGCGCCTTGGCAGGCACCGGCGCGAGCCTTCCCGTACTGTTAACAGGCCCTAGATGTCCTCCCGTTGGAAACCCAGCGTCACCGTTGCCGCGATCGTCGAACACCTGGGCCGCTTCCTGCTGGTGGAGGAGCACACGTCCGACGGGCTGTGCCTGAACAACCCGGCCGGCCACCTCGATCCGGGCGAATCGCCGCTGCAGGGCGTGGTGCGCGAAGCGCTCGAAGAAACCGCACGCTCGTTCGTGCCGACCGGCATCGTCGGCATCTACCTGTCGCGTTCGCAGCGCCCCGGCCGCGGCGGCGACGCGGGGCGCGACACCACCTACCTGCGCATCGCGTTCCGCGGCACGGTCGGCGAGCCCGACCCGTCGCGCGCGCTCGACACCGGCATCGTGCGGGCGCTGTGGATGACGCCCGACGAGATCCGCGCGAGCGCGCACCGGCACCGCAGCCCATTGCTGCTGCGCTGCGTCGACGACCACCTGGCGGGCGTGAACTTCCCGCTGTCGCTGATCACGACCGACGACTCGGTCTTCGCAGCCCCCTTGAAGCGAACCTGACGTGAAGAAGAAGCAACGCGTGGTGGTGGGCCTGTCCGGCGGTGTCGATTCCGCCGTCAGCGCGCACCTGCTGAAGCAGCAGGGGCACGAGGTCATCGGCATCTTCATGAAGAACTGGGAAGACGACGACGACAGCGAGTACTGCTCGACACGCCAGGACTTCCTCGACGCCGCGAGCGTGGCCGACGTGCTGGGCATCGAGATCGAGCATGTGAACTTCGCGGCCGACTACAAGGACCGCGTCTTCGCCGAATTCCTGCGCGAGTACCAGGCCGGCCGCACGCCGAACCCTGACGTGCTGTGCAATGCCGAGATCAAGTTCAAGGCCTTCCTCGACCATGCGATGCGCCTGGGCGCCGAGAAGATCGCGACCGGCCATTACGCCCGCGTGCGCGAACACGACGGCCGCTTCGAGCTGCTGAAGGGACTGGACCCGCTGAAGGACCAGAGCTACTTCCTGCACCGCTTGAACCAGGCGCAGCTGTCCAAGACCTGGTTCCCGGTCGGCGAGCTGCCGAAGACCGAGGTGCGCCGCATCGCCGCCGAGATCGCGCTGCCGAACGCGGCCAAGAAGGATTCGACCGGCATCTGCTTCATCGGCGAACGGCCGTTCCGCGAGTTCCTGAACCGCTACCTGTCGAACCAGCCGGGCCCGATCAAGGACGACCGCGGCCGCGTGATCGGCGAGCATGTCGGGCTGTCGTTCTACACGCTGGGCCAGCGCAAGGGCATCGGCATCGGCGGGCTGAAGGACAAGGGCGCGATGAAGGGCGGCAGCGAGCACGCGCCATGGTTCGTCGCCCGCAAGGACATGGCGGCCAACACGCTGTATGCGGTGCAGGGCCACGACCACCCGTGGCTGCAATCGCATGCACTGACGGCCGACGACGCGAGCTGGGTGGCTGGCGAGCCGCCCGAGCCCGGCGCGATGGCCGCGAAGACGCGTTATCGCCAGGCCGATGCAGCCTGCGCGCTCGACGGCGGCAGCGCGGCGGCGTTCAGCCTGAACTTCGGTGCCGCGCAGTGGGCGGTGACGCCGGGGCAATCGGCCGTGCTGTACGACGGCGAGGTCTGCCTCGGCGGCGGCGTGATCGCCACGTCCGCCTGAGCATCCCGGATCGGCATCCGGGCTGCGGACCGATCAAGGCTTGCCGAGGTCCATCGTCCAGTAGCGGCTGTAGGCGGCACCGGCCGCGCCGCGCGCGCAGGCCACGCCGACCTGCGTGAGGTTCTTGCTCATCAGGTTCGCGCAGTGGCCGGCACTGTTCTGCCAGCTGGTCATCACGCTGTCGATGCTGTTCTGGCCGGCGGCGATGTTCTCGGCCAGCGAACTCCCGGTGTAGCCGGTCGCCGCGATGCGGTCGACGAAGCTGCGGCCGTCCTGGCTGGTGTGCGAGAAGTAGTTCTTCGTCGCCATGTCCTGCGAATGGCCGGCGGCGGCCTGCGTCAGCTTGTCGTTCCAGGCCAGCGCCGGTGCCGCGGTGAAGTTGCCCTCGCTGCCGCAGCTTTGCGCGCTGGCGCGGAAGGCGTTGATGCGCGCCAGCACCTGCGCATTGAAATCGGGGATGTCGCAGGTGCCGGAGGCGGCCGGGGCCGGCACGGGCGCGGGCGCGGCAGCGTCGGCCGTGCCGGAATCGCCGCTGCCGCCGCAGGCGGCGATGAACATCAACCAGGGCGCCACCAGGCGGGCGCGTCGTGAGGAGGTCGACAACAAGATCTGTGTCCGAAGCCGGGAGTTTCACAGCCTAAACGCCCCCGGACGCCGCGACGCGCCCAAAACGTAAGCGTTTGCTGACCCGGCGCCTGCGGCCATCCGAAGCGTGATGCACCGCACGGGCCGCCGGCGCCGGCTTCAGTCGGTCGGCCGCCCGCCGATATCCGAAGGCGGTGCGGCGTGCGCTGCACCGATCGCCCACCGACCCCCGACCTCCGACCCACCATGCGCTTGCGCCTTCCAACCCTGACCCGACACAGCCTTGGCGCGATGGCGCTGTCGCTGGCCACCGCTGCCCATGGCGCCGGCGTGAACGTCGCGGTGGCCGATCCGGCGGGCCGCCCGCTGGTCGACGCGGTGGTGATGCTGGAGCCCGCCGGTGCCAAGGCGGCCGTCAAGCCGATGGCCGGCATCGAGATCTCGCAGCGCAAGCGCCAGTTCCACCCGTCGCTGACCGTCGTCACCGTCGGCACGCCGGTCACCTTTCCGAACTTCGACACCGTGCGGCACCACGTCTACTCGTTCTCGCCGGTCAAGACCTTCGAGCTGAAGCTCTATGCCGGCGTGCCGGCGACGCCGGTGGTGTTCGACCAGCCTGGCGCCGCGGTGCTCGGCTGCAACATCCACGACCGGATGAGCGCCTGGGTCGTCGTCGTCGACACGCCGTACTTCGCCCGCACCGGGGCCGACGGCCGCGCCCGCGTCGAAGGCGTCCCGCCCGGCAGCTACCGGCTGCGCGCCTGGCATGCCGGCCTCGTGCCCGGCCAGGACCCCGCGCCGCAGACGCTCGCGATCGGCCCGGCCGACACCGACACCGACGCCGGCATCCGGCTGCCGGTCGCCGCGGGAAGCGCCCCATGACGCCGCCGGTTCGCAGCCTGCTGCACCCGAGCCAGTGGCCGCGCTGGATCGGCAGCTCGCTCGGCACGCGCATCGTCGTGCTGTTCCTCGGGCTGCTGCTGCTGGTGCAGGCCGCGAGCTTCCTCGCGATCCGCGCCAGCATCGACCGCAACGCGCGCGCCTCGATCACCGACGAGCTGCAGGTCGGCGAACGCGTGCTGACCCGCGTGCTCGACCAGAACGCGCAGAAGCTCGCCGAAGGCGCGAGCCTGCTGGCGGCCGACTACGGCTTCCGCGCCGCCGTCGGCAGCAATGACGCCGACACCATCGCGTCGGTGCTGGCCAACCACGGCGAGCGCATCGGTGCCACCGTGACGGCGCTGCTCGACACCGGATTCCACCTGCGCGCCGCCGCGCAGCCGGGGCTGCAGGAGCTGCTGCCGGTCACGCAGCGGCTGGCCGCGCGGGCGCTCGCCTCCAAGCGCGCCAGCGAGATCGTCGTGCTCGGCCAGCGCCCGTTCCAGCTGGTGATGGTGCCGATGCGCGCGCCGGTGGTGGTCGGCTGGGTGCTGATGGGCTTTCCGATCGACCAGCGGCTGGTCGACGACATGCACGCGCTGTCGTCGCTGCAGGTCAGCCTGCAGGTGCGCGCCGATGCAGCGTCGACGTGGTCCACCGCGGTCTCGACGCTGCCGCTGGCCACCCGCGAGCAGCTGGAGAAGCAGGCGGCCTTGTCGCTGGCCCAGGTGAACGGCGACAACCTGGCCGCCGGCTCGGCGGCATTGACACTGCGCCTGCTCGACAACGAATACAGCGGGCGCACCGTGATGCTGGCCGAGCACGACGGCGCCGCCGTCTCGGCGCTGCTGCTGCGTTCGGTCGACGATGCGGTCGCGCCATACCGCCAGCTGCAGCTGGGCCTGGCCGCGCTGACGCTGGTCGGCGTGCTGGTGTTCGGCATCGGCAGCGTGCTGACCGCGCGCCACGTGACGACGCCGCTGCGCCGGCTGGCGACCGCGGCCGAACGGCTGGGGGCCGGCGACTACTCGACGCCGCTGCGCGGCCTCACCCGCAGCGACGAGCTCGGCGACGTGGCCCGCGCGTTCGAGCGCATGCGCGAGAACATCGGCGAGCAGCAGGACGAGATCCTGAAGCTCGCGTACTGGGATCCGCTGACCGCGCTGCCGAACCGGCTGCAGTTCCGCAATGCGGTGCGCGACGCGATCGTCGCGGCCGGGAAAGCCGGCCGCACGGTGTCGGTGATCATGCTCGACCTCGACCGCTTCAAGCACGTCAACGACGTGCTCGGCTACCGCTTCGGCGACCTGCTGCTGCGCGGCGTGGCCGAGCGGCTGACGCAGCAGGCGGTGCGCGGCGGCGATCTGGTCGCGCGGCTGGGCGGCGACGAATTCGCGGTGCTGCTGGCCGGGCTCGATCCCGCCACCGACCTGGCGCTGACCGGCACCGTCGCCCGGCGCATCCAGCAGGCCTTCGATGCGGCGCTGACGCTGGAGGACCAGACGGTCGACATCAGCGCGAGCCTGGGCCTCGCGAACTGGCCGCTGCATGCCGGCGATGCCGACGTGCTGCTGAGCCGCGCCGAGGTCGCGATGTACATCGCGAAGCGCCGCCACGACGGCCCGATGGTCTACGACCCGGCGCTGGACGCCGCGAGCTCGCAGACGCTGTCGCTGCTGAGCGAGCTGCGCCATGCGGTCGACCACGACGAGCTGCGGCTGTACCTGCAGCCCAAGCTCGCGCTGGGCAATGCGCGCGTCGTCGGCGCCGAGGCGCTGGTGCGCTGGCAGCATCCGCGCCGCGGCCTGGTGCCGCCGATGGAATTCATCCCGTTCGCCGAGCAGACCGGCTTCATCCGCGTGCTGACGCTGTGGATCTTCGAGCAGACCGCGCAGATGTGGAAGCGGCTGCACGACGGCGGCCAGACGCTGACGATCTCGGTCAACCTGTCGACGCGCGACCTGCTCGACCCGGAGCTGCCGCAGAAGTTCGATGCGCTGCTGGTGCGGCATTCGGTGCCGGCCGAGGCCTTCTGCCTCGAGATCACCGAGAGCGCGATCATGGACGACCCGCAGCGCGCGCAGGCCACGCTCGACAAGCTGAGCGCGCTCGGCTTCCGGCTGTCGATCGACGACTTCGGCACCGGCTATTCGTCGCTCGCGTACCTGAAGCGGCTGCCGGTGGACGAGCTGAAGATCGACAAGTCCTTCGTGCTGAACATGGAGAAGGACCTCGACGACGCGCGCATCGTGCGCTCGACGATCGACCTGGCGCACGGCCTCGGGCTGACGGTGGTGGCCGAGGGCGTCGAGAACGCGCAGGTCTGGGAACTGCTGCGCGAACTGGCCTGCGACGAGGCCCAGGGCTTCCACATGGGCCGCCCGATGCCGGCGGCCGAGTTCGCGCGCTGGTCGACCGGCTGGAGCACGCGCCAGGCGATGACGGTGACGCTCGGGAAGGGTCCCGACGTCGCAATCACGCTGCATTGACGGCACGACAAGCTCAGGGCGAACGGAGAGCGGGTGAACGGCCCGTGGCGAGCCGTCCCACCGTTCGCGCCGCGGCCCGCAGCGCCGCCTCGTCATATCCCGCGTAGCCGAACAACCACCCGCGCCGCGGCGACTCGATCGCGTAGCGCGACAGCGTCGCGAGGTAGACGCCGCCTTCCTGCGCGCGCGCCGACACCGGCTCGTCCGCCCGACCCGCGGCGTCCTCGTGCGCCAGGTGCATGCCGTGCTCGCTCGGCACCAGCCGCAGCGCACCGCCGCTGGCCTTCGCCAGCGCCTCCACCACCAGCGCCTGCCGTTGCGCATACAGCTCGCGCATGCGCCGCAGGTGGCGCAGCAGGTGGCCTTCGGTGATGAAGCGGGCCAGCACGTCCTGCGCCGCGCCGGGGCTGTGCCGGTCGGTCACCGCCTTGGCCCCGGCGAAGGCCGGCGCCAGCGCGAGCGGCATCACGATGAAGCCCAGCCGCAGCCCCGGGTGCAGCGTCTTCGAGAAGGTGCCGACGTACAGCACGCGTTCCGACTGCGGCAGGCTGCACAGCGCCGGCATGCGGTGCGCGCCGTACTGGAACTCGCCGTCGTAGTCGTCCTCGACGATCCACGCGCGCCGCGTGCGCGCCCAGTCGAGCAGCGCGAGCCGCCGCGCCAGGCTCATGCGCACGCCCAGCGGGAACTGGTGCGTCGGCGTCACGACCGCCATGCGCGCCTGCGGCCAGCGCGCCGCGCCCTGCGCGATGCACAGCCCGTCGGCATCCAGCGGTACCGGGCGCACCATCGCGCCCTGCCCGAGCAGGTTGGCGCGGATGCCGGGGTAGCCCGGGTCCTCGACCATCACCTCGTCGCCCAGGTCCAGCAGCAGCCGGCCGATCAAGTCGATGCCCTGCTGCGAGCCGGACGTGACCAGCACCTGCGACGCCTCGCAGCGGATGCCGCGCGACACCAGCAGCCACTGCGCGATGGCCTCGCGCAGCGCCGGCTCGCCCGCCGGGTCGGTGTACTGCGACAACGCGCGGCGGCGCGACACCGCGGTGTCGCGCGCGAGGCGGTCCCACAGCGCGAACGGGAACTCGGCAGTGGCCGGCGCACCGATGCGGAATGCGACCGGCACCTGCGTCGGCGGCTGCCAGCGCAGCGCGATGTCGGCGATGGCCTGGCCGCGGCGCGACAGCGCACCGCCCGGCGCGATGGCCGCGACCTTGCGCCGGCCGCCGCGCAGCGCCGCGAGGCCCGGCGCGACGTAGCTGCCGTCGCCCACCCGCGCCACCACATAGCCCTCGGCGCGCAGCCGCTCCAGCGCCCACAGCACGGTGTTGCGCCCGACACCGAGCGCCAGCGCATGCTCGCGCGACGGCGGCAGCCGCGCGCCGGGCGCGAAGGTGCCCTGTTCGATCGCGCCGCGCAGCTGCAGGTAGACCTGCTGGCGCAACGTGGCCGCACCGGCTGCGGCCTTCGGATTGGTTCCCCCGGGCATGGTCGATTGGTTCCTCGTCAGACCCCGGAAGTGTCTACGATGCAGAACCAATCCGGAACCGAACGGGAGCTTCCCATGATCGACAAGACCGAACGCTTCATCGCGCTGCACCGCGGCCCGCGCGCCTTCGTGATCGCCAACGCCT
>Ga0065165_1003076_pt1 | contig 12458 bp, 14 predicted proteins | sample AraplaMF_Cvi_mMF_FD_63813 | JGI IMG/M metagenome (GOLD analysis project Ga0065165, IMG submission 63813) | Arabidopsis root microbial communities from the University of North Carolina, USA - plate scrape MF_Cvi_mMF (version 2) (version 3) | ecosystem: Host-associated > Plants > Roots >... | reverse complement strand
AGGAGACGTCATGAAGGCCCTGGTTTTTGAGGCACCCGAAAAGCCGGTCATCGTCGATGCGGCGATGCCCGAGATCTCGCCCGACGAAGTGCTGGTGCGCACGCGGGCGGTCGGCATCTGCCATTCCGACTACGAACTTCTGGCCGGACGTTACATCATCCCGATCTCCTACCCGGTCACGCCGGGCCATGAATGGAGCGGCGAAATCGTCGAGGTCGGGCGCAACGTCAAGGCCTTCCACAAGGGCGATCGCGTTGTCGGCGAATGCGTGGTGAGGACGCCCGAGCGCCTGCATCACTTCGGCTTTTCGCTGAGCGGTGCTGACCGCGAATTCTTCGCCGTCAATCCGGCCTGGCTGCACAAGCTGCCGGACGCCGTCGACGACAAGAAGGCGGCCCTGATCGAGCCCTTCACCTGCGGCTATTACGCCGTGCTGCGGTCCGGCGGCACGAATGCCAGCGAAACCGTCGTCGTTTCCGGCGGCGGCACGATCGGTCTTGTGTCGGCAGCGGCTGCGATCGGCATGGGCGCCCGCGTGGTCGTGGTCGATCCGCTGCAGGCACGCCGCGACGTCGCGCTGCGTCTCGGTGCCGACGTCGCCATCGATCCGACCGACGGCGGGGCCGCCGACAAGATCCGCCAACTGACCCGCGGCGAGGGCGCCGACCTGGTGATCGAGGCGTCCGGCCACGATGCCTCGCTGGCAGCAACCTTCGATTACGCCCGCGAAGAAGGGCGCGTTTCCATGGTCGGCATCAATATCGGCCGCAAGGTGCCGGTGGTGCTCGGCCAGATCCAGATGAAGAACCTGACCGTAAGAGGATGCATCGGTTCGCCGGGCGTCTGGCCGTCCGCGATCCGCTTCCTGGAGCGGACGGGGCTCGACCTATCACCGATCCAGACCCATGACTTCGCCCTGACGGACGCCGTCGATGCCTTCGCGTTCGGGCAGGACCCGACCAAGAGTATCAAGATAACCCTATTGAATGGATGACCTCATGACAAAGCACGCATTGATCGTCGGAGCGACCGGCATCAGCGGCAGCAATCTTGCCGAACACCTTCTCTCGCTGGGACAGGACTGGGAGGTCTCCGGCCTGTCGCGCTCGGTGAGCCCCCTGTCGGGGGTCCGCACGCTGCAATGCGATCTCACCGATGCGGCGTCGGTCAGCCAGGCGCTCGCCACCACAAGCCCCAGCCACATCTTCATCACCGCCTGGGCGCGCCAGGACACCGAGGCCGAAAACATCCGCGTCAACGGCGGCATGGTACGCAACGTTCTGGATGCGACGGCGGGCAAGGGCGTCCAGCATGTCGCTCTCGTCACCGGCACCAAGCACTATCTCGGACCCTTCGAAGCCTATGCCAAGGCGTCTCCGGAGACCCCCTTCCGCGAGGAGCAGGAGCGTCTGTCCTACGAGAACTTCTACTATGTGCAGGAGGACGAGGTGTTCTCGGCTGCCGATCGGGAAGGGTTTACCTGGTCCGTGCACCGGCCGCATACGCTAATCGGCTACGCTGTCGGCAATGCCATGAACATGGCGGCGACGCTCGCCATCTACGCGTCCATCTGCAAGGAGACCGGCCGTCCGTTCGTCTTCCCGGGGTCGCCCGAACAGTGGCAGGCGGCAACCGACGTGACCGACGCACGCCTGCTGGCACGCCACCTGACCTGGGCCTCGACGACCCCGCAGGCGTCCAACCACGCCTTCAACGTCGTCAACGGCGAGGTCTTCCGCTGGAAATGGCTGTGGCCACGGATCGCCGCATATTTCGGCATCGAGGCGGAAGCCTATCCGGGTCACCCGCAGCCGCTGGAAGTGTCGATGGCCGATGCGGCGCCGATCTGGGATACGATCGTCCGCCGCGAAGGTCTGGCGCAGAACCCGCTCAGCCGCGTCGCCTCGTTCTGGCATTCCGATGCCGATCTCGGTCGCCAGGTCGAGACCTTCAACGACATGGGGCGTAGCCGCAGGCTCGGTTTCCTGGACTATCAGGATACCACCCAGTCCTTCACGGATGCTTTCGACCGGCTGCGCGCCGACCGCATCATCCCCTGACGCCAAGGAGGCCCGCATGAACGAGGACGTCGCCAGGACAATGGCAGAGATCGGTTACTTCACCGAGGACAATTCGGTGGAGACCGTCAACGCGCGCATGGGCCCATCGGTCGATCCGCGTCTCGGCAAGGTCATGGCGTGCCTCGTCAAGCACCTGCACGCCTTTGCGCGGGAGGCCGAACTGACCCAGGACGAGTGGGAGTATGCGGTCGGCTTTCTGACCCGCACCGGACAGATCTGTACGCAGGAACGGCAGGAGTTCATCCTCCTGTCGGATACGCTCGGATTGTCGATGCTGGTCGATGCGATCAACAACCGGAGGCCGCAGGGCGCGACGGAAAATACCGTCTTCGGGCCCTTCCACGTGGAGGGCGCGCCGGTGCGCGCCATGGGAGACGCCATCTCGTTCGACGGCAAGGGCGAGAGCTGCCTGTTCCGTGGCCGGGTGACGGATCTCGAAGGGCGGCCGGTCGAAGGCGCCCGCATCGATGTCTGGTCGGACAATGCGGACGGCTATTACGACGTCCAGCAGCCCGACATCCAGCCCGAATGGAACAACCGTGGCGTCTTCATCACCGGTGCCGACGGGCACTACAGTTTCGTCGGCATCAAGCCGGTTTCCTATCCGATCCCCGATGACGGGCCTGTGGGAGACATGCTGGCGCATCTCGGGCGGCATCCCTATCGCCCGGCGCACATGCATTACATGATCCGCGCCGACGGCTTCCAGAAGCTCGTCACCCACACCTTCGTCGAGGGCGATCCGTACCTGGTGTCGGATGCCGTGTTCGGGGTGAAGCGGACGCTGGTCGCGCCCTTCGCGCGGGTCGACGACGGCGGCGAGACGATGTGGCGATCCGACTTCGACTTCGTGCTCGCCCGGCCCGACGAGACAAGATAGGAGCCCGGTTTTGGAAGATTTCACCTATAACGGAAATCCGGGACGCGTGATCTTCGGCAGCGGCACGATCTCGCAGCTCGCCGACGAAGCCGAGCGGCTGGCCGTGAAACGCGTCCTGGTTCTCTCCACTCCGGAACAGGCCGATCAGGCTGAAGAGATCGCCCGGCACCTGGGCGATCGGATCGCCGGGCTCTATGCCGGCGCGACCATGCATACGCCGGTAGAGGTGACGACCGAAGCCATGCGCGAGGTCGAAAAACTGCGTGCCGATGCCGTCTTGTCCGTCGGCGGCGGCTCGACGACCGGGCTCGGCAAGGCCATCGCCTTTCGCACCGACCTGCCGCAGATCGTGGTGCCCACCACCTATGCGGGGTCGGAGGCGACGCCGATCCTCGGCGAGACCGAAAACGGTCGTAAGGTCACCAAGTCCGATCCGCGCATTCTGCCGGAAGTGATCGTCTACGATGTCGATCTGACGCTCTCTCTGCCCGTCGCAATGTCGGTGACCAGCGGCATCAATGCCATCGCCCATGCGGTCGAGGCGCTCTATGCGCGTCAGGCAAACCCGATCGTCTCGATGATGGCGGAGGCCGGCATCACGGCGCTGGCACGTGCTCTGCCGAAGATCAAGACCGATGCGAAGGACAAGGCTGCTCGTGCCGATGCGCTCTACGGTGCGTGGCTTTGCGGCGTCTGTCTCGGATCCGTCGGCATGGCGCTGCACCACAAGCTGTGCCACACGCTGGGCGGCATGTTCAACCTGCCGCATGCGCCCATGCACACCGCCGTGCTTCCCCACGCGGTCGCGTACAACCAGTCCTCCGCTCCAGACGCGATGGCGCGGGTGGCAAAGGCGCTGGGCGTCGACAATGCCGCAATGGGCCTGTTTGATCTCGCGCACGGCCTTGGCGCGGAAATGTCCCTCGTTGCGCTCGGCATGCCCGCAGACGGCGTCTCGGTCGCCGTCGAGGAGGCGATGGCGAACGCCTACTGGAACCCGCGTCCGCTGGAGCGCCCGTCGCTGGAGCGACTGCTGAGCCGTGCGGCAAGGGGCGAGCGGCCCCGGGACGGCGGCTGACATGGATAGCTGGGGGCAGGGTGTCATCGCCGCGGCGGCGGCCGCCGCGGTTCTGGCCGGTATGGCGCAGGCGACGCAGGCGGTCTACAACAATGCCGTCGCAAAGGCGATCGGCGGAACGCTTCCGGCAGCGCTCGTCTCGATGATCGTCGCGGCGGTGATCCTTGCCTGCGTCATGCTTGTCCGCCAGGTGCCGTTTCCGGGCCTTGGCCTGCTTAAGGCATCGGCGCCCTATCCCCTTTTCGTCGGCGGCCTCTGCGGATCGGTCATCCTGATGGCGGTGCTGTTCGCCGTGCCGACGCTTGGCAGTGCCTCGGTCATCGTCCTCTTCATTCTCGGGCAGCTGCTGGCATCGGTCGTCCTCGATCATTTCGGCACCATGGGAATTGCCGTCCACCCCGTCTCTCTGCTGCGCCTCGGCGGGGTCGCGCTGGTGCTTTGCGGCGCCGTGCTTGTCATCAGGGGCTAAAGCCAGGGAGAGACCCATGTTCGCGGTTCGCATAGCAAGATCGGATCTGTCCAGAGGCGATGCCCGCGCCGCATTTCTGGAGGCGCACAAGGCCTATCTGCGATCGGCCGAGCTGAGAATCGTGTTTTCCGGGCCCGTCCTTGATGACAAGGGCTTGGCGGTCGGCGCCCTGATCCTGGCGGAAGTCGATCATCTGGAGGAGATGCAGCGCTTCAGCGCCGGCGATCCGTTCGTCAGGAAGGGTGTCTACGAAGATGTGCAGATCTATCGCTGGGAGGCGACGATCGACAACAGGTCACGTCTTATCGGCTGCCCGGGCGACGTCTGAGCCGCCTAAGGTTTTCAGGGGAGGGGAATGGAATGAAGACAGGTTTGTTCGACCGGATCAGGCAGTGGCTCGCGTCGCTGGCAAGGGGGCACTGCGTCTACAGTCCGGCGGATGCGCCGCCGAACAACCGTCCGGACCTGCTTCCCCGCAGGCCAGTTGCGAAATCCCCGTCTCCCAAGGACGACTGAACCGCGACCGCAGTGGTTTCACCGACGTGGTTCTCCGGAACAGCACGCTGGCGGTGGGCACCGTCGGTGGTATGACAGCTGTCTGGAAGTGCTATAGCGGCAAAAAAATGGCCCACGAAACGTGGGCCATTTTGCATTGGCGTGGGTTCGCTACAAATGTCGTGAACGTTCCAGAAGCCTCACAAAATCAATGCGCATTTTGCCGAGGGACTGCTCAGATGTCGAGACTTGCTCCCAAACCGTCCAGCGGACGTCTGGCAGTAGCGGCCGCAGGCGGGCGATCTGCGCGACCTTAGATGGTGTCGCCTACTTTTGGCAACCGCCGGCTCGAGCTTCCGGCCGTCACCTGACAACCCTGGAAGCTGCCGCCCTAGAGTAGAGATCGCCGTTGATGGTGATGCTCGCGAACACGTCGTCGATGCGTGCCAGATCTTCCTCGCTGAAGTCGACGGAAGCCGCGCCGATGTTCTCCTCAAACCTGTGCAGCTTCGTCGTTCCGGGAATCGGAACGATCCAGGGCTTGCGCGCCAGAAGCCATCCGATCGCGATCTGCGCAGCCGTCGCGTTCTTCGCGTTCGCGGTCAACTTTATCGTATCGACGACAGGCTGGTTCGCGGCCCGGTTTCCGGGAGAAAGGCGCGGGTCGTCTTTAAGCGCCAGTGGTTTCAAAGGTTTAAATCCCTCTTTGCCTGTCCCTCCGGCAGTCCGATCAACTGGTTTTCGATGTCAATCTGGTGAGCGTTGCCCTGTCGCCCGACGCCTTAAAGGAAGCCAGCTTTCGCACTGCAAAAACTATTTTGCTTTACAAATAAAGATAAATTTGTGAAGTTGCGCATGCAGAACATCAATGACAGGGCTGACGACATTGTCCAATCTCCGCTTCGCCACACGCCTCAATTCCTTCGCCTCGAATCCTGCGGGAGAGTGGCCGGATCTGAAGGGTAAGCCGAGCGTGCTGCAGATGGCTGCTCGTGCAGCGAAGGTGGATGGCCTCACCGACCTGGACCTTAACTACCCGGACCATGTTGCTGAAAAGCCTTCTGAGCTTATGACAAAGCTGGGCGATATGGGTCTTGCGATCAACGGCTTCGCCATGCGCTACTACACGAACCCGGCTTTCAAGCTGGGCGCCTTCACCCACCCGGACGAAAGTGTCCGCCGTGAAGCCATCGATCTCACCAAGGCCGGCATCGATGCGGCCCGTGAAGCCGGCACCAACCTGATGACTATCTGGCTTGGCCAGGACGGCTTCGACTACGCTTTCCAGGCAGACTACGACCGTATGTGGCAACACGAGATAGATGGAATTCGTGAAGTATGCGAACATGATCCGGATTGCTTGATCTCCATCGAATACAAGCCGAACGAGCCACGCTCCTACAGCCTTATGCCGGACTGCGCGACCACACTGCTGGCGATCAGGGAGGCTGGCTGCAGCAATCTCGGTGTCACGCTCGATTTCGCCCATGTCCTTTATGCCGATGAGCAGCCGGCGTTCGCCGCTGCTATGATCGCAAGGCACAGCCAGCTGCTCGGCGTTCATCTGAACGACGGATACGCCAAACGCGATGATGGACTCATGGTGGGTGCGGTGCATTCCGTTCAGACGATCGAGCTGCTGCGTCAGATCCGGCGTGACGGGTATGACGGTGCGATCTACTTCGACACCTTCCCGGATATGACCGGGCTCGATCCGGTCCACGAATGCGAGGTCAACATCAAGACCGTCAGGCGCATGCTCAAGGTCGTCGACCGTCTGGACGCCGATAATCGTCTGACGGGCGCGATTGATCGCCAGGACGCCGTATCGGCTCAGGCCATTCTGCAGGAGGCGATGCTGGGCGAGGTCGCCTGACCCGCACCGCAGAAAATTTCACACCAATTACGCTTTAACCTTGGGAGGATAACATGAACTACAGACTAAAATCTGCATTCGCTGGAATGGCGATGACGCTTCTTGCAGGCGCTAGCTTCGCGCAGGAACTCGCTCCGTTGAATTCCGACACGGAGAAGGACAGGATGGACTGGTCACAGCTAGAGGCAAAACTCGGCCCGATGCCGAAGATCGCCGACGGGGTTCGGGCGGGCGGTGTCTCCAAGACGCTGACCAATGAATACTGGCGGTCGCTGGGAGAAGGCTATCAGAAGTTCGGGAAGAAGGCTGGCGTTTCCGTGGCCTATCAGGCAGCGCAGAGCGAAGGCGACCAGCTTGGCCAATTGACCATTGCCGAGGGCATGGTCACCACCGGCTTCAACGTCATCCTCGTCTCGCCGCAGACGGACGCCAACCTGCAGCCGATGATGGAGCAGGCCAAGGAAGCCAAGATCCCGGTGGTCAACGTCAACGACGCCGTCATCCCGCAAGCCGAGCACTATGTCGGAAACGTCCAGCGCGACAACGGCGTGCGCGTCGCCAAGTGGTTCATCCAGAACCGTCCCCAGGGTGGCAAGGTAGCCATCATCGAAGGTCAGGCCGGCGTCTACGCGGCCGTTCAGCGCACCGACGGCTTCAAGTCGACCATCGGGGAGAACGGCAAGTTCAAGGTTGTCGCCAGCGTCCCGGGCAACTGGGACCGCCAGCAGTCCTACGACGCCGCGACCAACATCCTTCAGCAGCATCCGGACCTTGTCGGCTTCTACTGCAACAATGACGGAATGGCCCTGGGCGTCATCGAGGCGGTGAAATCCGCCAACCTGCTCGGCAAGGTCGCGGTATTCGGTACCGACGGCATCTCCGATGCCTACACGTCCATCAAGGCCGGTGAACTGACCGGCACCGTCGACAGCTTCCCGGTACTAACCGGAGAGGTTGCCATGGAAACTGCGCTTCGTCTGGTTGCAGGCCAGAAGCTGCCGCGGGTTGTCGCGACCCCGCAAGCGCTGATCACCAAGGACAATTACGCCAACTATCAGGGTGATGAAGCCAAGGTCCGCGAAGTCCTCCTGAAGGACGCTGCAAGCGCGCAGTAAACCGAAACACGAGCCGGGCAAGGCCGCCCGGCTCGCTCTCATCGAGTGTACTGAGATGGCATCCACAGCGAGACTGAAATTCGACGGCATAACGAAGACCTTTCCGGGCGTGAAAGCACTGACGGACGTCAGTTTCGAGATAGCGCCGGGCGAGGTTCATGCTTTGCTGGGCGAAAACGGTGCAGGAAAGTCGACCCTGCTCAGGATCATGTCCGGCGTCGCCCGGCAAACGAGCGGCGACTTCCATGTGGATGGCGAGATCGCCAGCTTCCGCGATCCGGACAGCGCCCGCAAGGCAGGCATCGCCATGATCCATCAGGAACTGCAGCAGGTTCCAAACCTCACGGTGGCGCAGAACATGTTCCTCGGGCATTCGCTGAGGCGCCTTGGTGGCATGCTGGTCGACCGGCGGGAACAGGAACGCCGCGCAGCCGAGGCCCTGGCCTTGATCGACCCATCGATCGACCCGGCGACGCCGATCAAGGAGCTGAAGGTTGCGCAGCGGCAGGTCGTGGAGATCGCCCGTGCGCTCCTGGAGAAGGCGAAGATCGTCGCAATGGACGAGCCGACCTCCAGTCTCACGCCCTCCGAGTTCGAGAGCCTGGCAGCGATCATTAAAAAGCTGACAGCCTCGGGCGTTACCGTCATCTACGTGTCCCACAAGATGGACGAAGTCTTCCGCATCTGCCAGCGTGGGACGGTTATGCGCGACGGCAAAGTCGTCGGCACGGTTAATCTGCGCGAGGTCGCTCAGGCGGACGTGATCGCGATGATGGTCGGCCGCGAACTCATGCAGGAGGAGCATCGCTCCTACGCGACAAGAGCCGTGAAGCTGCAGGTGGAAAACCTGTCCTCCAAGGTAAGCGCTGTACGCGACGTCTCCTTTCAACTCCACAAGGGCGAAGTACTTGGAATAGCTGGCCTTGTCGGCGCCGGTCGGACCGAGCTCCTGCGGCTCCTGGCGGGCGTCGATCCGGCGGCCGCTGGAACGATCCGCGTCGACGATAGGCCGCTGAACCTTGCTGGCCCCAGATCTGCCATCGCCGCCGGTATCGGACTTCTGCCTGAAGAGCGAAAGCGCGAGGGCATCATTCCGCTGCGTCCGGTCTCGATGAACATGGCCCTGCCGTCTCTGAAGAAGTTCGCAAGGACCGGCCTTGTGAGACACACGGCTGTCCGCCGCACCGCGGAAGACCTCCTCAAGCGCGTCAACCTGCGTCCCTTCCAGATCGACAGGCCGATCAAGCTCTTTTCCGGCGGCAACCAGCAGAAGGCCATCATCGCCAGATGGCTTGCGGCCGGATCCGACATCCTCCTCTTCGACGAGCCCACACGCGGGATCGACGTCGGTGCAAAATCGGAGATCTACCACCTGATCGAGCAGCTTGCCTCGGAGGGAAGGTCCATCATCGTCGTGTCGTCCGAACTTCCCGAAGTCATCCGTTTGTCCGACCGCGTCCTCGTGATCAGAAACGGCCGCATCGCCGCGACGCTGGAGCGTCACGAACTTTCAGAGCAGGCGCTCGTCATGCATGCCGTCGGTGACGCTGGGACGACCGTTCATTCTTCCAAGCAGGAGCATAGCAATGTCTGATCTTTCCGCGACCGTCCCTGCGCGCCAGTCAAAACTCTTCCGGTCATTCTCTGTGCGCGACGCCGGCACGCTGATCGGCCTCGTGTTGATCCTTGCCGTCTTCGCAGCGCTGGTTCCCGGCTTCCTGTCGGAACGCAACCTGGTCAACATTCTCCAGCAGTCGAGCATCAACGCCTGCATCGCGCTCGGCATGACGCTCGTGATCATCTCGGGCGGGATCGACCTCTCCGTCGGCCCTACCGCGGCGATCTCGGCCGTTCTCACAGCCGCGCTGCTGGTCGCTGGCTACCCCGTTCCTGTCGCGCTCATGGCCGGTCTTGGCATTGGCATGGTCTGCGGCATGGTGAACGGCGCGCTTGTGGCCTATGCGGGCCTGCAGCCGTTCATTGTAACGCTGGGGACGCTCAGCACCTATCGTGCGATCGCGCTGATCTATACGGGCGGCAACCCCGTCCTCGGGATCCCGGCAAGCTTCCGCTCCATCTTCAACGGCAACATCGCGGGCATTCCTAACTCGGTCATCATCGTTGCACTCGTAGCGCTCGCCGCCTGGGTCCTGCTCAAGAAAACTCCAATTGGCGAATACCTGCTGGCCGTCGGCGGCAATGAAGAGGCGGCTTACGTCGCAGGCGTTCCGATCGCGCTGACCAAGATCACCGCCTACGTCATTTCTGGCGTTCTTGCAGCACTTGCCTCCTTTATCCTGATCGGCCGGCTTGGCGCGGCGGAGCCGATCCTCGGCAATCTTTGGGAACTCGATGCGATCGCCGCGGCCGCGATTGGCGGAGCATCGCTGATGGGGGGCAAGGGTTCCGTCGTCGGGACGATCCTCGGAGCGATCATTCTCGGCTCCATGCGCAACGGTTTGACGTTGATGAACGTCCAGGCTTTCTATCAACTGCTTGCAACCGGCCTTATAATCCTTGTCGCGATGATGATCGATCGTTTGACAAGAGGACGGGGATGAACAAGGAACTCTCGGATCTTAAAGCGGTGGGGCCTCGGATCCGGATGCGGATGCCGCTGTTGACGCCGCTGGAGGCTCGGGTCGTCGAGACCATCTTCGCCCTGCGCAGCTTCAACGACGAAACCTCCCTGAAGGAAATCGCAACAGAGTCCGGCGTCTCCGAGGCCATGGTCGTCAAGATTACCAAGAAACTGGGTTTTGGGGGCTATCGCGAGTTCCGCGCGGCGCTTGCCCAGTACAATCAGCTTCCAACGGCTGAAATGCACCAGGAGCTTTCCGTAGAGGATACCTCCCAGGAGATCATCCAGAAGGTGTTCCGGACGTCGATCCAGGCGCTTGAAGAAACGCTCGCCATCATGGATGTCGAGGCTTTCGATCGCGCGGCCGACCTCATTCACGGCGCCCGGCAGCGGGACTTCTACGGCGTCGGTGGCTCCGCGCAGATCGCGCGCGACGTCTCCCACAAGTTTCTGAGGGTAGGGGTCAGGACGACCGTCTATGACGACAGTCACATGATGCTGATGTCGGCTGCGCTTCTTGGTGACGGGGACGTCGCGGTCGGCTTCTCCCATTCGGGAAACACCGTTGCCGTGATCGAAGCTCTTCAGCTTGCTCGCCGCAACGGTGCACGGACATTGGCGATCACAAACTACAATCAGTCCCCGCTCGCGCAGCAGGCGGACGTCGTCCTGTGTTCCACTGCACAAGGCTCGCCTCTCATGGGTGAAAACGCCGCCGCTCGCATCGCACAGCTCAACATCCTCGACGCCCTGTTTGTCGCCGTCGCCCAGCGCAACTACGGCGCGGCGGAGAAGAACCTCGAAAAGACCATGGCCGCCGTCGCCTCGAAACGGAAAGACAAGTTCGTATGAATTCCACCAGTCCCGCCGTCGTTGTCTTCGGCAGCTTGCACTACGACATCATCGTCAAGGGGCCGGCGCGCCCGCGCAAGGGTGAGACCGTCACGGGATCTGCCTGGAATCCGGCTTGCGGCGGGAAGGGCGGGAATCAGGCCGTATCCGCCGCAAAGCATGGAGCACGAGCAGTAATGATCGGTGCGGTTGGTGATGACAATTTTGGTCGGGCCATGCTGGCGAACCTCGACCATTACAAGGTCGAGCGGGATCATGTTCGCGTCATCGATGGCGAGGGCTCTGGCATGAGCGTAGCGATCTTTGACTCCGAAGGCGACTACGGCGCCGTCATCGTGTCGGGAAGCAATCTGCGCCTGGGAACTCAGGACGTCGAAGCCGCAGCATCTTTGTTTTGCGGAGGCAACGTCCTTGTCCTGCAGAATGAGGTGCCCGATCAAGCCAATGTTTTCGCTGCCGCCGCCATGAAACGGGCAGGGGGAAACGTGATCCTGAATGCTGCACCGGTGAGGGAACTGTCCTCTGATCTTGCCGCGCTTGTCGACGTCCTTGTCGTGAATGCCGTCGAGGCTGAGGCGCTCGCAGGTGGTTCGGAGATCGAGACGCTCGATCAGGCGCTTGTAGCCGCACGAATCCTTTCCAGCCAGTTCCCCTCAGCGGTTGTCACGGCTGGCGGAGCTGGCGTCGCCTACGCTCAAAAAATTGGAAGCGAGGGCGTCCTGCCCGCGATCAAGGTCAAGCTTGTCAGCACCCATGGAGCGGGCGACGAATTCATCGGCGTACTCGCTGCGGAACTCCTGAAGGGCGAGGCGATGGGTCGTGCATTGGCCAGAGCCAACGAAGCCGCAGCCGCTCTGGTGAGCTCTCCGCGGTAGCCGGCGCAAACGCTCACTCCGCCTGCGCCTACTCTATGCGGCAGACGACCAGCTTCTGGAGTCCTTGAAGGTGAGCCTTCGATTTCGCGACGTTTCCGATTGTTAAGATCTGATCGGAAGGACTAGCGCCTCAAAGCGAGGGGCACGCGTTCCCTG
>Ga0065165_1003075_pt1 | contig 12459 bp, 14 predicted proteins | sample AraplaMF_Cvi_mMF_FD_63813 | JGI IMG/M metagenome (GOLD analysis project Ga0065165, IMG submission 63813) | Arabidopsis root microbial communities from the University of North Carolina, USA - plate scrape MF_Cvi_mMF (version 2) (version 3) | ecosystem: Host-associated > Plants > Roots >... | reverse complement strand
CGCCGCCTGCGGCAACGGCACCGCCGGCGCGTTCGCGCCGCAGGTGCTGGAGGCGATCGGCTGCGAGGTGATCCCGCTCGACACCGAGCTCGACCACACCTTCCCGAAATACAATCCGAATCCGGAAGACATGGAGATGCTGCACGCGATCCGCGACGCGGTGCTGCATCACAAGGCCGATGTCGGCCTCGGCTTCGACGGCGACGGCGACCGCTGCGGCGTCGTCGACAACACCGGCGAGGAGATTTTTGCCGACAAGGTCGGCGTGATGCTGGCGCGCGACATGTCGGCGATCCACAAGGACGCGCACTTCATCGTCGACGTGAAATCGACCGGCCTGTTCATCACCGATCCCGTGCTCCAGAAGCAGGGCGCGAAAACCGCCTATTGGAAGACCGGCCATTCCTACATGAAGCGCCGCACCAACGAGACTGGCGCGCTCGCGGGCTTCGAGAAGTCCGGCCATTTCTTCTTCAACAAGCCCTATGGCCGCGGCTATGACGACGGTCTCGTCTCGGCGCTCGCGATCTGCGACATGCTCGACCGCGCCCCCGGCAAGTCGATGGCGGACCTGAAGGACGCGCTGCCGAAGACCTGGTCGTCGCCGACCATGTCGCCGCATTGCGCCGACGAGGTCAAATACGGCGTCATCGACCAGGTGGTGAAGCATTTTGAAGACTTGCAGGCAAAGGGCGCGAAGATCGGGGGACAGTCGATCCGCGATCTCGTCACCGTCAACGGCGTGCGGGTCACGGTCGAGGACGGCAGCTGGGGCCTGGTGCGCGCCTCCTCCAACAAGCCGGAGCTCGTCGTCGTGGTCGAGAGCCCGGTCTCCGAGCAGCGCATGCACGACATGTTCGAGATGGTGAACAGCGTGCTGCGCACGCATCCCGAAGTCGGCGAGTACAATCAGAAGATCTGATTGTAGCGGGCGCTCAGCCGCCCGGAGGCCCGAACAGCGCCCGAAGCTTCGCACTCGCGCCGCGCGCCTTGCGGGCGTCGTCCAGCATTGCGAGCCATTCGCCAAGCGCGATCCGGATCGGGTTGAAGGACGGCGCGCCGCCGACGAGACCGAACCGGAGCGGCTGGTCTGTCGGCCGCTCGGCAAACGTCCCGAACAACCGGTCGAACACGATCAGGATGCCGCCGTAGTTCCGGTCGAGGCACGGTTCGTTGCAGGCATGATGCACGCGATGGTGGCTCGGCGTGTTGAGCGCCCATTCCAGCACGCCGAGTTTTGGTGCGAAGTCGCTGTGGATGAAGAACTGGTAGAGCAAATTGATCCCGAGCATCGCCACGATCGCGACGGGATGAAATCCGACCAGGGCGAGCGGCAGGAAGAAGAGAAAATTGCCGGAGATGTTGCCGGTCCAGCCGAGCCGGATCGCCGCGGTCAGATTCAGCCGCGTCGTCGAGTGATGCACCGCATGCGTCGCCCACATCCAGCGAATGCGATGCGAGGCGCGGTGCTGCCAGTAGTAGAGGAACTCGCTGCCGATGAACAATCCGGCGAGCGCGAGCGGGCTGGTCTGATCGAAGTCGAACAGGCGGTGCTCGTAGAGGAAGGCAAACGGCACCGCGAGGAGCCCTGCCTCCACCGCGCGCAGCACGTTCTGGCCCAGCGCCACACCGAATGACGCCGCGCTTTCGCGCCAGTCATGGGTCTCGCGATGCGCAAGCCGCCCGATGCCGTATTCGAGCAGCATCAGGCCGATCGCCGTTGCCAGGATCACGCGGCGCAGGCTCGGGTCGAGCAGCATTGAAGCATAGCCCACGGCATCCTCCTATTTCGGCGCGACGCCGGCGCTGACGGCACCGTCCCTCAGCGCCTGCGCGCGGGGCAGCGCTTGTGCGCAGGATGCGGTGAGCTGGCCGGCATGGGTTTGCAGGCAGGCGAGGATGCGACCGCCGCCGGGCGTGACGTCGCTGCACAGGCGGTCATGGTCGGCGCGGCAGGCCTGCATGACGGCCCTCGCTTCGCTGCGCATTTGCGGCGTGATCTGCGTTTGCAACTGGCTCTGGGCGAATGCGGATGTGGAGGCGGCGAGACCGAGCGCGACGATGATTGCGGTCTGCGGACGTGAGAGGCGGCGAACAGTCGATGGCATGGTGTTGATCCTTTCTGATCTGGTGAGACGGCCGCCGCCGCGTGGGGCAGACGCGGCGACGGCCTTGCCCGCTTCTCAGCGCGAGACCGTGCCGGTGCGGGTGTAGGTGTTGCCGGCCGGACCGGTGCGGGTGACGCTGCGCGTGCAGCTTCCGTTGGCGCAGCCGCCGGTCGCCGTGACGCTGGAGGTGCCGCGCGGACCGGAGCCGGTCGCCGTCCGCGTCCAGGCATTGGCGTCGGCCGCAGCCGCGACCGACAGGGCGCCGAGGACGAGGGAGGTGAGGAAGAATTTGGTCATGGTCGTCGTCTCCTTGTGGGGGCTGCCGTGAGCGGAGCCGTGCGAGGAGACTGGGCCCGCGGCGTCGGCGCCGCATTGCCGGGACGAAACGATTGTTATGGCTTTGTCGGGCCAATGTAACAGTGTGTAACAACGCGGCCGCTGCCCTTGCGCAGCACGCGCCGTCGTCCACAATGCCGCGATGAGCGCGCATTCGGCGACGATTCTGATGGTGGAGGACGATCCCGAGATCAGCCGGCTCGTTGCCGACTTCATGCGGCGCGAGGGCTTCGAGGTCGCCTGCGTCGCCGACGGAAAGGCTATGGATACGATGCTCCAGCGTGTCCGGCCCGACCTCGTCATCCTCGACCTGATGCTGCCGGGCGAGGACGGGCTTTCGATCTGCCGCCGCCTGCGCGCCGACGATTCCCTGCCGATCCTGATGCTCACCGCCAAGAGCGACGAGATCGATCGCGTCGTCGGCCTCGAGATGGGTGCCGACGATTATCTGACGAAGCCGTTCGGGCCGCGCGAACTGCTGGCGCGCGTCCGCGCCATCCTGCGCCGCGCCAACGGTGCGCCGGCAAAACCGCTGGTCCGGCGTTTCGCGTTCGACCGTTTTGTCATCGATCTCGACGCACGCAGCGTCGAGACCGTCGAGAGCGAGACCGCGGCGCTGCAATTGACGAGCGCCGAGTTCGACCTGCTCGGCTGCTTCGTGCAGCGCCCGCGCCGGGTGCTGACGCGCGACCAGATCCTCGACTGGACGCGCGGCCGGTCGGCCGAACCGTTCGACCGCACCGTCGACATGCTGATCTCGCGGCTGCGCAAGAAGCTCGATGCCGCCAGCCCCGGCTCCGGCCTGATCACGACGGTGCGCAACGGCGGCTATCTGTTCACCGCGACCGTGAAGCAGGTGTCGTGATGCTGCGCGTGACGCTTGCCGCGCGGCTGGCGCTGATCGGGTTGATCGGCTTCACGGTGGTGGTCACCGTCGTCCTGGCGATCTTCTACCGGACCACGGTACACGAAAACGAGCTGACACGGCCCTCTCCGGCGCGGCTCGACGTGCTGGCAACGCTGCTCGAGCGCATGTCGGGCGATGCGCGGCAAGCTGTCCTCGATGCGGTGTCGTCGCCGCAATTCATGGTGCGGATCGTGCCCTCGGCTGCGCCGGTCAGCGGCGAGACGCCATCCCAGCAGCAACAATTGCGCGAGACCTACGCGGCCGGTCTTGCGGGGCGTCCCATCGAGATCGTGTCGCCGCCCGATCATCGCGCTGCGCGCCTGTTTCCCCGACTCGCGCGGCTGATGGCCAACGCAATCGAATTCCGCATCGGCCTGCGCAGCGGCGATCTGCTGGTCATCGACGCCTATACCCGCCTGCCGGTGACCCAGCTCGGCCTGCCGGTCGGCTTCGGCGCGGGCCTGTTCGGGTCGATCGTGGCGCTGCTGGCGCTGCTCGTCATGCAGCGTGAGACGCGGCCATTGGCGCAGCTTGCCGCCGCGGTCGATCGGGTCGATCTGTCGACCGATCCGCCGCCGCTGCCGGATGCGCGGCGCAGCGCGCCGGAAATCCGCGCCGTCATCGCCGCGTTCAACCGCTTGCAGGGGCGTCTCGCCGAGATGCTGCGCGCGCGCATGACGCTGGTCGGCGGCATCGCGCATGACGTCAGGACTTTTGCGACGCGGCTGCGGCTGCGGGTCGAGCACATCCCCGACGATGCCGAGCGGCAACGGGCGGTCGCCGATATCGACGACATGATCCGCTTGCTCGACGATGCGCTGTTGTCGGCGCGGGCGGGCGCCGGCGGGCTGTCACAGGAGATGGTCGAGCTGGCCGCACTGATTGCCGTCGAGGTCCACGACCGGCGCGTGCAGGGCAAGCCGGTCGGTCTGGTGACGGACGAGCGCGCCCGGAATGTCGTCGTGCTCGGCGATCGGCTGGCGCTGCGGCGGATCCTCGCCAACATCATCGACAATGCGCTCGCCTATGGCCATGCGGCGCATGTGCGGACTGCGTTGAAGGACGGGGCAGTCGTCGTGTCGATCGACGACGAGGGGGCGGGCATTCCGGTCGATCAGCGCCAGACCGTGCTGGAGCCGTTCCATCGGTTGGAAAAATCGCGCAATCGGGCGACCGGCGGCGCCGGCCTTGGCCTCGCCGTGGTCCGCAATCTGGCCGAGGCCCATGGCGGGACGATCGAGATTGCCGCGGCCCCGGGCGGCGGCACGCGCGTCAATGTCACGCTGCCGGTGTTTCAGCCCGTCTGATGGATCAGGCGGCCACCACCGCCGGGATCGGCAACGCGGTGACCGACTTGATCTTCTCCATCGCGAAACGCGAGGTGACGTTCTTCAGCGGCACGGCGCTGATCAGCTTCTTGTAGAAGATGTCATAGGCCTGCATGTCCGCGACCACGACGCGCAGCATGTAGTCGACGTCGCCGGCCATGCGGTAGAACTCCATCACCTCTGGCATGGCGCTGACGGCCTCGGCGAACTTCTTCAGCCAGGCATCCGAGTGGTCGGCGCTCTCGACCGACACGAACACGGAGATGCCGAGCCCGATCTTGTTCTGGTCGACCAGGGCGACCCGCTTGATGATCACGCCATCGGCCTCCAGGCGCTGGATGCGCTTCCAGCAGGGGGTCGAGGACAATCCGACGCGGTCGCCGATCTCGGCAACGGACAGGGAGGCGTCCTCCTGGAGCACCATCAGGATTTTGCGGTCGATGGCGTCGAGGCGGCGGCCGGTCTCTGGGATCTGGACGGCGAGGTCACTCATTTGAAGAACTTTGTTCCATTTAAGGGGCTTATTTCCCTGATATAGAGAAAATCTTTCCACGGCAAGTCCATAATCTCGGCGTGGCAGTGGAATCGCTCTAGGGTCGATTTCGCAAAAACTCTTGAACTTCAATGCGTTGTGGGGCGGCCAGACCGCCGCCATGGCGGGTGCATTTCAGCGCTGCGGCGGCCGCGGCGAATCGCAGCGCCTCCCACACCCCCTCGGCTTCGGCAAGGCGAAGCGTGAAGGCGCCATGGAAGACGTCGCCGGCGCCGAGCGTATCGACCGCCTGAACCGGGAAGGCCGGTGTCTCCTCGGGCGCACCCGCCTCGTTCAGCCAGATCGTGCCGAGGGGGCCGCGCGTGGCGGCGATAAAGGCCGGCGTCAGCCGCGCGAGCCGCTTCAAGGCCTTGCCGTCCTCGTTGATGCCGGCGGTTTCCTGCATCTGCTCGCTGGCGAACAGCAGATGCGAGGCGGCGGTGAGCAGGCGGTCCTGCAACGACATCGCGCGATCGACACCGACGATGACCGGAATGCCGCGCCGGCGCGCCTCCGTGCAGAGATCGGCGCAAAAGCTGCCGCAACGGCTCTCGACGAGGACGGCCTCGCAATCGGCGAGCAGCTTATCGGCGTCCGGCAGCGTCACCGTCCACAGGCCGGGGTCGCGATAAATCGTGAGCGTTCGCTCGCCGGAGGACTCGATCATGATCGCGGAGACCGGCGTCGCGAGACCCGGCATGCGCACGATGTGCGTCGCGTCGATGCCCTCCAGTGCCATCCGTTCGAGAATGAAGCCGCTCGATGTCTCGCGCGCATCGCCCATCGGCCCGGCGAACGCGACGCGGCCGCCGAGCCGTGCGATCGCGATCGCGGCGTTGAGCGCGTTGCCGCCGCAGATCTCGGCGAGATGCGTGGCGTTGGCCTTGCTGCCGCGCGCGGGCACGGAATCGACCCGAAAGGTGAGGTCGCGCACGGGAATGCCGATGCAGAGGATGCGCGGCGCGGCCTCGGTTAGCGCCATCGACGGTCAGCTCTTGTCGTGCACCCAGCGGCCCAGCAGATGATGCGCAATCGCAAACGGATGCGGGCCCGCGAGCCCGTCCGGATGCGTCCGCGTCAGCATCAGCGCGGCCTCCTCGCGGGTGAACCAGCGGGCGTCCTCGAGCTCGGAATGGTCGACGACGACGTCCTCGTTCAGCGCCCGCGCGCTACAGCCGATCATCAGCGATGACGGATAGGGCCAGGGCTGGGTCATGTAATATTGCACGTCGGTGCAGCGGATGCCGGATTCCTCGAGGATCTCGCGGCACACCGCATCCTCGATCGTCTCGGCGGCCTCGACGAAGCCGGCGAGGCAGGAATACATGCCGGGCGGAAACTGCTTCTGGCGGCCGAGCAGGCATTTGTCGCCGGACGCCACCAGCATGATCACGACGGGATCCGTGCGTGGAAAATGCTCGGCCTTGCAGCTCGGGCATTCGCGCTTCCAGCCACCTTCCTTCATCGCGCTGCGGGTGCCGCAATTGGCGCAATAGCCGTGGCGCTGGTGCCAGCCGACCATCGATTTCGCCATCGCGATTGCCGAGAGTTCTTGCGGCGGGATCGCGCCCTGCATTGCCATGCCGCGCAGCTCGGTGACGGTATAGTCCTCGCGGCCGATCAGCTTTTCGGCCGCAGCCTGCGCGAGGCCCATGCCGAAGATCGCTGCGCCGTCGCGCAGGCCCAGAAAGATGGTGCCCGGATTGGCGCCGCATTTCAGGGCCTCGTCGATCGAGAGCAGCGCGCGCGTCTTGTCGCCGTCGCGCTTCACCAGCAGCGAGTCGCGGTAGACGACATAGGCGCGGGATGACGGCGTCTGCTCCATCGCGAACAGCTTTTCGTCGTCGCGGCGCAGATGCGCGGCACGATCGAGGACGTTGGTGACGAAGGCCGGCTGTCCCAGCGGAAACGAGTCGAATGCTGACATTTCTCTTCTTTCAACCCAACCAGATCTTTCGGCGAAGCGCGCTGATGAAATTCTGTACCTCGGTGGCGTCATGCGCCAGCGGCTGCATCACGCCCCACACCGGCCGCGGCCAGGCCGCGTCGCTGGTGCGGCGCGCGATGATGTGAACGTGAAGCTGCGGCACGAGGTTGCCGAGCGCTGCGACATTGAGCTTGTCGCATTTGGTGATCTCCTTCAGCGCGCGCGAGACGCGGGAGATCTCGGTCATCAGCTGCGCCTGCTGCACCTCGTCGAGATCGATGATCTCGACGGCGTCGGCGCGCCGCGGCACCAGCAGCAGCCAGGGATAGTGCGCGTCCTTGATGACCAGCACCTTCGACAGCGGCAGATCGCCGATGTCGATGGTGTCTTCTTTCAGGCGGGAGTGCAGCGACCAGGCGGGATCAGACATATGCGTTTCCGGATGGCCCGGTGAGGTCGGGCTTGTTGGGCCGGACCATACGATACCGAGTCCAATAGGGGAAGGATTGGGTCCCGCTGCCGCTGCATACGCGGTCGTCGCTTTCTTCTCCCTCTCCCCGTTCTTACGGGGAGAGGGTTGGGGTGAGGGGCCTCTCTCCGCAGGAGAAATCGTGGAGGGACCTGTACCCCCTCACCCGGATCGCAAGAGCGATCCGACCTCTCCCCGCAAGCGGGGAGAGGTGAAGCTCAGCTCGCGGTCCTCTTCAAGCCTCCGCCAGCACCCGCGCATTGCCGCGAACGGACGCTTCGCTCACACGAATCCCGAGGCCCGGGCCATCCGGCACCACGACATGACCGGCGCGATTGGCAACGCGCTCTTCCAGCACGTCCTCGGTCAGCACGTGGTGTGGCATGTAGAATTCGCAGCCGAGCGAGATGCCCGGTGTTGCCGCGATCAGCTGCGTGCCGGCGGCCAGACCGATGCCGCCTTCCCATAGCGTGCCGCCATAGCCGGGCAGGCCGGCGATGTCGGCGATCGCCATGATCGCCTGCGCCTCGAACAGGCCGCCGGCCTTCATCAGCTTGATCGAGACGGCGTCGGCCGCCTCGCGGCGCACCACCTCCATCATGTCGCGGCGGTCGAAGCAACTCTCGTCGGCGAGCACGGGTGTTTCCAGCGCCGTGGTGAGCTGCGCCATCACGTCGAGAAACTTGCGCGGCACCGGCTGCTCGATGAAGGTCGGTGCGAACGCTTCGACATCGCGCAGGATCTTGATGGCGCCGAACGGTGCCAGCGCCTGGTTGTAGTCGACGCGCAGATCGACCTTGTCGCCGAATTCCTTGCGGATCGCTTCGAGATGATCGAGATCCTCGCGATGCGGCTTTACCCCGGTCTTGACCTTGTAGATGACATTGCCATCTGGAACCATTTTCCGCATGCGGTCGAGATCGGCGGCGAAATCGGGATCGGCGATCGAGAACGACAGCGGGATGGTGTCGCGCACGCGGCCGCCGAGGAGGTCGGCGACCGACAGCCCCGACGACTTGCCGACGATGTCGAGCAGCGCCATCTCGATTGCGACCTTGGCTTCGGCATGCCCGACCAGCGTGCGGTCGAGCTCCGCCATCAGCGCGCGGATGCGGCGGACCGGTTTGCCGAGCAGGACTGGCCTCAAGTAAATGTCGAGCGCGGAGAACGCGGCTTCCGGTGTTCCCGTAAACACCTCCCACGGTGCCGCTTCGCCCCAGCCGATCTCGCCGTCGCTGGACGTCAGCTCGATCAGCACGCGCTTCACCGTGCCCTTGACGTTGCCGACGCCCTGCAGGCGCGCCATCTTGATCGGGCTCTCAATCAGGAACAGCCTGATGCGTTCGACGGTCGCTTCGCTCATGTCAGGCCTCCATTGACGTGCCAGACCTGGCCGGTGACGTAGGATGCTTTTGGCGAGGCCAGGAAGGCGATGATCTCAGCGACCTCCTCCGGCCGCCCGCGGCGGCGCATCGGGATCAGCGCCTCGGTTGCGGCGATCTGTTCGGGCGACAGCCGGCTCTCGCTTGGCTTGTCCTTGATGATGAGGCCGGGCGCCACGGCGTTGACGGTGATGCCGTCCTTCGCAAGCTCGACCGCGGTCAGCCGCACCAGCGCTTCCAGCGCGGCGCGGCTCGCGGCCGTTGCCGCAAACGGCGCAAATTCGGGGCGGATCGCGTGGGCCACGAACGACGACACCGCGACGATCCTTGCATCACGGCCGGCACGCAGCAGCGGAAGCGCGGCCTCGGTGAGGCGGGTGAAGGCCAGTGCGGATTCATCCATCGCCTGCCGGAACTGATCCGCCGGGGTGCCGATCGCGCTGCCGCGGCGGGCATGGCCGCCGACAAGCACCAGTCCATCGAGCCGGCCGAAGGCGCCTTGAGTGGCGGCGATCGCGTCGGTGGCCGCTCGCTCCTCAGCGAGATCGCCGAGGCACTTGGCGACCACAGCGCCCTTCGCTTCGGCTTCCACTGCTGTGGCGTCGAGACCTTCGGCGTTCGCGCGGGTGTGCAGCAGCAGGGCAATACCCGGCGCGGCGAGCAGCTTTGCGGTGGCGCGGCCGATGCCGCTGGCGGCGCCGGTGACGAGATAGACGCGGTCGATATCAGGCATCAGGATACTGCATTGGCCGGCGGCAGCGCCCCGGTGCGGTGGAAATGGCTGAGGAAGGCGCGCGTCGCGGCTTCCCGCGGGTTGTCGATGACTTGTCGCGCCGGCCCTTCCTCGACGACGATGCCGTCGCGCATGAAGATCAGGCGGTCGGCGACTTCGCGGGCAAACGCGATCTCGTGGGTCACGATCACCATGGTCATGCCCTCGGAGGCCAGTTGCTGGATCACGTTCAGCACCTCGCCGACCAGCTCGGGGTCGAGCGCCGAGGTCGCCTCGTCGAACAGCATCACGTCCGGCTCCATCGCTAGCGCGCGCGCGATCGCGACGCGCTGCTTCTGTCCGCCCGAGAGCGTCGCCGGATATTGGTCGGCCTTCTCGGCAAGCCCCACCTTGGCGAGCTGCGCCCGCGCGAGTTTTTCCGCGTCGGCCTTGGCCATGCGCCGCACCGTGACAGGGCCTTCCATCACGTTCTGGAGCGTCGTCATGTGCGGGAACAGATTAAAGTGCTGGAACACCATGCCGGTGGTGGCGCGGAATTTGGCCAGCGTCTTCACGTCGGGCAGTTTGGCGCCGTCGCCGAATGCGAAGCGCGTGTCGCCGACGCGGACGCTGCCGCCGTCGGGCACGACCAAGAGATTGATGCAGCGGAGCAGCGTCGATTTGCCGGAGCCTGATGGCCCGATCAGCGCCACGACGCCGCCCTTGGGAACATCGAGATTGATGTTCTTGAGCACCTCGTTGCTGCCAAAGCTCTTGCGCAGGCTGCGGATCTCGATTTTGGACGTCTCGCTCATTCGCTGACCGCCAGTCGCTTCTCGCCGCGGCGGACGAGGATGGTGAGCGGAATCAGGATCGCCGCATAGGCGACCGCGACGGCGGTGTAGGTCTCCAGCGGCCGGTAGCTGTCGTGCGCGGCGACCTGGCTCTGATAGACGAGGTCGGGCACCGCCAGCACCGACACCAGCGAGGTGTTCTTGAATTGGATGATCGACTGGTTCATCAGCGCCGGGATCATGCGCTTGATCGCTTGCGGCAGTACGATGCGCCGCATGCTCTGGCCCGGCGTCATGCCGAGCGCCGCGCCGGCTTCCGACTGGCCCTTGTCGATCGAGATGATGCCGCCGCGGATGATCTCGGAATAGAACGAGCCGCCATAGAGCGAGAGCGCCAGCGCGGACGCCGTGATCGGCGTCATCTCGACGCCGGCGAGGATCGGCAGCGCGTAATAGAACCAGATCAGCTGCACCAGGATCGGCGTGCAGCGGAACGCCTCGATGAAGGTGAGGGCGGTGAGGCGCACGGCCTTGAAGCGCGACAGGCTGCCGAACGCGCCGAACAGGCCGAACACCAGCCCGAGCACCACGATCACCACGGTGAAGCCGACGGTGACGCCCAGCCCGTTGAGAAAGAGCCAGCGATAGCTCCAGAGGATGCCGAAGTCCCACTGATACATGCGTGCTTTCTTGCTTCACCTCTCCCGCTTGCGGGAGAGGTCGTGGCGCATCGCAGATGCGACGCGGGTGAGGGCTCTGTCCTCTTGGGGAGTCTTGCCAGCGGAGACACCCTCACCCCAACCCTCTCCCGCAGGCGGGAGAGGGAGTGGAGCAGAGCGAGCCGGCCCTGATCTCATGACTTACAACGACACGCCCGGCGGAATGTCCGCTTCCGTCACGCCGACCAGCTCCATGTTGGTGATGATGGCGTTGCGGATGAAGCCGAGGCCCTTGTTGAAATCGATCCAGGTGTTGACGTAGTCGCGGAAGGTCTTGTCGTTCTCGCGGCGGAAGCCGGCATTCGACGTCGTGGCGAAGATCGGCGTCGGCAGCACGAACTGGCCGAGCGAGGGGTTCTTCTTCAGCACGGTCAGCGACAGCATCGTGATCAGGCACTGCGCGTCGACGCGGCCGGTCTGGAGCGCGGCGGTGGCATCGTCGGCGGTCTTGAGCCGCGAGATCTGCGCCTTCGGCGTCAGGCGGCTGACGACCTGGTCGTGCGAGGAGCCCTGGTCGACGGCGATCTTGATGTCCGGGGAGTTCAGCTCGGCCCAGCTCTTCGGCTTGAAGTCCTTCTTGCAGAGGATGCCGAAGGCGTTGTTGAAGACCGGCACCGAGAAGTCGACCACCAGCGCGCGCTTCGGGGTTGGGTTGAGGCCGAAGAAGATGTCGATCTTGTTGGCTTGCAGATCGAGCACCGAATTGCCCCAGGTGGTCTCGGTGATCTCGAGCTCGGCTTCCATGTCGTCGGCCAGCCCCTTGGCGATGTCGATGTAGAAGCCCTTCCACTGGCCGCTGGAAAGATCCTTCATGTAATAGGGCGCGCCGCCGCCGACTGCGCCGATCCGCATCTTCTTGGTCCGGCGGATGCGCGCGAAGGTCGATTCGTTGGGATCGGCGGCTTGCGCCACGGCCGGAGAGGCCAGCGCGGCTGCGGCTACCGCGCCAAGTCCGACAATCGATGCAACATCACGACGTGTAACCATTGGGATCAATCGCTTTTCTGGTTGGATGGAGTTCCGGCGGCGTTCTTAGCAAGGCGGTCCGATCAGCGAAAGCACAGCCTATCGGCTGGGCAGGCGCGGATTTGCCCGGATGCTGGGCAAACCCAACCCGTTCAAGCCGATACCCGCTTGCTTTCCGCTCCCTTTGGCCCCAAATAGGGACCGGGAGATTGGCGGTGGACGAGCCACTCGCCAACCGGGTCAGGTCCGGAAGGAAGCAGCCCTAACGAGGTCCGGATC
>Ga0065165_1003074_pt1 | contig 12460 bp, 10 predicted proteins | sample AraplaMF_Cvi_mMF_FD_63813 | JGI IMG/M metagenome (GOLD analysis project Ga0065165, IMG submission 63813) | Arabidopsis root microbial communities from the University of North Carolina, USA - plate scrape MF_Cvi_mMF (version 2) (version 3) | ecosystem: Host-associated > Plants > Roots >... | reverse complement strand
ACACTTGCCCCCACCTGGCGGCTTCGCCGCCTGTCCGCCCCCAGAGGGGGCGGAGCCTTCGCACCGGCGCTCTTCCCCCTCCGGGGGAAGACGACCGCGAAGCGGTCCGTAGGGGGCAAGCGGCGTGAGCCGCCGCCCCCGACCCGATCGCTACCGCGTCAGCGGCCGCAGTATGATCTCCACCCGGCGGTTCTGGGCGCGGCCCTCGGCGGTGTCGTTGGAGGCGATCGGCTGGCGCTCGCCCTGGCCGGCCACGAAGACGCGGTCGGGCAGCACTCGGCCGGGACCGGTCAGGTAGCCGGCCACCGAGCTGGCCCGGCGCTCCGACAGGGTCTGGTTGTAGTCGTCCGGACCGCTGCTGTCGGCGTGGCCGACCACGTCGATCGTGGTCTGCGGATAGGCGTTCAGCGTGCGGGCCACGTCGTCGAGCACGCGGGTGAACTGCGGCTGGACCTCGGACTTGTCGACCGCGAAGGTCACGTCGCTGGGCATGACCAGCACGATCTGGTCGCCGTTGCGGCGGATCATCACGCCCGAACCCTCGAGGCTGCGGCGGAAGTCGGCCTGCTGGCGGTCCATGTAGTTGCCGACCGCGCCGCCGGCCAGGGCGCCGATGCCCGCGCCGATCAGGGCGTTCTTGCGGCCCTGCTCGCCCTTGTTGGTGTTGGTCAGGTAGCCCAGCACCGCGCCGACGCCGGCTCCGGTCAGGACGCCCGTGCCGGTGTTGTTGCGCACCGGCATGCCGGTATAGGGGTCGGTGGTGGTGCAGGCGCCCAGGGCGAGCGCGCCGGTCAGGGCCAGGCCGATGGCGGTCTTCTTGATCATGGGAAGCTTCCCTCTCTTTGCGGTCGTCGGGCGTTGTGGTCTTGATCGCATGCTGGGACGCGTGATCCCTTGGCAGGCAGAACGCTCCGCCCATGGTCAAGTTCCGACACGGTGCATGACCCGGGGATGAACAAACCCGCCGCCGCGCTTGGCGCTGGCGGTCCCGCCGGTGTAGTAAGTCCGGTCTTACTAATGTCGAGGCCCACGCCCGTGTCCGCATCCGCCATCGAACCCGTCTCGTTCACCCTGTATTCGAAGGACTTCGACCGGTTCGCCCAGGAGCTGGGCGCGTCGTTCCGGCGCTACGGCTTCGCGGTGATCTCTGAGCACGACCTGGCTCAGGCGCGCATCGACGCGGCCATCGCCGACGCCAAGGCCTTCTTCGCCCTGCCCGAGGAGACCAAGCGCCAGTACGCCGGGATCAAGGGCGGCTCGCGCGGCTACATCCCGTTCGGGATCGAGACCGCCAAGGGCGCCGACCACTATGACCTGAAGGAGTTCTGGCACGTCGGCCGCGACCTGCCGCCGGGCCACCCGTTCCGCGCCACCATGGCCGACAACGTCTGGCCGGCCGAGATCCCCAGCTTCCACCACAATGTCGGCTGGCTGTACGGGGCGCTGGACAGCCTGGGCGTGCGGGTGCTGAAGGCCATCGCCACCTATCTGGAGCTGGGCCGCGACTTCTTCGACCCGACGGTCAAGGACGGCAACAGCGTGCTGCGCCTGCTGCACTATCCGCCAATTCCCAAGGACGCCGTCGGCGTGCGGGCCGGGGCCCATGGCGACATCAACACCATCACCCTGCTGCTCGGGGCCGAAGAGGGCGGGCTGGAGCTGCTCGACCGCAACGGCGACTGGCTGCCCATCAATCCGCCGCCCGGCTGTGTGGTCTGCAACATCGGCGACATGCTGGAGCGCCTGACCAACCACGTCCTGCCCTCGACGATCCATCGGGTGGTCAATCCGCCGCCGGAACGTCGCGGCGTGCCGCGCTACTCGACGCCGTTCTTCCTGCATTTCGCGTCGGACTACCTGATCAAGACCCTGCCCAGCTGCGTCACGGACGAGAACCCGGACCGCTATCCCGAGCCGATCACCGCCGACGCGTTCCTCCAGCAGCGCCTGCGCGAGATCAAGCTCGCCTAGCCGGAACCTCCATCAGTCCCGGGACGAGCCGGAGGCGCGGCGTCGCCAAGAATCAAGACCAAGGCCCCGGAGCCTCGCTCCGGGGCTTCGACCTATTTGGTGATCCGCAGGTTCTGGATCGAGCCGGCGATGGTGTTGAACACCGAGGTCAGTTCGGCGGCGTCGGTGACGTCGTAGTACATGTCCAGCTTGGTGGCGCATTGCTGCAGGATGGTCTTGGAGTGGCTCGAGACCCCCACGCCGATGGCGTAGATCTGCACCCCCTTGGCCTTGGCGTTTTCGCACAACAGCTTTTCGCGGCTGTCGATCGCGTCGCGGCGATTGGTGGCCGTGGAGCTGGTGGTCAGGGACGCGCCGCTGGCGTCCTTCAGGCGGCCCTGGGCGATGTAGCCATAGCCCGTGTAGACCGAGTTGTTGGGGTTGCTGTAGGTGTCGTTGGTGTTGTCGCCGTCGGTCAGCAGCACGATCACCTTGGTGGTCTTCTTGCCGTCGGCGGTGGTCGGGTTGACGCCGTCGGCGAAGGGCGCGTTGTTCGACAGGGTGTGCCAGCCCCAGGCCAGGCCCATGGCGACGTTGGTGTTGCCGTTGGCGATCATCTGGTCGAGCTTGGTCTTCACCGCGTCCCGCTGGGTGGTCGAGCGGACATTGGTCAGGCGCATCAGACTGGTCAGACCGCAGCCCGCGTTGGGGCCGTAGGACGTGCCGGTCTTGGCCAGGCTGAGCACGTTGCCCTTGTTGCTGGCGGCGTATTTGGCGATCGGCGTCGACCGCGTGCTCCAGGCGGTCGCCGAGGTGCCGCTGGGCGAGACCCCGTCCGGCAGCCAGTTGTTCATGATCGGATAGTACGTGCTCTGGGTGCGGGCGTCGCGATAGCGCGTCGAGCTGGACTGGTTGACGCCGACCGTATTGTCGTCGGGTTCGTCGGGCGCGAAGAACGGCACGAACATCGAGGCGGGCACGGAGGGGCTCGGCGCGTCGTCGGTGACGTCATAAGGCGCGGGACGGCTTTCGACGCAGCCGGCCCAGGTCAGGCCCAGGTTCGACAGCAGGGTGAAGCGGTCCTGGTTGGTGGCGAACACGTCCGCGCCGTAGCCGGTGCTCGGCATCTTGCCGGCCAGCCAGCTGGTCTGGGTCTGGTAGGTTGAGCCGACGTTCACGGTCATCGAGAACGGCACGACGCTGATCTTCACCGCGTCGGTCTCGCTGGCCCGCGCCGCGGCGGCGGCCAGGACGTCGACCAGCGACTTGGAGGCGTCGATCAGGGCGTCGATCTTCCGGGTCCCGGAGCCTAGGGTGCTGCCCATCGAGCCGGTGTTGTCGAGCACCAGGGCCACTTCCAGCTTATTGACCGAACGCATCACGGTGGCGGAAGCCGAGACATTCGCGTCGCCGCTGCTCCACAGGTTGGAGATGATCGGCTTGATCGTCACGTTCTGGATCGTGCCGACCACGGTGTTGTTGTCGCCCAGGGCGAAGGTCGAGTTGGCGGGCGTCAGGGGCACGCCCAGGCCGGCCATCTCGGTGGCCAGGGCGGCGTCGCCGATGGCGTCCAGATCGGCGTTGGTGGTCGCGGTCGAGCGGGCGGCCATCAGGGTCGCCGCGTCGAGGGCGTCCTGCAGCTGGCGCTTCTGGACGCTGGCGCGGCTGAGATCGATCAGGCCGAAGGTCAGGACGGCGATGGGGATCAGAAGCAACGCGAACTGCACGGCGATGGCCCCGCGCTCGTCGTCGCGAAGGCGCGCCGCAAGGCGTTTCCACATGGTCATGAGCAAAGGCCCGACTCCCCAGAGATCGGGCATTATCGCCAAGGACGGTGAACAGGCCGCAAACGACGATGGTGAATCCCCCCGTCTTCCCGGAGCGTCGTTCGGGCCCGCTTCAGGCGCCTACCAGCCGCAGGACTGACCCTTGTTCTGTTTGATCAGCCAGGCGTTCAGGGACGCGAAATAGTCGGCGATGGCGCTGGCGTCCAAGTCCTTCTCGCCGGTTAAGGCCTCCAGGGCCTCGGGCCAGGGCTTGGACTGGCCCATGGCCAGCATCTTCTCGAACTTCTCGCCGACCGCCTTGTCGCCATAGACCGAGCAGCGGTTCAACGGACCTTTCCAGCCGGCCTGGCGGCAGGCGGCCCGGTAGAACTGGAACTGATAGACCTGGGCCAGGAAGTAGCGGGTGTAGGGCGTGCTGTCGGCGACGTGGAACTTGGCGCCGGGGTCGAAGGCGTCGACCGGACGCGGCCCCGGGGGCGTGACACCCTGGTACTGGGTGCGCAGCTTCCACCAGGCCTCGTTGTAGTGGGCGGGATCGACCTGGCCCGAGAACACCTGCCAGCGCCACTTGTCGACCAGCAGGCCGAACGGCAGGAAGGCGATCTTGTCCATCGCCATCTTCAGCAGGTAGGGCACGTCCGCGTCCTCGCCGGGCACGGCGTCGATCACCCCGATCTGCTTGAGGTAGGTGGGGGTCAGGGCCGACAGGCCGACGAAGTCGCCGATCGCCTCGTGGAAGCCGTCATTGGCCCCGCCCCGGAACAGATACGGCTGGCCGGCATAGGCCCGCTGGTAGAAGTTGTGCCCCAGCTCATGGTGCACCGTATAGAAGTCGTCTGCGTTGATCCGGGTGCACATCTTGACCCGAATGTCCTGGTCGTTGTCGACGTCCCAGGCCGAGGCATGACAGACCACCTCGCGGTCGCGGGGTCGGGTGATCATCGACCGCTTCCAGAAGGTGTCCGGCAGCGGCGGCATGCCCAGGGAGGTGTAGAAGCCCTCGCCGGTCTTCATCATCCGGGTCGCGTCATACCCCTTGGCGACAAGGGCGTCGGTCAGGTCGTAGCCCGGCCCCGGAAGCCCCTGCGGCGCGGCGATGTCGTAGATGTTGCCCCAGGCCTGGGCCCACATATTGCCGGTCAGGTCGGCGCGGATCGGGCCGGTCCTGGGCTGGACGGCGTCGCCGTACTTGGCGTTCAACCGTCCGCGCACGTAGCAGTGCAGGTTCTTGTAGAACGGCGCGACCTGGGCCCAGAGGGCGTCGGTCTTGGCCGCGAAGGCGTCGGGCTCCATGTCGTACCACGAGCGCCACAGGGCCCCGGTGTCCTTGTAGCCCAGCTCGACCGAGCCTTCGTTGGCCAGCTGGACCAGCTTGGGATAGTCGGCGGCCATCGGCTTGGCCACGGCATGCCAGGCCTCCCACATGGCCTTGATCCTCGCCGGGTCGCGTTCGGTGCGCAGGCGGTCGTCCAGGTCGTCCAGCGTCAGGGTCTCGCCGTCGATCGTCACCTTGCCGGTCGAATACAGCGCCCGCATCCGGGCCTGGACGTCGGCCAGTTCCTGGGCCGCGCCGGGCCGGTCGGAGGCGGGCAGGACCAGGCCGGCCTTCAGGAGCTTCAGCTTGCGGCGGGTGACTGGGTCGACCTGCGTCTTGTCGAAGCGCGCGGCCTGCTTGGCGTACTTCACCGCCAGGGCATTGGATTCGGCGTCGACCTTGGCGTTCAGCCAGTTGGTGTCGTCGGTGATGTAGGTGGCCTGCACCCAGGCCATGCGGGCGGCGTATTCGCCCATGGCCATCAGGTCTTTCTCGGCGGTGTCGACGAAGGCCTTGGCCTCGTCGGCCGACGGGGCGGATGTCGCAGCGGCCTGGGCGTGAGCGGCGGGCGCGGCCAGGGCGGTGGCGCACAGGGCCACGGCCGCGCAGGCGGCCAGCAAGCGGGACTTCATCGGAGCCTCCCCAGACTTCGGCGATCCGCCTTGGGATCGGGATGGCGCATGGGAGGCGGCGCGGGCTCGGGCGTCAAGGCCCCGGAGCCGCGGCGCCCCGTCCTTTTGGAAAATGCCGCGAGAGCTGCTATATCCTCGCCTCGATCCCTGAAATGTCTTGCCTCCGGACCGCCCCTTGAGCGTCACCCTCGACCTGTCCCGCGTCGCGCCCGCCATCGACGCCCAGAAGCCGCTGATCAACCTGTCGGGCCTGACCCGTCCGCAGATGGTCGCCGCCCTGACCGAGAGCGGCGTGGTCGAGCACGGCAAGGCCAAGATGCGCGCCACCCAGATCTTTCGCTGGGTGCATCATCGCGGCGTGACCGACTTCGCCCAGATGAGCGACGTGGCCAAGGAGACCCGGGCGCGCCTGGCCGACCACTTCACGATCGCCCGGCCCGAGGTGGTCGAGCGCCAGGTGTCCAAGGACGGCACCCGCAAGTGGCTGATCCGCATGGCCCCGGGCGTCGAGGTCGAGACGGTCTATATTCCGTCCGTCGGACGGGTGGGGGCGCTGTGCGTCTCCAGCCAGGTCGGCTGCACCCTGAACTGCAGCTTCTGCCACACCGGCACCCAGGCCCTGGTCCGCAACCTGACCGCCGCCGAGATCGTCGCCCAGGTGCAGATCGCCAAGGACGACCTGGGCGAATGGCCGTCCGACAAGGAAGACCGCCTGCTGAGCAACATCGTGTTCATGGGCATGGGCGAGCCGCTCTACAATCTGGGCCAGGTGGCTGACGCCATCGAGATCATCAGCGACAACGAGGGCATCACGATCTCGCGCCGCCGGATCACGGTCTCGACCTCCGGCGTGGTCCCGCAGCTGGAAGCCCTGGGCGACAAGACCCAGGCCATGCTGGCCATCAGCCTGCACGCCACCAACGACGCCCTGCGCGACGTGCTGGTGCCGCTGAACAAGAAATACCCGCTGGACCAGCTGATGGCGGGGATTCGCGCCTATCCGGGCCTCAGCAACGCTCGCCGGGTGACGTTCGAATATGTGATGCTGAAGGGCGTCAACGACAGCCCCGACGAGGCCCGCGCCCTGGTCAAACTGATCAAGGGCATTCCGGCCAAGGTCAATCTGATCCCCTTCAACCCCTGGCCGGGCACCGACTATCAGTGCTCCGACTGGGCGGCGATCGAAGCCTTCGCCGCGATCCTCAACAAGGCCGGCTATTCGTCGCCGATCCGCACGCCGCGGGGCCGCGACATCCTCGCCGCCTGCGGCCAGCTGAAGAGCGAGAGCGAGAAGGTCCGCGCCTCGGCGATGCGCAAGCTGTCGATGGCGGCCATGGCCGGCGTGCTGGACGACGACGAGGACGAGGCGGCGGCCTAGATGTCGCCCCTCGCCGCGCCGGACGCCGCCATGATGACGGGCCCCGAGGCGCTGGCGCGGTTCCTCGAGACGTCCGACCAGGGCATCCTGCGCGGCGTGTTCTCGGCCGGCGAGGTGACCATCCTCGAGAATTTCCCGCCGCACGTCTTCACCGGCCAGGACGGCTTGGCGCATTGGCAAGCGTTGATGGCCCGGCACGTCGGCGCCATCGACGACCTGCGCCACGCGTTCGGCCCGCCGCAGGACTTCGGCCGGACCGGCGACACGGTCTATTTCTCCCTGCCCACGCGCTGGACCGGCGTCCGGGACGGCCAGCCGTTCGACGAGCATGGCGGCTGGTCGTTCGTGCAGGCGCTGGAAGGCGGGCGCTGGCGGATCCGGGCCTACGGCTGGTCGGTGGTGAGCTTTACCCAATAGCATCTGGCTCGTCGGACGAGCCCCCTACGCACGGCCGTTGATCCCGTGCTAGCAATGCCTCCCTCAAGTCCGGGGATTACCGTCTTCATGCCGCCTCAGCTCCAGTCGCCCGAGATCCAGGCCTTCGCCAGCGGCCTGCCGCTGACCCTGATGCACGCCGCCATCACCCTGACGATGCTGGTGGTGGGCACGGCGCTCTACGCCCTGCTGACCCCGCACAAGGAGATCAAGCTGATCCGCGAGGGCAACGCCGCGGCCGCCCTGTCGCTGGGCGGGGTGATGGTCGGCCTGGCCATTCCGCTGGCCACCTCGCTGTCGGCCTCGGTGTCGCCGCTGGAGATCGTGCTGTGGGGCGTCTCGACGATCGCCGTGCAGCTGTTGGTCTTCCGGATCACCGACATGCTGCTCAAGGGCCTGCCCGAGCGGATCAACGAGGGCGAGGTCGCCGCCGCCGCCCTGCTGGTCGGGGCCAAGATCGCCACCGCCCTGATCCTGGCCGCCGCGGTGGCCGGCTAAGGGCTGGGCGAGCAGGGGCGCGCCGTGCATTTCCCGAAACTTCCGGACTGGCTGATCTACGGGGCGGTGGTGGCCGCCCTGGTGGTCGTCGCCGTCGGCCGGCAGGAGCGCTCGGACGCCCCGCCGCCGCCGCCGCCGGTGCCCGGCGGCGAGGGCCTGCCGCTGGGCCCCGCCTCGCCGTTCGACCCGTCCGTCGTCGTCCAGGTGCCCGAGAAGGGCCAGCCCGGCAGCGGCACGGCCTTCTCGGTCGACGACGGCGGCTCGTGGCTGACCGCCCGGCACGTGGTCGACGGCTGTCGCGAGGCGGCGATCGTCGTGGCCGACGGCCGGGGCGTGGCGGCCCGCATCACGCTGGACCCGTCCGGCGACGCCGCGATCTTGACCACCGAGGGCGGGGCCCCCGCCGTGCCTCTTCGCGGGGTGACCGAGCCGCCCCGGCGCGGCGAGCGGGCCTATCATCCGGGCTTCCCGCAGGGTCATCCGGGCGAGGTCACCTCGCGCCTGCTGGGTCGCGAGAACCTGGTCATCCGGGGGCGCGGCGCCCGGGTCGAGCCGGTGCTGGTCTGGGCCGAGGTCGGCCGCACCGACAATCTGAAGGGCACGCTGTCGGGCCTGTCGGGCGCTCCGGCCCTGGACAGCGCCGGGCGGGTGATCGGCGTGACGGTGGCGGAGTCGCCGCGCCGGGGCCGGATCTACACGACCGCCCAGGAGACGGTCAGCGACCTGCTCAAGCAGAGCCGTCGCCGTCCGGCCAGCTTCGCCCTGGGCGAGGCGATCACCACCGAGAACTACGGCCGCGTCGCCGACGGCCTGCGCCGCGACCTGCGCGTGGCCCAGGTGGTGTGTCTCAAGAGCGAGACCTGAAACGTCGCCGGGCGGACCCTTGCTCAGGCCAGAGCCTCCTCCGTCTCCGCGGCCGCCTTGGCCGCCATGTGCCTCGGCTGGCGCGCCGCGACCGCAAACGACAGAGCGATGGCGACGACGCCGATCAGGGCCGTGTAGATGAAGAAGGCGGTGTAGCCCGCCGCCATGGCCGCGGCGCTGACGCCCAGCTTGGCGCCGGCGGCAGTGAAGCTCTCGGGCGGCAGGCGGGTGAACAGGCCCTTCAGCGTTCCGATTGGGCCGCCGGCCTGGGCCGCCACGGCCGAGGCCTCGACGATCCGTCCCGATTGCGAGGCGATCAGCTTGCCGGGCAGGGCGTACAGCGACGAGAACAGGGCGTACTGGGTGGCCGTGAAGCCCGCCGTGGTCAGGCTGGACATGTAGGCGATCAGGGCCGTGCCGGCGACGCCGCCGGCGATGTTGTCGATGCAGATCGAGGCGAACAGCATCGGCACGTTGTGGCCGCTCATGGCCAGCAGGGCGAACATCAGGTTGCTGATCGGCTGGGCGAAGGCCCCGACGATCAGGGCGCGCATCAGGCCGAAGCGCGCCACGACCACCCCGCCCAGGAACACCCCGGCCATCGAGGCGATGATGCCGAACACCTTCCGGATCTCGGCGATCTCGGTCAGCGAGAAGCCCATGTCGCGGTAGAACGGATTCATGATGTTGAGCACGAAGTCCGAGACCCGGTAGACGCAGATCGCCGCCAGGATCAGGCCGGCCACGCCCGAGAAGCGGGTCAGGAACTCCTTCAGCGGCGAATAGAGCGCCGTCGACAGATAGACGCCCGGCTTGGTCTTGACCCTGGGGATCGGCCAGGCGGCGATCACGATGACCGCCAGGCCGGCCAGCACTCCGGCCAGCTGCAGCCAGACGCCGTTGGGTTTGGCCTTCCAGGCTTCGGCCAGGGCGTCGCCGCCGACGATGTTCGACAGCAGGCTGGCGTCGCCCGACAGGCCCGAGCCGACCAGCAGGGCGCCGACCACCAGGATGGCCAGCCGCGCCAGCCATTCGAGGATCTCCAGCGCCTTGGGCTGGTCGACCCCGTCGGTGTGGATCGGCCGGATGGCGTGGGCCGCCTCGCGTGGGGCCAGCAGGGTCGAGATCACCCCGACCAGCATGACCCCGGCCATGGCCAGGTACGAGATGTTCCAGCCGAACCGCTCGGCCAGGATCAGCGGCACGGCGCCGGCCATGATCATGGCCCCGCGATAGCCCCATTGCACGGCCACGGCCATCTGGCCCTGACGGTCGGTGTCGACCACCTCGATCCGCCAGGCGTCGATGACGATGTCCTGGGTGGCGGTGGCGAAGCCGACGATCACGGCGATGGCGGCCATCAGCGGCAGGTTCGCGGCCGGATTGACGGTCGAGATCGCCAGCAGGCCCAGGATGATGACCGCCTGACAGACCAGCATCCAGGCGCGGCGGTGGCCGACCAGTCCGTGCAGAACCGGCACCTTGGAGCGGTCGATCAGCGGGGCCCACAGGAACTTGAACGAGAAGCTCAGGGTCGCCAGGCTGAAGAAGCCGATCACCGCCAGCGACAGGCCGGCGTCGCGCAGCCACAGCGACAGGGTGTCGAAGATCAGCATGAAGGGCAGGCCCGAGGCGAAGCCCAGGCCCAGCATCACCAGGCTGCGGCGCTCGCCGAAGAACGCCAGGGTCTGGAGGAGGGTCTTCTTCTGGATCTTCGAGCCAGGTTGGACGTCGTGGGTCATGCGTGGCGGTCCCCGGTGCGGGGAAGCCGCCCCGCCATCAGCCGGCGACCTTGGCCCGCGTCGCCGCTTTCGTCCAGCCGAGGCCCGTCCAGTTGGTCAGCACGCCGCGCAGAGCCGGCGAGGTCAGCGGCTTGGCCAGGAAGTCGTTCATGCCGGCGGCCAGGCAGGCGCGGCGGTCCTCGTCGAAGGCGTCGGCGGTCAGGGCGACGATGGGGGTGGTGACGCCGCGCTCGCGCAGGGCCCGGGTCGCCTCCAGGCCGTTCAGGCCCGGCATGCGCAGGTCCATCAGGATCAGGTCGTAGAAGCCGCGCGACAGGGCCGAGACGGCCTCGTCGCCGCTGGCGATGCGGTCGACCTTGCAGCCTTCGCGCTCCAGCAGGGCGCGGGCCAGCAGGGCGTTGATCGGATTGTCCTCGGCCAGCAGCACGCGGACGCCGGGCGCGGCGGCCGGGGCGATGCGGTCGTCCTCGTGGACGGTCGAGGCGGCCGGCTCGACCGCCCGGATCTCGGTCGCGGCCGTTTTCGCGGGCGGTCGGGCGGCCAGCACCTGGGCGATCAGCGAGGCGCGGCGCAGCGGCTTGATCAGATAGCCCAGGCCGGCGGCTTTCAGCTTGGGGATACGGTCGCGCTGGTCCGGGGTCAGCAGGGCCACGCAGGCGCGGCCGGCGGGGGCCTTCAACGCCCCGCGCGGTCCGGCCCCCTTTGTGTTTATTGGCGCCGCGTCGAGCAGCAGCACGGCCTCGGCCGGCGCGCCCTTCAGGGCCTCGGCGACCGTCTCGCCGGCCAGGGCCTGGCCGCCGCTGGCGCGGACCTGGCGCAGGGCCGCCTCGCGGACCATGGCGTTGGGCGAGGCGATGGCCACGGTCCGGCCGGCCAGGGGCAGATCCGCCGCGGTCGCCGGGAGGGTCTCGAACGGGGCCTCGAACCAGAAGTCGGCGCCCTGGCCCAGCTCGCCGCCGACCCCGGCCTCGCCGTGCATGGCGCCGGCCAGGCGGGCGACGATGGCCAGGCCCAGGCCCGCTCCGCCCAGTTGGGCCTGGTGCGAGGGGTCGGTCTGGACGAAGGCCTCGAAGATGGCTGCCCGGGCTTCGGGAGCGACGCCGGGTCCGGTGTCGCGGACGTTGAAGCGGATGCGGCCCTCGGAAACCAGCTCGGCGCTCAGCAGCACGCCGCCGGCTTCCGTGAACTTGATGGCGTTGCCGGCGTAGTTCAGCAGCACCTGCCGCAAGCGGCCCTCGTCGGCCAGGATCGTGGGCAGACCGGGCGCGGCGGCCCAGGCGATCTCGATGGCCTTTTCATGGGCGCGCGGGCTGAGCAGCTCGGCCACCTGGCGCAGCAGGTTCTCGACGTCGACCGGGGCGGCGTGCAGCTCGATGGCCGTGGCGCCCAGACGGGCGAAATCCAGCACGTCGTTGACCAGCGACAGCAGGTGGTCGCCGCTTTCGCGCAGGGCGCCGACATAGGCCCGCTGCTCGGCGGTCAGCCGCGTGCCCTCCAGCAGCCGCGCCATGCCCAGCACGCCGTTCAGCGGGGTGCGGAACTCGTGGCTGAGGGTCGCCAGCTGTTCGGGGGTGACCCCGGCGGAGGAAGGACGGTTGCTCATGGCGGGAGAGCTTAGCGGTCACGGCTTAACGACGGGTGTTCGATGAAAGGGCGCACGGCTTGGCCGCCACGCGCTTTCGCTGCGATGGGATGGGGAGGGTTGCGAAGCGCCCGGGCCTCGCCCGGAATAGCTTTGTTGTTGATACCGTTTCGACGAAGTCAGGCGCTTCGCGTGGAGCCGTTATCCGCAAGGCCGGGGCGCGCGGGCCTTTTCCGCCCTTCACCCCACCCGGTGGTTCCCGCTGGATCTGTGCACC
>Ga0065165_1003073_pt1 | contig 12478 bp, 13 predicted proteins | sample AraplaMF_Cvi_mMF_FD_63813 | JGI IMG/M metagenome (GOLD analysis project Ga0065165, IMG submission 63813) | Arabidopsis root microbial communities from the University of North Carolina, USA - plate scrape MF_Cvi_mMF (version 2) (version 3) | ecosystem: Host-associated > Plants > Roots >... | reverse complement strand
TGCTTCCGGGGCAGACCTGCAATCCTGAAGATTTGAGAGCGAAGCATGATTAAGTTCGGTGTCATCGGCTGCGGGCGCATCGCGAAGCGGCACCTTGATCTGCTTGGCGGCGGCCAGATCGACGGGGCGAGCCTCGTCGCCATTTGCGACAACGATCCCGGACGCCTCGAAGCCGCGCGGCAGCGGCACAATGTCGCAGCCTATGCCGATTATGACGCGATGCTCGCCGACCCCGAGGTCGAGATCGTCACCGTGCTCACCCCCAGCGGCATGCATGCCGAGCACGCCATCGCGGCCGCGCGCGCGGGCAAGCACGTGGTGGTCGAGAAGCCGATGGCGCTTCGGCTCGAAGACGCCGACGCGATGATCGCCGCTTGCGACCGCGCCGGCGTGAAACTGTTCGTGGTCAAGCAGAACCGGCTCAACGTTCCCGTGGTGAAGGCGCGCGAGGCGCTGGACGCCGGCCGCTTCGGCAAGCTCGTGCTCGGCACGGTGCGCGTGCGCTGGCGCCGCGACCAGAGCTACTACAATCAGGACAGCTGGCGCGGCACCTGGGCGCAGGACGGCGGCGTGCTCGCCAACCAGGCGAGCCATCACGTCGACCTCCTCGAATGGTTCATGGGCGATGTCGTGTCGGTGCATGCACGTGCGGTGCGGGCGCTCGTCGACATCGAGGCCGAGGATACCGCGATCGCGACCCTGCAATTCGCCAACGGCGCGCTCGGCATCGTCGAGGCCACCAATGCGGCCCGACCGCGCGACCTCGAGGGTTCGCTCTCGATCCTCGGCGAAGGCGGGACCGTCGTGATCGGCGGCTTCGCGGTGAACAAGATGGTGACCTGGGACTTTGCCGAACCGCAGCCGGGGGACGAGGACGTGCTCGAGAAGTTCTCGGTCAACCCGCCCAACGTCTATGGCTACGGGCATCAGGCCTATTACGAGCACGTCGTCGACGCGTTGCAGAACAACACCGCCGCGCTCGTCGACGGCCTCGAAGGCCGCCGCAGCCTCGAGCTGATCACCGCACTCTATGAATCGATCGAGACCGGCAAGGACGTGCCCCTGCGCTTCCGGTCGCGCCACTCCCGACTCGGCGGCTGAGAGTGGTCGAGATCAAGCGCCACATGGCGGCGGTTCGCGACGTCGTCACGGGCGACGGCGTCGTGATCGTCGAGCCGAGCAATCTCTATGAATGCGAACTGGGCGACCGCGTCTTCGTCGGACCGTTTTGCGAAATCCAGAAAGGCGTCGTGATCGGCGCCGGCACGCGCGTGCAGAGCCACAGCTTCGTTTGCGAACTGGTGACGATCGGCGCAGACTGCTTCGTCGGCCATGGCGTCATGTTCGTAAACGATCGATTCGCCAGCGGCGGCCCGGCACGCGGCGACACCAGCAAATGGGAGTCGACCACGATCGGGGACCGCGTGTCGATCGGCTCCAACGCGACGATCATGCCGGTCACGATCTGCGACGACGTCGTGATCGGCGCCGGCGCGGTGGTGACCCGTTCGATCAAGGAGCCGGGCATTTACGTCGGCAATCCCGCGCGCCTGCTTCGCAGCAACCGCTGATACCAATTCCTGCCGGAGGCACACATGGCAATTCCTTTCGTTGACCTGCACGCCCAATATCTGTCGCTGAAGGATGAAATCGATGCCGCGATCGCCGGTACGATCGCCAACAGCAGCTTCGTGCGCGGGCCCGACGTCGAGGCGTTCGAGGACGAATATTCGGCGATGATGGGTGCGGCGCACACCGTCTCCTGCGCGAATGGCACGGATGCCTTGTACATCGCGATGAAGGCGCTGGGCATCGAGCCGGGCGACGAAGTCATCACCACGGCCCAGAGCTGGATCTCGACGTCGGAGACGATCGGGCAGCACGGCGCGGTGCCGGTGTTCGTCGACATCGACCCGGTCACTTCGACGATCGACGTGTCGCGGATCGCGGAGAAGATCACCAGCCGTACCGTCGGGATCATTCCCGTCCACATCTACGGCCAGATGGCCGACATGCAGGCCGTGATGGAAATCGCGGGCAAGCACGGCTTGTGGGTGATCGAGGATTGCGCGCAGTCGCACCTCGCGACCCTGAACGGCCGCAAGGCGGGCAGCTGGGGGACGATCGCCACCTGGTCCTTCTATCCGGGCAAGAATCTCGGCGCGATGGGCGATGCCGGCGCGATCACTACCAACGATCCGGCCCTCGCCCGCCACATGGCATGCTTCGCGCGTCACGGCGGGCTGGTGAAGGGCGATCACGAGATGGAGGGGATCAACTCGCGCCTCGACGGACTGCAGGCGGCGATTTTGCGGGTCAAGCTTCCGCGCCTGCCGGGCTGGACCGAGCGCCGCCGCGCGATCGCGCGCCGTTATGACACGCTGCTCGCCGGCATCGGCGGCGTCGCGACGCCGGTCGAGGTCGAGGGGCGCGAGCACGTCTACCATCTCTACGTGGTCGAGGCCGACGATCGCGACGGTCTTGCGGCCGGCCTCAAGGCACGGGGCGTGCCCACGGTGATCAACTACAAGAGCGCCCTTCCCTTCCTTCCGGCCTATGCGCACCTCGGCCATTCGCCCAAGGACTTCCCGGTGGCGTATCGCCTGCAGTCGCGCATCCTGTCGCTCCCGATCTTCGCCGAGCTCACCGAAGCGCAGCAGGATCAGGTGGCATCCGCCGTGCGCGAGGTCGCCTCGGTCCCGGCATGAGCGGTTTGCGGGTCTATGCCATGCCCGTGCTCGGGCGCTACGGACTGACGCACGGGCTGCTGGCCTGGGCGCGGTGCCGGCTTTGGTGCGCGGAGAACGGCGCGACGATGGTGGCACCGTTCTGGCTCAAGCTCCGCGTCGGCCCGTATCTGCGCCGCGAACGCGACAAGCGGAACTATTTCCTGCTGTTCGGCCCGGGCAATGCCCTGGCCGGCGTGCGCCGCCTGCTCGTCCTCGCCCGCGCCCGCAAGATCGAGATCGGCACCGAATGGCCGTCGGCGCCCGCGCCCGCTGCCGAGCCCCTGCTTCTGCGGTTCCACAATGCGCTGAAGGACAATGAGAAGAAGTCGTTCGCCCAGGTCGTCGGGCACGGCGCGTTCCTGCGTCGCGAATTGCTGGCGATCACCCGGCCGCGGTATCACCCCCTGCTTCCGGCAGGTCCGTTCATCGCCATCCATGTTCGGCTCGGTGATTTCTCCGCGCCGCCGGCAGGCGATGCCACACCTGCCGCGGCGAGCACCAATACGCGCCTGCCGATCGACTGGTATGGCGACCGGCTGGATGCGTTGCGCGATGCGCTTGGCCGCCCGGTGCAGGCGATCGTCTTTTCCGATGGATCGGACGCCGATTTGACGCCCCTGCTCGCTCGCAGCGGGGTCACGCGTTCGCCGAAACAGCAATCGGTGACTGACCTGCTCGCCATGGGCGAAGGTGCCGCCCTGATCGCCTCGGGATCGGGTTTCAGCCTTTGGGGCGCGTTCCTCGGTTCCACGCCGCGCATCGCCCATCCCGGCCAGTCGATCGTTCCGATCGATGCCGATCCGACGCGAGACATCGAATCGCCCGTCGGGTCCCCGCTGCCCCAGCCGTTCATCGAGCATGTCCGGGCCCGATTGACGGATCGGTAGCATGATACGCGCAGTCGCGACGATCTTGCGGGGAAGCGTTTTCGCCCAGGCGATCGGGTTCGCGATCCTGCCTTTGCTGTCGCGTAGCCTCCAGCCGGAGGCGTTCGGGCACTTCCAGGCCTTCCAGGCGATTCTCGCCTTCCTGCTCATTGCCGTCACGCTCCGCTATGAGATCGCGGTGCTGCGGGCCGAGGATGACGCGGAACTCGCCTCGATTGTCGGTCTCTGCGGCATCCTGATGCTGGCGACGGTGTTCGTCGCCTCGATCGGACTGGTCCTCGCGCAATGGCTGGGCTGGCCGGGCTTTCTCGCGCGGCTCGGCTTTCCGTGGTGGCTGCTGTCGCTGTCGATGCTGGCAGGCGGTGCTGCCCAGCTGCTCGGCTATCTCGCGACGCGCGCGCATGCCTATGGCCTGGTGTCGAACAGCAGGATCGCGCAGGCCGGGCTGAATGCCGGGCTCGGCGCGGGCCTGGCATGGTTCGCCCCGCTTTCGACCACGCTGATCCTCGCGGATCTCGCCGGTCGGCTCGGCAATCTGGCATGGCTTGGCCGAGGCACCGCTTCCCAGATCGGCAGCGCCCGCCACGTCACCTGGGCAGGCATGCGGGCAGTCGCGACCAAGTTTCGCGACCTGTCCACGATCTCGCTGCCCAGCACCCTGCTCAGCACCGCCGGGACATCGCTCACACCGCTGCTGATCTACGCCAGCTTCGACGCCGCCACGTCAGGCCAGTTCGGCCTCGTCGAACGATCGGTCGGCCTCCCCACCGCGCTTGTCGTGGTGGCGGTCTCGCAAGTCCACATGGCCCATCTGGCGACCGACATTCGCACGCATGGCGGCGAGGCGCGCCGCAGCTTTCGCCGGATAGCGCTGCTGCTGGGCGCGGGAACGCTGCTTCCCGTCATCGCCTGTATTCTGTTCGCGCTGCCGCTCTATCGCCTGGTATTCGGGCCAGGCTGGGAGCAGGCGGCGTCCTTCGCGCAATTGATGGCGCCGGCCTATTGGCTGTCGCTGATCACCGGCGGCATCAACATGACGCTCACCGTCGTCGGGCGCCAGAAGACCCAGTTCGCTTGGGACGCGTCGCGGTTCGCCGCAATGGCGCTGCTCTGGCTCACCGCCCCCGCGGCCGGTTGGCCGATCGGCTGGATCGTCGCCGCCCACTCGGCGCTCATTTCGATTTTCGCGATTGCGCTGCTGGTGCTCTCGTATCGCGCTTTGCCACACGGCGAACCTTCGCTAGGAGCGTATCCGACGGCGGGACCGCAAGCAGACGATCCCCGCTGACGTGCGCGGCAGACTGGAAATGAACTTGGCAGCAATCGATCGGGACGGAAGCCTGGCCGCGTGATCACGATCGTAGACTATGGCGTCGGCAACATCGCGTCGCTCGTCAACATGTTCGAGCATGTCGGCGCGGAGACGCGGCTGTCCGCCGAACCCGAGGCGATCGCGCGTGCGCCCAGGCTGCTGCTGCCGGGCGTCGGTTCGTTCGCGCACGCAATGGGCGTGCTGCGCGCGCGCGGGCTGGACACGGCGCTGCGCGCGGCCGCCGGAAACGGCGCGGCGCTGCTCGGCGTATGCCTGGGCATGCAGCTCCTCGCGCGGCACAGCGAGGAAGGCGACGCCGAAGGGCTGGGCCTGATCGCGGCCGACGTCCGCCGGATCGTTCCGACGACCGACGGCGTCAAGGTGCCCAACATGGGCTGGCGCGAGGTGACGCCCGCCGGCGACAATTGGCTGCTTCCCCGCGGCGACGAGACCGAACGCTTCTATTTCGCGCACAGCTATCACATGGTGTGCGACGATACCGCCGACGTGGCCGGCACCGTCGACTATGACGGCGTCAAGACGGTCGCCGTCGCGCATGGCAACGTCTTCGGCGCCCAGTTCCATCCCGAGAAGAGCCACCGCTTCGGCATGCGCCTGCTCTCCGATTTTGCGGGGCTGGAGTCATGATCCCGCCCCGGCTCATCCCGGTATTGCTGATCGACCGCGACCGGCGCGTCGTGAAGACGGTCGGCTTCGGCCCGCGCACCTATATCGGCGATCCGTTCAACATCGTCCGCCTGTTCAACGAGAAGCAGGTCGACGAGATCTGCGTCGTCGATATCGATGCCGGCGCGGATCGCCGCGCGCCGGATTTCGACTTCGCCGCGGCGCTTGCGGCCGAGTGCTTCATGCCGTTGAGCTTCGGCGGCGGGATCGCCGAGCTCGACCATGCCCGCCGCCTGATCGCGGACGGCGTCGAGAAGGTCGTCCTGCGCACCCATGCCTCCGCTCCGCTGATCGCCGCGATCGCGCACGAGTTCGGTGCGCAGGCGGTGGTCGGCTGCCTCGACTATCGAGCGACGGGCGGCGACCGGGTCACGCTGGGGCCGACGCCCGAGCCGCTCGCCGTCGCGGCCGCGCGGCTCGCCGATGCCGGCGTGGGCGAACTGATCCTCCAATCGGCCGACCACGACGGATGTCGCACCGGCATGGACGTGGAAGGGATCGCCGCGCTGGCGCCCAGGCTTTCGGTTCCGGTGATCGCGCTCGGCGGCGCCGGCGAACTCGGCGATCTCGCGGCGGCGACGGCAGCCGGTGCCGATGCGGCGGCGTCGGGCAGCGCCTTCTGCTTCATCGGCCGGTTGCGGGCGGTGCTCGTCACCTACCCCGATTACGCGGTCCGCCAGCAGCAGGTGACGGCATGATTCCGCTGAGCAACGCCAAGGTCTGCTCGGTCTGCGTAATGAGCGACGACGCAGAGGGTGTCGTGATCGGCAGCGACGGCCAGTGCAATTGCTGCAAGGAGGCCTTCGCCCGCATGCCGAGCGAGTGGTGGCCCAACGCCGAGGGCGAGGGCCGGATGGCCGCGCTGGTCGAACAGCTCAAGGAAGAGGGGCGCGGCAAGCCCTATGACGCGCTGGTCGGGCTGAGCGGGGGCATCGACAGCGCCTATCTCGCGCATGTCATGGCGACCCGATACGGCTTGCGGCTGCTGGCGGTGCATGTCGACGCGGGCTGGAACTCCGAACCTGCGGTCCACAATATCGAGAAGCTGGTTCGCGCACTGGACCTCGATCTGATTACCTGCGTCGTCGAGTGGCAGGAAGTGCGCGACGTCCAGCGTGCGTTCCTGCGCGCCAGCGTGCTTAACCAAGACTTCCCGCAGGACCACGCCTTCTTCGCCACGCTGCTGCGCGTCGCGCGCGAGCATGACGTCCGCTCGTTCCTGTCGGGGGTCAATTTCTCGTCGGAGAACCTCCATGTCCCACAGGACTCGCCGAGCTCGACCGATGGCAAGCACGTCCGCGAGGTCCACAGGAAGTTCGGCGAGCGTCCGCTGGCATCCTATCCGATCATGACGATGCTCGAATATCTCTGGACGACGCGGGTGCGCGGCATGCCCAAGCGCTATCGCCCGCTCGACTTCCTGAACTACGACAAGGAAGCGGCCCGCCGCGAGCTCGAGCGCAGCTATGGCTGGCGCGATTACGGGCCAAAGCACAGCGAGTCCCGCTTCACCAAATTCTATCAGGAGGTTTACCTCCCGCGGAAACTGCGCTTCGATAAGCGGCGTCTGCATCTCTCGTCGCTGATCGTCTCCGGGCAGCTGACGCGCGAGGCGGCGCTTGCGGAGCTGGCGCAGCCGGCGACCACCGAACGCCAGGCGGAGCGCGACACGCGGTTCGTGGCCAAGAAGCTCGAAATGACCATCGACGAACTCAAGACGCTGATCGACGCCCCCCTCGTGCCGCACGCCACCTATGGCAGCGACAAGGCCCTCACCGATCGCCTGCTCGGCGCCCGGGCAACGCTTCGTAAGCTGGTGCGACGCTGATGGAACCGGTGGTCGAAAACGACGTGAACGATGCCGGCTCGCTGATCCTGCGCCGCCTGCTGATATCCATCATCGGCGCGATCTACGCCTCGCTTCTTCTTCTCACCTATCAGGAGCTGTCCAAGCTCTGGTCCTATATGGGCTTCTGGTACCGGCCGCCGGAATCCTCCGTGACCGCGACGACGATCGTCGCTGCGGCCGCGCTGGGATTCCTGTTGCCGGTGCGAAGCTGGACGGTCGTCGGCTTCGTCAAATGGATCCTGTATTTCATCCTCTTCATCCCCGCGCTGGTGATCCCGCCTCAGCAGGGTGCACTCGTTGACAACGAACTTTTCCTGCTGTGCGCACTGGTCTGGGCCTGCGCAGCCGCGATGATCCTCTTCCTGCGTGACGGCGCCCCTTTCCGGCCCATCGTGGTGACCGAGACCGTGCTGTTCCAAGGCGTGCTGGCGGCGTGGCTGGTCGGGAACGTCGCCATCATCTGGGTATTCGGGCGGTCGATGGGCATCGTCGGCATCGATCAGGTCTATGAGCAGCGCTCGGCCGCAGGCGCACTGGGCGGCGGTGCCATCGGCTATGTCATGGGCATGATGAGCGGCGCGATAAACCCGTTCCTGCTGGCCGTCGGACTATCGCGGAAGCGGCCGCTGTTCATCACTCTCGCGCTGGTGGGCCAGGTCCTGATCTACTCGACGCTCGCGGGCAAGGTCGTACTCGGATCGACCTTGCTTATCATCGGCACCTATATGGTGTTCCGCGGCAACAAGGTGGCGTTCACGCGAATCTATGCGGGGGTTCTGATTCTTGCCGTGCTGGGACCCATCACGACGAGGCCCGAACTGTACACCGGCGGGTTCGCCGCGACCTTCTCCGATCTCGTCTATATGCGCATCCTCGTTTTGCCCGGGGTGCTGGTGGGCGTGTACAGTGAATTCTTCCTTCGCTATCCCGTAACCCATCTCTCCCATTCGCTGATCGGTCGGCCGTTTTCCGACTATCCCTATGGCACCGAGTCCGTCGGGCAGGTGATCGGACGCTATGTCACGCCCAGCATGGGCGACGCGGTCAACAATTATAACGCGAACTTCATTGCGGCGGACGGCATCACCGGCTTCGGCACCTGGGGCATACCGGTCATATTCGTCCTGGCGGCAGCGTGGCTCTGGCTCGCTTCCAAGCTCGTGGGCCAGTACAATCGTCGCGTTGTTTGCGCGGTGCTGACGCCCTTCGTGGTATCGCTCGCGGACGCATCGCTGTTCACCGCCATCCTGACGGGCGGCGGCGTCTTCGCCGTCCTGCTTCTCTACCTGCTCCGATCCTCGGAAAGCAGCGAAGCGCTCAACGCGGCAGCGATAGCGGACGGCTCTGACGCGGCGCCGATCGAACCGCAGAGCAGCTAGTCCCGATGCGGCTTTTCCAGAATAGCGGGATCTACCGCGCCTATCGCCCGCGCCTCGAACGTCTGACGGCAGGATGCGATACGTTCGACGCGGCGATGCGGGCGTTTCTCCACGATCGCTTCGGTGCCGCGCATTTCCTCGCGCCCGTATTGGAGGGCCGGGAAGACGCATTCCTGGCCAATGGTGACGATACAAATTGCCAGCGTCTGTGGGCGGCCGAGCAGGGTCTGGGTCCGAACCTGCCGCTGGAAGACATCCTGCTTGCGCAGATCGAGCACCATCGGACCGAGGTTTTCTACAATCTCGATCCGGTCCGATACGGAGACGCCTTTCTCAAGCGACTCCCCGGATCGGTGAAGCGGTCGATTGCGTGGCGCGCGGCGCCCTCGGGCGGCGCCAACTTCTTGGCGTATGACGCGATCGTGAACAATTTCCCGTCCCTTCTCGACGGATATCGGGCACAGGGCGCTCGCGCCGAATATCTGTTTCCTGGGCACGATCCTGAAATGGACGCCTATGCCGCGCGGACCGAGCGGCCCACCGACGTGCTGTTCGTGGGCAGCTATTCGCGGCACCATCGGGTCCGCGCGGAAATGCTCGAGGCGATTGCAAAGCTCCGGGGGGAGCTGGCGATCGTCATGCACCTGGACATTTCCAGATATACGCGCCTGGCCGAAACCCCGCTGGGCTGGGTCGGGCCGCTTCGCAAGGATCGCCGCGCGGCCGATATCCGGGCGGTGGCCAGGCCGCCGGTCTTCGGCAGGGACCTGATCGAGGCGATCAGCCGGGCCAAGATCGTCGTCAACGGCGCGATCGACATGGCCGGCAATGATCGCGGCAATATGCGCGTTTGGGAGGCGCTTGGTTGCGGAGCGGCGATGATCAGCGACGCCGGAAATTATCCCCCGCACATCCTAGCCGGCGAGTCCTTCGTCAGTTACGACAATCCCGCAGATATCTCCGGCATCATCTTGGAATTGATTCAAGACAAGGGCAGGAGGGACTCGATTGCCGACTTCGGCTCCAAGACAATCCGCAGATTTTACGACAAGAAGACGCAGTGGAAGCGTTTCACCGAGATCGTGGGCTGACCAAAATTCTGTGTCGAGGAACCCTATGATACGCGATTTGGGCATGAATAGCCTGAAACGGCTGCGCGCGCGTATGCTTGGACGTCCCGTCGGCACCTTTGCACGCGGCGTGCGCCTAACTCGGTCTGCGGACATCATCAACATTGCAGGCTCTGCTGCCGATATCACCATTGGCGATGGCACGATCGTGCGTGGCGAGCTTCTGCGCTTCGGTCACGGCGGCAGGATCGCGATCGGCGCGATGTGCTATATCGGCGAGGGCAGCCGCATCTGGTCGGGCTGCGAGATCACGCTGGGCGACCATGTCCTAGTGGCGCACAATGTCTCGATCTTCGACAATCTCACCCATCCGATCGACTGGCGCGAGCGCCGGCGGCACTTCGCGGCGATCGCCCGCACCGGCCATCCGGCGGACATCGATCTCGGCGACCGTCCGGTGCGGATCGGCCACGATGCCTGGATCGGCGCGAACGCAATCATCCTGCGCGGGGTCACGATCGGGGTCCGCGCGATCGTTGCGGCGGGAGCCGTCGTGACGCAAGACGTGGCCGCCGATACCGTGGTAGCGGGAAATCCGGCGCGGCCTGTACGCACACTCGACGCACCGCAAACCGAAGAGAAATGACACCCATGTTTGATCGTTACGTCAACCGCGTCCGGCACCTCGCGCGAAACCTCCGCGACCTCGACAAGGTTCTCGTCAACCAAGGCCGCATCCTGAGCCGGGATTATGCCCAGCGCAGCTTCGGCGATCTCAGCGAGGCCGAATTTCAGGTCTTTTCGCAATGGGGCGAGGACGGCATCATCCAGTATCTCGTCCAGAATCTCGCGATCGAGCACAAGAAGTTCGTCGAATTCGGCGTGGAGACTTTCGTCGAGGCGAATTGCCGCTTCCTGATGCTCAAGGACTTCTGGCAGGGTCTGGTCATCGATGGCTCCAATCGCAACATTTCGCGCATCCGCCAGTCCGACATGCATTGGCGGCACCCGCTCCACACGGTCGAGGCGTTCATCTCGAAGGACAATATCGCCGATCTGATCGGCGATTTCGCCGCCGACGGGCTGGGCATCCTCTCGGTCGACATCGACGGCGTCGACTATTTCGTGCTCGAGGCGCTGAGCGGCCTGCGCCCGTCGATCGTGATCGTCGAATATAACGGCCTGTTCGGCGCACAGGCCAAGGTCTCGGTGCCCTATAGCGCCGACTTCATCCGCTCGCGCGCGCACCATTCGAACATTTACTACGGCGCGAGCATCGCCGCGTTCGATCATCTCCTCTCGGGCTGGGGCTATGCGCTGGTCGGCGGCAACGCCGCCGGCAACAACGCGTTCTTCGTCCGCCGCGACCTGCTGAACGACAAGATCCGCGAAGTGAGCGTCGCCTCGGCGTTCCGCGAGACGTCGTTTTCCGAAGTGCGTGACGCGTCGGGCAATCTCACCTTCGTGCGCGGGCTCGATCGCCGCGCGATCGTCGCAGACCTGCCGCTGGTCGATGTAGCCACCGGTCAGACGCTCCGCATCGCCGATCTCCCCGCCACATGACCCTCGCCTGGGTCACCGGCGCCGCGGGTTTCATCGGCCGGCATCTCGTACGCCATCTCGCGGCCGACGGCGCGCGCGTCTCCGGCCTCGACCTCGGCAGCGCCGCAGGCGCGGGACTGGAAGACGTGGCGGCCGGCTGGCGCCAGGGGTCGCTGTCGCAACCGATGCTGGCTTCGCTGGCCGAAGAGACCGGGCTGCCCGAAACCATCTACCATCTCGCCGGCGGCTCGTCGGTCGGCGCGTCGCTCGGCGACCCCTATGGCGATTTCGCCGCTACCGTCGGCGGAACCGCGATGCTGCTCGACTGGCTGCGCAGCCACGCTCCCGCAACGCGGCTTGTGATCGTGTCGTCCGCCGCCGTCTATGGCGACCTGCACCCCGGTCCGATCGCGGAGGAGGCCGCGACGTCGCCCTTCTCGCCTTATGGCGCGCACAAGTTTGCGATGGAAGCGGTCTGCCGCGGCTGGGCGGCAAGCTTCGGCCTGCCTGTCGTCGCGGTTCGGCTGTTCTCGGTCTATGGTCCCGGGCTCACCAAGCAGTTGCTCTGGGACCTGTGCGGAAAGCTCGAAAGCGGCGCCGATCCGGTGCCGCTCGGTGGAACGGGTGAAGAGCTGCGCGACTGGACGCATATCGACGATGTCGTCCGCGCGCTCGTCGCGGCCGCGCCGCTGGCGACACCGGCGATGCCGGTGGTCAATGCAGGGTCCGGCGAACCGGGCAGCGTCCGCCGCATCGCCGAGGCGGTGACTCGTGCCTTCGGCCGTGATCCGGCATGCTTGGCCTTTTCGGGCGAGAGCCGTCCTGGCGACCCGTTCAGCCTGGTCGCAGCCTCGGGCGCGCTGATGGCGGGCGGGTTCGACTGGCGCGTCGACATGGATACCGGCGTGGCGGACTATGTCCGCTGGTATCGCGAAAGGGCGCGCGCATGATCCGTTTCGCCGTGCCGCCGATCGGCGGCAAGGGCTGGTTCGGCGGATGGATGTACATGCGCAACCTCGTGCG
>Ga0065165_1003072_pt1 | contig 12480 bp, 10 predicted proteins | sample AraplaMF_Cvi_mMF_FD_63813 | JGI IMG/M metagenome (GOLD analysis project Ga0065165, IMG submission 63813) | Arabidopsis root microbial communities from the University of North Carolina, USA - plate scrape MF_Cvi_mMF (version 2) (version 3) | ecosystem: Host-associated > Plants > Roots >... | reverse complement strand
GCGGGGCTGGCCATGTTCCTCCTTGCCAGCATCGGCCTGATGAGCACGCGCGAGTACGGCCTGTTCCTCGCCTGCCGCGCCGCCCAGGGCCTGGGCGTGGCCGCCGCCGGCGTGGCCTGCCGCGCGATGCTGCGCGACCTGCATGCGCTGAACGACCGCGTGCACCATTTGTCCGTGGCGTTCTCGTGGCTGGGCGTGATCTCGCTGCTGGGTCCGCCGGTGGGCGCCTGGCTGTACGCGCAGGCGGGCGTGCAGGCGACGCTCGCGGCGATCGCCGCTTTCGGCGCGGCGGCCCTGCTGCTGGTCGGCGCGAAGATCGGCGAAACGCTGCCTTCGGTCGGCCTGCCCACGGCTTGGCCGCCGGGCGCGTGGCGCGCCATGCTGCGCCACCCATCGTTCCGCCACTACACCGGACTTACCGCGAGCAGCTATGTCGGCCACTACCTGTTCCTGGCCGGCTCCTCGTATGCCTTGATCGTGCGGCTCGGCATGTCGCCGCAGCGCTACGCCCTGGTGCTGGCCGGCGGCTCGCTGGTGCATATGGCCGGCACCTTCGTCTGCCGCCGCTGGTTGCACCGGCTGGGCCTGCGCGCCACGCTGGCGCGCGCGGCCGCGCTTACGCTCGGCGGCGGCGCGGCCATGACCTTGCTGGTGCTGCTGGGCGTGCACGCCGCCTGGGCGATCATTGCGCCGCAGTGCTTCTACGTGTTCGGCCACGCCATCCACCAATCCTGCGGACAGGCCGCGGTGAGCGAACACTTTCCCGAACGCGCCGGCACCGCTTCCGCGCTGTCCGGCGTGCTGCTGGCGGTGCCGGCCGCCCTGGCCGGCTGGCTGCTGGCCGCCTCGATGGAGCACTCGGACCTGCCGATGGCCGCCAGCATGGGCTTGTGCGGACTGGCCACGGCGTGGATCGCATGGCGTCCAGGCCAAGGCCCGCTACCATAAGTCCGTTGACCCGAAGGATTCGCTACACGCTCATGGCCGCACCCACGCCGTTCGCCCGCCAGCTGCATCCGGACTTCCTGCGCGATGCCGACAGCGGCGTCGCTGTCTCCGCCAACGAGCGCGACCTGCTCGACCTGGTGCGCCGCCTCGGCACCACCACGCGCGCCGACCTGGTACGCGCCACCGGTCTTACCGCGCAGTCCGTGATGCGGCTGGTCGACGAGCTGGTCGATCGCGGCATGCTGGAGCTGGGCGAAACGCGCTCGCAAGGGCGCGGCAAACCGGCCGCGGCGGTGACCCTGGTGCCTGGCTATGCGCATGCGATCGGCGTATCGATCACCACCGATTCGATCGCGCTGGCGCTGATGGATTTCGCCGGCAACGTGCTCGGCCAGCACCAGGAGCCGATGCGCGCCACCGGTCGCGCCGCGCTGCTGCGGCGGATCCGCACGCTGGCCGAGCGGCTGCTGCGCAAGAGCGAGGTGGACGAGGACAGCGTGTTCGGCGTGGGCCTGGGCCTGACCGGCTTCTTCGTCGGCGACGGCTCCAAGGTCAATCCGCCCGATCCTTTGGAAGGTTTGGCGCTGCTCGAGGTAGATGCCCTGCTCGCCGACGCGATGGGCCATCCGGTATGGCTGGACAACGACGGCAGTGTCGCCGCCATCGGCGAAAGCCTGCATGGCGTGGGGCATCGCTATCGCGACTTCGCCTACTTTTATTTCGGCCACGGCTTCGGCGGCGGCCTGATCATGGACGGCCGCTGCGCGCGCGGCGCGCATGGCAATGCGGGTGAATTCGCCGGCATGCTGCCGGCGCTGGGGCTGGAACGCGCCGCGCTGGAAACGCTGCGCGCGATGCTGGTGAAGGATGGCGTGGCGCTGGCCGACATCCAGGCGCTGGTCGAGCACTACGACCCGCGCTGGCCCGCGATCGAGCGCTGGATCGAACGCGTGGCGCCGGGGCTTTCGGTGATCGCCTCGGCGGTGGTCGCCATCGTCGATCCGCAGGCCGTGGTGCTGGGCGGGCGCATTCCGACGGATCTCGCACAGCGGCTGATGCCGCGCATCGCCATCGACAATGTGTCGCGGCGCGGGCGCGCGCGCCCGCAACCGTCAATCGTGCTGGCGGAGGCGCCGTTCGATGCGGTGGCCTTGGGCGCGGCGAGCCTGCCGTTCAAGGAATGCTTCTTTCATTGAAGCCGCTCCATCCCGCCCCGGGCTTCCCGCGGGCCAGGTTCACCCGCCTGGAGCATGGCCAAGAAGAGCGGCATCGAAGGTCGTCGGATGGGCTTGCTTCAAGGCCTCGATCTGCCGGGTGACTTCTTCGTTCTTCAGCAGAATCACGATATGAGGCTTCGCATCCTCGAACGTATTCTGCGAGCGCTTCATGACGCGCACGAGGTGATAACCGAAGGTCGTCCTGATCGGCTGGGAAATTTCATCCTCCTTCAGCTTGGCGATGCCCAGCGCGATCTCGGGCAGGAGATTGCGCGAAGCCGTTTCCGGCAGCACACCATCGTCGGCCTTGGAACTGAGATCGTCGGTGTGCTGCTCGACGATGGCCGAGAAGTCCTTGCCGGCCATCAGCTGCTTGCGCAGCTCTTCGGATTGCGCGCGAGCCTCGGCCTCGCCGATGTCCTGCTGCCCCTGCCGCAGCGGGATGTCGGACGCGTGGTAGCGGATCACCACGTGCTGCAAGGTGTAGTCGACGAAGTCGCCGGCATGCGCATCGTAATAGCGCTTCGCCTCATCGTCGCTTACCTGTGCGGTGCGATAGAGCTCATCGCGGGCGGCATTGGCAAGCACCCCCTGGCGAAGCCACTCGATCTTGCGTCGGATATCCGGATCGTTTTCCAGATGCCGCGATGCGGCCAGGCTCGCCAGCAGATGCATTTCGGAAAACTTTTTGGCGAAGGCCGCCGGGTCGTCGACGGCCGCCGTTTTTATCTGCGGCGGGGTGCTGTCCATGAGCTGCCGGAACTGGCTTGAAGTCCATTGTTCCTTGCCGATGGACAGCACGACGGCATCCTTCCCGGTGCCCGAAAGCACCGCCGTGGAAACGACAACCAGTGATGCACTTACGAATAGCGAAAACAAGGCGCGATGGCTGGACATAGGGGGAACCCGGGATGATTTCCGCAAAAAGTGCGTGTACGGAAGTGCGCCGCTCCGGAGCTTCCGCGGCAGCGCACCGGCGTCGAAAGAAACGGGAAGCCGCTATTGCATCAGGCAGGTCCCGTTGCGGAGATACTTCTTTTGCAGGTCATCGAGCGTTCCGAGCGCCTTTTCATATCCACCCTTCAGAAAGTAATTGCGTTATTGCGTCCAGCCGGCCCGCTGCTTCGGGCGCGTCCGATGCCGCTATATTTATAACGCAAAGTTACAAAATACTTTCCTGAAAATGGCGAGCGCGGTTGGCCGCGCAGATTGGCCCGAAATGACAGTAGCGAGGGCGGCGCTCGGCATGGCGCACGGCCACCGCGCATGGCGCGGCGGCCGCGCTGCGGCAGTGCGGGCCGCCGCCGCTTGCGCCTTATTCCAGCACCTCGCGCCAGTTGACCCGCTGGATACCGTTGCCTGAGGTGCCCTGGCGCATGCGTGCCACCTGCGGCGGCAATCCCGCCTGGCCGTACAGCAGCGCCAGGTTGCCGTTGGGCAGTTTCACTTCCTGCAGCTTGGTGGGTGCCGATTCGGTGGTCAGCGATTTCACCACGTTGCCCGCTGCGTCCAGCAGCGCGGACTGTCCGGTGCCGAAATTCGCGGCGTAGATATTGCCTTGCAGGGAGCACGGATCCGACGACGGCGTCATGGTGGCCCAGGCCACGGTGAAGGTGCCTGCCGCTGCATCCGGATCGGCCACGATGCGCTCCGAGCCGCCGTTGGCGCCGGCCGAACCGGTCAGGTCGTAGTACCAGCCCTTGGCCGAGTCGGCGATGGTCGCGCCCTTGGTCATGTCGGCGATCCGCTGCAGGTCCGCGCGCGTGATCGGCGAGGTGGCCGCCGAGGGCGCGACGGTGTCGCCATCGCGCAGGGCGTACATGGTCTGCTGCTGCGAGTCCGACAGATCGCTCGCGTCCAGCGCCTTGCCCGTGCCGACGAAGACCCAGCGGCGCGTGCCCAGGCCCGAGGCGTTGATGTCCAGTTCCACGCGCGGAGCCGTGGTGACCGGCTGCGCCTTGCTGCCATCCGTCAAGGTCGCCAGCAAGGTGGGCTTGGGATAAGCATCCGTGCCGGAAAGATCGAAACGCCACACGTTGCCCAGCAAGTCGCCCGCATAGACCTGCTCGACCGTGTTGTCGGTGACGTCCCGGGTGAAAGCGGTCGCCTGGGCCAGGCCGCTCGGATTGCCCGGCGTGCCGGCATCCGGAGTGTCGAGCGTTTCGAGCAGCGCGCCGGTCCTGGCGTTGACGACGTACAGATGGCCGTGGCCCGAAGCGTTGTTGTAGCCCGACGTCAGCAGAACCACCCAGCCGTACTTGCGGGTTTTCGCCACGACCGGCTTGCCATAGGAAAAGCCCATGTCGCTGTCGGTGAATTCCCACAGCACCTTGCCGCTGGCCAGCGCCGTTTCGGTGGCGGCGCTGCTGCTGACCGCATCGATGGCGGACGGCACGGTGGTCACGTCCAGGGCGTAATAACCCTTGCCGCCCTTGCCGAGTCCCCCGACCAGCATGGTGTGCCAGTTCGCCGTGCCGGCGGTGGCGGACGCCGGCGGGCTGCCGGAAGAGGTGGCGGTGAAGGCGAAGTCCGCGTCGGCCGCCTGCGGCGTCTGGTCGACATAGAAATGATGCGCGAAGTTATTGCTGCTGACGCCGTTGAGATTGCTCAGCGCCGCCAGTCCATCGACCTGCGCGTTGCCGCTGGGCCCCTTGTAGAGCAGCGCCGGTACATAGGCGAACAGCTCGCTGCCGCCGCCGGTAACCGGGTTGGTCGTGGTGGCGCTGGAGAAATCCGCGGCAAAGGCATGCAGCATGCCGTCGTTGGCGCCGACGTAAACCACCGGAGCGCGGCTCGCCGCGGACTGGGCAAAGGCCGCATAGCCGGGGTTGGACGCCTCGCTGTACTTCGGCGACAAGGCATCCTGCACCAGCACCGCTTCGGAATGGACGATGTCGCCGAGGATGTGCTGGCGCACGCGGAAGGCCGCGCCTTCGTTGCTCTGGTCGCCGCGCAGGTAGTTGACCTGGTCGCTGCTGAGCTGGCTCTGCTGGCTGGAGCCGAGCGAGCCGTAGCGAAAAGCGACGCCGGCGCGGCCGTTGGAGGTGATGATGCGCCGCCCCGTGTCCCAACCATGCTTGGCGCCGGCCGCATCGACCGCGTGCGCCAGCGCGTCGAGCTTCGCCTGTGCGCTCCAGCTCGGGCTGCCGGTGACCGCCGTGACGTCGCCGGGCAGCTTCGCCGTGGCGACGAAGCCTGAAACTTCGCCCGTCCAGTTGCTGGGCGCGTAGCTGACCGTGTAGACGGGGAAGCCGCTCACCGGCGAGTAGTACGGGCCCTTGGTCGCGCCAGCCGCCACATTGGTGAGTACGCGCGTGGAAGTGACGCCCGGACCCGCCGCGCTCTGCGAGGTATCGGACACCCGTTTGAAGATCTGCGCCAGTCCGGCCTGGATCAGATCCGGGCGATTGCCGGGAAAATAATTGTCCGGACGAAGATCGTTGCCGGCCGCCGTGGTGCTGTTGGTATGCCAGGTCAGCACGTTGGCGGGAATGCCGTCGCCGTTGACGTCGTCGAAGCCGCCGTACTTGGCGGCGAGCCAGTACATGTTGGGCCCCGCAAAAGGCCACCAGTTGAATCGGGAAGGATTGTAGATCTCCGCGCCGGCCGTGCCGTCATACGGGCCCGGCTCCAGCACGTCCACGGTGTAGGTATCCACCGTCTGCTTGGCGCTCAGATCGGCGCGGATATCGCTGATGTGGGCGAAATACGCCAGGCCCGCCATGTTGTAGGTGGAGTCGCCCGTGCCGTTCGGAGCCAGCTTGGTGCTGAGCCGGACGTTCGGACCGAACAGGCTCGCCATGGTGACCTTGGGCGCGGTTTCGATCAGCGGCAGATTGCCCAGCTTGTCGACATAGGCAGCCGCATCGGCTCCGTTGACCGGCGCCAGTGCGCCGCGCACGGCCGAACTCGGCGTCGGCCCGCCCGAGCTGGGCACGCGCGTGTCGTACCAGGTATGCGAGTCGCCGATGGTGACGATGGCATTGGCCTGGCAGGTATAGGCGATCGGATCGGGAAGCAGGCCGCCATAGACGGGGAAACCCACGTCCATGCTGTTCGTCGCGGAAATACCCTTGGTGTAGCTGTCGTCCAGCTTCACGTGCATCAGGTAGGCCAGCGATGCCCAGTACAGATCGCCGAGCGTGTCGTACAGCTCGTAGCCGTTGTCGTAGCCGAATTTATTGAGATAGTTGATCGCGCCGGTCGTGCTGGCGTCGCCGCCGCCGGGCGCCCTGCCCTTGCCGTTGGCCGCATCCGGATTGGCGGCGAAGATGCCGGTGTCGCCATCCCATTCGGCGCTCGGGTTGGCGCTCCTGGCGCCGTTGCCGTTGTACGCGGTGGGGCCGTTGTCGTGGATCAGCGCGCGCACCGCGCCATTGGCGGGCCCGTCGCCCTGCACGAAGGCGTAGCCGGCCGCACCGACGCGGATCTTGGAGAAGTTCTGCTGGATCAGGCCTTCCGGCTTGTTGTACCTGCCCGCGTTGGGATAGTCCGTGGCTTTGTGCGCGGAGTTGCAGTTGCTCTCCAGCCTGCCCTCGACGCACACGCGCACCGCGGCGACGTAGGTGGCCACCTTGCCCTGGTTGTCGGTGCTGAAGTTGGCGTTGTCGGAAATCAGGAAGGACGAGCCCTGCCCGGCCGAGCGCAGATAGACAGTGGCGTTGTTGAACTTGTCGTCGCCCACCGTCGCGGCGGCGAGCGCGCCGCTCAGCGAGCGGTCCGGGAAATTGCCGACGTAGCTCTGGCTGTTGAGGTTGGAGCGCAGCAGCACGGTGGCGGAGTGGCTGTCGACGCTGCGATTGCCGCCGGTCAGGCTCTGGCGGAACTCATCGAGCGCGGTCATCGTCGCCCAGTTGAGCATGTTGCCGCTCCAATGCGCCTTCTTGCCTCCGCTGATGCAGCTTCCGGACGCCGAAACGGTGAACCGCGTCGGCGTGAACCATTGCTTGGTCTCGTCGTAGTCGTAGCACTTGCCGCTGTCGAAATATCCCAGGTAGGGAAACGTGTAGTCGTAGGTGGTGCTTTTGTACGCCGCCACGGTGCCGGTGGGGTATTCGACCGACAATGCCAGGATCATGTTGGCGGGCACGGTGGAAGCGGTGCCGATGGGGAGGTTCGCCAGCGGCGTATCGGCCGCGGCCGCTCCGGCCATCGAAGTCAGCGCCAGCGCCAGCAGCAGGCCGCCGGTGCGCGAAACAGCGAGCGGGCGAAGAAGACTAATCATGGCTTTCCCCATGGTTCGTGATGGGCGATGCGTGTGCCCGCGCGCGGACACCGTGGTTCGAGCGTGGCGAAGCGCCGCCGGCGGTCAGCGCATGATGGTCTGCACATAGCTGACCGCATGCTTGGGTCCTTCGACCCGGACGGTCAGGCGGTAGGCCGCCTGCGCGCCCGAGCCGAATCCGCCCTGGTTGCCGGACGTCGAACCGCCGTTGATCGTCGCCGCGGGCACGAGGCAGGCATTGGGCGCGACGGTCAAGGCAGGACCGGCCTGAGGGCAAAGCCGTTCGACCGTGTAGCGGATGTCGTCCTTGGTGTCCGGCGCCTGCAGCCGCTTGCCGGCGGTGCTGGCGATCAGCGCCGTGGGTATGCCGCGGGCATCGCTGGCCTGCGGCGTGGCGTAGTAACCGATATCCGCCTTGTCGGCCTCGCCGGCCTGCCCGAGATAGGCGGCCGCGCCGGCCACCGCATCCTGGTAGGCCAGTTCGGCCTCCTGCGTGACCTGCTGCTTGAAGCCGAGGCGGCCCGCGATGCTGTTGCCGGTATCCACCGAACGCATCAGCGCGACCGCGGCCATCAGCGTGATCAGCAGCACGATGACGGCGATGACCGTGGAGATGACGCCGCGCTGGCGGCCTGGCCGGTTGCCCGGCCCCGTACGGGTGATGTGGGCGGTCATGGACGGGCTCAGAAATGGCGGGCGATGATGGCGTTGCGGATCGGGATCACGGTGTCGTAGACCTTGTAGCGGTATTGCGGCTGCACCCCGACCGTGTAGCGCAGGTCCGCGGGAAGATCGCCGAACAAGGTCAGCGTCGACGCGCCGGTGTAATCGGTGGCGCGTTCCGGCAGCAGGCTCTGCGCCACCACGGCGATGCGCACCGCCTTGATCTTGGAGAAGGCCGCGGCGGCGGCGCCCTGGTTGGCGCTGAGCTTGTCGATGGCCCAGTCGCCGCTGGGCTGGACCCAGGTATCCACCACGTCGTCGCCGTCGCTGTCCACGCCGTACAAGGCCTTGAGCTGCACGATGCCGTCCGCGATGGTGACCGGCGCGGCGCCGTCGCGTCCGAGCGCATCGTAGGCAACCAGCGTGCTGGTGGCGGCATCCACGCCATACAGGCTGATCGCCGGCCGCGGCCCGAGGTCGAACGCATTGCCGTTGGCCGCCAGCCCGGTCGGCGGCGTGTCCGCCGCGGACAGCGTCAGCTGGCTGGCGGACGACGAAGCGCTGGCGATCCGGGCCAGCGAGCATTCGCCGGCGCTGGTCGTCGCCAGCACATAGTCGTTCGCCGCGAAGCCGAAGCTGTTGTCCAGCGTGACGGCCGCGGTGCCGGGCGCACTGGTCACGCTGGCCCTGAATACCGTGATCGCCGGATTGCCGCCGACGATGGCCAGCGTGTCGGGCCTGGCATGGCCGGCGGAGTCGCTGCCGCCGCTGGCGATGAGCAAGGGCACCGCGCGCATCTTCACCGGCGTGGCCGACGGCCAGGCCGCGAATGCCGCCGGCATGGCGGTGGCGCTCGGCAGTTTCCTGGCGTTGCCGCCATAGGCGGTGATCGAGCAACCCCACAGGCCATAGTTGAAGCCCTGGGTCATGCCCGAACCGGCCGTCCGGATCTGGCGCTCCAGTTCGAACATCGAATACAGCCCGTTCTGCTGCGCGTCGCTGCCGCTGGTGATGGTGCGCTTGCGCCCCTCGTAGACCGAGAAGGCCGACATCATCCCCAGCACGCAGATCAGGCTGATGAGCATGCCCACCATCAGCTCGACCAGCGACAGGCCCGTGCAATAGGCGGCGGCGCTGCCGCCGCGGCGTTCGAGGTTCCGCATGGGGCGCCTTGGTTCGATGGACGACTGCTCAACGTGCGACATGAGTGGTGGACACGTAGCGGTGATAGGCCGGATCGCCGGGCGCCTGCCAATAGACGGTGACGGTCACGATGTTGTCCGCGTTCACCTCGATCGTCGGCGGCTTGCCGCCGGCGCCGGGCAAGCCGCTCTGCGCGGTGAGCCGGGTGACCGTGTCCTTCCAGGTTTTATAGGCCGCGCCTTCCGGGCTCCTGAAATTGGCGGCCAGCGCGGCAGGATCGGAGGCCCACATCTGCGCGATGACCTGTTCGGTCGCCATGGCGGCGTCGGAGCGATATTTGGCGTCGCCCGACAGCTTGATGGCCGCGGCCTGCAGCGCCACCATGCCGAGCACGCCGATGGAAAAAATGACCACGGCGACCATGGCATCGATCAGTACGATGCCGCGCTGCGCACGAAGACGAAGACGGGGGCGGAGCGATGCATGCATGGGATCACCTGCATCCTTGGGGACTGGTGGCCAGGGAGAGATTCGGATCGCACATCCGCGGCATGCCGGCGGACGAGATCTGAATCACGAGTCGCCGGCCGTCCTTGCCCGCCGTGTTGAGGTCGATCCGGCTGACCGCCACGGTGCCGTAGCCGAGCGGCCGGCCGAGGGCGTTGAAGGTGATGCCGCTGCCAGCGCTCGCGGGCGTGGACAGCGGCGTACCGGCCGCGCCGATCGAGGTGCCGACCATGGGCGCGACGTCGGCGGATCCGCCCGCGGCCACGAAATTCTGCAGCGTGTTGTCCGCGCTGGCCGCCGCGGCCGCGGTGCACGAGGTTGCTCCGGACAGTGCGCAGACGGTCCAGCCGGCGCCCGACGAGGTGAACTCGAAGCGCACGTTGACGCCGCGGCTGCCGGCCTCGCCGCGCGCGTAGCGCAAGCCGTTCTGGATGGATTCGGCCGCGGTGCGGATATGCGTGTTGCGCAGCCATTCGCGGAACGTGGGGAGGCCGGCGACCAGCACCACGGCCAGGATGGTCACCGTGATCATCAGTTCCACCAGCGTGAAGCCGCCGACGCGCCTCATTGGCAACCGCCCCCCTTGCGCAGGATCCAGCAGTTCGCCGGCGCGGTGCCCCAGCCGGACGGGACGGCGGTGGTGGCGCGGTCGTTCTTTTCGTTGATGGTGAAGGTGAAGCCGTTGACCTGCGAACCGGCGATGCCCTTGGCGCTGGCAACGTATGCCTGCAGCGCCGACGTGCTGGCCGCGGCCGGGCCGCAGCTCACGGTGAAATACTTGAGCCCCGTGGGCAGCGCCACGCCGCAGCTGCCGCCGGCGCCATAGCTGCGGTTGTCCTGGTAGTACTGCTCCATGCTGGCGCGATAGGTGGCCAGCGTGTTGTAGGCCTCGGTGAGCTTGCTGCGCCGCAGGTAGTCGTTATACGAAGGCAAGGCCACGGCCGCGATGATCGCGACGATCGCCACGGTGATCATGAGCTCAATGAGGGTGAAGCCGCGCGTCGAGCCCTCGCGGCTGTAGTTGCATTGCATGTCGGTTCCCCTGTCAGCGTCGGCGATGCGCCACCGGCTCCCGGCGCCGGGCCGGAAACAACGGCCAGGCCCGTTGAACACGCGTCCACGCACCGCCGCCACAAGCTAGCGGACGCATCCCGCGGCTCACAGGGCAGAGCGGGCTAATCGAGCGGAAAATTTGGCCCCGGATGACCTTCCCGGCGCTAGCGCGGTGGTGGCTGTTCGTGGCCGGCGATCGGCCAGTGGCGATCGCGGTCGATCCTTATCTGTGCTTCGCCGCGCTCCAGCAGCGCCGCCTGCGCGGCGCCGCCGGGACTGGCCACGAAGCGCTCGATGCAAGCCGACAGGGCGGCGCGTGATATGCCCAGGCGCGCGCTCAGCCGTCCATCCAGCGTCCAGCAGCCCGCCGTGTACACCAGCGGGCAGGCGGCGAATCCGGCCACCGCGAGCCACGGCCAAGCCATCAGCAGCGAAGCCAGCAGGCACAGCAGCGTCGCCGCGATGGCGGACTGCATGGCCGCGCCGCGCGCGCGGCGGCGATAGGCCAGCGCATAGATCGCGATGTGCCCGGCTTCGTCGCGCGCCGGTGCGCCATGCTTGCGCCGCCATGCCGGCGGCAGGTGCGCGGCGGTAAGTTCTTCCGGATCCATCATCATCGCCTCACCACGACCAACGCAGGCCGATACGGCCGGCCACCACACGCTGCCGCTCGCCCGCCAGGTTCCCGGTATAGCTCACGGAGGCATACACACCGCCCCCTGAAGGAAACGTCACGGCCACGCCGGCATCGGCCTGCCCCAGGGTCTGGCGCGTGGAAGTGGCGATCGGCGCGATGCCGCCGAACGTGGTCGCGTCGTCCGCGCCGGTGGTGCGCAGCACATGCACGCGCACATACGGTTGCCATGTCGCCGCGCCCAGCGGCCAGTTGCCGGCGAGGCGCACGCCCGCGCGGCCGGTCACCGCCTGGCCGCCGCGGAACGACACGCTGGAAATGCCGTCGTCGAGCCGGCCCAGCGCCAGGTGCTGCCATACCAGCTGCGCCTGCGGCTCGATGCGCAGGCCGTGGCCGAGCGCGAGCGACCAGCCGCTTTCCAGCGATGCCGTCACCGCATGGCCGTGCGCGGTGGCCTGCACGCCGTCGCGCGAAGTGGGATCGAAGGTGTAGGCCGTACCCATCAGCACCGCGTCGGCATACCAGCCGCGCGGCGCCAGATGCGTCCAGTAGCCGCCCATGCTGTAGGCATCCAGGCGCAGGCGGCCCACGGCGAGATCCTGCGTGCCGGCAGCGAAGCCGCGTACGTCGCCGCTGGAACGCGCGAAGCCGGCGAACACGCCGTAGTGGTTGCGCTGTCCTTCGGCGCTTTCGTCCGCATAGATGTCCTGGCCTGCCTGCGCGCCGCTGAGCGTGCCGGCGTAATGCGGATCGAGCGTGCCGCCTTGCGACATCGTGCTATGGCCGCCCCACACGCGGCCCCAGCTCGCGGGCAGTTCGCCACGCTCGCCGAGCTGCGCCTGGTCGCCCTGGCGCGCATGGAAATTCTCCAGCTGCATGGCGCCGAGCTGGCGTGCGACGGAGGGTGCCGGCGCGTATAGCGCGGCTTCGGGGCGATAGAGAACGACGGGTTGGGAAGGTGTTGCAGGTGCCGGTGCCGGTGCCGGTGCAGGTGCCGGTGCCGGTGCCGGTGCCGGTGCAGGTGCCGGTGCCGGTGCCGGTGCCGGTGCCGGTGCAGGTGCAGGTGCAGGTGCAGGTGCAGGTGCAGGTGC
>Ga0065165_1003071_pt1 | contig 12485 bp, 5 predicted proteins | sample AraplaMF_Cvi_mMF_FD_63813 | JGI IMG/M metagenome (GOLD analysis project Ga0065165, IMG submission 63813) | Arabidopsis root microbial communities from the University of North Carolina, USA - plate scrape MF_Cvi_mMF (version 2) (version 3) | ecosystem: Host-associated > Plants > Roots > Endosphere... | reverse complement strand
GATTACCTGGTTGTGATAACGGATGGTCATGCTTGTTCGGTTATCGAGCAAGTGACTGTACCGGCGCCTCCAGCGCTTGCGCTGACGGTAGCATCTTCGACGGCCCCAACATGTTATGGTGACTGCGATGGCGCGTTAACGCTAACCGCGAGCGGTGGTGTTGGTACTTACCAGTTTGCGTGGAACGGACAGCATAGTAATGCACAAAATAACCTATGTCAGGGGACTTATCCTGTTGTTCTGACGGATAACAATGGTTGTATTCTTGAACATCCGGTGACACTCGCCGAGCCAGAGGTTCTGAGGGTGAATCTGGAACGAGCCACGCTGGCTACGTGTAAAGACGGCTGTGATGGGCGTTTGGAAGTGGTAGCCTCTGGCGGTAACGGTGGGTATACATATTCATGGGATGGCGGCAGTACGGATGCGCTTCGAACGAATCTATGTCCTGACGCTTATGGTGTGATGGTTACGGATGCGAAGGGCTGTGTGGGGAGCAATATTGTTATGTTGGCGAATACGGCTCCTGTGTCGATCGACCTTGGTGGTGGCGTTACCTTATGTGTAGGGCAGACTCGTAGGCTGGACGCCGGCGCCGGTTGGACTAAAGTTCAGTGGAATGGCAGCAACGGTTTGTCATCCAGCAGCCAGGCCGTGGATATTAAAGAACCGGGCTCGTACTGGTTGGAGGTGTTGGATGCGAAGGGCTGTGTAGGTCAGGATACGTTCTTGCTGGCAACATCGTATGATTTGTTGAAGGCATCGTTTATGATTCCGAAGGAGGCTGTTGTTGGCGATACGGTTGTTATGGTCGATGTGTCTTGGCCGTTGCCTGAGGTGGTAGAATGGGATTTTCCGCTGGAGATGAAGCGTGTGTCGGGTAGTGATGATGTGGTGTTTGGCCAGTTCAATGCGACGGGTACGTATGGTGTTGGATTGACGGCGCGTCTTGGCGAGTGTGTCGATTATATCGAGAAGCAGATTGCGGTTATTGGCGGAGGTGTTAGCGATCCGGGTGGGCGGTTAGGCTACGAGGCATATGTTAAGGCGTTTAACGTTTACGATAACCCGAATGACGGATCGTTTGTGGCTGAGGTTGAGCTTGCTGAACCGGGAGATATTCTATTGAGCATCTGGGGAGGGCAAACGGGGACGCTGGTGCGCAAGATATCGTACCAGGGTAATGCTTTGTATCGGGCAGATATTGATTTACGGCCGTTGAGTGCCGGGACGTATGTGATTCGTTTGGATCATAAGAAGGGGAGTAGTTATGTTCGGTTTATGGTGCGGTAGACTTAATCTGCCGATGCTGAGAGACAGCTACACCGGGAGAAGGGTATGCGAAGCAGAAGACACCGTGATGTGTGTCAAGGCTTACGCCGACGAGTGAGGTTTTATGAATTCCGGTAGCCAGTACGTTTACTCATAATAGTGTCCGGTGGTGGGAAAGTGCAAGGTTTGAGTAGGAAGTGTGGTTCTTTTTGGAAAGTTCGTACGGGGAGTTGCGTACTCCTAAAGGAGTAGTCAAAAGAGGTGATGGCTTACACGGCCTTTCGAAAAATGCGAATGGAGTGAGATAAGGTGTTTTTTTGGAGGATGGTAAATTTGGTTGATAGGAGGCCCGGGTGTTTTTTGGGTGACACTACGTGTGTAAGAAACATGACGGTTATGTCAGAATTTCAGAGGTGTAATTGCGGACCTTTGATTCAGTTGTTTCTAGTTTATACATAGCTCCTATCTATGCAGAGATTTTACGTTGTTGTAGTTATCTTAATTTTTGGATGTACGATTACCCAGCTCAACGGGCAAAACCTTGAGTCCATCGGGAAAGAGAAGCCACTCAGCATTACCGGCGGGGTGTCGCTTAACCAGATCGTTTACTCATCTAACGGTATCGGCGCACGTCGCGACCCGTATACGTATTACGCTTCGGGTAATGTTAATTTTTCTTTGTATGGTTGGAGTGTTCCTGTAAGTTTTTCGGTTTCAAACCAGAATACGTCATTCCAGCAGCCATTTAACCAATACAGCCTACACCCGACGTATAAATGGGTTACCGGTCACGTTGGTTACGTGAGTATGTCGTTTTCGCCGTATACGGTTAACGGGCACATATTTCTTGGTGGCGGTGTAGACCTGGCGCCGGAAGGGAAATGGAAGATGAGCGCTCTGTATGGACGTTTTCTGAAAGCCGTGAAGCCTGATACGACGGTTAGTGGTAATGTACCAGCTTATACACGGATGGGCTACGGAGCCAAAGCCAGTTATAATAATAATGGTAACAACGTGGATGTCATTATGTTCCACGCCAGTGACGACAAGAATTCGATTCAATATGTTCCGGATAGCCTGGGTGTTTTGCCACAGGAGAACCTTGTGTTAAGCGTTGGTGCCGGTAAGACGTTTTTCGATCATTTTATATTGAAAGCCGAGTTGGCCACCAGTGCGATCACACGCGACACGCGTTCGGAGACTGCCGACCAATCACAACTGTTGGCCAAGGCGAAGCCTTTTTATACTTCGCGGGTCTCATCATCTTATTATAAGGCATTTAAAGCTGCGTTCAATTATCAACTGGACGGTTACACGTTGGGCGTAGGCTACGAACGTGTGGATCCGCAATACCGGACATTGGGTGCTTATTACTTCAACAGCGATCTTGAAAATATTACGGTGAACGGTGCCGCGTCTATTTTACAAGGGAAAATGAACGTTGCCGTAAGTGCTGGTACACAGCGTGATAACCTGGACAAGAGCAAGGTAAGTACGATGCGTCGTATGGTCAGCTCTTTAAATGTTGGTTACACGGCTTCGGAACGGCTGAACCTTTCTGCTTCGTATTCGAATTTCCAGACGTATACGAACATCCGGTCACAGTTTCAAAATATCAACCAGCTTACGCCTTACGATAACCTGGATACACTCAATTATACTCAGATTTCTCAGAATGCCACGGCCATGGCGATGTACTCATTTGGTAGCAGCAAGGAGAAGCGCCAGAGTGTAAATATGAGTTTGACGTTCCAGGACGCTGCTGATAAGCAAGGCGACGTTCCGCAGAATTCAGGTGTACAGTTTTATAATGCCAACGCGGCATACGCGCTAAACCTGGTTCCTCAAAACGTAACGGTTTCAGTTGCCTTAAACGGAACATTGAATGAGGGTGCTGGTTATCAAACTAAAACGGTAGGCCCGACGGCTTCGGTGAGTAAGTCATTTCTTGACCGAAGGCTTCGGACGACCTTGTCGTCATCGTATAACTCGACGTTTAACGGTTCCGACCGCGTGAATACGATTGTAAATGGTCGTGTGAATGCCGGGTATTCGGTTCAAAAGAAGCATAATTTCAATCTGAGCTGTGTTGTAGTCAGAAGGGATAGTCAGGCTGAGACAGCAGCACGTTCGTTTACGGAGTTTACCGGTACGCTCGGATATAGTTATTCTTTTAGCGTGAAATAAGATTTTATATAGTTGGTTCGATGCTAATATCATGCTTGAGCCTGATGTCAGCATCGTTCAGCAAGTCATGAACAGATGAATTACATCAAGATGTTTAAAACGGTTAGCAAGTTTATCCAGGTTTTTTTTCTATTGTTTTTGAGCGTAGGCGTTTTCAAGACGCAGGGGCAGGTATACCCGGTCCAGGTTACGACTCAGGTTCTCCCTCCGTATACACCTTATCTATCGGACTATACAGCAGCTGGATCTCAGCGGCTTATGGTGAATTTTGTATTACGAGACCCTACTCTGCCGGAGTACCGTTGTAAGCTTCGTATTACAATTGAGGGCGTTGGTATTACGATTCGCACGAAGGCTTCGTATGTACCGGAGGCGCTGGTATTGCCTGGAGGAGGCGTTCCCCAGATGTTTACGGGAGAGGACCTGCTCGAATATTTTAAACCAGAGAATCTTGACTTTGCCGGTATTTCGCGTGGACAATATGAGAAAGGAGCGAAGCTCCCTGAAGGCGTTTATCGCTTTACTGTGGAGGTACTCGATTATAACCGTAATACGCTTGTAAGTAATAAAGGAACGGCTACCGCCTGGATTATTCTGAATGATCCGCCGCTGTTGAACCTGCCGCGTAACGATACGAAGGTGCAGATTCTGGATCCTACCAATATTCCATTTACGTGGACGCCTCGTCATACGGGTTCGCCAAATGCTGCCTTTACGACGGAGTATATTTTCCGAATGGTTGAAATCTGGCCGGTTAACCGTAATCCATACGATGCATTTTTGTCGCAACCCGCTTTGTATGAGATAACGAGCAGCGTACCGCAGATTATCTACGGACCAGGTGAGCCTGCGCTGCTTCCCGGACGTAAGTATGCCTGGCAGGTGCAAGCCCGTGATATTGAAGGACGGGACCTTTTTAAGAACGACGGTAAGAGTGAAGTGTATGTGTTTCAGTTCGGTGATGCCCTTGGGATTCCAGAGGCACTGACGTTACAGAGTTCGACTTCTTCAGCCCTTACCGTACGTTGGGATCAGCCTACCGCCGGCACCGACGCGGTTACCTATCGCACCCGCTACCGTCCGCACAACAACCGTAAGCACGATGACTGGTACGAAGGTTCTACGAATGAGCAGTGGAAGACGCTGTCGTCGTTACAGCCGAATACAGAATATGAGGTTCAGGTTCGCGCGGAGCAGACGATGCAGACGAGCGACTATAGCAATACGGCTGTTTTCAAGACTGCTGTTGCCGGCGCGAATGATTTTGCGTGTAAGAGCGACGTTACTCCTCCGCCAGCGCCTGCGAACACCACACCTGCGTTCCCGCTGGGTATTAATGATACAATTCATGCCGGTGGCTACAAAGTGTTGGTGCGCGGTCTGACGACGAGTGGAAAGAGTTATACGGGAGAAGGTTTCGCCATTGTGCCGTGGCTTGCAGGTGCGAAGATCCGTGTTACGTTTAAGGATATTTCGGTTAACGATCAGTTCTGGCTGACGTCGGGCGAGATCAAGAGTGTTTGGAATGCGGATAGTAAGTTTCTGATAAATGTTCCGACGAAGGACAATCCGAAGAATATGCCGAATGCCGGCGATGTTCCCATTGGGGTTGTTGAGACTGACTCGACGATTATTATTAAAGGCGCGGCGATTGCAGACGTGCGGAAGGATCCGGAGGGTAATATCGTGGTTTCGACAACCGATGGTAAGACGACTGTACTGGAGAAAGGGAAGAGCTACTCGATTGTTGATGAGATTGGAAACGGGTATGTTGTCGATAAGGAGGGGAATATCGCGAAGACTACGGCTGATCAGGCTTTGGCGGCGGCAGATCGGGGGAATCGGGATTATAATATTGGGCTGCGATTTGAAAAGCCGGAGAAGGGTAAATTTGGATTCGACGCTAAGAAATATGAGGCGCTGAATTCGTATTACCAGCAATTGGAGACGGGAGATTACATTGCCTGGAAGGCGGTGACATCGTCGGAGTCGGATGATGTCAATGCGATCATTACGGGGGATCTTACTCGTAGTAAGCTGAAGTTCGAGGTTGCCGGGGTTCCGATAATACCATCCAGTTCTACCGGAGAGGCTATACCGTTGAGTGTTCGAGGTAAGGCGGAAGGTACAGTTGAGGAGCTTCTTGCGAAGTATCCGGCGACTGATTCTACCAAGACTGAGGTTGTGGGTAAGCTAAATCTGGTGAGTTATGATAAGTTAAGCCGGAATTTGGTTATTGTTCCGGTAAATGATGTAGGGTTGCCGTCGGGAGTAACAGAGAATTCTATTCAAACGGAGTTGAACCGGATATACAGACAGGCCGTTACTGAGTGGAAGGTAAGTATGGCTGAACCGCTGAAAGCCAATATTCCTGCTGATGTGTTTGACGATGGAGAAAGCGGGTTGTTGACTAATTACACAGGAGACATGAAGACGGTGATAAATGCTTATCCCGGCAAGTTTCAGTCTAATACGTATTATCTGTTCCTTGTAAACAATCCAAAGAGTGGTAAAGGAGCCTTTGGTTATATGCCCAGAAGTAAACAGGCAGGTTTTATTTTTGTGAGTTCTCATGCTAACGCAAGTGCTCGTTTTATTAATACAATTGCTCACGAGCTAGGCCACGGAGCGTTTAATCTTCAACATACGTTTACAGAATTCTCTGTGCTGGGTGAAGGCACGACTGACAATATCATGGATAACGCCCGGGTGACGGACGCTCCGAAGGGTGCATTGTATAAATACCAGTGGGATCATATTCATAATCCTCAACGTGTAATTTCGTTGTTCGAAGACGATGACGACGGCAAGTCGGTCATTGTTAACGATATGGCGAAACTGAAAGACTTTCAGAATCCAGATGGATCATTTACGTTTCTCTCGGTTGCAGGTAAGCCAATTACGTTGAAGGGAAATATCGAACGCGTTTCTTTTATAACTTCAGATGATATCTGGACTACATCAGAAAATAACCTACCGCTTGGGGCGATTGTTGAATTTACGATTGATGGTAAGAGTTACCATGCGCTGAAGGGAACCAATACTTCCAATTTCCAGGGGTATGGAATAAGTAGCAGTAGCCCTTCATATTATGTGGACGATGTCAGTCATAAAAAAGCATATAAAAATGTACTCGTAGGTATTCCATGTTGGAAGAACGGTGATATTTCTTTCCGGGTATTCCCGACGTCGTACCTTACAGAAAACCCCAACCAGGCTAAGGTAACTGCCGTCAATCAAGGGGAAGGGACTGAGCAACAGATGTATTTCTTATCGAAGTACCTTGGTCGTGAGAAGGAGGGAAAGGATATTATAGCCGAGTTTTCTACAAAGTTTACAGCCGAAGATTTATACTTTGTTAGCCGGCAAACGAATGAACAAAATGTATGTGGCGCTGACGCCCTATATCTTTTCAATATAGCGTACATCGTTCACAACACTCCGGGATTAACATTGTGTATGCCGGATGCATTGTCGGATGTAACCAGTATGCTTCAAAATCAGCTCATTATGGAGCGTCGGGAGTCGCAAGGCTCAAAAGTAGTTGCTGTATCGACTGCGGTGCAGAAACCTCGAATAGCTTTAGATTTCGAGCAGAAGCATTACGATGAGGTCTATAAGGAAAAATATAAGGAGCAATATCTCGTTAATTTGAACTCGGCGCTTTCCCGTTATAATAAGGTTATCGCGAAGAAGAGTTTTGACGGATTGGCAGACAAGGAGATTAACGATGTTCTCACATTTTTGGCTATTGATGATGCTAAAGGTCGTACTTGTTTGTTACGTAATATGTCGCTTCAGTTGCGTATTGAGCTTCTGAAGAAGCATAAGACATGGACGTTTTTGACGCTTGATGACAAAGAGGAGCTGATGGCGGATTTGGTTGAGACTGTTCCGGATGCAGATCTCACCGGTTTCCTGGATTTCCTGAAGTCGGGCGGGACTTATTCGTGGTTTTGGTCTCTGTGGGGCGACCTTCATATGAGCGAGTTGGAACGCTTTATGAGCACGTTAACCTATCAAGTTATGCGGACGGTGCCTGCCGACCCTGCATTAACCCCGCCGACAGGACCGTCGTTCAGTGCAGCCGGTCCGCCTAGCGGATTCAAGCCCCCGCAGATGGTTGTTGAATCGCCATATGTATTTGCTGCGAAAGACGGGTATGAGAAAGGTTGGTCTTATACTTCGATCCATACCAAAACTGCCGGCTTAGGGACAATTACAGTAGGTCGTGCGAAAAGCGGCCCTGCAGATATATCGGGATATACATACTATAGAAATACGTATACCGGTAATCCATTTGACTATGTACGCGTTACGTTTGAAGATGATTATCAATTTCCGAATTGTGTAAGTGGCGAGAAAATTAGTAAAGGAATGACCATAGTTGTTCCTGCTATTTGGCTCTATTACATTTTAGATAAGCAGATGGATATTGAGAATTTCGCGGCACTTCGCGTAATTCTAAACATGGGTGCAGCGGTTATTACGGTTGCTACCATGGAGCCCGGAGCGTTCATGGTTGTAGAGTTAATTGCGAATTCCATCGATATTGTTGTTGCTGTAAGTGAAGACGCCGTGGCATCGTCGAATAATGAGACGATGAAAGAGATTTATGGTGCGTGGAACAATATTTATGGGTTATACGGGGCCGCGTTGATTACGAAGACGGTGGTTAATGGAGTGGTAAAATATGTATTTAATCCGACGGCACTTCGTAGTATGGGTCGATCGTTGATTAATACGCCAGAAAAGCTTGCTCAGTTCTCCGCTGATTTATACGCACTGTCCCTTAAATTGGCCAAGGATATAAAAGGTTTTAATGGTCGTCAATTCTTTTTGACGCTTGTTATGAAGGCCTATCTGGAGGTCGGTATTCTGGAACACTCGTTGAAATTGTCAAGCGATGTGTGGCATACGGTTGCGCAGGCAGATGCAATTATTTTGAGTTATAAAGGCAAAGAACTCGCCCTTGGTCGGGCAACGTTGAATAAACCGTTGAATAAATTGACGCTTCATGAACTGTCATGGTATGATGCGGCTGCTGATGGTCCGGTTAAAGAGATTATATGGAAATTTAAAAAGGCATACTATGTATCTTCGTCTGGTGATGAGCTGAGTGGAGCCGTTAACGTACTAGTTACGAGGGGGGATAAGTTGCGGGTGATTGATAACCCGTTTTTTAATGGTCTGTATGATTTCTATAAAGGCAACCCTGCCGATGCTATTACCCTTTATAATTATTACATCTCAAAATTCCCTGGACTGACAGTTATTCAACGCGGAACGGAGGTATTGGTTGATGGGCGTCAGGAGTTATTAAAGTTAGTATCAGAGTTTTCGCCGCGAAGTGATCTGGTTAATCACCTAGATTATATCGATGCATTTGCATTTTTGGGGTCTAAACCGAATTTACGCGTTAACCGGGCCGTTCTTGATGATGTTCGCAAGGTCTTCGATAATGTGAACGTGAAAAATCTCTATGGGAATTTGGACGATGTTCAGAGGGCTGTAAACAGTAGTAGTAACGTAGAGATTCTTGTTGGCAAGTTGGCGAAGGCCACTACCCGTGAAGAGTTTGCAGCCGCATTGCGCGACGTAAAGGCCATTGATCTCCCTGCGAGTATGAAGGAATTTGATATTTTGGCATCGCCCGGGAATGTTCCGGGCTCGTTACGATCGCGTTATAATCAGGTACTTCAGGATATTCAGGATTTGTCTCTTCAGCGTCAGAATAAGGCTTTAACGCAGTTGGAGAAAACGGCTTTGAGTGAGAAAATCGGCCTTGCAGTTGCCGAGCGTGAGATGATGGAGCGCGGTTTTGAATTCTTGGAACATCATATTTACACATCTAACGCGAAGCAAGGCGAGCTTGATTTAATTGCGTGGAACAACAATGCGAATGATCCAGTTGTTTTCGCGGTTGAAGTAAAGGGCGGCAGCAGTGAGCTTGGTAGCCGTGAAATTGCTAATGGACAGCGCGCACAACAAGGTTCTATGGCTTATCTTGACGATATAATCGAGAACATGCGGAACCAGAATAACATCAATTTTAATCGTGATGTAGCTAGAACACTTGATATGATCGATCAGGCACGTGTTAACGGTAATTTGCGCTACGTTCTAGTGAAACAGGAATTGAATGCTGACGGTAGTATTGGTAAATTGATCGTTAAAGAATTTTATTAGAGTTTATGATAACACGACATACCCGGGGGGCGCAACCCGAAGCGCTGAACTATTTTTATGATTCCTTTATTACCCGGTTTGTCAATGCTATGCCGGCGTTGCAAAAGGACGTTTATTCAAAGAGTATGACTGGTGTTTATAAAGACGTCGCCACCGGGCTTTGCCATTCCCTCGTATTAGCGAAAGAGCATAAGGTGGTGTCCGGCTATTTAAGTTATGCTCTTCAGTTGGGCGTTGGTAATTTTAAGCTTGCATTAAATCCTGATATACCCGTAGAAATTACGTTGGGTACGGCTACCACCATAGCCACTGGTAAGGAAAATCCCCAATATCTTGATGTTGGAACCTTGTTATTCCTGTGTCAGTTGGCGGTGATAGCCAGAGACACGCAGGCATACGAATACCTGGGCAGTATTCCAATTCAAGAGGTTAATACGCCGACCATTACGCATGACGCTATCGATTTTTCGGTGGCTTCGCTTTTCAGTTCATTCGGAGAACCAACGAGAATGCGTGAAGCGTTGTCAAAAGTTTTGGATACGATACGCACTGAACGTGAACAGTTTGAGAATCGTCGTACTTTTAATCTTCATGTGACCAACCCTCAGGTTGATGTCATTGCGGCGATCGTGTCTAATGATCAGGAGTCGTTTGATTCAGCATTGGTAGCGGCATTGAATCTTCACAGAATCTATTATGATACAGATCGTCCTGGATATGGCAGACCAGGTGATCCCTTTAGCTGGATTTCGTTTGGTTTGTTGGCTATTTGCAGACTAGCACTTGATCAGGGGCTTGAGATTCGGACGGAGAGCGATTATATACCAAGATGGCTACTTGATTTTGATTTCCATTCGGTTGAACTACCCTTTTAGTGGTGTAAAAGGAATATTGCAATACACCAACATTTAGAGACTACAAGGAATTATAAATGAAGTCAATTTTTAAATCAGTAATAACGCCGTTTGTCCTTATTGGTATGGCGTTGCTATCTCTACCGTCTTTTGGACAAAAACCAGATGTATTAATGCGTTTATACTTTGCTGAGGTTCGGCAAGGTAAATTTCCGGCAATACCTAAACAACTTTCACTTTCCGAGAATTCGAAGTCGATATTGGATAATGTTGGTGAGTATTTGACCGATAGTGTAGCGACTGTGCGATCTAAGGCTTATACGATTGTTTACTTGGCGGGTAGTAATGCACGCCAATCTCATATTCGGGAAGTTGCTGTACAAGAACTGATTGTCGGGGTAAATGATGCCAATGGTGGTAATGGCGGTACGGCGTTGGATTACCTTTCGTCCTTTCAAAAAGAGGATTTTAACACTACGTCGAAGGATACGTTGCGAAGCTTGTTCCGCCGTAAGGCCGTTCATTTGGAGAAGATCATTAAACTGATCGGTTTCCTTGAGCTTGTTGATCTGAAAGAGGAGGTTCGTGCCTATGCTGTGCCAGGGAACGGGCAGTCCATACGCTGGGCTTCGCTGGTAAGCCTTGCCCGGCTGGGGGATGCGAGCGCGATTGAGGAAGTTGACCGTCGTGCTCGTAAGCTCCCTGTTAACGACGATGTGGTCTATTCTATTTTCCCTGATCTGGTTTACACGCATAACAAGCAGATTATCGCTTACATGGTAGAAGTTCTTCAACGCGATGACGCCATCTGTATGTCGGCCGATGCTGAGCGTCAGGCACAGATTCCGTGTGGGTATCGCATCATGGAACAGTTGGCCCCGGTGATTAAGGGGTATCCGTTGCAACTGGACGCGAGTGACGATATCAAGACCGACGATTACGTGGCGGCATTGAAGACGGTTCGGGAATGGTTTACAAAACATCCGAATTACGAGATCTTAAAGGATAAATATTAACAGATATTTTGACGATTTGTGCAGGGCTGTCTCTGCTACTAAGTTTTAGAATTTTTAAGTAACGATATGCGAACATTTTTACGAATAGGTGTTGTCGGACTGCTGCTGTTGGGGTTAGGTGTTGTACGAAGCTTCGGTTATTCAGACTCGACTAAAGTTGTTATTCACGGTAAGAATCTACCGCCGGATATCAAGGCTGAGATTTATCGGACGTTCTCAGATCTTCAGTACGCGCCAGAGCTTCGCGAGAGCTATGACCCGATCGAGGTTCCGAATATTATACTGGCTGACAGCGTAGCAGAGAAGCGTAGTTATGCGCAAGCGTTGCTTGAGAAGGTTAAGTCTGCAGAGCGTTTTCTGGAGTCGCTTGATGCGCTTTCGGAGGTTGAGTTGCCGGTGGGTATTAATAAGGCGGGTGGTGCTGTTGATTACAGTATTCTGGTAGACCGGATGACGTTTACGAATGCCGGGGCGATGATGGAAATCTATGTGTCGCTGGCGTTGCCGCAGTCTGGGGAGCGGATTGCCTTTAATGGTAAGGTTCCGTTGTCTGCCAAAGGTGGTATTGCGGGTACCGCGAAGGTGATGCTGGTAGGTGATCACTATATTAAAATGGGATCGACGCTGCTTACGATCAAGGGCAGTAACAATACATATGTCGAGTTTGACTGTAACGGTTTCAAGGGTGTAAGCCTTGAATGTCAGGTAGAGTTTTCCCGGGACCTTATCATTCCGGAAAATGCAGCCGGTGAACAAATTGGAGGCGATGCGCGTGTGAAAGTAAATTTCACGGTATATGCGCAGAGTTTGAATGACCTGATGGTGGGTGTGAATATTCCCGCCTTCCAGATCAAAGGACTTAAGGGTTTTGGTATTACGGTGACGAATGCTTTCATGGACTGGAGCGATCTGGCTAACCCTCCCGGACTCAGCTTCCCGGAAGGTTATGTATCTCCGTTCCTGGAGG
>Ga0065165_1003070_pt1 | contig 12489 bp, 15 predicted proteins | sample AraplaMF_Cvi_mMF_FD_63813 | JGI IMG/M metagenome (GOLD analysis project Ga0065165, IMG submission 63813) | Arabidopsis root microbial communities from the University of North Carolina, USA - plate scrape MF_Cvi_mMF (version 2) (version 3) | ecosystem: Host-associated > Plants > Roots >... | reverse complement strand
GAAGAACGGCCGCGAGACGCAGTTGAAGTTCTGACCATTTGTTGCGTGAAGGAGTAGAGTCATGTCGAATACGATCACCAGCGGACTTACCAACCTCTCGGTCTCGCCGCTGACCGGCAACAAGATGAACAAGGGTTCGTCGCCCGGCACCTGGTTCGAGGCGCTCGCCGATTCGTGGGGGCAGACCCTCGACAAGCAGGCCACCCGCATCGAGGCGATGTCGAACGAAGTCGGCAACAACGGCAGCGACAACCCCTCGCAGATCACCAAGCTGACCGCCGAATCGATGCGGATGTCGTTCATGGCGAACAGCTCGTCGAGCTCGATCGACAGCGTCGGCAAGGCGCTCGAGACGATGGCCCGGAAGAACTGACGGAGGCGGCAATGTCGATCGAAGCCATTGCAGGGGCGATGGCGAGTTCCGCCTTCGCCCCCACGCCGCCCGAAGTGATTCAGGCAGGTCCCAACGCGTCGGTCTCCGACATCACCAGCTTCCAGGGCTCGATTTCATCGGCGGGGGCCGGCGGTGTCGGCGGCGCGGACGCGCTCGGACCCGCGATGCAGGCGATGTTCAGCCAGATCGAACGCGTCAACGGCGAAGCCAAGAGCGTGTCCGAATACGCCAAGACGGCGCAGGCGAGCGGTTCGGAAATGACCCCGGGCGAAGTGGTCGACCTGACCATGAAGTGCCACGAGTTCATGTTCCACTGCCAGCTCACCTCGAACATCGCCAATCGCACCTCGGACGGCATCCAGCAGCTGTTCCGGCAGCAATCGTGAGGCCTGCGTTGCAGGCTTCGCGCGTGGAGAATTGATATGGGCAATGTTGCCCGCAAGATGCGCCCGGCGCTGATCGGGCTCTGCCTGCTACTCGCCGCGTGCGGGCAGGCGGAGCTCTATTCGAAGCTCACCGAGACGCAGGCCAATGAGATGATCGCGGTGCTCCAGAGCGCCGGGATCGCGGCCAGCAAGAAGCAAAATGGCGAGGCGGGCTGGACGCTGGAGACCGGCAAGGGCGATTTCAGCCGCGCGGTCGAGGTGCTCCATGCCCAGGGCTATCCGCGCGAGGAATTCGCCTCGCTCGGCACGGTGTTCAAGCGCGAGGGGCTCGTCTCCTCGCCCACCGAGGAAAAGGCGCGGCTGGTTTATGGGATGAGCCAGGAGTTGTCGCACACGATATCGGAAATCGACGGCGTGGTGCAGGCTCGCGTGCACCTCGTTTTGCCCGATACGCAGCCGCTCGCGGAGACCGGACAGCCGGCTTCGGCGTCGGTCTTCATCAAATATCGCCCGGGCACCAACATCGAGACCCAGATCGGCAAGGTGAAGGCGCTGATCGTCAATTCGGTGCAGGGGCTCAAATACGAGAATGTCTCGGTCGAGACCTTCCCGGCGCAGCCGCTGCCGACAGTGGCGACCAAGAGCGGCGAGACCGTGCTCAACGCCAATCTGATCGGCATCGCGATCGCCGGGCTGCTCATCGTCCTGGCAGCACTCGGCTATCCGAGCCTGCGGCGCTGGCAGCAGCGGCGCTCCGCGGTCGCACGGCGCGAGGGTGGCGCATGAGGGCGGCCGAGCAACGCGCGACGCTCGCGGCGATCGGCAACGATCTCGTCGCGGTCGAAGGCGGACCCGGGTCGCGCCGGGCCGCCTTGCTGCTGCGCCAGCTCAAGGGCTGCGAAGATCCGGTGGCGTGCTTCACCGATCTGCCCAGCGCGCCCGCCTGGCTCCGGCTGCCGGCGGCGGCGCAGCACAAGCTCGCGCTGCGCGTCGCCTTGTTGTGGATGGGCGACACGCTGGCGGGTTCGATCGACGGCGCCTGGCTCGGCAAGCTCGCCGAGGTCGCCGGCGAGGACCTGCTCGATTGGGCGATTGCGACGATCCCAGCGATGCCGGCGGCGCCCGCGCGCCGGCTCGAGCCCGACGAGCTCGAAATCTACGGCTTCTCGCTGCTGCGCGAGCAACTGCCGATGGCCCTGCGCGGCTATCTGCCGTGGCGCGCGGACCATCTCGCTTTGTCCTGTCCAAACGATGCGCTCGACGCGTTCATTGCGGCTTCGGTCGCGGCGGCAAGCGAATGACGTTCCTCGTGCTTCACGCCGATCGGCTGGCCACGGCGCTGACCGACGATCCGCTCGTGCCCGCGCGCGACGTCGGCCGGGTACAGGACGCGCTCGCGCTGTTCGCCGAAGCCGGGCATTTGCGCAGCGGTGCGGAAGAGACGATCGACGCCGCGCGAGACGCTGCCCGCGCGGCGGGTTTCGACGCGGGCCGCGCGGAGGGATTGGCTGCGGCCGAGACCGAACGTCAGGCCGAGCTGTTCCGCATCGCGATGCGCGACAGCGAATTGCAGCGCGAACGCCAGAAGGACATCGCCCGGCTCGCGCTGGAAGTGGTCCGCCGGATCGCGGGCGAGCTCGATGATGGCGCGATGGTTGCGGGGCTCGCCGAGCGTGCCGCCGCGCAGCTTGCGCCGGACAGTGTCGCCGTGGTGCGCGTCGCGCCGTCGGCGGTCGAGATGGTGCGTACCCAGCTGGACGGACGCGCGGGGCTCAGCGTCGAGGCCGATCCGTCGCTCGGCGCGCAGGACTGCGTGATCGAAACCGCGCTCGGCCGCACCCATGCCGGGCTCGACACGCAACTCGCCCAGATCGAGCGGATGTGGGGCGAGGCGCTGCATGTCTGAGGGCCCTGCCAGCACCGTCGACCAGTTGCTCGCCGGGCTCCAGCGCAGCCCGACCGTCGAGCGGCGCGGCCGGCTGGTCGAAGTGCTCGGTACCACGCTCAAGGTGACCGGCATTGCGCCGCGCGTCGGCGATTTCTGTGAGGTGATCGAGCCGTCGACCGGGCGCGTCGTCCCGGTCGAAGTGGTCGGCATTGCCGGGCAGGCGACCATCCTCACCCCTTTGGGCGACGTGCGCGGACTGTCGGTCGACGCCGAAGTGATCGTGCGCAGCGGCGAGGACAGCGTGCCCTGGGGCGATGGCCTGTTGGGGCGCGTGCTCGACGGTCGCGGCCGCCCGATCGACGGCAAGGGAGACCTTCCCGCCGATCTCAAGCGCCGCGCGCTGCACGCGCCTGCGCCGCAGCCAATGGAGCGGGCGCTGATCAACGCACCGCTGGCGACGGGCGTGCGCGCGATCGACACCCTGCTCACGCTGGGCCAGGGCCAGCGCCTCGGCGTGTTCGCCATGGCCGGCGGCGGCAAGTCGACCCTGCTCGGCATGCTCGCACGGTTCGCTGCTGCCGACGTGATCGTCATCGCACTGATCGGCGAGCGCGGCCGCGAAGTCCGCGAGTTCATCGAGGATGCGCTCGGCGAGGCCGGGCTCGCGCGCTCGGTGATCGTCTGTGCGACGTCGGACCGGGCTGCGATGGAACGCGTCCGCGCCGCACACCATGCGACTGCGATCGCCGAGGGCTTTCGCAGCGAGGGCCGCAACGTGCTGCTTCTGATGGATTCGGTGACGCGCTTCGCCCGCGCGCTGCGCGAGATCGGGCTGGCGGCGGGCGAGCCGCCGGTGCGGCGGGGCTTCCCGCCTTCGGTGTTTGCCGAGCTGCCGCGTCTGTTCGAGCGCGCCGGCAACGACGCCAGCGGCTCGATCACCGGCATCTACACCGTGCTGATCGAGGACGAGGAAGGCGACGATCCGATCGGCGAGGAAGTCCGCTCGATCCTCGACGGCCATATCATCCTGTCGCGCAAGCTGGGCGCAGCCGGGCATTATCCGGCGATCGACGTGCTCGGCAGCCTCAGCCGGCTGTTTCCCCGGCTCGCGACACCGGCGCACCGCGAGGCAGCGACGCGCGTGCGTGCCTTGCTCGCCAAGCATGCCGAGATCGAATTCCTCGTCCAGGTTGGCGAATATCGCGCCGGGGCCGATCCGCTTGCCGATCGCGCGATCGCTGCCAAGCCGGAGATCGACACGCTGCTGCGGCAGGACGAGAAGCAGGCCGAGGATTTCCAGACGTCGCTGATGCTGCTGCGCGGAGTCGCGGGCTGATGGCGGCGCGCGACCAGCAGCGCCAGGCCAAGGCGATGGTCCGGCTGCGCGCGGTGCGGATGCAGAGCGCCGCGGTCGCGCTCGCCGAAGCCCGCGTCGCGACCGCCGCTGCCGAACGCGAGCGCGCCGAGGCCGATGCTGCGGCCGAGACCGCCGACATGGCGATGACCGAGGCGCGCGCCGATCTCGCCACCGACCCGGCCGAGGCCGAGCGGCTCCTCGCCGTGGTCGATCAGAGCCATTTCCGTCGTTCGGTGGCCCGCAGCGCGCTCAACGACGCGCGCGAGGCCGAGCGGTTGACCAGCGAAGCCGAAACCGAGCGCCGCAAAGCGATGATCGTTGCGCGGGCGCGGCACGACCGGCTCGCCGAACATGCCGGACAGGCGGTGCGTCGCTGGGCGCGCCGACAGGAAGAGCGCACGGCGCTCGACAATATGGAAGCACGGAGGCGATCATGACTCGCGTCAGTTCCTCGAATGCGCAACCGGTGCGCCAGCCGGCGCAGCATCCGGTGCAGGGGCGCGCGCAGCCCGCGCCCGCCGACGTTCGCGCGATGAACGAAGCGCTCGGCAAGGCACGCGCGCAATTCCAGGGCAAGGAAATGCCGGGCAAGGAACAGCCCGGCAGTCCGCTCCAGTCCAAGCTCGGCAAGGGGCTGGCGCAGGCCGATCGCCGCGGCGAGGTGCCGGTGCAGCAGCGCGAGGCCCTCGGCGATTTCCGCGAGGCGGCGATGCGCCAGGAGCGTGAGGCGCGCGAGCGGCAGGACGGACTGTTCGGGTTCACTGGAAACGCCCAGCCCCAGCCGATCGCGATGCCGGCAATGCCCGCCGCGCATGTCGATCCCGGTGCCTTCGCGCAGATGCTCGCCGATCTGTGGACCCGCGAGAACGGCAAGGGGACCAAGGAAGTCACCGTGACCTTCGGCGACAGCGCCTGGCCGGCCACCGGCGCGCGGCTGGTACGCAATGCTGCCGGCACGCTCGACGTCGCGCTGCTGGTCGGCGACCAGACGCCCTATGCCGACACGTTGGGCGCGCTCGAGCGGCAACTCCGCGATGCCGGCGTGGCGCTGGGCAGTCTCTCGACAGAGGCGGCTTTCGCCTAGCGCTACCCCCACCCGTTCGCCCTGAGCTTGTCGAAGGGCCGTACTTCTTTTTCTGATCGGCGGCGAAGACAGAACTGTGCTTCGACAAGCTCAGCACGAACGGGGTGAGTTCGTAGCCTAGTTCGCTTGCGCGGCGTTGGCCTTGATGATCGCGAGCACGTCTGGCGGAACAGGCTTGGCACCTTTGACGCTCGCAGGCGGCCATTCGCCGCGCAGCGCCGCGTTGCGTACTTCGCGGAACGAGGGAACGGGCTCCGGCCAGCCCAGTTTCTGCAGTCGCGCTGCCAGCCGGCGCTGCGCTTCAGCTTCCTCGGCGGAGTCGGTAAGCATCTTCGTCGTCGCGGCGGTCCCGAGATTGGCACCGCCGCTGTCGATCGCCCAGGGATCGGCGCCGCGGTCGAGCAGCAGCTCGGCAATCCGGAAATGCTCCATGTCGAGCGCGATGTGGAGCGGCCGGTTGCCGGTCGCTTCCATCACCTCGGGATCGGCACGGAAATCGAGCAGCATCCGCACCGCGCCGAGCGAATTGAGCGTGATCGCGGTGCGCAGCGGCCCTTCGGGGTTGCCCGGCGGATTGGGGCTGGCCCCGGCATCGAGCAGGCGATGCGCGAACGCCGGATCCTTCGCCCGGAGCGCCAGCCGCAGCGGCAACCCCTTGTCCTCGACGCCGTTCAGCGGGGCGCCGCCGCGGACGACGAGGTCGACCGCGTCGAGCTTGCAGGTTGCCAGCGCGACCGAGAGCATGTCGTAATGCGTGCCGACACGCCGCCGGGCGAGCCCGGGATCGCCGCGCAGCAACTGTCCTGCCCTGGCGAGATCGCCATCGAACAGCGCCTCGGCGAAGTCGCGGGCGGCGGTGCCGAGCCGCTGGTCGGTCAGCGTATCGCGGCGGGTGGGGAGCTCGGTGCCCTGCACGAAGCAGTCGGCGCGGGCATCGGTCTCGCAGCCCATCGTCATGAGCGCGAGCGCCGGGCCGAGCAGGAAGATCTTTCGCACACGCCGCACCCTCATCCTATCGCAGGCAGTGCGTCAACCGTTCAGCGGCCGGCTTGTGCCGCGGTGCCGGCGAGTACCCAGTCCATGCTGTGACGATCGACCGGGTTGATCGAGTCCCACCAATGCGCGCCCTCGGGGCGGACATTGGGCAAATCGTGCTGCGCGCCATAGGCCTCGGGCAGGTCGGTGACGGCCCCGCCGACGATCCCGCCGCCAATGCCGCCGGTGATCAGGCTGCCGAGCCCGGCGCCGATCGCGCGGTCGCCACCCTCCTGCAGCGTGGTCAGGATCTCGCCCTGGACGCGGTAATTGTTGATCGAGGAGGTGCCGCGGCCGGCCGCCTCGGCGACTGCCTGCGCCTTTTCGATCGTGTTCTGGTGGAGCCCGGCGGCGTTGAAGGTGTCGGCCGGGCGGCCCGAAGCGATCGCCGCCTCGGCTGCGAGTCCGCCGCCCAGCGAATGGCCGACCAGGGTGACGTCGGCATCGGTGCGGGCGAGCTTCTTCCCGATCTCGAGCGCATTGGCGTAATGAGTCGAATTGAAGCCGAGGCCCTGCTGCGCGTTGCTCTTCCAGTCGTCGCCCGACTGGCTGCCGCGGAACACGACGGTGTATTTCTCCTGGCCCGCTTCGCCGCTGACATAGACGCGGGCGCGGAAGCTGCTTTCGCCGGGCTGCTCGAGCATCTCCGGGGTCAGGCCGAGCCTGACGAGATCGGCGTCGCTTGCCGCGCGATACCCGGTGGGCGGGTTCGGCACGTCGTTATAGACGTCCTTGGCGAGCAGCGCGTTGGTGTGGACCTGCTGCAGGTCGGGCGCGTCGTTCGCCGCGAGACGTGCTTCGGTCGACGCCGACGGCGCGAGCACCGGAGACAGCGTCGCGAACTGCGCCGGCTGGGGGCCGCGTGCCTCGGGCGAGAAGGGGACGACATTGGCGTCGCGATCGTTCGACGCGCGCTGTTGAGGGGTGTCGGCGCCATCGGTCCGGGGGGGAGTGGATGCCGATGGCGCCGTATGCAGCGCCGGGGTTACGCGCGGCGGCTGCCAGTCCGAACGATATGCCTCCGCCTCTTTCGACGAGGCCGAGGGCGGGGTCGACGGGGGAGTCGACGCCGTGTTGGTGGGGGCTGCTCTGTTTACTTGCATCGCGCGCCGTCCTTCGATCGGATGCCCCCTGATGCGCTCCCCACCGGCGACGCACCATAATCGATCCGATTATCGCGGGCGTGCCGCGCGACGCGCATGATGCTCGCAAGAATATGGGAGAGTCGCATGCTCGAAGCAGCTGCAGGCGTTGGCGCCAGCTTCAACCTTGATTCGCTCCTCGCGGGTTCGTCGGTATCGGTTCCCGGGTTCCGCATTCCGGTCGATGGCGGCGGAAGCGCCGCCGCCAAGCCCGCCGAGGTCCGCTTCGACGCCGCCGACCTCTATGGCGCGCAGGGCCCCCAGGCCGCGGACATTCGCCAGGACGCGCTGGGCGACTGCTATTTCGTCGCGACGCTCGGCGCGGTGGCGCAGCAGCAGCCCGACGCGATCCGCAACATGATCAGCTACAATGCGAGCACCGGCAATTTCACCGTCCAGCTCCACGACGGCGACGGCAATCTCCAGTCGGTGCAGGTCACCCAGGCCGAGCTCGAGGACAATCTCGCGCGCTCGGGCGGCTCGACTGCCGACAATACCGGCCTCGACGGGCCGATCTGGCCCGCGGTCGCCGAGACCGCTTATGCCAAGATTCACGACAGCAATCCGGCGGACGGGCTGACCGAGGGCTATAACGCGATCGCCAATGGCGGCTGGCCGCAGGACGCGATGCAGGCCGTCACCGGCGATCGCGGCGACGAGATCCGCTATTCGGAAGGCTTTTTCGAGAGCCAGGATTCGGCGCTCGACCGGATGGCGGGCCAGGTCGACGCGGCGCTGTCCAACGATCGCCCGGTGACGCTCTGGACCGTCCCCGAGAATCGCAGCCTGTGGGACCGCATCCGCGGCAACGAGGGCACGCAAGACGGTCTCGTCGACAACCATGTCTATGTCGTCGAGAGCATCTCGAAGAATGCCGATGGCGAGTGGATGGTGAGCGTCCGCAATCCGTGGAGCACCAACATGAATGTCGGCGAAGGGCACGACACGTCGTCGCCGACGATGGAAGTGCCGCTGCGCACATTGACCGAGACCGGCGGGGCCGAAGCGTTCACCGCGGGCCCGGCACGGCGCTGAGCCTCGCGCGTTCAGGGTTGAGCGGCACGCACAAAGCGGGCACGCTCGGCACGAAGGATATCCCTTGCTGAAAGCGGCGCTCTTGGGTCTGTTAGCCTTTCTCGGCCTCGTCCGCGGGTTCGACCTCGCATCGCTGCCCGCGCCTGCGGGAGCACATCAGGGCGCGAGCGCAACCGACCGGCAGGCGCTTCACGCGCTTGCGGCCGATGTTTCGGCAGGGGGCGTTGCGATCGTCGAGGAGCGCCTGTTCACGGTCGACAAGTCGGTCCCCTGGGTCGCGATCGCCAAGCGCATCGACAATCTAGCGCGTGAGCGCGGCGCGGCTTCCGTCGCACTGCCGGGCGCCGATCCTGGCAATAAGCTGGCCCAGGCCTGGCGCGCACGCGACGGCAGCGGCGTGATGGTGGCGATGGTGCCGTCGCCGAGCGGGGGCTCGGTCGCCTATTTCGCTGTCAAGTTCACCAAATAGCGCGTCAGCGCGCGTTCTTGCGCAGGATCGCGAAGAGAATGATCAGGAACGCGACCAGCCGGACCAGATAGGCCCAGCTGCGCAGCTCGTCGGGAATGCCGCCCAGCGCGAGGATCGCCTGGCCCGCACCCAGCAGCAGGAACGCGGCGGCAAAGGCGAGGAACAGCTCGTCGCGGGTGTCGCGCCAGAAGCGCAGGAAGAACAGCGCCGCGGTCGCGAATCCGAGCGTGACCGCGCCGGACAGAAAAGCCTGCACCGTCACGCTTCCTCTTCCATGTCCCAGATGAAGCCGAACAGCAGCACCGCCACCGCGGCGAGCGACAGCAGCAGGCGCACCAGCCCGAAGTCCACGTCGTGGATCAGCAGCAGATCGATGATCACGAACAGATTGTTCGCGGCGAGCAGCCCGAAGCACAAGGCGCTCCATAGCAGCAGCCGCATCCCGCTACGCCGATAGGAACGGCCGAGCAGCAGCGCACACGCCGCGCTGGTCGCGAAGCACAGCAGATACACGATCGCGGGAAACCACGCGGTCACCTCAGTCGCGCCACAGCTTGAAGGCATCGGCAAAGCTGGTGATCCCCGACGAGGCGTGCGTGACGATCAGCCGGCGCACGGCATCGGGCCGGCTCGCATATAGCGATTCGGCGGCGCCCGCGAGCTTGTCGACGGCCTCCGAGGTCGGTTGATAGCGCACCGTCTCGCCCGCATCGATCACGACGAGCCCCGCGGCGAGCAGCGATTCGATTCCTTGGGCGACCACCTGCTCGCTTCCGCGCAGCGTGGTCACCAGATCGTCGCGCTGCCAGCTGCGGTCGCGATGCTGCCGGAGGAAGCACAGCAATTCCAGCGCCCAGACCGATCGAAAGGTCGAACGAATAAAGCTGGAGACTTCCTGGCGACCCGGCATGCTGCGCGCCGTTTTCCATCCGAGTGTTTCCCCAGAGTTTCGCGGCCCGTCCTATCCGGGGAAGGAATGCCGCAATCCCTTCCAAATCCGTGCACACGTTCACTTTTCCTACAGCACTGCTGTTGCTATGCAGGGGTTGGCCGGGGGGCCATTCAGCAGTTTCACGGGGTGGGGGAGATTCTTGCCAGGAGTGCCAGGTGACTGCCGACCATGCCCGTGACGCGCTCGATCGCCGTCAACTTGTCGCCGCGCTCCGCAGCTTCCGCCGCGGCGACTTCAGCGTGCGCCTGCCCGATGACCTTGCCGGCACCGATGGCGAGATAGCCTCGCTGTTCAACGAAGTCGTCGCCATGGAAGAGGCGATGACCGCGGAATATGAGCGGCTGTCGCGCGTCGTCGGCAAGGAAGGCAAGATCACCCAGCGCGGCCATGTCCGCGGCGCGACCGGCGGCTGGGAAGCCAAGCTCCGCTCGGTCAACGAGCTCATCGAGGACATGGTCCAGCCGACTGCCGAAGTCGCGCGCGTCATCGGCGCGGTGGCGAAGGGCGACCTCAGCCAGTCGATGACCGTCGAGATCGACGGCCGCCCGCTGCGCGGCGAATTCCTCCGCATCGGCAAGGTGGTGAACACCATGGTCGAGCAGCTCGCCTCGTTCGCGTCCGAAGTGACGCGCGTGGCGCGCGAAGTGGGCACCGAGGGCAAGCTGGGCGGCCAGGCGAAGGTGAAGGGCGTCGCCGGCACCTGGAAGGACCTGACCGACAACGTCAACGCGATGGCGACCAACCTGACCGGGCAGGTGCGCAACATCGCCGAGGTCACCACCGCGGTGGCGTCGGGCGATCTTTCCAAGAAGATCACCGTGGAGGTGAAGGGCGAGATCCTCGAGCTCAAGAACACCATCAACACGATGGTGGACCAGCTCAATTCCTTCGCATCCGAAGTGACGCGCGTGGCGCGCGAGGTCGGCACCGAGGGCAAGCTCGGCGGGCAGGCGCGCGTCGAAGGCGTTGCCGGCACCTGGAAGGATCTCACCGACAATGTGAACCTGATGGCCGACAACCTCACCGGCCAGGTGCGTAACATCGCCGAGGTGACCACTGCGGTGGCGTCGGGTGACTTGTCCAAGAAGATCACCGTCGACGTGAAGGGCGAGATCCTCGAGCTCAAGAACACGATCAACGTGATGGTCGACCAGCTCAACGGCTTCGCGTCGGAAGTGACGCGCGTGGCGCGCGAAGTGGGTACCGAGGGCAAGCTCGGCGGGCAGGCCCAGGTGCCCGGCGTCGCGGGCACCTGGAAGGATCTTACCGACAACGTGAACCTGATGGCCGACAACCTGACCGGCCAGGTTCGCAACATCGCCGAAGTGACCACCGCCGTGGCGTCGGGCGACCTTTCCAAGAAGATCACGGTCGACGTGAAGGGCGAGATTCTCGAGCTCAAGAACACGATCAACGTGATGGTCGACCAGCTCAACGGCTTCGCCTCGGAAGTGACCCGCGTGGCGCGCGAAGTCGGCACCGAGGGCAAACTGGGCGGTCAGGCGCAGGTGCCGGGCGTCGGCGGCACGTGGAAGGACCTCACCGACAACGTGAACCTGATGGCGGCGAACCTCACCGGCCAGGTCCGCAACATCGCCGACGTGACCACCGCGGTGGCGAAGGGTGATCTGTCGCGGAAGATCACCGTCGAGGTGCGCGGCGAAATCCTCGAGCTCAAGAACACGATCAACGTGATGGTCGATCAGCTCAACGGCTTTGCCAGCGAAGTGACGCGCGTGGCGCGTGAAGTGGGCTCGGAAGGCAAGCTCGGCGGGCAGGCCCAGGTCGAGGGCGTCGCCGGGACGTGGAAGGATCTCACCGACAACGTGAACCTGATGGCCGGCAATCTGACCGGCCAGGTGCGCAACATCGCCGAAGTGACCACCGCGGTGGCGAAGGGCGATCTTTCCAAGAAGATCACCGTCGACGTGAAGGGCGAGATCCTCGAGCTCAAGAACACCATCAACACGATGGTGGACCAGCTCAATTCGTTCGCATCGGAAGTGACTCGCGTGGCGCGCGAAGTGGGCTCGGAAGGCAAGCTCGGCGGTCAGGCCAAGGTCGAGGGCGTCGGCGGCACGTGGAAGGATCTGACCGACAACGTCAACGATCTTGCGGCGAACCTCACCGGCCAAGTGCGCAACATCGCCGAGGTGACCACCGCGGTGGCGCTGGGCGACCTTTCCAAGAAGATCACCGTCGACGTGAAGGGCGAGATTCTCGAGCTGAAGAACACCATCAACACGATGGTCGATCAGCTCAACGGCTTCGCCTCGGAAGTGACCCGCGTGGCGCGCGAAGTGGGCACCGAGGGCAAATTGGGCGGCCAGGCGCAGGTGCGCGGCGTCGCGGGCACCTGGGCCGATTTGACCGACAACGTGAATTTGATGGCGGCCAATCTGACCGGTCAGGTCCGCAACATCGCCGATGTGACCACCGCCGTGGCGCGCGGCGACTTGTCCAAGAAGATCACCGTCGACGTGAAGGGCGAGATCCTCGAACTGAAGGACACCATCAACACGATGGTGGACCAGCTCAACGGCTTCGCGTCGGAAGTGACTCGCGTGGCGCGCGAGGTCGGTACCGAGGGCAAGCTCGGCGGCCAGGCGCAGGTGCCGGGCGTGGGCGGCACGTGGAAGGACCTGACCGACAACGTCAACCTGATGGCGACCAACCTGACCAACCAGGTGCGCGGCATCGCCGACGTGGTCACCGCGGTGGCGCAGGGCAACCTCAAGCGCAAGCTG
>Ga0065165_1003069_pt1 | contig 12492 bp, 8 predicted proteins | sample AraplaMF_Cvi_mMF_FD_63813 | JGI IMG/M metagenome (GOLD analysis project Ga0065165, IMG submission 63813) | Arabidopsis root microbial communities from the University of North Carolina, USA - plate scrape MF_Cvi_mMF (version 2) (version 3) | ecosystem: Host-associated > Plants > Roots > Endosphere... | reverse complement strand
CACATGCGCGAAGCGCCGCTGCTCGTCGCCGAAGATGTCCTGGGTGCCCCGGATGCGCTTGGGGGTTTCGATACGTGCCATTTCGCGCGGGTTTCTAGGGCGTTCGCCGCGCTTGCGCCACTCCCTTTAAATCCGTCGCGGGACACCCATATTCCTGCCTGAGTTCAACAACATGGAAGGAGGTGATCGAATGTCTCATTGTCAAACGCCGTCTGCGGCGCGCACTCAGGCTTCGGTTCGCTCCAGCGGGGCAGCCGCCTGAGGCATTGCATAGCAGTCGCTCGCCGCAGCGGCTGACAATGGAAAGGCCGTTTCCCGCAGGGGAAGCGGCCTTTCGTGTATCTGGAATGTGTCTGACACATCCTGATACATTTCTTCCCTAGTAGCCGCGCAACCAGCTGCCCTATGGGCGGTTTTCGGAACTGAACTGCGCCTCTCCCAAAGGCGCTACGAGCGGGTCTGCGAATTGAATCTGAAGCCTATGAACCTCACCGGCCGATCGGGCGTGGCTTTTGTCGCCGCGGCTCTCCTCCTCGCATCGTGCAGCGGCAGCGGCGGCGAGGCCCAGAAAAAGGGCGGGCGCGGGCAAAGCGGCCCGGCGCAGGTCGGCTTCGTCGTCGTCCAGCCGACCAGCGTGCCGGTGGTCACCGAGCTGTCGGGCCGGGTGACGGCGTTCCAGATGTCCGAGGTGCGGCCGCAGGTCGCCGGGATCGTCCAGCGGCGCTTCTTCAAGGAAGGGTCGATCGTCCGCGCCGGCCAGACGCTCTACCAGATCGATCCGAGCCTCTATCAGGCACAGGCGTCCGAGGCGCAGGCCAATCTGCAGAGCGCACGCGCCAGCGCCGAGGCCGCGCGCATCCGCGCAGATCGCTATCGCCCGCTCGCCAAGATGGAAGCGGTGAGCCAGCAGGATTATACCGACGCCGCCGCCCAGGCGCGCCAGGCGAGCGCCGCAGTCGCGCAGAACAGCGCGCAGCTGCGTACCGCACAGATCAATTTGCGCTTCACGCGCGTTCCTGCCCCGATCACTGGCCGCATCGGCCGCTCGCTGGTCACCGAAGGCGCGCTGGTCACCACCAACCAGGCCGATCCGCTCGCCGTGATCCAGCGGCTCGATCCGATCTTCGTCGACATCCAGCAGTCGAGCGCCGACCTGCTCGCCTTGCGCAAGTCGCTGGCCAAGGGCGGCAGCGCGCCGGGAAGCGCCACCGTGCGCCTCAAGCTCGAGGACGGCAGCGATTACGGCCAGACCGGGACGGTCGAATTCTCCGAAGTGATGGTCAACGAGAATACCGGCACCGTCACGCTGCGCGCGCGCTTCCCTAATGCTGAGGGCATATTGCTCCCCGGCATGTTCGCCCGCGCATCCTTCGCGCAGGCGATCGACCGCCAGGCGTTTCTGGTGCCCCAGGCCGGGCTGTCGCGCGATCCGCGCGGCAACGCCACTGTCTATGTCGTCGGCCCGGGCAACCGCGCAGTGGCACGCGCCGTGGTGGCCGAACGCACGCTCGGCGCCAATTGGGTCGTGACGCAGGGGCTCGCGCCCGGCGACAAGGTGATCGTCCAGGGCACCGCCAATCTCCGTCCCGACGCCGAGATCCGTCCGGTCCCGGTGACCACGCCGCAGCGGATCGAGGCGCCCAAGGGCGGCCAGAGCGGCGGCGCGGCGAAGAAGGGCGGCTGACCTTTTATGTCACGCGTCTTCATCGATCGCCCGATCTTCGCCTGGGTGATCGCGATCATCGTCATGCTGATGGGCGTCGGCGCGATCATGTCGCTGCCGATCGCGCAATATCCCGACGTTGCCCCGCCGCAGGTCAATGTCCGCGCCTCCTATCCCGGCGCCTCGGCCGAAACGGTGCAGAACTCGGTCACGCAGGTGATCGAGCAGCAGCTCACCGGGATCGACGGCCTGATCTATTTCAGCTCCTCCTCCACCTCGCGCGGGCAGGTCAACATCTCGGCGACGTTCGAGAAGGGCACCGATCCCGACATTGCGCAGGTCCAGGTCCAGAACCAGGTCCAGCAGGCGCTGTCGCGGCTGCCGCAGCAGGTCCAGCAGCAGGGCCTGCGCGTCACCAAGTCGAACCCCGACTTCCTGATGATCGTCGGCGTCTATGACGAGACTGACAAGCGCACCAACCAGGACGTGTCGGACTGGATGGCGTCGAACATGCAGGATTCGCTGGCGCGCATCCCCGGCGTAGGCGACACCAACGTGTTCGGCGCGCCCTATGCGATGCGGATCTGGCTGAATCCCGATCGGCTGGCGAGCTATTCGCTGATGCCGAGCGACGTGATCACGGCGATCCAGAACCAGAATACCGAAGTCGCGGCGGGCGAGATCGGCGGCCAGCCCCAGCCGAGCACGCAGATGCTCAACGCGACGGTCACCGCGCAGTCGCGACTGCAGACTCCGCAGCAATTCCAGCAGATCATCCTCAAGACCGAGACCAGCGGCGCCAACGTGCTGCTGAAGGACGTCGCGCGCGTCGAGCTCGGCGCCGAGAGTTACAACGCGGTCAGCCGCGTCAACGGCCATCCCGGCGCCGGCATCGCGATCAGCCTCGCCCCGGGCGCCGACGCGCTCGAGACCGCCGAGCTGGTCAAGGCAAAGGTCGAGGACGTCGCCCGGGGTTTCCCGGCGGGCTTCAAGTTCGCTTATGCCAACGATACCACGGCGTTCATCAAGCTCTCGATCGACGAGGTGGTGAAGACGCTGGTCGAGGCGATCATCCTCGTCGTGATCGTGATGTTCATCTTCCTGCAGAGCATCCGCGCGACGCTGGTCCCGTTCATCGCAGTGCCGGTGGTGCTGCTCGGCACCTTCGCGGTGTTCTACGCGCTAGGATTCTCGATCAACACGCTGACGCTGTTCGGGCTGGTGCTGGCGATCGGCATGCTCGTCGACGACGCGATCGTGGTGGTCGAGAATGTCGAGCGGCTGATGGAGGAGGACCCCGACCTCAGCCCCCGCGACGCGACGATCAAGTCGATGGAGCAGATCCAGATGGCGCTGGTCGGCATCGCGCTGGTGCTGTCGGCGGTGTTCCTGCCGATGGCGTTCTTCGGCGGATCGACCGGCGTGATCTACCGGCAATTCTCGGTGACGATCGTCTCGGCGATGGTGCTGTCGGTGATGGTCGCGCTGATCCTCACCCCCGCGCTCACCGCTACCCTGCTCAAGAAGAAGAGCGAGGAGCATAACGGCTGGGTCGAGCGGCGCTTCCCGGCGGTGGGCCGGTTCTTCGGCCGTGCGCGCGACGGCTTCAACCGCAACTTCGATCGCGGCGTCCAGCGCTACGTCGGCGGGGTGACCAAGGTGGTCGACCGCAAATGGCTGTTCCTGCTGATCTATGCCGGCGTGTGCCTGCTGCTCGTGCTGATGTTCACCCGCCTGCCCACCGGCTTCCTGCCGACCGAGGATCAGGGCGCGGCGTCGGTGCAGTTCCGCCTGCCCGCCGGCGCCACCCAGAGCCGCACCCAGGAAGTGCAGCGCGCGGTCGAGAAATATTTCATGGAGCAGGAAGCCAAGAATTCGGCGACGATGTTCACCGTCACCGGCGGCGGTGGCGGCGGCGGCGCGAGCGGCCAGAATACGGGCCAAGGCTTCATCAACCTGGCCGACTGGTCCGAGCGCAAAGGCAGGCAGAACGGCGCCGAGGCGATCGTCCAGCGTGCCTCGGGCGCCTTCCGCAACTTCCGCGACGCGCAGGTTTTCGCCTTGGTGCCGCCGGCGATCCGCGGGCTGGGCCAGTCGAGCGGCTTCACGATGCAGCTGCAGAATGCCAGCGGCATGCCGCGCGACCAGTTCCTCGCGGCGCGCGACAAATTGCTCGCAGCGGCGAACAGCGATCCGACCCTGGCGCAGGTCCGCCTTTCCGATCTGCCCGACGTGGCGACGCTCAAGGTCGACATCGACCAGCAAAAGCTCGCCGCGCTCGGCGTCAACCAGAGCGACGTCAACTCGACGCTGTCGACCGCCTGGGGCGGCCGCTACGTCAACGACTTCATCGATCGCGGCCGCGTCAAGCGCGTCTACGTCCAAGGCGATGCGCAATATCGCGCCGCGCCGAACAATATCGACGAATGGTTCGTCCGGACCCGCAGTGGCGAGATGGCCCCGTTCTCGTCGTTCGCGGCGACCAGCTGGGCGACCGCGCCGACGACGATGTCGCGCTTCCAGGGCATCCCCGCCTTCGAGATCCAGGGCCAGGCCGCGCCGGGCGCCAGCTCGGGTGAGGCGATGCGCCGGATGGAGGAGCTCGCCGCGCAGGTGCCGGGCACCAGCGTCGCCTGGTCCGGTCTGTCGTTCCAGGAGCGGCTGTCCTCGGGGCAGGCGCCCTATCTCTATGCGGTGTCGCTGCTCGTCGTGTTCCTGTGCCTCGCCGCGCTCTACGAGAGCTGGAGCATCCCGATGGCGGTGCTGCTGGTGATCCCGCTCGGGCTGGTCGGCGCAGTGTTCGCGGTGACGCTGCGGGGATTGCAGAACGACGTCTATCTCCAGATCGGGCTGCTCACCACGATGGGCCTTGCCGCCAAGAACGCGATCCTGATGATCGAGTTCGCCGAGGCGGCGGAGAAGCGCGGCGCGCGGGTGATCGACGCGGCGCTCGAGGCGGCGCGGATCCGGCTTCGTCCGATCCTGATGACCAGCCTCGCCTTCATCTTCGGCGTTCTGCCGCTGGCGATCTCGACCGGCGCCGGCGCCAACAGCCGCATCGCGATCGGTACCGCCGTGATCGGCGGCATGCTGACCGCGACGATCCTGGCGATCTTCTACATCCCGCTCTTCTTCGTGCTGGTCCGGCGCGGGGTGCGCGACGGGCTCAAGGCGGCGCGGGCGCGATTCGGCGGCAAGCGGGAGGCCGAGGCATGAGGCTCCCCACTTCCATCACCCCGGCCGAAGCGCAGGGGTCCACTGTGCCGCAGTCGAAAGGCTCTCCGCTCTTGTTCCTCCTTCAGCCGCACGGCGGATCCCGGCACAAGGCTGGGGTGACGATGGGGGCGGTGTTGGCCCTCACCCTGGCCGGCTGCTCGATGGAGCCCAAATATGTCCAGCCGGCCGCGCCCGTGCCGCCGAGCTGGCCGGTGGGCGACGCCTATCTCAAGCAGAGCGAGGCGGCGCTGCCCGCGGTCACCTATCGCGACATCTTCCGCGACGCCCGGCTCCAGAAGCTGATCGAGCAGGCGCTGACCGAGAATCGCGACCTGCGCATCGCCGCCGCCAACATCCGTGCGGCTCGCGAGCAATATCGCATCCAGCGCGCCGACCGGCTGCCCGAAGTCGCCGCGGGTGCCGGCGCGACGGTCTCGGACGGGCAGAGCAGCGGCGCCACGACAGCCACAAGCGGGTCCGGCCGGCGCACGCGCTTCACCGCCGATGTCGGCATCACCGGGTTCGAGCTCGACCTGTTCGGCCGCGTCGCGTCGCTGACCCGGGCCGAGCAGAATCGCTATTTCGCGACCGAAGCCGGCGCGCGGGCGACCTACCTGACCCTGGTCGGCGATATCGCCGACGCCTGGCTGCGTTATGCCGCCGATGCCAGCCTGCTCCAGATCGCGCAGGACACCGCGTCGAATGCCGAGAACAGCGTGCGGCTGACCCGCGCGCGGCTGGAAGGCGGGATCGCGCCGCGCACCGATCTGCGCCAGGCCGAGCAGGTGCTCGAAGGCGCGCGTGCCGATTTGGCCGAGCAGCGCACCGCGCTGGCGCAGGACATCAACGCGCTGCAATTGCTGGTCGGCGCGCCGATCGACACGGCGCTGCTCCCTGCCTCGCTCGACCAGGCCGCGCCGACCGTGGCCGAGCTGCCGGCGGGAATCGATTCGGGCGTGCTGCTCCGCCGCCCCGACGTGGTGCAGGCCGAATACACGCTGCGCGCCGCCAATGCCGAGATTGGCGCGGCGCGCGCGGCGCTGTTCCCGCGGATCTCGCTCACCGGGCTGCTCGGGTTGGCGAGCAATGCGCTGACCGGGCTTTTCAGCGGCAACGGCTTCAACTGGTCCGCGGGCGCCAGTGCGGACTATTCGATCTTCAATGCCGGCGCGGGCCGGGCCGGGGTGCGGCTGAGCGAGGCGCAGCGCGATGCCGCGGTCGCGACCTACGAGCGGGCGATCCAGTCGGCGTTCCGCGAAGTCGCCGATGCGCTGGCGCGGCGCGGCACGATCACCGAGCAGTTGCGCGCGACCGATGCCCAGGCGGCTGCGGCGGCGGATACCTACCGCCTCGCCGAGGCGCGCTATCGCGGCGGGATCGACACGTTCCTCAACAGCCTAGACGCCCAACGCTCCCTCTATGCGGCGCGGCGCACCGCGGTGAACACCCGGCTGATACAGGCAAGCAACCTCGTCACCCTGTACCGTACGCTCGGTGGCGATTCGCTCCTGACAGCGACGCCGCAGGGGCCGACGCCCTAGCGCTCGGGCACTCCGCTGCGCGCGAGATAGTCGGCATAGCCGGGCACGCGGGCGGGAAGCTGGGCAAGTGCTTTGCGCATCTCCGCCATCCCGGCCGCCACCGTTGCGGGCGCCATCGCGGCGGCGAGCGGATCGGTCGCCTGGGGGACGACACCAAGCCCGATCAGCGCCGACAGCCATTGGTCCTCGGTCACGCTGTCCTCGTCCTGCCAGACGAAGCGGCCGCGGCGGGCGAACTGATCGACGACGCGCGCTAGGCTGTCCGGAACGGTGATGTCCGCGCTGGCGCGGAGATAATGCAGCGCCTGGAAATCGCGCATCCGCTCGGCCTCGAGGCGGGCGCGGCGGTTGTATTCGGCGGTCTCGATCGGATGGAAGTCGCGCCCCGGCAGCAGCTCGAGCGCGCGCGCGATGCTCGTCTGGGCGAGGTGGAGATTGGCCCAATGCAGCGGATCGAGCGCGACCGCGGAGTCGCCCAAAGTGAGCATGTTGCCCACCCAGGGCGCCCGGCGGCGGCCGGGACGGATCGCGATTGCGGATGTGTCGTCGTGCGCCGAGGCGAAGATGCGGCCGAGCAGCGTCCTGCCGGGCAGCGGCGCGGCATATTGCCAGCCTAGCGCCCCACCGAGGATCGTGTCGCTGGGGTCTGCGGCACTCGGCGGTCCTTCGCCGATTTCCACGCGGTCATAGGGAAGCGCAGCGCTCCAGTCCTCGAACGCGGGCGACACCGCGGCGGCGAGCGGCGCAGCGGGACCGGATGCGTCGATATAGAGGTCGGCCTCGACCCGACGGCCGTCGGCAAGCAGCAAAGCCGCCACGCCGCCATCCTCGCGCCGCGACACCGCTGCGAGCGTGCCGGGCAGCCGCGTAACGCGCAGCCGGTCCGCGAGCGCCGCGAGCGTCTCGCGATAGCGCGGCGGATCGAGCCGCAGCGCATAATCGAAAGCATCGAGCGGAGGGCTCGGCTGCGGGTGGACGAAACGGCCGGCCGCGGCGAGCACGCCAGCGGCGGCGTGAAGGTGCCAGGCCTCGGCCTGGCCTTCGCGCCGCGCGCGGGCCCAGAGTTGGTGAAAGGCGACATTGCCGGCCAGGCCCCCGTGATCGCCGTGGACGTGGAACCAGCTTTCCGAGCCGGCGGGCCAGTTGCGGAAGCGCAGCCCCAGCCGCGGCACCGCCGCACCGGCGCGGAACAGCGCCGCTTCCTCGAGCTCGATGCTGGCGTGGAAGCGGTGGATCGCGCTGGTGCTGCCCGGAAGCCGGTCGGCGAGCGCGGCGGGATCGGGCGGAGTGTCGATCAGCGTGACGACGAGATGGGGCAGCGCGCGCGCGAATGCCGCTGCCGCGGAGAGCCCGACGATGCCACCGCCGAGAATGGCGACACTGCGGACCGCGCGGTCGCTCATGCCAGACCCAAAGCGGCGCGGTGCCCGGGCAACGCCGCGACATCGCGGACGATCTGGCCGCGCAGCCGATCGAGCGCCTGGCCGAGCGCGGCGGGATCGGCTGCGTCGACCCTCTGGTCCCATCCCTGCGGGATCACCCCCTGCCCGATCAGCACCGCGATCCAGCTCGGCGCGAAGAACAGTCCGCGGCTGTAGCGCTGGATCTGGCCGGCGCGGCGGAACAGTTCGATCTTCTCGGTCAGGCTGTCGGGGATCGGATTGTGCCGCACTTCGCACCAGAAGGCCGAATCGTCGCGGGTGCTGGCATGGTAATGGAGGATCAGGAAGTCGCGGATGCGATCATATTCGTAATCGACCTGGTCGTTGAACGCGGCGCGATCGGCGTCCTCGATCCGCCCGATCGGGAAGAGCTCGATCAGCTGCTGGATCGCGATCTGGACGAGATAGATGCTCGTCGATTCGAGCGGCTCGAGGAAGCCCGAGGCGAGCCCGACCGCGACGACATTGTGCGACCAGCTCCGCTTACGCCTGCCGGCCCGGAAGCGCAGCACGCGCGGATCGGCGAGCGCCTCGCCCTCGATTGCGCCGAGGATCGCCGCAGAGGCCTCGTCGTCGGAGAGGTGCGCGCTCGAATAGACATAGCCGTTGCCGACGCGGTGCTGGAGCGGAATGCGCCAGCGCCAGCCCGAGGGCATCGCCGTGGCGCGGGTGAGCGGCTCGATCTCGCCGGGCGGCGAGCCACAGGGCACCGCCATCGCGCGATCGCAGGGCAGCCAGTGCGCCCAATCCTCCCACGCCTCGCCCAGCGCGTCGCCGAGCAACAGGCTGCGAAAGCCCGAGCAATCGATAAACAGATCGCCTTCGACCCGTGCGCCGCTTTCAAGCAGCAATGCGGCGACATCACCGGATTGGCCGTCGCGCTCGACCGAGACGATCCGGCCCTCGGTGCGCGTCACGCCGTTCGCCTCTGCGAAGCTGCGGAGGTACGGCCCGAACCGCGTCGCGTCGAACTGATAGGCGTAGCTGAACGCCGAGAGCAAAGTCGCCGGGTCTGCCGCGGGCGGAGCGAACCGCCGCGCCGCCGCCATGACGTTGGCGACCGAATATTCGCCGATGTCGCCGCCCTGCCCCAGCGCGTGCATCCGCAGCCACCAATGGAGGAACGGCACGCCGTTCAGCGGCCGGCCGAAATCGCCGAACGGGTGGAGATAGGCGTCGCCCGGCTTGCCGAAGTCGCGGAACTCTATGCCGAGCTTGTAGGTGGCGTGGGTGGCGGCCATGAACTCGGCCTCGTCGAGCCCGAGCGTCTCGATGAAGGCGCGCAGGTGCGGCAGGGTCGCCTCGCCGACCCCGACGATGCCGATCTCGGCGGATTCGACCAGTTCGACGGTGCAGGCGTGCGGCAGCAGCCGGGCGAGCGCCGACGCGGCCATCCAGCCCGCGGTTCCGCCGCCGACGACGATCACTCTCTTTCGTGGCTGATTCACGCCCCTCTCCCGGGGCGGGTGTAGGCGATTATCGGGTCAGCTTGCCAGTGCCGAGACGAAGGCGCGGGCATTTGCGCCGACCTGCTCCGCATCGAGACCGACCTTGTACAGCGCCGAGCCGAGCCCGAAGCCCGCCGCGCCGGCATCGCGCCACGGTCCCATGGTGTCCGGAGCGACGCCGCCGACCGGCAACAGCCGCATGTCCTTCGGCAGCACCGCGCGCATCGCCTTGAGGATCGCCGGGCTCGATCCCTCGGCCGGGAAGAGCTTGAGCGCGGTCGCGCCCGCGTCGATCGCGGCGAACGCTTCGGTCGGCGTCACCACGCCGGGGAGCGAGACCAGCCCGGCCGTGGCACTGGCGGCAATCACCTTCACATTGGCGTTGGGCGAGATGATCATCGTACCGCCGGCCGCGGCGACCTGGCCCACCTGCGTCTCGGTCAGGACCGTGCCGGCGCCGATTACGGCCTTGCCCTCGAGGCGCTTCGCCAGCCGGGCGATGCTGTCCAGCGGATCGGGCGAGTTCATCGGCACTTCGATCAAGGTGAAGCCTGCTTCGACCAGCGCGTCGCCGATGCCCTCGACTTCGTCGGGCTTCACCCCGCGCAGGATCGCGATCAGCGGGCAGCGGGCGAAGGCGGCGTCGAAGGCGGCGATGTGGCTCATTGTTTCACGATCTCGTTGATGCCCGCGACGAACGCGGCGTGGCTGTCGATCAGATTGGCGCTGCGGCCATGCGCTTCAATGGCGGCGGCGTAGAGCCCGCCGAGCACCGGATCGGCGAGAATATGCACCGCATCATGGCCCGAAGCGGCGAGACGCGCGGCAACGTCGGTGCCGATCAGCAAGCCCGAGGCGTAGGACGCGGCGTCGGCATCGTCGCGGGTGCCGAGCATCTTCGCGGCGCGGATGCCGAACAGCGAGGCTGCAAGATCCTGGCGCTTGCCGTCCTCGACGCCCTCGAGAAAGGCCGCGCCGAGGCTGACGTCACCGCGCAACTGCGCCGCGAGCAGGCCGTGCTTGCGCAGCAACGCGAACAGCTCGCCAGTCATCGCCGTGACGAAATCGGCGACCTTGCCGCCTCGCATCTCGACCCATTTGCAATGCGTGCCCGGCTGGGCGAGCAACGCGTCCGCGGGCACCAGCCCGGCGGCGACCGCGCCGAGCAGCTGGACCTCCTCGCCGCGCATCACGTCGGGGCGCCCGCTGACTTGTGTCGAGATGCCGGGGACGATCGCGGTGCGGTCGTCGATCCACAGCAGCCCCGCCGCCAGTTCGGCAACGCCGGCGGGCGCGGCGACATAGGGCGCGACCTGCCAGCCGATGTTCGAGCCGACCATGCCGGCGAGCAGCATCGGCAGGTCGCCGAAGCGCTTGCGGATCGCCACGGCCTCGGCGGCGAAATCCTCGACCGAGGTTACGCCCCTGTCGTCACGCTCGGTCTTCACGACCGTGCCGCCGTCGATCAGGAAGACACGACGGTTGGTCGTGCCCCAATCGACGGCGAGAAAGGGGCCGGAGAAGCTCACCACCAGGTATAGTACAGGGCGATGAGGATCAGGATCACGCCGATCCCGGCCACGTTGAACACATTCGGGGTCTTGAAGCTGACGCCCTCCATGGTGACTCGGTTCGCGTCGCCGCGGCCCCTGAACACCAGGCTGACGATCATCGCGAGCGCGAGGCTGACGAGGAACACGAACAGCATGCGGTTCATGAAGGGGAACAGCCAGGCGTTGAGCGCGGACGGGATGTAGCTCACCGGTTGCTCGATGCTGATGATCGCCTTGAGGATGACCGACAGACCCACCGACGTCACCGCCGCAACGATAGCGCCCGCTTCGGTCGCCGGCTTCCAGAACAGGCCGAGCAGGAAGATCACCGTGATTCCGGGCGTGAAGAAGCCCGAGAATTCCTGGATGAACTGGAAGGCCTGGTCCGACTGGCCGATCAGCGGCTTGGCGGCGAGGATCGCGATGACTACCGCCACGGCCGCGACGCTGCGGCCGACGAGGACGAGATGCTTCTCCTGGCCGGTCTTGCCCGTGCCATCCTCGCCGCGCGTGCTGATCCCGCGCGCCTTGGCGTAGAGATCGAGGGTGAAGATCGTGCCGATCGAATTGATCTTCGACGCGGTCGAGGCGATGATCGCGGCGACGAGCGCAGCGAAGACGAGGCCGAGCAGGCCCGGCGGCAACAGCTTGAGCATCGTCGGATAGGCTTCGTCGCCCACCGCGAGATTAGGGGCAAGCATCACCGCGGCAATGCCGGGCAGCACGATGATCACCGGCATCAGCAGCTTGAGATAGGCGGCGAGCGTGATGCCCTTTTGCGCTTCGCCCAGGTTCTTGGCGGCCAGCGCGCGCTGGATGATATACTGGTTGAAGCCCCAATAGCTGAGGTTCGCGATCCACATGCCGCCGACGAGCACGGCGATGCCGGGCAGGTCCTTGTAGAAGGGATTGTCGGGCGAGAGGATCATGTCGAACTTCTCGGGATGCGCGGTCGCCAGCGTGTGGAAGCCGGCGAACACGCCCTGCCCGCCGCCGATCTGGTCGAGCGTCAGATACGAGACGATCAAGCCGCCCAGCACGAGCAAGGTCACCTGGACGATGTCGGTGAGCGCCACGGCCTTGAGGCCACCGTAAAGCTGGTAGAGCAGTGCGAAGCCGCCGAGCCCGATCAGCGCCGCGGTCTGATCGACGCCGGCCACCTTGTGCACCGCGATCGAACCGAGCCAGATGATCGAAGTCAGGTTCACGAACACATAGAGCGCGAGCCAGAACACCGCCATCAGCACCGGCAGGACCTTGCCATAGCGCTGCTCGAGGAACTGCGGCATCGTGTAGATCTGGTTCTTGAGGAAGATCGGCAGGAAGTATTTGCCGACGATCAGCAGCGTCAGCGCCGCCATCCACTCATAGGAGGCGATCGCCAGGCCGAGTTTGTAGCCCGAGCCGGCCATGCCGACGATCTGTTCTGCAGAAATATTCGCCGCGATCAGCGACGCACCGATCGCCCACCAGGGCAGCGCCTTCGATGCAAGGAAATAATCCGACGTGTCCTTGGCATGGCCCGCCTTCTCGCGGCTAACCCATTGCGCAAGGCCGAAAATACCGATGGCGTAAACGATCACGACGATGAGATCGATCTGCGACAGACTCGTCATTGCTTCCTCCCTG
>Ga0065165_1003068_pt1 | contig 12498 bp, 12 predicted proteins | sample AraplaMF_Cvi_mMF_FD_63813 | JGI IMG/M metagenome (GOLD analysis project Ga0065165, IMG submission 63813) | Arabidopsis root microbial communities from the University of North Carolina, USA - plate scrape MF_Cvi_mMF (version 2) (version 3) | ecosystem: Host-associated > Plants > Roots >... | reverse complement strand
GATCGGGGTCGGCGGGTGGCCGGCTTGCGGCCCGAAGCCCAGCGCGGCGATCAGGTTGTCGGCCGCGAGGTTGGCCATCGCGCGCCGCGTCGCGATGGTGGCGCTCGCGATGTGCGGCGTCAGCACGACGTTCGGCACCGCCAGCAGCGCCGGGTTCAACGCCGGCTCGCCTTCGAACACATCGAGCCCGGCCGCCGCGATGCGCCGCTCGGCCAGCGCCTGCGCGAGCGCCGCGTCGTCGACGACCCCGCCGCGCGCGATGTTGGTCAGCGTGGCCGTTCGCTTCATCTGCGCCAGCTCGGCCGCGCCGACCGCATGGTGCGAGGCCGGCGAGTACGGCACGACGATCACCAGGTGGTCCGCATCGCGCAGCAGCGCTTCTTTGGACACGTAGCTGGCGCGGCACTCGGCCTCGATGCCGGGCGCAAGCCGGGAGCGGTTGTGGTAGATCACCTTCATGCCGAAGCCGTGCGCGCCGCGCTTCGCGATGCCCTGGCCGATGCGGCCCATGCCGAGGATGCCGAGCGTCGCGCCGTGGACGTCGCTGCCGGCGAACATCTCGTAGGACCACTTCTTCCATTCGCCGCGGCGCAGGAAGTGCTCCGATTCGGCGATGCGCCGCGCGGTGGCCATCATCAGCGCGAAGCCGAAGTCGGCGGTGGTCTCGGTCAGCACGTCGGGCGTGTTGGTGCACAGCACGCCGCGCGCGCTGCAGGCGTCGACGTCGATGTTGTTGTAGCCGACCGCCATGTTGCACACCGCCTTCAGCTGCGGATTGGCGTCGAGCACCTCGGCGTCGAAGCGCTCGCTGCCGGTGGCGAACACGCCCTGCTTGCCGGCCAGGTGCTGGATCAGCTCGGCTTTCGTGAAGACGCGGTCGGCCGGGTTGTCCTCGACGTCGAAGTGCGCCCGCAGGCGGTCGACGACATCGGGGAACACGGCACGCGAGACGAGTACGGCAGGCTTCATGTCAGATCCTCTTCAACGGGAAACCAAGGTCAGAGCCAGATCAGCGTCATCAGCACGAACAGCGGCAGCAGCACGGCCATCGACCAGCCCATGTAGCCGAAGAAGCCGGGCATCCGGATGCCGCGGCTTTCGGCCACCGCCTTGACCATCAAGTTGGGCGCGTTGCCGATGTACGAGTTGGCTCCCATGAACACCGAGCCGGCGGAGATCGCCACCAGCGTGGCCGCATGCTGCGTCATCAATTGCTGCGCATCGCCGCCCGCGGCATTGAAGAACACCAGGTAGGTCGGCGCATTGTCCAGAAACGACGACAGCACGCCCGAAGCCCAGAAATACATCCCCGGCAGCGGCGCGCCATCCGGCCCGGTGACGGCCGAGACGATCGCCCCGAACGGCCCGTGCACGCCGGCCCGCAGCATCGCGATGACCGGGATGATGGTGAGGAAGATGCCGGCGAACAGCTTCGCGACCTCGACGATCGGCCCGAAGCTGAACTGGTTCTGCGCATGCGCCGACGGCGGCGTCGCGAACCACGACACGGCGGCGATCGCGAGCAGCCCGAGGTCGCGCAGCAGGCCTTGCCAGGTGAGTTCGGCACCGGCGACCGTGAACGCGACGCCGCCCTGCCAGACACCGCTCATCAGGATCAGCCCGGCCACGCCGGCCAGCAGCGGCAGGTTGATCGCGCCGTCGACGCCGAATCCACCGGGATCGCGGGTGTCGGGGGTCGGGTCGACGCGGTGCGGTACCTCGCGGCTGCAGTACCAGCGGTCGAGCAGCCAGAAGATGCCGAGCAGCGAGCCGACCATGAACAGCGTGTGCGGCAGCAGGTGCACCAGCGTCCAGCTGAACGCGACGCCCTGCAGGAAGCCGAGGAACAGCGGCGGGTCGCCCAGCGGCGTCAGCGCGCCGGCCGCATTCGACACGATGAAGATGAAGAACACCACGATGTGCGCGGTGTGGCGGCGCTGGTCGTTGGCGCGGATCAGCGGGCGGATCATCAGCATCGACGCGCCGGTGGTGCCCATCACGCTGGCAAGCACCGCGCCGATCGCCATCAGCGCGACGTTCATGCCCGGGCCGCCGTGCAGGTTGCCGCGCACGAAGATGCCGCCGGCGACGATGAACAGCGTGGCCAGCAGCACGATGAACGGGATGTACTCGCCGACCGCGGCATGCACCAGGCCGTGCCATGCAGCGTCGACCCCCGACAGCGCCGCCTGCGGCAGCACATAGGCCAGCGCCCAGGCGGCCACCACCTTGCCATAGTGCCGGTGCCAGAAGCCCGGCACCGCCAGCGGCATCAGCGCGATCGACAGCAGCAGGCCCGCGAACGGAAGGCCCCACAACGGCCCGGGCATCAGCCGAGGAACCGGGTGAAGCCGGCCACCGGCTCGCGCTCGGTCACCAGCGTGTTCTCGACCGCGGCCGGGTCGGCGAAACCGAGCGACATGCCGCAGACCAGCATCTCGTCGTCGGCCGCGCCGAGCCGCGGCAGGATGATGCGGTGGAACTGCGTGAACGCCGCCTGCGGGCAGGTGTCGAGGCCGCGGGCGCGCGCGGCCACCATGATGTTCTGCAGGAACATGCCGTAGTCCAGCCAGCTGCCCTGCTGCATCACGCGGTCGATCGTGAACATCAGGCCGACCGGCGCATCGAAGAACACGTAGTTGCGGCCGTGCTGCGCATGCATGCGCGGCTTGTCGCCCTTGGCGATGCCGAGCAGCCCGTACAGGTCCCAGCCGACCTTGCGACGCCGGTCGATGTAGGGCGGACGCCATTCGACCGGGTAGTAGGCGTATTCCTCGCGGTGCCGCGCGGCCTCGGCCGGGTCGTCGTAGACGGCGGTGATGTCGCGCGCCAGCGCCTGCAGCGGCTCGCCGGTCAGCACGTAGACCTTCCACGGCTGCGTGTTGGTGCCGGACGGCGCGCGCGACGCGACGCGCAGGATGTCCTCGATCGTCTCGCGCGGGACCGGCGTCGGCAGGAAGGCGCGCAGCGAGCGGCGCGAGGTGATGGCCGCGTCGACGGCGGCGGTCTGCTCCGGGGTCGGCAGGGGCGGCAAGGGAGAGGTCACGAACGCAATCCTTCGAGGGCCTGGATGAGGACAGCCGGCAACGCGGCCGGGCGGCGCGTCGCGCGGTCGACGTAGACGTGCACGAAATGGCCGCGCGCCGCACACAGCGGCTCGCCGGCGGCGAACAGCCCGATCTCGTAGCGCACGCTGGAGCTGCCGACCTGCGCGACCCGCAGCCCGGCGTCGACCATCTGCGGGAATGCGATCGGCGCGAAGTAGTTGCAGTGGGTCTCGACCACCAGGCCGATCACCGCGCCGGCGTGGAGGTCGAGCGCGCCGGCCTCGATCAGGTAGCGGTTCACCGCGGTGTCGAACAGGCTGTAGTAGACGACGTTGTTGACGTGGCCGTAGGCGTCGTTGTCCATCCAGCGGGTCGACAGGCTCGCGAAGTGCCGGTAGGCGCTGCGCGGTTCGGGCTGGGCGCGGACGGGGGGCGAGGGTGCGGAGGACTGCGTCATGGCGTTGCATTGTTCCATTGCTGGCGGCTGGCCAGCGCTTCGCGCAGCGTCGCGAGCTGCACCGCGACGGTGTCGGCGATCTGGTGGCCGTAGCCGCCGGCCATGCTGATCGCGACCGGAATGCGGCGCGCGCGGGCAGCGCTGAAGACGCGGCGGTCGCGCTCGGCCAGCCCGGCGGCGGTGAGCTTCAGCCGGCCGAGCCGGTCGCCCTCGTGCGGGTCGGCGCCGGCGAGGTAGAAGACCAAGCCCGGCGCACCGTGGGCATGGCGCCGCCACAGCTCGCCGAGTGCGGTGTCGAGCGCGGCCAGGTACTCGGCATCGCGGCAGCCGTCGGGCAAGGCCACGTCGAGGTCGCTCGACTCCTTGCGGAACGGGAAGTTGCGCTCGCCGTGCAACGACAGCGTGAACACCGTCGGATCGTCGCGGAAGATCGCCGCGGTGCCGTTTCCCTGGTGCACGTCGAGGTCGATCACCGCGATGCGCAGCAGCGCACGGTGGTGCCGGTGCCATTCGGCCTGCATCAGCCGTGCGGCCACCGCGACATCGTTGAAGACGCAGTAGCCGCCGCCCTTGTCGGCATAGGCATGGTGCGTGCCGCCGGCCAGGTTCGCGGCGACGCCGTCGGCCAGCGCGGCACGCGCCGCGGCGATCGTCGCGCCGACCGAGCGGCGCGAACGCTCGACCATGCGCGGCGTCCACGGGAAGCCGATCTCGCGCTGCTCGGCCGCGCTCAGCAGGCCTTCGGTCACCGAGCTCACGTAGTTCGGCGTGTGGGCCAGCGCGAGTTCGCCGTCGGTAGCGGCCGGCGCTTCCTGCAGCCGCAGCCCCGCTTCCGACTCGGCCGCCTCGCGCAGCAGGCGGTACTTCTGCATCGGAAACCGGTGCCCGTCGGGCAGCGGCAGCACGAAGTGGTCGGAATGAAAGGCTTGCATCGTGGCGCGCATCGCCGGCGCATTGTGCCGATCGATGCCGCAAAGCGCCGGAATGGGTTGGCGACTCTAGATTGCTGCATTGCAGCAAAAACAGCTTGAAATATGCCGATCGCCTCGTATACTTTCGGTCATGGTGCAGTGCAACAAAGTCACTGTGTCAGGCGCAGTCCCCTTTTCTATCCTCTGGAGATTCCACATGCTGACCGCTGAACAATTGATCGCCGCCCACAAGACCAACATCGACACGCTCTTCGGCCTGACCGGCAAGGCGTTCGAAGGCGTCGAGAAGCTCGTCGAGCTGAACCTGCAGGTCGCGAAGACCGCTCTCGGCGAAGCCGCTGCCAACACCCAGGCCGCGCTGTCGGCGAAGGACGCGCAAGAGTTCCTGGCGCTGCAGGCCGGCCTGCTGCAACCGGCCGCCGAGAAGGCTGCCGCCTACGGCCGCTACCTGTACGACATCGCTGCCAGCACCAATGCCGACATCGGCAAGGTCGCCGAAGCGCAAGCCGCCGAAGCCCAGCAGAAGTTCATGTCGGTGGTCGACAACGCGGTGAAGAACGCACCGGCCGGCACCGAGAACGTCGTCGCGCTGTTCAAGTCGGCCGTCGCGACCACCAGCAACGCCTACGAAAGCCTGCAGAAGGCCGCCGGCCAAGCCGCCAAGGTGGCCGAAGCCAACATCGAAGCCATCAGCGCCAGCGCCGTGAAGGCCGCATCGACCCCGAAGGCCAAGCGCGCTGCCGCCTGACTTGGCGAACAGGTCGTCACGAAGAGGATTCGAAATCGACTTGAACTTTCGACGCGACCCTTCATCTGAGCATGACCGCAGGCCCTGCCTGTGGTCTCCCTGAAAGGTTGTCTCCTCGGTACCGCGCGAATCTCGATTCCAGGTACCTTAGGCCCGGTGGCGACACCGGGCCTTTTGTTTGGCCGCCCATTTCTTTTGCACAGAAAAGTATCTATTAACAGCTGCGCTGCACCGACCCGCAAGCCGAGGTGCTCGAGTACCTGAAGCGCGATGTCGCGAACCTCGCTCTCGGCAACAAGGACAACCACGCCCGCAACACCGCGGTGCAGCGTGATTTCGAAAGCCATGTCGCACTGACTCCGCTCTACGATTTCGCGCCGATGTACCTGCATCCGGACGGCATTGCACGGTGCATTCGCTGGGAAGCCAACGATGGCGGACAGCCCGACTGGGCTCGCGTGCTCGACAAGGTCTGTGCCGACAGCATGCCGCGGCCCGGCGAGGCCCGCGCGCCCCTGCAGCGCGCACCGTTGCGGGCAGGATTGCGGGCGCTGGCGCCTGTCCTCGACGAGATCGCCGGCGACGCCGCCGGGTCGGGCCTCGAACCCGAGGTTCATGCCCACCTGCGGCCCGGCATGCAAGCGCAGGCCCGGCAACTGGCCGCCCTGGCCTGAGCGAGCGATGGACAAGCGCTACGGCAAGCTCAGCCTCTCCGAGCAACTGATGCTGCGCAAGCAGGCCGTCGACGACGTGCTGGCCCATCCCGAATGGTCGACGCAGGCGGCGCTGCGCCACCTGAAGAAGACGATGCGCCTGACCAGCGCCGAGATGGCCAAGCTGTCCGGCGTCCACTACCGGACGGTGCAGGACATCGAGCAGGGCCGCAGCGAAGGCAGCGTGCAGACGATGAACCGGCTGTTCGGCGTGCTGGGCCTGAAACTCGGCGTCGTGCGCATCGCGCCGCCCGACGCCTGAACCGCCCCCGCTTCTTCAGTGCGTCTTCGCGGCGATCCGCAGCTTCAGCTCGCTGAGCATCGCCAGCGCGATCTCGCGCCCGGCCTGGATCGAGCGCTTGCGCGCCGCGAAATCGGCCGACGACACGTCGTTCAGCTTCGGTCGCAGCACCACGTCGGCTTCGCGCAGCTCGAACGCATTGATGCTGCGGCTCATGATCGCGAAGGTCTGCAGCAGCATGCGCATCGGGTCGCCGGTGGCCGCGCCGTCCGGCACCGCGGAGATGTCGACCGCAATCACCAGATCGGCGCCCATCTGGCGTGCGAAACGCACCGGCACCGGCGACACCAGCCCGCCATCCACGTACTCGCGGGTGCCGATGCGCACCGGCTGGAACACCGCCGGCACCGCGCTCGAGGCGCGCACCGCGATGCCGGCGTCGCCGCGCTGGAACAGCACCGGCGCGCCGTTGTCCAGGTCGGTCGCGACGATGCCCAGCGGCAGGCGCATCTGCTCGATCGTCTTGCCGCCGGTGCTCTCGCGCACGAAGCGCGCCAGCGCCTCGCCGCGGATCAGCCCGCGTCCGGGAAAGGCCCAGTCGGTGATCGCCGATTCGTCCATCGAATCGGCCATCGCCGCCAGTGCCAGGCCGTTCTTGCCCGATGCATACAGCGCGGCCACCAGACTGCCGGCCGAGGTGCCGACCACCAGGTCCGGCTTGATGCCGTTCTCTTCCAGCACCTGGATCACGCCGATGTGGGCGAAGCCACGCGCTGCGCCGCCGCCCAGCGCCAGCCCGATGCGCGGCGGCTTCGGCACCGGCTTGATCACGATGACCGGCGGCGCGGAGGCCGCCGGATCCGGCGGCACGACCACCACCAGCGGCGGGTTGCCGCCCGGCGCGGAGGCCGAGCCGGACGGCGGCGGAACGGGAACGGTCTGGCAGCCGGCCAGCAGGACGACGGCGGCCACGGCGGTCGCACGGGCCCATGAAGAAGTCAGAAAGGAGCGCATCCGGCAATTCTAGGGACGACCACCTTTATCCTTGTGTCGAATAAACAAGCAACGAAAATGTTCTTCCTGCATATATATGCGGGCTCGTACAGTCCCCGTGATCCACTGACCCCAGAACTGCACTCAAGGCGATGTATCAATACACCCCGTTCGACACCCAGTTCGTCAAGCAGCGCGCAGCGCAGTTCCGCGACCAGCTCCAGCGCAACCTCGCCGGCACGCTGGGCGACGACGAGTTCCGCGCGCTGCGCCTGCAGAACGGCTGGTACATCCAGCGCCATGCGCCGATGGCCCGCATCGCGGTGCCGTACGGCGAGCTGAGTGCCACGCAGCTGCGCATGCTGGCGCGCATCGCGCGCGAGTTCGACCGCGGCTACGCCCACTTCACGACACGGCAGAACTGCCAATACAACTGGATCCCGCTGCCGAAGGCGGCCGACGTGATGGACCTGCTGGCCTCGGTCAGCATGCACGGCATCCAGACCAGCGGCAACTGCATCCGCAACATCACCAGCGACTGCTTCGCCGGGGTCGCGGCCGACGAGATCATCGACCCGCGCCCGTACTGCGAGATCCTGCGCCAGTGGAGCACGCTGAACCCCGAGTTCGCGTTCCTGCCGCGCAAGTTCAAGATCGCCGTCAGCGGCGCCCACGAAGACCGCGCCGCGATCGCCTGGCACGACATCGGCCTGCAGCTGCTGAAGAACGAGGCCGGCGAGATCGGCTTCAAGGTGCTGGTCGGCGGCGGCATGGGCCGCACGCCGGTGATCGGCACGGTGATCAACGAGTTCCTGCCGTGGCAGCAGGTCCTCGTCTACCTCGAGGCCATCGTTCGGGTCTACAACCGCTACGGCCGGCGCGACAACATGTACAAGGCGCGCATCAAGATCCTGGTGAAGGCCGAAGGCCAGCGCTTTCTCGACGACGTGGCCGAGGAGTTCAAGAAGATCCTCGAACTCGACAGCGACGGCCGCGAGCAGATCATTCCGCAGGCGGAGTTCGACCGTGTCGCCGCCCACTTCGTGACACCGGCCGGCGTGGCCCCCGTGGTGGGTGGCACGACCGATGGCAGCCCCATCACCGCACCGGCCGGCGCCCCCGCCGCGTTCCAGCGCTGGCTCGAGCGCAACGTGCACCCGCACCGCCTCGCCGGCTACCGCAGCGTGACGCTGTCGCTGAAGCGCACCGGCCAGGCGCCGGGCGACATCACCGATGCGCAGATGGAGCTGGCCGCCGACCTCGCCGACCGCTTCAGCCAGGCCGAGCTGCGCGTCTCGCACGACCAGAACCTGGTGCTGCCGTGGGTGCGCGAGAGCGACCTGTTCGCGCTGTGGGAAGCCGCCCGCGCCGCCAGCTTCGCAACGCCCAACATCGGCCTGCTGACCGACATGATCGCCTGCCCCGGCGGCGATTTCTGCGCGCTGGCCAATGCGCGCTCGATCCCGATCGCCGAGGCCATCACCGAGCGCTTCGACGACATCGACGAGCTCTACGACATCGGCGACATCGACCTGCACATCAGCGGCTGCATCAACTCCTGCGGCCACCACCACAGCGGCCACATCGGCATCCTCGGCGTCGACAAGGACGGCAGCGAGTGGTACCAGGTGACGCTCGGCGGGCTCGACGGCTCGGCGATCAGCGGCCACCAGTCGACGCCGGGCAAGGTGATCGGCCCGTCGTTCGCGGCCGACGAGGTGCCCGACGTGATCGAGGCGGTGCTCGACACCTACCGCCAGCAGCGCAGCACCGCGGCCGAGCGCTTCATCGACACCGTGACCCGCATCGGGCTCGATCCGTTCAAGACCGCGGCCAACGCCCAGCGCCGCAGCACCGCCAAGGCCTGACCATGAAATTCATCGACACCGTGCGCGACCCGTGGCGCACCATCACCGGCGAAGACGGCCCGATGGTCACTCTGACGCCCGCACCGAACAGCCTGCTGACGCTTGCGCAATGGCATGGCGTGCGCAACACCTGGCCGGCCGGCATGACCGTCGGCGTGCAGTTCCCGAACGATGCCGACATCGAAGACCTGGCCGACGACCTGCCGCGGCTCGCGCTGGTCGTGCTGCATTTCCCGAAGTGGGTCGACGGCCGCGCGTACAGCCAGGCCCGGCTGCTGCGCTCGCGCTACCGTTATGCCGGCGAGGTGCGCGCCACCGGCGAGGTGGTGGTCGACATGATGCCGCTGCTGCAGCGCACCGGCTTCGATGCGGTGGTGCTCCGCGCCGACCAGTCGATCGAGATCGCCGAGCGCGCGCTGAACTTCTTCCCCGGTCACTACCAGGCGGACGTGCACGAGCACCGGCCGCTGTTCAAGCGCCCGGCCGGCGAGGAAACGACGAACCGCGAGTTCAACCAGGCGGGCTCGGCGATATGAATGCGATCCAGTTGTATGCACGCGCGACTGCCGGCTTCGACGACCGCGTCGCGCACGCGGTCGCGGTGCTGAAGCAGGCGGCGGCCGAGCACCCGGGCCGCGTCGTGCAGGCCACCAGCCTCGGCGCCGAAGACATGGTGCTGACCGACCTGATCGCGCGGCATGGCATTCCCGTCGCGATCGGCACGCTCGAGACCGGCCAGCTGCACGAAGAAACGCTGGCGCTGGTGCCGCGCATCGAGCAGCGTTACGGGCTGGCCGTCGAGGTCTACCGCCCCGAGGCCGACGCGGTGATCCACTTCGTCAGGAACCACGGCGAGCGGGCGATGTACCAGAGCATCGACCTGCGCAAGGGCTGCTGCGGCATCCGCAAGCTGGAACCGCTGTCGCGCATGCTGGCGCAGCGCAGCGCCTGGGTCACCGGCCTGCGTCGCGAGCAGTCGAACAACCGCGGCGAGGTGCCGTTCAGCGAGCCCGACGACAAGGGCCGCATCAAGTTCAACCCGCTGGCCGACTGGAGCTGGAACGACGTCTGGCACTACATCGCGTCGAACGAGGTGCCGTACAACCCGCTGCACGACCAGTTCATGCCGAGCATCGGCTGCGCGCCGTGCACCCGCGCCATTGCGGTGGGCGAAGACTTCCGCGCCGGCCGCTGGTGGTGGGAAGACGAGAAGGCGAAAGAGTGCGGACTGCACGTGCACGGGGCCGAAGAGGCCGCCGTGTCGATGATCGGAGACCGGAAATGAATGCCCCGCTGACCGTGGAACAACTGCTGCCGCAGCTCGACCACAGCCACCTCGACTGGCTCGAGGAAGAAGCCATCTTCATCCTGCGCGAGACGGTCGCCGCGTTCGAGCGCCCTGCCCTGCTGTTCTCGGGCGGCAAGGATTCGTGCGTCGTGCTGCGCCTGGCCGAGAAGGCCTTCAAGACCAAGGGCGCCGATGGCCACTACAAGGGCCGCCTGCCGTTCCCGCTGCTGCACGTCGACACCGGCCACAACTTCCCCGAAGTGATCGAGTTCCGCGACCGCCGCATCGCCGAGATGGGCGAGCGGCTGGTCGTCGGCCACCTCGAAGACTCGATCCGGCGCGGCACGGTGCGCCTGTCGCACCCGCTGGAGTCGCGCAACGGCCACCAGACGGTCGCGCTGCTCGAAGCGATCGAGGAACACCGCTTCGACGTGCTGATGGGCGGCGCGCGCCGCGACGAAGAGAAGGCCCGCGCGAAGGAGCGCATCTTCTCGCACCGCGACAGCTTCGGCCAATGGCAGCCGAAGGAGCAGCGCCCCGAGCTGTGGACGCTGTTCAACACCCGCATCAAGCCGGGCGAGCACATGCGCGCGTTCCCGATCAGCAACTGGACCGAGCTCGACGTGTGGCTGTACATCGCGCGCGAGAACATCCCGCTGCCGAACCTGTACTACGCGCACGACCGCCAGGTGATCCGCCGCAAGGGCCTGCTGGTGCCGCTGACCGACGTGACGCCGCCCGAGGCCGGCGAGGTGGTCGAGACCGCCGAGGTGCGCTTTCGCACCGTCGGCGACATGACCTGCACCTGCCCGGTCGAGAGCCCGGCCGCCAACGCGACCGAGATCGTCGCCGAGACGCTGAAGGTGACGGTCAGCGAGCGCGGTGCGACCCGCATGGATGACAGAACGTCGGACGCCTCGATGGAGCGCCGCAAGAAGGAAGGCTACTTCTGATGAGCACCCCGCAAGTTCAAGTGAAGGACCACCGCGCGCTGAGGTTCCTCACCGCCGGCAGCGTCGACGACGGCAAGAGCACGCTGATCGGGCGGCTGCTGTTCGACAGCCGCGCGATCCTGGCCGACCAGCTCGACACGCTGGAGAAGCGCGCCGCCGGCGCACCGATCGACCTGTCGCTCCTGACCGACGGGCTGGAGGCCGAGCGCGAGCAAGGCATCACGATCGACGTGGCGTACCGCTACTTCGCGACGAAGCAGCGCAAGTTCATCATCGCCGACGCGCCCGGCCACGAGCAGTACACCCGCAACATGGTGACGGCCGCGGCCGGCAGCGATGCGGCCGTGGTGCTGGTCGACATCACGAAGCTCGACACCCGTGCGAGCCCGATGCCGCTGCTCGCGCAGACCCGCCGCCATGCGCTGCTGGCGCACCTGCTGCGGGTGCCGAGCATCGTGTTCGCGGTCAACAAGCTCGATGCGGTCGGCGATCCGGCGCAAGCGTTCGCCGCCACGAAGGCCGCGCTGCTGGCGTTCGCGCAGCAGGCCGGCATCGCGGTGGCCGGCGTGATCCCGGTGTCGGCGCTGCGCGGCGACAACGTCACGCAGCCGCTGGCGGCCGACTGGTACGACGGCCCGTCGCTGCTGCAGCTGCTCGAAGCGCTGCCGGCGCTGCAGGAGCGCAAGGACGGCGACCTGCTGATCCCGGTGCAGTACGTGTCGCGCGAAGGCGAAGGCACCGGCAACCAGCCGCGCACGCTGTACGGCCGGGTGGCCCACGGCCGCGTGAAGGCCGGCGACACGGTGCAGGTCTTCCCGAGCAACCAGACCGCGGTGGTGGCCGAGGTGCGCCTGGCCGGCGACGTGGCCGACGTGGTCGAGGCCGGGCAGTCGGTGGGTGTCGTGCTCGACCGGCAGCTCGACGTCTCGCGCGGCGACTGGATCGCGACGCCGTCGACCATCCACGAGACGCAGCGCTTCAGCGCGACGCTCGCCTGGCTGGACACCGAGCCGGCCGTCGTCGGCCGCAAGTACTGGGTGCGCCACGGCAACCGCTGGGTGCAGGCGCGCATCACCGCGATCGAGAGCCGGCTCGACATCCACACGCTGGAAGCCACCGAAGCGCACCAGCTGGCCGTCAACGAGATCGGCCACGTGATCGTCGAGACGCAGCAGGCGCTGCCGGTCGAGGCCTACGAGTCGAACCGCGTCGGCGGCTCGCTGATCATCGTCGACCCGGCGACCAACCGCACCAGCGG
>Ga0065165_1003065_pt1 | contig 12508 bp, 11 predicted proteins | sample AraplaMF_Cvi_mMF_FD_63813 | JGI IMG/M metagenome (GOLD analysis project Ga0065165, IMG submission 63813) | Arabidopsis root microbial communities from the University of North Carolina, USA - plate scrape MF_Cvi_mMF (version 2) (version 3) | ecosystem: Host-associated > Plants > Roots >... | reverse complement strand
GGCCGCGCCGACGCATTGCCCTGCGTCGGAGCAGCGGTCACGGGACGCCTGTTCCCATCGGAAGCCCGGCGCATTGCCCTGCGCCGGGTCTTTCGCGTTCGGCGCGAGCCGGTATAGCGGAGGGATGAAGGCGCTCGTCGATCCCGGTAACGTGCTGGCAGAGGGCCTCGCGGCGATCCGCACCCGCTTCCAGGTCCCCGAATCCTTCCCGCCCGAAGTCCTTGCCGCTGCGGAGCGCGCCACCCAGCGCACACCCGATGCGCATGTCGACCGCACCGATCGCGCCTTCATAACGCTCGATCCCGCACGCTCCACCGATCTCGACCAGGCCTTCGCGATCGAGGTGCGCGGCGGCGACCTCCTGCTCTTCTATGCGATCGCCGATGTGAGCTGGTTCGTCGACGACGGCGACCCGCTCGACGTGGAAGCCTGGAAGCGCGGGACGACCCTGTACCTTCCCGACGGCAAGGCCGGGCTCTATCCGCCGGCGCTGAGCGAAGGTGCGGCGAGCCTGTTGCCCACCGGTCCGCGCCCCGCGGTCGTCTTCATTGTACGCGTCGCTCCCGACGGCGCGGTCAAGCTCGACGGCGTCGAGCGCGCGTTGATCCGCAGCCGCATCAAGCTCGGCTACGAGACCGTCCGCGATGCCGACCTGCCGCCCGAATTCGCCGAGCTCGCGCGCCGCATTGCCGCCGCCGAAGCCCGGCGCGGCGCGGCGCGCGTCGATCCGCCCGAGCAGGAAGTCGCCGAGCGCCCCGATGGCAGCCTCGCGCTCGACTTCCGCGTCCGTCACCCGTCCGAGGACCGCAACGCGGCGTTGTCGCTCGCCACCAATCTCGCAGTTGCCGACGCCTTGCTCGCGCACCGCACCGGGCTGTTCCGGGTGATGCCCGAGCCCGATGCCGGGGCGATCGCGCGCCTGCGCAACACCGCGCATATCCTGGGCGTCGCCTGGCCCGAGGCGGAGACCTTTGCGGCGTTCGAGCCGCGGCTGGATCCGGCCCGCCCGCGCGAAGCGGCGCTGATGCTGGCGATCCGCCGCGCCGGGCGCGGGGCGAGCTATGCGCCGTGGCAGCCGGGCGAGACCCCGTGGCATGCGGCGGTCGCGGCGAGCTATGCCCATGCCACCGCGCCGCTGCGCCGGCTCGCCGATCGCTATGTCGTCCGCGCCGCGCTCGCCGTCGCGAACGGCCAGCCGGTACCGGCGGTGGTAGAGGACGCCTTCGCGCGGCTGCCCAAGGTCATGGCGCGCGCCGACGCGCTGTCCGGCCAGATCGACCGCGCGGTGATCGACCTTGCCGAAGCGGCGATGCTGCAGGGACGCGAAGGCGAGGTCTTCGCGGCCGGCGTCACCGACATCGATGCGCGCGGCGCACGGATCCAGCTCGCCGATTACCCCGTCGTCGCGCGGATCGCCGCCGATGGGGTTGCGCCCGGAGACACGCTCCGCGTGCGCCTGACCCAGGCCGATCCCGGGCGTTTCGCCGTCGAGTTCGAACCCATAGCCACCGGAGCGCCCGCATGACGATCACCGTCCACCATCTCGAGAACTCACGCTCGCAGCGCATCCTCTGGCTGCTCGAGGAGCTCGGCCTGCCCTATGCAGTCAAGCGCTACGAGCGGAACAAGGCGACGATGCTCGCGCCGCCCGAGCTCCGCCGCGTCCACCCGCTCGGCAAGTCGCCGGTGATCGACGATGACGGCATCGTGGTCGCCGAAACCGGCGCGATCGTCGAGTATCTCGTCGAGAAGGGCGACGGCCGGTTCGGCGCGCCCGCGCACCGCGATGATGCGCTGCGCTACCGCCATTTCCTGCATTATGCCGAGGGCTCGCTGATGCCCCCCTTGTTCACCAAGCTCGTGCTCAGCCGCGTGCCCCTGTTCGGCAAGATGGCGCAGAAGAAGTTCCAGCCGATGATCGACGTCCATCTCGATTATATCGAAGGCGCGCTCGCCCAGCGCCCCTGGTTCGCTGGCAAGGAGATCAGCGCGGCCGACGTGATGATGAGCTTCCCGCTTGAAGCCGCCGTCAGCCGCGCCAATGCGACCGAGGGCCGCCCCCATCTCGCCGCCTGGCTCCAGAAAATCCACGCCCGCCCGGCCTATCAGGCAGCCCTGCAGGCGGGCGGCCCCTATGCCTATGCCTGAGACGCACTAGCGCGGCGGCGGCGGCGGCACGACCACGATCGGCGGCCCGCTGAACTTGGGCAGCGGGGCGCCCTTGGGGCAGGCGACGCGGTAGATCGGTTCCATGTCCTCGCCGACGAACAACGGCTGACGCTCGACCTGGTCGGCGGGCACGGTCCGCGTCTTTACTGGCTCGGGCCCCGCGCCATATTGCGCCATCGACAGCATGCCCATCGTCTGCGCCTTGCAGTCGATCTCGACGCGCATCACTGCGGACCAATTGGTGCCATTCCCGTCGATCGCGCGCAGCGTCAGCCGGGTACGAGTCCCCGTACGGGTCACGCTCGCCGGATCGTAGAAGGTCTCGCCGTCGCGGTCGGTATAGAGGCTGACCCACTTCACTGCCTGCGCCGCCGCCGCCGCGCTCGACAGCGCGGCAAGCGTCAGTGTGGCAATCACGGCGGTTCGCCTCAACGCGGCAGGTCCGAATAGCTCTGGGTATCGGGGGTCACCGGCGGCTTGACCGCAGGCACGGTCGGCTCGACCGCCTCCGCCGGATCGAGCTGCCCCTCCCAGCGCGCCACCACCGTCGCGGCGACGGCATTGCCGATCACGTTGGTCGCGGTGCGGCCCATGTCGAGGAAATGGTCGACCGCGAGGATCAGCAGGATGCCCGCCTCCGGGATCTGGAAGTGGCTGAGCGTGCCGGTGATCACCACCAGGCTGGCGCGCGGCACCCCGGCGATGCCCTTGCTGGTGATCATCAGCATCAGCAGCATCGTGATCATCGTCCCCCAGTCGAGGTGGATGCCATAGGCCTGGGCGATGAAGATCGACGCGAAGGTCATGTACATCATCGAGCCGTCGAGATTGAACGAATAGCCCAGCGGCAGCACGAAGCTGGCGATCCGCGGCGGCACCCCGAACCGGTCGAGCGCCTCCAGCGTGCGCGGATAGGCGGCTTCGGACGAAGCGGTCGAGAAACCGAGCAGGATGGGATCGCGCAGATAGCGCAGCAGCGTGCCGGTGCGCGGTCCGACGAACAGGAAGCAGGCGCCGAGCAGCACCGCCCACAATACGAACAGGCCGATATAGAAGGTGCCCATGAAGTAAGCGAGGTCGGCCACCACGCCGAGCCCGCGGGTCGCCAGCGTCCGCGCGACGGCGCAGAACACGGCGACCGGCGCGAACAGCATGACATAGCCGGTGACGGTCAGCATCACCGCGACGAGCGCCTCGAGCCCGCGCACCAATGGCGCGCCCTTTTCGCCCACCGCGGCCAGCCCCACGCCGAAGAACAGCGAGAAGATCACCAGTTGGAGGATGTCGTTGGTCGCCATCGCGTCGATCGCCGAGGTCGGCACGATGTGGACGAAGAACTTGGCCGCGTCGAAGCCCGAACGGTCGACCCCGCTCGATGCCGCCACGTCGGGCAGCGGCAGGTTGAGCCCGACCCCGGGCTGAAGCACGTTGACGAGGATCAGGCCGAGGGTCAGCGAGACCAGGCTGGCGGTGACGAACCACAGGAATGCCTTGATCCCCACGCGGCCGATCGCGCCGGTGCCGCCCATATGCGCGATGCCGACGACGAGGGTGGATACCACCAGCGGCGCGATGATCATCTTGATCAGATGGAGGAACATCTGGGTGGGGATGTCGAACCAGTAGCTGATCTCCTTCAGCCGCTCGGCGCTCGCGGGGCTGCCGTCGTCGAACGCGACATTGAGACCCCATCCGATCAGGCCGCCCAGCAGCAGCCCGGCCAGAATGAACCACGTCAGTCGCTTGCCCACGAAAATCCCCTAAAAAGCTCGCGGCAGGGAAGGGGATTGTCGCGGCCGGGTCAAGGACCCTATCGCGGCTGTCCACGCATATTTCCCGGAGTCGCGCCGATGCCCCGCCTTTCCAGCCTCAGCCGCCGCACGCTGATCCGGGCGGCCGGCGCGGCGCCGTTGCTCACGCTTCCCGGCCTGCTCCGTGCCGAGGAGCCCGACGTCTCTGACTTGCGCGACATCACCACCGGCGCAGTGCCGATCGGCCGCGAGGAGCGCCTCGCCCGCGTCGCCCGTGCCCAGGCGCTGATGCGCAAGGCGGGCATCGGCGCAGTGCTGATCGAGCCGGGATCGTCGCTGATCTATTTCACCGGGGTGCGCTGGGGCCGCAGCGAGCGGCTGACTTGCGTGGTGCTCCCGGTCGAGGGTGAGCCCTGCATCGTCACGCCGTTCTTCGAGGAGCCCTCGGTGCGCGAGAGCCTCGACATCCCGGCCGAAGTCCGCGTCTGGCAGGAAGACGAAGACCCGCTGAAGGTGGTCGCCGGCTTTCTCAAGGACCGCAGGCTCGCCGCGAAACCGATTGGGATCGAGGAGACCAACCGCTATTTCATTGTCGACGGGCTGCAAAGGGCTTTGCCCTCGGCCAGGCTCGTCTCGGCAAACCCGGTCGTCCGCGGCTGCCGGATGATCAAGACCGCGCCCGAAATCGCGCTGATGCAGCTGGCGACCAACGTGACGATCGCCGCCTATCGCTGGACCTTCCCGCGGATCCGCCAGGGCATGCGCAACACCGATATCGCCGCGTTGATGGCCGCCGCGACGCGCAAGCTCGGCGGCGCGGTCGAGTTCAACCTCGTCCTGCTCGGCGAGGCCGCCGCCTATCCGCACGGATCGCGCAAGCCCCAGCGCGTGACGTCCGGCGAGGTCGTGCTGATGGACTGCGGTTGCACGGTCCAGGGCTATCAGTCCGACGTGTCCCGCAGCTTCGTGTTCGGCAAGGCCAATGCGGAGCAACGCAAGGTGTGGGAGCAAGTACGCCGCGGCCAGGCAATCGCGTTCGAGGCGGCGAAGCTCGGTACGCCGGCGGGTGCCGTCGATGATGCGGTTCGAGCCTACTACACTTCGCTCGGCTATGGCCCCGGATACAAGCTGCCGGGCCTGTCGCATCGCACCGGCCACGGCATCGGCATGGATGGCCATGAGCCGGTAAATCTCGTCCACGGCGAGAAGACACCGCTCGCGGCAGGCATGTGCTTCTCGAACGAGCCCGGAATCTACATCCCCGGCAGCTTCGGCATCCGCCAGGAGGATTGCTTCCATATGACCGAGACCGGCCCGAAATGGTTCAGCATCCCGCCCTGGCAACTCGAGAGCCCGGTCGCGTGAGCGAGACTATCCCTGTCCTCGTCAACGCCGGCGGCGGCACTGCTGCGGCAAAGGGCGACGGGCTGCGCGACGCGCTCGAAAAGGCGTTCGCGGAAGTCGGTTTGGCGGTGGATCTGCAGCTGCTGGAAGGCGAGCAGATGCAGGCCGCGGTCGAGAAGGCGGCAGGCGCTCCGCTGGTGGTGGTCGGCGGCGGCGACGGGACGCTCGGCAGTGCGGCGGGCGCACTCGCCGAGGCCGGATCGGCGCTTGGCATCCTGCCGCTCGGTACCCGCAACCATCTTGCCCGCGAGCTCGGCATCCCGCTCGATATCCCCGGCGCGGCGAAGCTGATTGCCGAAGGACCGCGCCGCCGGATCGATCTTGCCCGCGTCAATGGCGAGGTCTTCGTCAACAATGCGTCGATCGGCCTGTATCCCGACATGGTCGAGGAACGCGACGAGCTTGCGTTGCCCAAGAAGCTCGCCGCGATGCCTGCCGCCTTCGCCGCGCTCAAGCGGATGCGGCATCGCCGGCTGCATTTGCAGATGCCGGGCGAGGATCGCCAGATCGTCACGCCGATGCTGTTCGTCGGCAACAATCGCTACGTGCTCGATGCGGGCAAGCTCGGCCAGCGCGAGGCGCTCGATGACGGCGTACTCTCGGTCTACGCGGTCGCGTCGCGGCGGCGGCTCGCGCTGCTCGGCTTCGCGGTGCGCGCGCTGCTCGGTCGTGCCGATCCGGAGCGCGATTTCGCGGCGATCGGCGATGTGCCGCAGCTCTGCGTGCGCGGCCCGGGCGACGACGTCCATATCGCGCTCGACGGCGAGGTGCGCGCGCTCGCCGCGCCGCTGGAATTCAGCATCGCGCCCAAGGCGCTCAGCGTCATAGCGCCGGCGGGCGGATCGTGATGCGGCTGCTCGCGACCGGACTGTTTCTGCTCACGGCGATCGCGGTCTTCGGCGTGCTCGCCGAACATTTTCCCGGAGACGGCGGTTTCCTGATCCGTATCGGGATTGACATGCTGCTGTCGTTCCTCGTCATATTGATCCACGAGCTGGGCCACGCCGCTGCCGCAATCCGGCTGGGCGGCCGGGTGAGCCGCATCGTGGTCTTTCCGTTCGAGTACAAGGTTCAGCAGCGCCATTTCGGGTTCAGCAAGGCGATGCGCGGGCACGAAATCGGCGGTTATGTCGCATATGCGCTCGACACCATCATGGCGCGTCGGAAGCACAAGCTGATCGCCGCTGCCGGACCGGCCGCGAATGTGCTGCTCGCGGTTGCCGCGGGGGCGATCGGCGCTTCTGCCGCGCCGAACGGCTTGCTGGGCACGCTGACGACTGCGCTTGCAATCCTTTCGTTCGGCGTGGCGCTCGCCAATCTGGTCCCGTTCAAGGGAAGCGACGGAAGCGTATTGTTTCGCCGCCGTCCATTGCAATCGGCCCGATAGGGGACACCGATCCGGGCAATCGAACCGTTTCGCTTGAGCCCGGCCCCGCCACGCCCTAAGTCGCACCCATGACGTCCACGAACGATATCCGCCGCAGCTTCCTCGACTATTTCGAAGGGCAGGGGCACGCCCGCGTGCCCTCCGCGCCGCTGGTTCCGCACAACGATCCGACGCTGATGTTCGTCAATGCGGGCATGGTGCCGTTCAAGAACGTGTTCACCGGCCTCGAGACGCGGCCCTATTCGACCGCGACCAGCTCGCAGAAATGCGTCCGGGCCGGCGGCAAGCACAACGATCTCGACAATGTGGGGTACACCGCGCGCCACCACACCTTCTTCGAGATGCTCGGCAACTTCTCGTTCGGCGACTATTTCAAGGAGCAGGCGATCACCCATGCCTGGACCTTGCTGACCAGGGAATGGGGTATTCCGGCGGAGAAGCTGACCGCCACGGTCTATCATACCGACGACCAGGCGTTCGACCTGTGGAAGAAGATCGCCGGGCTGCCCGAGGAGCGGATCATCCGCATCGCGACCAAGGACAATTTCTGGGCGATGGGCTCGGATGGTCCGTGCGGGCCGTGCTCGGAGATCTTCTACGATCATGGCGATCATATCTGGGGCGGCCCGCCGGGATCGCCCGAGGAAGACGGCGACCGCTTCGTCGAGATCTGGAACCTCGTCTTCATGCAGTATCTGCAGGAAAACGACGTCCAGATCGGCGAACTGCCCAAGCCGAGCATCGACACCGGCATGGGCCTCGAGCGCGTCGCTGCCGTGCTGCAGGGCGTCCACGACAATTACGACACCGACACGTTCAAGGCGCTGATCGCCGAATCGGGCGCGCTCGCCGGCGCATCGACCACCGGCGACAACCAGGCGAGCCACCGGGTCATCGCCGACCATCTCCGCTCGTCGGGTTTCCTCGTCGCCGACGGGGTGCTGCCGGCCAATGAGGGCCGCGGCTATGTGCTTCGCCGCATCATGCGCCGGGCGATGCGCCACGCGCATCTGCTCGGTGCCAAGGATCCGCTCATGCACCGGATGGTGCCGAGCCTGGTCGCCGAGATGGGTGCCGCCTTCCCCGAGCTGGTCCGCGCCCAGCCGCTGATCGAGGCGACATTGCTTCAGGAGGAGACGCGCTTCCGCCAGACGCTGGCCAACGGACTGCGCCTGCTCGACGAGGCGACGCAGGGGCTGGGCGAGGGCGACACGCTTCCCGGTGCGACTGCGTTCAAGCTCTACGACACGTTCGGCTTCCCCTATGACCTGACCGAAGACGCGCTGCGCGCCGAAGGCATTTCGGTCGACCGTGCCGGCTTCGATACGGCGATGGCCGAGCAGAAGCGCGCTGCGCGTGCGGCGTGGAAGGGCTCGGGTGACAAGGCCAGCGACGAAGTCTGGTATGACATCGCCGACGAACTCGGCGGCACCGAATTCACCGGCTATGTCGGCACCGAAGGTGAAGGCCAGGTCCTCGCCCTCGTCAAGGACGGCAAGCGCGTCGAGCGCGTGGCATCGGGCGACGCGGTTACCATCCTCACCAATCAGACGCCCTTCTACGGCGAATCGGGCGGCCAGATGGGCGATGCCGGCATCATCGCGAACGACAAGCTGCGCGCACGGGTCGACGATACCGCCAAGCCGCTCGGCCGGCTGCATGCGCATCATGCCACGATCGAGAGCGGCGAGCTTACGGTCGGCGACACGGTCAAGCTGTCGGTCGATGCCGAGCGCCGCGACGCGATCCGCGCCAACCATTCGGCAACACACTTGCTTCACGCGGCGCTGCGGAAGCGGCTCGGCGGGCATGTCACGCAGAAGGGCAGTCTCGTCGCTCCCGACCGGCTGCGTTTCGACTTCTCGCATCCTTCGGCGCTGACGCCGCAGGAAATCGCCGACATCGAAGCCGATGTGAACGCCCAGATCCGCCACAATGAGAGCGTCGGCACGCGGCTGATGACCCCGGACGACGCGATCGCCGCGGGCGCGATGGCGCTGTTCGGCGAGAAATATGGCGACGAAGTCCGCGTGCTCTCGATGGGACGCGGCGACGGCGCGAACTATTCGGTCGAGCTGTGCGGCGGGACGCACGTCAACGCGACCGGCGACATCGCGATCTTCAAGATCATTTCGGAAAGCGCGGTCTCGTCCGGCATCCGCCGCATCGAGGCGCTGACCGGCGAGGGTGCACGGCAATGGCTCAACGCGCGCGACGAGCGGCTCAAGGAAGCCGCCGCGGCGCTCAAGTCCTCGCCCGACGAAGTGCCAGCGCGGGTCGCGGCGCTGGTCGAGGAACGCCGCCGGCTCGAGCGCGAGCTGGCTGATGCGAAGAAGGCGCTGGCACTCGGTGGCGGCGGCGCGGCTGCCCCCGCAGGGCCCGAGCAGGTCAATGGGATCAACTTCGTCGGGCAGGTGCTCGACGGGCTCGATCCCAAGGCGCTGCGCGGCGCAGTCGATGAGGCCAAGGCCCGGATCGGCGGCGGCGTGGTCGCGCTGGTCGCTGTCAACGAAGGCCGCGCCTCGGTCGCTGTCGGCGTGAGCGACGGGCTCGGCGTGAGCGCGGTTGATCTGGTCAAGGCCGCGGTCGCCGTGCTTGGCGGGCAGGGCGGTGGCGGACGTCCGGACATGGCGCAGGGCGGTGGTCCCGACGGCAGCAAGGGCGCCGAGGCGCTCGAAGCGGTCAGGGGCGCGCTGGCGGGAGCCCGCGAACCGGCGTGAGAGTCTGCGGGCCGGGCCTTACAGACCCAGCCTGTAGCCGTCGGCAGGGCTCACCCACAGCACGCGCTGGGTCATCTCCGGCCGGGCGACGCCATCGATCGTGACTTCCGCCTTGGCAGCCGCGCCGTCGGGGATTTCGCGGGTGCAGCCAAGCTTGCCGTTCAGCGGTGCGATCGAGGCCGTAACCTGCGGACGGATCGCAGCTACCATCGCCGCGTCGGCGGGTTTGCCGTCCATCTGGAAGGTCGCGGCTTCGAAGTCCGACGTAAGGACCGGCGCGCAAAGCATGCCGTCCTTTATCGTGCCCGAAGACTTCACTTCCATCGTGATCAATGGCTGCGGCGCGACCATGATCGTGGTTGTCGATTCGAAGCCGCGGCCCGGCAGCAGCCTGTAGCGGGTCAGCCCGATGCACGTCTTCTTCTCGAAATTCGGATTGGTGCATTGCAGCTTGCCCGCCTTTGCCGGAGCGAGCGGATCGGCGGCGGCTTGCGGCGTGGCGCTGGCCAAGAGCAGGAAAAACGCTTCGATCATCTCTCGAACTCCGAACTGGTTCAGCCGACATGCGGCGCAACCCGCGGTACGACAAGGTAAATTCCGAGATCAGCGGCCCACCGCATACCCTTGCGCGGGGGTTACCCAGGTCACGGTCTGAGCGAGCTCGGGATGGGCCACGCCGTCGAGCGTCACCACGGTGCGCGTAACGCCGTCCTCGGTCCGATCCTGGGTGCAGCGCTTCTTGCCCTGCAGCGGCTGCACCGCGTCGAGCACCTGCAGCCGCATCGCGCGGTCGGCATTGGGCGCGAGCGGCTTGCCGCTGCTCAGCAGCGTCCCGTTCTGGAAGTCGCCGCTACGCACCATCACACACACACCGCCCTCCTCAATCCGGCCGAACGTCTTGTAGCGGAGCAGCAGCGTCGGATCGCCCGAGACCAGACCGGCAACCGTCGCATCGAAGCTGCCGTCGGTACTGGCCCGGTAGCGGATGATCGTCTGGCAGGTCAGCCGCGCCGGATTGGGCGCGATGCAGCGCAGCTTGCCTTCGCGCGCCGGCGCCAGCGCATCGTTTGGAGCAGCCGGCAGGGACTGTTCCGCGAACAGGCCGGCAAGCAACAAGGCGGCGAACATAAGCAGGCTCCTCAATTGGCGAATGGGAAATGCGCCCTCGCGCGCTGGCCCGCAAGCCCGGCGCAGTCGGGCCGGCGTCTCGTCCTATCCGGCCACCTCGCCCTGCCGCGACCGCCGGAGCCGCGGCTCGCGATCCATGTCCGAAGCTTCCTTGATCGCCTTGCGCATCTCGTCCCGCTTCTCGTGGATCGAGGCGATCACCGGCCCGACGGCGATGCCGACATCGACCAGCACCGCCTCCGAAAGCTGGAGCGAGCTTTCGAGCGTCTCCGGAACCGCGTCGGTGGCGCCCGCCTTGTAGAGCTCGGCGGCGTGATCGGTGTCGCGGGCGCGGGCGATGATCGGCAGTTCGGGAACCCAGCCGCGCACACGCTTGGTCAGCCGCACCGTCAGCACCGGATCGTCCATGGTGAGCACCAGTGCCTTGGCGTGGCCGAGCTTGAGCTGATCGACCAGCTCGCTGCGCGTCACGTCACCGAACAGCACGCTATAACCGTCCTTGCGGGCGGCGTTGACATTGTCGATGTCCGCATCGACCCCGAGATAGGGAAGCCCGTGGCGGCGCAGCATGTCGGCGACCAGCCGCCCGACCCGGCCGAAGCCGATCACGATCGTCCCCGGGCCCGCCGCATCGACCGCTGCGGGAGCATCGTCCTTCTCCTGCTGCTCGATCAGCCGCGCGATCAGCTGGCCACCTTTCGCGAGCAGCGGCGTCAAGGTGAGGCCGATCGCAGTGACCGTCGTCCAGAACGCCGCGGTGCCGCCCGAGATCAGTCCTGCCGCGCCTGCGACGCCCAGCACGATCAGCGTCGTCTCGGACGGGCTGGCCATCAGCACGCCGGTCTCGGTCGCGGTGCCGGTGCGCGCGCCCGAGAGCTTGAGCAGCCCGGTGGTGACCGCGACCTTGACGACCATCACCATCACCGTCGCGCCGAGCAAAGCCGCCCAATTGTCGAGCACGAAACCGAGATCGAGGCGCATGCCGACCGTGATCAGGAACACCCCGAGCGCAAGCCCCTTGAACGGCGCGGTGATCGCCTCGACTTCGCCGTGATATTCGGTCTCGGCGATCAGCAATCCGGCGATCAGTGCGCCGACGATCGGAGACAGCCCCGCCGCGGTGGTGGCGAGACTCGCGGCGATCACCACGAGCAGGCTGGCGGCAAGGAAAAGTTCGGGACTCTTGGTGCGCGCCGCCTGTCCGAACATCCGCGGCAGCAGCAGGCGCCCGCCGAGGAACAGGGCGCCGACCGTGAGGATGCCGAGGCCGAGCGTAGTGAGCAGACCCATCACGCCGGCGTCGCCGGCGGAAGGGGCCATCGCGCCCAGCCCGAAGATGATCGGCACCAGCGCCAGATCCTCGAACAGCAACATCGCGAAGGCTGCGCGGCCCACCGCGCTCGTCGTCCCGGCGATCGGGATCACCAATGCAGTCGAAGACAAGGCCAGTGCCAGTCCGAGACCGATCGCACCCCCGGTGCTGAGGCCGGTCAGATAGAGCGCAGCGGCGAGGATCAGGCCGGCACCGACCAGCTCGGCAGCACCGACGCCGAACACCAGCGTCCGCATCGCCCATAATCGCTTGAACGAAAGCTCGAGCCCGATCGAGAACAGCAGCAGGATGATGCCGAACTCCGCGAACGGCTCGATCGAATGCGCGTCGGAGATGGTGAAATAATAGAGCCAGGGGGTCTGGCCGATCAGCGAACCCAGTCCCGCCGGGCCGACCAGTGCGCCGACGAGGATGAACCCGATCACCGGGCTGATGCGGAAGCGGGCGAAGGCGGGGATCACCAGTCCCGCGGCGCCGAGGATGACCAGCGTGTCGCTGAATCCGGTATTCGTCAGGTTGAGCATGGGCGGCAGCCTAGCCGCCGCCCATACGGTTTGTCAGCCGCTTACTGCCAGCTGCCCATTTCATTCTCGAGATTTACGCGGATCGCCTCGAA
>Ga0065165_1003064_pt1 | contig 12513 bp, 14 predicted proteins | sample AraplaMF_Cvi_mMF_FD_63813 | JGI IMG/M metagenome (GOLD analysis project Ga0065165, IMG submission 63813) | Arabidopsis root microbial communities from the University of North Carolina, USA - plate scrape MF_Cvi_mMF (version 2) (version 3) | ecosystem: Host-associated > Plants > Roots >... | reverse complement strand
TCTGATGAATCCCTCCTTTCGAAATCGTTCTGAACTCGCCGGGCATCGTTCGGCGAACGACAGGTCTTGCCAAAAGGAGGGTTATGATGACCACCGGCACAGTGAAATGGTTTAATTCCACCAAGGGCTTTGGCTTCATTCAGCCTGACGACGGCAGCCAGGACGTGTTCGTCCATATCTCCGCCGTCGAGCGCGCCGGAATGCGCGAACTGCGCGAAGGCCAGAAGATCGGCTTCGAGGTTGCGCGCGACAACAAGTCCGGCAAAATGGCCGCGGAGCAGCTTCAGACTGCTTAATCTGACCGTTCTCGACGATGACCACGGATGTACTGGCATTGTCGACAGAACGTCACGCGAGAAAGGCCAGGCTTTGCCTGGCCTTTTTATTTCGCCTGGAAAGGGAAGCTTTCGACCGGGAGCGCGCGCCGCGCCGGTAATCAAAAGTCGGGCAAAGACCACCTAGCTGTCATGGGGAGCGAGAGAAAGCGCATCGCTCGAAATCCGCGCGCCAAGCGGTCTTGCGCCGCGCAGCGGTCGAGCAGTTCGGCAGACTGAGGCTGCCGAGCCAGGTTCGGCCATCAGGTCCGCCTCTGGTGATCAGTCCGTCCCCGATTCCGCAGGGCGGCCTGCTCGCTCCGTCATTCGATCGGCATAAGGTGGCACGTCTACGAGCGTGCCGATCAGGCGCAGCAGAGCCTGCTGCTCGGGTCGGTCGTTGCGTCCGGCGGCGAGAAACGCACGAAGCTCGATATGGGACAGGTGCCCGCCAGACGGGCCATTGGGCTGATGGATCACAAACGCCGCCCCGCTGGTTGGCTCTCGCCCTAGATACCAGCAGTCACCATTCGGGCTGCGGTAGAGTTCACGTCGTTCTGTCATTGGAGGCTCTACCTAGTGCTCACTTGCAGTGCTCGACGGCAAGCTGTTGACCGAAAGCCAATTTGAAGGCCTTGCCTGCGCTCCGTGTCGTCATGTCTTTCTCGCGCCCAAACGGTTGAACATCTCGGTTATGGGGTTGTGCGCGCTACGTGGCCGCGCAGGCCAGTTCGATTGGCGTTCTCCTGTTGAACCAACGATCTGCGCTTCACCAATCACCCGTTCCCGGTCGTCGGTGCCTCTCACGCGATATTGAGGCTCGCCGTTGGTAAGAGAGGGCAGCAGGCGCGTGACGGCATAGAGCCCGGCAGCAGCCTGGTCGTAAAAGCCAAAAGCCAGACGAACCTGGTCTCCGACCTCATAGTGATGTGCCATTTTTATCTCCTTAATGTTGCGGCCTGAGGAACCAAGGTAAAATTACCGCACGCCGGGTTGTACATTGGAGATACCAGGCGTCAGCCAATGACGCGGCCACGTCGCAAGATTTCAGGCGAGCTGGGCGCAGACGTCCGCAGTAGCGGCCGTTGCGGCCTGTTGCCGCGAAATCTAGGCTGTCGGCACGGAGGTATTACGCATCCTTGTCCGTTCCTTCATGCAGTCTGTTGAAGGTGGTTCGCGAAGGAAAGCCACAATTTCAGCCACTTCGATTCCCAACTCTCTGCGCGCCGACTGGCCCTTCATCCCGGATCATCAGGGAAAGTTCTCGGCTAAAAGCCTGTGGTACCCGCCGCGCTTTTTTTGATGGGCGCGGCGAGCCGCCTGCAAGATGGCCGATCGATTGACGTCGAACGCGACGAGGAACGATCCCTCGCTGCCATCTACGATCTCGGGACTTAGAGTCCGCAACACATCGAGTTCGATTTGGAACATGACTTCTAACGACGACTCCGAACCCCAAAAACTCACGCAACCGCGGCGGGGCTCGTAACGTCGGATCGAATTGGGAAAGTTGAGATTCAAGGCCCCACGCTCCCACCGAGTCGACCAAGCTCACTCTCGTAAGCATCGACATGGCGTCTCTTCCGCTTCTTGCGTAGCCAAATCCCGACACAGAAGGCGATCGCCGAGCCAGCAAGGAGAAGCGACGAATAGGGGCTCAGAGACACGTCATAAAATCTGCCCGCCCCCCATATGCCGACGCTGAAAAGCGCTATGCTGATAAGTCCATAGGTCAGGGCCGATGCTTCTGGCGCTGGGGCGTAGTCCGAGGCAGCTTGCAGCGCCTTTTCCTTGCGTTGGTCCATGGGCTTCACCTCAGGACGAGTGCGAAGGTCAGCGTGAACGCTGCGATGAGTCCAGCGTGCGCCACACCAACCAAATAATGGTCTGCAGCCCAGCTCCGACAATTAAACCAATAAATAGAAAGACTTCCCATAGTCGGACTCCACTTTCTGGGCCCGAACCGGGGCGCTTCGCGCAATTCCGCAAAAACATTATTCTGTATGTTTCGAGGCACATTCTAAATAGTATTTCAAAATGAACTTACAAGGCCGGGCCGATTTTTATCAGCGGGCCGTTTTCCATGGAAAAATTCTTCCAGGGCGGGGCCGCCTTAAACCGCACGGAGAAATGTCCTGGAGGCGCCTTTGGCTGTCGGGCTTTGCCTGAAACAGACATTGGTATCTGAGGTGCTGCGGGCGTCCGCTTCGACCCTCTGCTGGCTTTCGCTCTGCCTGCAATGGACATCGTTGCGGAACTCTTCGAACCGGCGACCGTTCCCGTGGGGGGCGACGGTGAGGAGATCGACATGCCCAGATATCGCGTCGCGATCGACGATGGCCAAAAGCTTGACGACAGCACCGACTGGCTTGAATTCGCGAACGATCAAGCCGCAATCGACGAGGCGCAGCGGGCGCTCGCTGACATGGTGCGGGACAATCTGCCGGACGGGGGCCATCTGGAAATGCGAGTGGCGATCGAAAACGAGACCAGGGAGGTCATTTACCAGGCGTCGCTCAAATTTCACGGCGAGACTGCTCAGGAGATGAAAGCTGAAACCCTCAGAGCGACGAATTCAGCGCTCAACGGCAGCGCGCACCGAAGGCGATAGTCTGGGCTCACCCTCCGCTCTCTCACCGGCGCGGCCGCGATCCGGTTGTCACTTCCCGCCGAATTGCCTTGCTATCGTCAGCAAATGCGCGCCCACTGTCCTAGCCGTCGTCTCCGTCGCTTTTCGGGTATGGCCGCCGACGAGAGCGCATCCATGCGGCTCTCGCGAGGCGGGAGAACGACATGATTACCGGTAACGGTACCTTGATGCTCCGCAGTGGGCGCACGCTCGCCGTTGGCTATCAGTTTAGTAGCGACGCCGACGACCGACGCGCAGGCTACTTGCTCTGCGATCTGGTCGGTGAAGACCCTGCCATCATGTGGGAAGCATTGCAGCTCGTCTGTGAAGACGGCGCGGTCATCAGTCTCGCTGTAACGCACTCCAGCGACACCCATCTCGGCGTGATCGGGCGGTTGTTGCATGAGGACGCGGCCTGACCATCACTCAACGTTGCCAGGCGCGTCAACCTCGAGGTCGCAATGACGGACAGTGGCCGCGTCGAGCACATAGCCACGGCGCTCGATCCTGATGACATTGTCGAACTAACTCGCAGCTCTCATCTTTGCACGCCACGGCTTGCCAAACAGCTGGACCAGCATGGCATCGCTTCCGCAGTTCAGCCGAAAACCAGGGCCGTTTCGTCGAGTTGCTCAGCGACACGGAAACCTCGCCGTACCCATTGACGTGGCGGACGCCGCAAAAGCGCTCCGGGCTATGAGGGTCTCATAACGGCGCTTCAATGGCCGCAGCAATCATCATGCAGCATCGCGGCCGGTTTCAGGGCACCGCGCCGGCGCGGGTCAGCGGCGGCACGGTGGCCCTCGAGCCCGGGCTCATCAATATATGCCAATGATGCTAGCGAGGGAGGCAGGCCGCGCCATGAGCGGCGACTGGTTCACCGTCCCAAGCAAGTCTTCGAGGTATCGTGGGGCATTGCCCGCGCCCGCGAAAACTGCAGAGCTTATCGGGTAGCATCGCTTGCGAGCACGCGATGCTGTGGCCCAGGCCGACATTGAGATGACATGGGCCCGAGGAGGTGCCAAACCAACTCCAGCCGCAAGCATGTTAGGAATCACTGTGAACGTTCCGGTTGTAGGACGCTTCGCCGTCAGGCGCGCCGAGCTCTGGGCTGACGCGGTGATCCATGTCCTCGGCGTTGCTCTGGGACTGGCAGCGGTCGCAGCTTTGATCGTTCAGGTCGCCACCAGCGCTCCGCTGTTCGATCTAATCCCCATTTCGATCTATGGCGTCGCGCTCCTCGCCGTTCTCATCGTCTCGGCCACCTACAACATGTGGCCGATCTCGCCGCGCAAATGGTTCATCAGGCGCTTCGACCATTCGGCGATCTACGTGCTGATCGCCGGCACCTACACCCCATTCCTGATGAAGCTGAGCGCAAGCATATTCGCCCAGGCTCACCTCGCCATCGTGTGGCTCGCGGCCGCTGCCGGCGTCGCGATCAAAGTGGCTTTGCCCGGCCGGTTCGACCGCCTGTCGATCGCGCTCTATCTCGTGATCGGATGGAGCGGCCTCCTGATCTGGGAGAGCGTCAGCCTCCTGCCCGTGACCACCCTTTGGTTGATCGTCGCAGGTGGTGTCCTCTACTCGATCGGCGTCCTCTTCCATGTCTGGGAAAGCCTGCCATTCCAGAATGCGATCTGGCACGGCTTCGTCCTCGTGGCTTCCGCCTGCTTCTATGGAGCCGTGTTTCGCGTCTATGCGATGATACCGGCTGTCTGAGCTGTAGCCGTCAGGGACAGCCGGCGGTCCTCGTCCCAATATCTCTTCGACGTCTGGCGAAGCTCTTCACCCGCCTTAGCGAGCTCAGGCCTCCAATGGGCGGCGCTCCACGAGGGGCCGCGTCGCCTTCAAGCACCGCAGATTGTCGGTATAGTTCGATGGTCCGCCGTGCCAGGTCATTTTCGTCTTCGGCGATCGCCACCAGCGCAGCCACGACATAGGCCGGCTCGGTTCGCTCTCGCTCAAACCTGAACGACGGACTTCGCGATGTCCAATCCACGTGACTGCCTGATCCATGCTCTCCTCCATCTCTGCGAGAGCCTATGCGCCCGCGGGGCTGGAGAGCCGTCCACAGCATCAGAAGCGGACGCTGGCGCCCGAACTGAGAGCCGACAATCGACGATGGCCAAGTCGTCATCGATTGCGACTTGCGGTAGCCGACGCGCCCGGAATCGACAGCAGATCAACTGATCCCGCTCACCACCTGCACGCGCCCGCCGAAGCCTGAGCGAAACAGGGCCTCATGCGCATGCTGATCAGGATCGTAGCAGCAGTCTTCGACCAAGCGCACATTTAGTCCGATCGCTGGCCCAGGCGACGCACGAGAGAACCACGCCGGTCGTGCTGATCCCGGCCATGAGAGCGTACTTGCGCCGCGCGTCTTCAGATCGGCGTCGAGCGGCGTGCCGTAAGATACGCTGGCTCGCGGACATGCGTAGAAGAGGTCGACTGGCTCCACCGCCAGACCTGCGACAGGCAGTGTGTTTTCTCGCTCTTCGGAACTGTCCTGCGAGCCTTCCGTTGAGAGGACAAGGCACCAGCTGGACGGAGCCAATCATATGCCGAAATATCGCTTCACGACTGATGACGGGGACCGACTTGATACAAGTCGCGATCAACTTCTTCTCCCCAACGACCAAGCTGCTGCACGAGAAGCGCAGAGAGCTCTCGCTGATATGTTGAACGAGAACCTGCCCGACGGAGCTCGGCTCAACATGCGGGTAGCCGTCGAGAACGAGGCCGGCGAGGTGGTCTATCAGGCGTCTCTGGAGTTCAACGGTGAAACGGCCAGCGACATGCGAATGAAGGCGGCTCAGGCGGGCCATGCTTCGATGAACGGCCGGCGTCGATATGAGCACTGAGGCGGTGCGTACGACGCCGTGCGCCGGCCATTTTACCTGCCCGTTCCAAGGACCAAATTCCAAATACAGAGTTGATGCAGTGGCGCCGGCTGGTCCCTCGCGCGGTGCCTCTCACCGGTGTGGCTTCCCCCATCCGCTCACGGCGAGAGGCGGTTCGGTTCTCCTTCGCCTCCGATGGAGAGTCTGAGATCGTCAAGCTACGAAGTTGAACATCGCCTTGGTTTTCCAGCCACGAGGAATATTTCGAGGAGCTGACGAGCCGTTTACCGCTCAAGCTCAAGCCAGGTAGGGATACCGCTGAGGAGGCTGTTAATCTAGCTAGCCGGCAGCCTGCCTATACCGCTCGATCTCGCTGATGAGATGCGCCACGGCTGCATCGCCGCGATGGTGCTTAATGACTCGGCGGCTCTCGCCTTCGCCCTTGCACACCGTAGAGCATCGCCCGCCCCTTCTCCGGCTTCATACCTGCGAGATCGGCGACCTCGCTTGCGGAGACGCGGGCCAATGGATCTTGCTGGCCGATTGGTGAATTGCCGACGACTAGAGGCCTAGTGCCGCTCGGAGCGCGGAAGATTGCTCATGCCATCGGCGCTGGAGGAAATCTTGTTCCAGAAGACGTCCTACGGGCATTTTCCCTGCGCCATCGGCAGGATCGCGATTCAACTTTGCTGCCCTACAATCAGCCGCTCATCTGATCGCGCATCTCCGACGATCTCGGCAGCGCCTATAAATCGTCATCCAGTTTCACCGCCGGCCTTGCACGGCATGTTGTTCTGGGCGCGCGGCGCCCAGAGGCCCGCTGGTCTAGGCCCCCGCGCGGATCGCGGCAGCGCGCTCAGCGAGCGCCGCCGCCGGCCCCTCGAGTCCGTAGAAGGCGAACGGATTGAGGAACTGCCGGCCCCAGAACAATGTCCTGTCGACCCGCCCCAAGTCCGCCTCGTCACACAGCGATAACCAATGCGCAGCAATAGTCTCAAGCTGCTGGGACACGATCGTGATCGCTTTGTCCGCCGCGAGATGGAAATCGCCGGCAGCGGCGAGGCAAGTGGCGATCTGGCTCGAACGCTGCTGGCCGATGATCAGCATCGCCTGGCTGGCTTCCTCGCCGGCGCGCGCCTGCGGGCAGATGTCATAAGCGGGTGTGAGGCTAAGCTGCGCCCCGTCCCAGAACGCGGCATGATTGCGGGCATGGTCATCGACATTGCCGACAAGGATATTGAGCGTCAGTCGCGCGAAAAGCTCGCGCAAGGTTGCGGTCGGTTCGGTGAAGCGGAAGCGGATCGTCTCCGCAAGATCCTGATAGCTCGCATAGCGCGCCTGCATTTCGTCGAGCTCGAGGATGGTAAGCGCCGAAACCATCGCCCGCCGCCGCCAGCTGGTCTGTTCCGCCACGCGATCGAACCGCTCGACCAGCAGCACGTCCTTGCCGGCAGCATGAACCAGCCGGACCGGCGCGACCGACAGGCCCGCCAGCGCAGCCAGGCGCATGGCGATATATTCGCCCTTTACCACCGAGTAGGCGTCGCTGCTGCTCGAGAATTTGGCGACATATTTGCGCCGGCCGTCGGCGATCAAGGCCTTGGGCCGGGCGCCGCCGATCGAGCTGCCATGGTGAAGGGCTTGATCAAGCTCGGGGGTGAGCGGCAGGTTTTTCTCGACCTTCTCGGCTGAGGCGAGCAGCTCTTCGAGCGTCGCATGGCCGCCGCCACGCGGAACATACGCCGTCGCCGAGGTCTGGAAGTCGAGCGCGCCGATCCGATCCGAGCCCGATTCGAGCAGAAAGACCAGTTCGTCGAGCTCGAGCCCGTCGAGCGCCTCGGCTTTGACCCCGAAAGTCTTGTTGAGGATGACCCGCCTGCCCCAGCCATCGGGCGCGCCGTCGCGGATCGCGCTCGCCATCGCCAAGGTGCCAAGCGGTGCGATGGGCTCGGGCCGAAGCGGCAGCTCGGGCAGATAGAGCGGGACAGCATCGGCGCGCGCGCGATAGGAGCGGCCGTAAATGAACTGGATGCGCCCGCCGTCCGGCACCAGCCGGCCGGCGACCACCGGCTCGGTGGCGCCCGGCAGCCAGGTCCAGACAAAGGCTTCGCGTGGACGAGGCAGTTTAGAAGTCATCGCTGACGCTCAGCTGCCTGGGCCGCACCCGGTTGGGGAGCAGCGCCAGGCGCTTGCCTGCTTCGCCGAGCCGCATGGTCAGGCCCTGCGCACTCTCCTCGAACAGCGGAATGCCGAGGATGGCGCAGGCCTCGAAGGCGAGCCCCAGCTCGACCTTTGGATCGCCCCGCTCAAGCCGCTGCAAGGTGCTGCGGTCGATGCCGAGCCGGTCGGCCATCTCCTGCGCGGTCATCCGCCGCGATTTGCGCTCGATCTGGACGAGCGTACCGAGCAGTTCGACCGCAGCGATCGTGTAGCGGGCATAGCTACGCTTCTTCGAAGCAGGCATTGCGAGACTCATCCAACGTTAAGGCGTTTAATGCGTGATGCAACCCGCAGATATGTAATCGGCCTCCCATTGCCGTGTCAACACACGCGGCATGCATCCAGCTTTAAGCCGGATAAGGCGGGACGCATCCTCAAACTTGCTTTTCCGGCTAGTAGCCCCGAATAATCGCTCAGTCCAGATTCGAGCCAGGAGCGCCTGGGCACACGCCACCGATTGCTCCGCGGGCATTGGCGAACGTGCTGGCCTACCCGTCGAGATCGCCGACGCAATCCATTCTCACGATGTCTACGAGCACGCTAAAGCTCGCCTTCGGATGATGTCGTCCGGGCCGACTTCAGGGATAAGAACCTCTGAAGGACTTCTGCTGAAGCAGTCCTTCAGCCACCAGGAAGCGTGCTGCAGCACGAAAGGCATGACGCGAAGTCTCATTGCTCCTCCGCGATCCTCACCTTGCGCCGGAACGGCCCGGGGCCAACTCGCTCCCGGTATCCGCGCACTACGGCCAGTTCCTGGAGCGAACGGAATCTTGGGACGGCTCAGGTCGAACAGCAGTCCCGCCAAGGACGATTGTCCGTTGCGTTTCTCGAACGATTGGGGCTCGGCTGCCACGATCAAGTCCGCCATTTCGATGCAGAGTTGTTCGCCAAACACTCGCTCATTTCGAAGCGGACGGGCGGAGCAGTTCGAATATCGGTCTTTAGCGCTGATCCCAGCGATCGAGCATACCGTAGAACGCGACGGCGAAGGGCAGGAACCACGGCCGGCCGCCGAAGTAAAAGGCTCGCGACGGGAACGGCAGGTCGGCATAGACCGTGTGGCCGCTCCGCTTGCCGAGCATCTGCTCGGCTACCTTGTGGCCGAGCCAACTGGCCCGCGCGACCCCGGTGCCGCTGTAGCCGCAGGCATAGAACATGCCGTCGGTCTGGCCGACATGGGGGAATTTATCGAAGGTGAAGCCGAGCGTGCCGTGCCAGTAGTGACTGAGCTTGTGGTCCTCGAGCTCCGGGAAGACTTGCAGCAACAGTCCGCGCAGATAACTGGCGTTTGCGCGGGAGACCTTTTCGTCCGGCTTCGTGTTCAACACGCGGCCACCGAAGATGATCCGGGTACCGTCCGGCGAAGGCCGGTAATAGGTCACGACGCGCTGGCTGCCAGCCAGCATTCGGCGCTTGGGCATCAACCGGTCCATTACATCGAGCGGTAGCGGTTCGGTGGCGATGATCCCGCTGGCGACCGGCATGACCCGCCGCTGAAGATAGGGTGAGAGCGAGCCGGTGTATCCGTTGGTCGCCAGCAGGATCTGCTTCGCGGCGACCTTGCGACCGCGCACGGTGAATTCGTAGCCTCCGACAGCCGATTTCAGAGCGGAGACGCGAGCATTGCTGAAGATCGTCGCGCCCGCGCGCTCGGCTGCCCGTGCCAGCCCCTGGACGTAGCGCGCAGGGTGAATACCGCAATAGCGGGGCATGGCGATGCCACCATGATAAAGCTCCGTACCCACCTCCGCATGCTGCTCCGCACGCGGGACGAGGTAGGCGTCGCAGGGCATGACGGCCTTGATACGATCGATGTATCGGCCGAGCCCGTCATAGACGCGGGGCGTCATCGCGCCGCGGAAATAGCCGACCTCCTTGAGATCACACGCGATCTGCTCGCGGGCGACGACGTCCTTCACATGCTGCAGAGAGAGAAAGCTCTCCTCCACGATGGCGCGCGCCTTGTCCGGCCCGTGCGCCATCCCGCCATCGAAGAAGGCCCAGCCCGGCCCGAGCAGCCCGCCATTGCGCGACGATGCCCCCCAGCCGGGCGCCTCCGCCTCGAAGACCGAAACCTGCTTTCCAGCTTTTGCCAAAGTCAGGGCGGCGTTGCAGCCGGTGAAGCCGCCTCCAATGACAGCGACCTCCACCTGGGCCGGAAGATCGACCTCGGCGACCGGGGCCGGCCGAGCAGCTTCCCACCAATACGGTGTGTCGACAGCCTCGGTGGAAAAGAACGAACCAGTGAGACGAGCCATCTTCGATGCTTTCAAGAAGGAAGGATGCGACGCAGGCAATTTTGGGGGCGGGCAGGCTGCGGCCGAGCAAGGATTTCCTGATGGGGTCCCTGCCCGATCACGATCCCCGTATCAAGGCAGAGGAGACGAACCATCAGTTCGCGAGCGAAGCCCATTTCGAGGACAATGACGACCATGGTTATGCCTAGCCGGCCTGACAACGCATGCCGTCCAAGACCTTGGGGTAGAGCGCCGATGTCGGCTCATTGACCAAGATCGCGCGACTCATGCCGAGGCCCTCGCAGTGGCCATACGCTGCGGCCGGCCGCCCGAGAGCTCGGCCAGAAAAGGCGTCTGCCCTGACGACGAGCCTCGTGCGTTTGAGCCGGGTCCGGCCGGTTCCTTCTTCTCCCACTCCTCACCCCAGATCATCACGGCGTGGCCAGGCGAGACCTCGCGGTACTGTTGCACCGGCGGGACATAGTCGGCCGGGCGGATTGGGCTCTTGATCTCGTCGTTCGAGACCGGACGCTTCTGCAGGCGCCGGGCCGGATCGGCGATCGGCACCGCCGCCAGCAGCCGCTTGGTATAGGGGTGCTGCGGGTTGCCGAAGATCGCCTCGCGCGGGCCGATCTCGACGATCTCGCCGAGATACATCACCGCGACGCGGTGGCTGACGCGCTCGACCACCGCCATGTCGTGCGAGATGAAGAGATAGCCGAGGCCCATGCGGGCCTGCAGGTCGAGCATCAGGTTGACCACCTGCGCTTTCACCGAGACATCGAGCGCCGAGACCGCCTCGTCCGCCACGATCAGGCGCGGCTCGACCGCGAGCGCACGGGCGATGCAGATGCGCTGGCGCTGGCCGCCCGAGAACTCGTGCGGGAAGCGGTTCGCCATGTCGGCCTGCAGGCCGACGCGTTTCAGCAGGTCGGCGACCTTGTCACGCGCCTCGGAACGGCTGGCGAGGTTGTTGATCAGCAACGGCTCGGCGATCGCGGCGCCGACATTCATGCGCGGATTCAGCGAGGCGAACGGATCCTGGAAGATCATCTGCATGCGCTTGCGCTGCTCGCGCAGTTCGCCCTGGTTGAGCTTGAGCACGTCGACGCCGTCGAGCAGCACCGAGCCGGAGAGCGGCTCGACCAGGCGCAGCACCGAGCGGCCGGTGGTCGACTTGCCGCAGCCGGATTCGCCGACCAGCGCCAGCGTCTCGCCCGCCTTCAGGCTGAACGAGACGTTCTCGACCGCATGCACCCGGCCCTTGACCGAGGAGAGCAGGCCGGACCGGATCTCGAAGCGGGTGGTCAGGCCCGCGACTTCCAGCACGGGTCGCTCGGCCGCCTGAACCGTGTCGGGGGTTTCGGTCGGCACGTCGGACTGGCCGGTGTTGCGGTCGACCACCGGGAAGCGCATCGGCCGCGCGCGCCCTTCCATCGAGCCGAGCCGCGGCACGGCCGAGAGCAGCGCCTTGGTGTAGGGCTTTTGCGGGCTGGCGAAGATGTTCTCGGTCGGGCCGGTCTCGATCTCGTCGCCATTGTACATGACGACGGTGCGGTCGGCGATCTCGGCGACCACGCCCATGTCGTGGGTGATGAAGAGGACGGACATGCCCTCCTCATGCTGCAGCTGCTTGATCAGCTCGAGGATCTGCGCCTGGATCGTCACGTCGAGCGCGGTCGTCGGCTCGTCGGCGATCAGGAGCTTGGGCTTGCAGGCAAGCGCCATCGCGATCATCACGCGCTGGCGCATGCCGCCGGAGAAGCGGTGCGGATATTCGTGGAAGCGCGACTTCGCCGAAGGGATCTTGACCTTCTCCAGCAGGCGGATCGTCTCGGCCTCGGCCTCGGAGCGCGACAGGCCGCGGTGCAGGATCAGCGCCTCGGCGATCTGGAAGCCGATGGTCAGCACCGGGTTCAGCGAGGTCATCGGCTCCTGGAAGATCATCGCGATTTCATTGCCGCGGATCTCGCGCATCTGCGCATCCGGCAGGGTCAGGAGCTCCTTGCCGTTGAGCTTGATCGAGCCCTCGATCCGGCTCGAACCGGGCGGGGTCAGGCGCATGATCGAGAGCGCGGTGACGCTCTTGCCCGAGCCGGACTCGCCGACCACCGCCAGCGTCTCCTGCGGCTTGATGTCGAAGGAGATGTTGCGCACCACCGGCTTCCACAGGCCTTCGACCCGGAAGGAGGTCGTCAGGTTCGAGACCGAGAGGATCGGAGATGTCATGCCTGGTCCTTCATAGCGATCTGATTGGGCTGCGGACGGGC
>Ga0065165_1003061_pt1 | contig 12516 bp, 7 predicted proteins | sample AraplaMF_Cvi_mMF_FD_63813 | JGI IMG/M metagenome (GOLD analysis project Ga0065165, IMG submission 63813) | Arabidopsis root microbial communities from the University of North Carolina, USA - plate scrape MF_Cvi_mMF (version 2) (version 3) | ecosystem: Host-associated > Plants > Roots > Endosphere... | reverse complement strand
CAGATCTCCGGCATCCAGGCGGCGACCAACGACTCGGTCGGCGCCATCAAGGAGATCTCCTCGACCATCGAGCGTCTCTCCGAGATCTCCTCGGCCATCGCTGCCGCGGTGGAAGAGCAGGGCGCTGCGACCCAGGAGATCGCTCGCAACGTTCAGCAGGCTGCCCAAGGGACCCAGCAGGTCTCGTCGAACATCACCGACGTGCAGCGCGGCGCCACCGAGACCGGCACCGCCTCCTCGCAGGTACTGTCGGCGGCGCAGATGCTGTCGAACGACTCCAGCCGGTTGAAGACCGAGGTCAGCAAGTTCCTGACCAACGTCCGCGCAGCCTGAGCTTCGCGCTCAACTTCCGATCTGACGACGAGCGGCGCCCCAAGCGCCGCTCGTTTTCTTTGGCCACCGGCACGCCATTGGGCGCGCGGACGGCCCCACGATTCGAGCCAGCTGAGGCTCCAGGCCGGCAAATTCCTCGGTTCGGCCCGCTTTGCCCCGGGGTTGAGAATATGCGGCAGTGCCGAAGGCGGCGCCGTTCTGCGCCGTCTTTACGCAGCGGAAAGGCGCTTCTGTAATCTTCCGGGCAGCGCGTGCATATCTGGAATGCGATTTCGCTGGGCGATAGCAGGGAAGTGACTGCACAGGGCTCGCTGCTGTTGGCCATTTGAACGGTGTTCAGGTAAATCAGCCGTGAGGGAAGCCGTGGGGGCGTGTTCCCTGTCCCCGGATTTGGAACTGCCTGACGAATGATTGCTCTGGTTCGTATTGCCCTGAGCCGGCCCTACACGTTTGTCGTGCTCGCACTTCTGCTTTTGATCATCGGACCGCTGGCAGCGCTGCGGACGCCGACCGACATCTTTCCGGAGATCCGCATCCCCGTGATCGGTGTGGTCTGGCAGTACACCGGACTGCCGCCCGACCAGATGTCCGGCCGTATCACCACGCCGTTCCAGCGCTCGCTGACGACGACGGTCAACGACATCGAGCACATCGTCGCCAACTCCTATAACGGCTTCGGCATCGTCAAGATCTTCTTCCAGCCGACCGTCGATATCCGGACCGCCAACGCCCAGGTCACCGCGATCTCGCAGACGCTGCTCAAGCAGTTGCCGCCCGGCGCGACCCCGCCGTTGATCCTGAACTACTCGGCGTCGACCGTGCCGATCATCCAGGTAGCGCTGTCGGGGGACGGGCTGACCGAACAGAACCTCGCCGACATCGGCATCAATCAGCTCCGCACGCCGCTGGTCACCGTCCCGGGCGCCGCGATTCCCTATCCGTTCGGCGGCAAGCAGCGCCAGGTCCAGATCGACCTCGATCCCACCGCGCTCCAGGCACGCGGCCTGTCAGGGCAGGACGTCGCCAACGCGCTCGCCGCCCAGAACCTGATCACGCCGGTCGGCACCCAGAAGATCGGCACGTTCGAGTACAACATCCAGCTCAACAACTCGCCGCTCAAGATCGACGAGCTCGGCAATCTGCCGATCAAGACCGTCAACGGCGCCATGGTCTATGTGCGCGACGTCGCCACGGTGCGCGACGGCAATCCCCCGCAGACCAACATCGTCCACGTCGACGGCAACCGCTCCGTGTTGATGATGGTGCTGAAGGCGGGCGCGACCTCGACGCTCGACATCATCGCCGGCATCAAGCAGAAGGTCATCGACGTCAAGGACCAGATGCCCGACGCGCTGAAGATCGGCTTCATCGGCGACCAGTCGGTGTTCGTCCGCGGCGCCATCGAGGGTGTCGCCTTCGAAGGCGTGATCGCGGCGCTGCTGACGAGCGTCATGATCCTGCTGTTCCTCGGCAGCTGGCGCTCGACCGTCATCATCGCGGTGTCGATCCCGCTCTCCGTGCTCGGCGCCATCATCATGCTGTCGGCGATCGGCGAGACGCTGAACATCATGACGCTCGGCGGTCTCGCGCTCGCGGTCGGCATCCTCGTCGACGACGCCACGGTGACCATCGAGAACATCAATTACCATCTGGAGCAGGGCAAGCCGGTCGAGCAGTCGATCCTCGACGGCGCCAACCAGATCGTGACGCCGGCCTTCGTCTCACTGCTCTGTATCTGCATCGTGTTCGTGCCGATGTTCTTCCTCACCGGCGTCGCGCGCTTTCTGTTCGTGCCGATGGCCGAAGCGGTGATGTTCGCGATGATCTGGTCGTTCATCCTGTCGCGCACGCTGGTGCCGACCATGGCGAACTACCTGCTGAAGGCGCATGTTCATCACGAGGGCGAGCCGCCGAAGTCACGCAATCCGTTCGTCTGGTTCCAGCGCGGCTTCGAGGCACGGTTCGAGCGCATCCGCGGCGGCTATCAGGGGCTGCTCGGCCTGGCGCTGGCGCATCGCGCGGTGTTCGTGATCGGCTTCCTTTGCGTGGTCGGCGCGTCCTTCGCGCTGGTGCCGTTCTTGGGGCGCAACTTCTTCCCCGCGGTCGACGCCGGCAACATCCTGATGCATGTCCGCACCCAGGTCGGCACCCGCGTGGAGGAGACTGCGAACCAGCTCGCCGACGTGCAGAAGGCGGTCCGCAAGCTGATCCCCGGCGAGATCGAGACCATGACCGACAACATCGGCATGCCGATCTCCGGCATCAACATGACCTACAACAACACCGGCGTCATCGGCCCGCAGGACGGCGACATCCAGGTCAAGCTGAAGGAAGGCCACAAGCCGACCGAGGAGCATGTGAAGGTGCTGCGTGAGCAATTGCCGCGCATGTTCCCGGGTGTGAGCTTCTCGTTCCTGCCCGCCGACATCGTCAGCCAGATCCTGAACTTCGGCGCGCCTGCGCCGATCGACCTGCAGATCCGCGGCGCCAACATCAGCGGCAATTTTGCTTACGCCAACAGTCTGCTGGCCAAGGTCCGCAAGATCCCCGGCGTCGCCGACGCGCGCATCCAGCAGTCGCCGAACAACCCGACGTTCAACATCGATGTGGACCGCACCCGCGCGCAATATGTCGGTCTGACCGAGCGCGACGTCACCAACAGCCTCGTGGTGAACCTCGCCGGTTCCTCGCAGGTGGCGCCGACCTACTACCTCAATCCCGACAACGGCGTGTCCTATTCGATCGTGATGCAGACGCCGCAATACCAGATCGACTCGCTCAGCGCGCTGCAGACGCTGCCGATCACGGCGGCCGGCAATGCGCAATCGCCGATCCTCGGCGGCATCGCCGACGTCAAGCGCTCGACATCGAGCGCGGTGGTGTCTCAATACGACATCCAGACGCTGGTGCAGATCTTCGCGACGACGTCGGGCCGCGATCTCGGCGCGGTCTCAAATGACATCCGCCAGCTGATCGCCGACACCGCCAAGGATTTGCCGAAGGGCTCGTCCGTGGCGCTGCTCGGCCAGGTGCAGACCATGAACAGTGCCTTCACCGGCCTGCTGTTCGGCCTGCTCGGTGCCGTCGTGCTGATCTACCTCCTGATCGTCGTGAACTTCCAGTCCTGGTCCGATCCGTTCGTGATCATCACGGCGCTGCCGGCCGCGCTCGCCGGCATCGTCTGGATGCTGTTCACCACCCAGACCACGCTCTCCGTCCCGGCGCTGACCGGCGCGATCATGTGCATGGGCGTCGCCACGGCGAACAGCGTGCTGGTGATCTCGTTTGCGCGCGAGCGCTACGAAGAACTCGGCGATCCCATCGCGGCCGCGCTCGAAGCCGGCTTTGTCCGCTTCCGCCCGGTGCTGATGACCGCGCTCGCCATGATCATCGGCATGGCGCCGATGGCCCTCGGGCTGGGCGAGGGCGGTGAGCAGAATGCGCCACTCGGCCGCGCGGTGATCGGCGGCCTGATCTTTGCAACTTTCGCCACGCTGATGTTTGTTCCCGTGGTGTTCAGTATGGTACACAAGAAACAAGGCGCCAAAGCCGCCGCCCCATTGGAGACTCCGCATGTCGCCCACTGAACCCCGCTCCCCGGTGTCGCACCGGAAACTGGGCATTTTCGGCGTGGTGGCGCTGATCGCGGCAGGCCTCGTCGTCGGCACCGGCATCCGGGCCCGCGAGGACCAGGGCTCCAAGCTGAAGGAATGGACCGACGACCAGGCCATTCCCAGCGTTGCCGTGGCGCTGCCCAATGCCAAGGCCCGCAACGCCACCATCGACCTGCCGGGCCGTCTGGAAGCCTATTATCGCGCCCCGATCTTCGCCCGTGTCCAAGGCTATCTGAAGAGCTGGAGCGCCGATATCGGCGCTCGCGTCAAGGCAGGCCAGGTGATCGCCGAGATCGAGGCGCCGGACCTCGACCAGCAATTGCTGCAGGCCCGCGCCGATCTCGCCAGCCAGCAGGCCAGCGCGCGGTTGTCGGAGGCAACGCTGAACCGGCGCAAGACGCTGGTGGCCTCGAACTTCGTTTCCGCACAGGAGATCGACGAGCGCACCGCGGATCTCTCCAACAAGAACGCGGCCGTCAATTCGGGCAAGGCCAATGTCGAGCGGCTGGAGGCACTGGCCGGCTACAAGAAGATCACTGCGCCGTTCGACGGCGTCGTCACTGCGCGCGACACCGACGTCGGTGCGCTGATCAACGCGGGCGGCGGCACCGGCCCGGCGATGTTCGTCGTGTCCGACATCACCAAGCTGCGCGTCTACGTCAACGTGCCCCAGAACTACGTGCCGGCGATCAAGATCGGCGCCAAGGCCGTCATCGCGCTGCCCGAGTATCCGAACCGGACCTTCCAGGCGACGGTGGAGGCATCCTCGCAGGCCGTCGACGTCGCCTCGGGCACCACGCGCATGCAGCTCGGCCTCGACAATTCGTCGGGCGAGCTGATGCCGGGCGGCTATGCCAGCGTAAAGCTCGGCCTGCAGCGCGACTCCGCGCCGCTCAGCATTCCCGCGAGCGCCCTGATCTTCAACGGCAGCGGTCTGCGCGTCGCGACTGTCGGTGCGGACGACAAGGTACTGTTCAAGACCGTGACGATCGCCCGCGATCTCGGCCGCGAGATCGAGCTGGCCTCGGGCATCGCAGCGGACGACCGTGTCATCACCGCGCCGCCGGATGGTCTCTCCGATGGCGACCCGGTCCGCGTGGTCGGCGCCGGCGGCAAGCCCGCGACGGCGTCTGAGAAGCAGGCGCCGAAGGGCTAGATTTTCTTCACCTCGCCCCGCAAGCGGGGCGAGGGGGACTACTACGCCACCCGCCACTCCGGCACGCCGTCGGCGGCCATCCTGATCTCGCCAAGCGACCCCACCGGCGTCCGGTCCATATCGAGCAGATGCGTCAGCGTTGCGCTGTCGCTCGCCGGAATCCTTGCCAGCGTCCGTCGGCCGTCATCCGTGCGCAGCATCACCACGCCGTGCTCGACGTCGCCGCCGCGGCCATAAAGCACGGTAAAGCTCTCGACCTTGCCCTTGCCTGAGGCCTCGGTGACGAACTCCGGCACCGCGCGCTTGCTGCGGTCGGCCTCGCCTTGCACGCTCGTCTCCTGCGCCAGTGCCTCGCGCGGCGGCGTCTTCGACACCACCAGCGCGTGGTGCTTGGTCACGAAGCCGCCCTGGCCGTAGAGCAGGCCGAGCCCGGCGCCGTCGCGCACCCGCCGCACCATCGCGCAGGCCGCATGCGTCATGTAGGTGTTGAGCGGCGCGCCGAAGAAGGTGAGGCCGCCGTTCACGGTCGGCTGCACGTCGTCGCCGAGGCCGAGCGTCCGCCGCGCCATTTTGGGAACGCAGGGGAAGCAGCTGTAGAGCTCGATCGCATCGAATGTCTTGCCGTCTCCGCCGGCGAGATCCATCACGCTCTTGAGCACCGCATTCTGCGGGTGGCTTTCGTAGAACTGGTCGCGCAGCAGATAGTCGCGCGGTTCTTCCGCCGAGGCGCCGCCGAGCGGATAAACCAGTTTGTCCTCGGCAATGCCGAGCGCGCGCGCCTTGGCAAGGCTCGTCAGCAGCAGCGCGCCGCCCATGTTGACGCTCGGGTTGGCGACCATGAGCTTGTTGTAGGGCCAGGCAATGAGCCTGTTGTCGGCCGTCGGCGTCGTGATCTCCTCCGGTGCATAGCGCCGCTTCAGCCAGGCGTTGGGATTTTGTGCGGCTGCGTCCGAATAGCGCGACCACAGCGTGCCGGATTCCGCCATGGCTTCGCGCGGCGTCTGTCCCCAATGCGCGGAGGAGGCGGCCTCATAGAACGGATAGACCGTGACCGGCCGGAACACGCCTAGCGTCACCGCCAGCGGCTTCTGGAATGCCGCGCCGCGCTTGGGCTCCTCGACGTCATGGGCGAACGGCGTCCACGGCAGCTTTGACCCGGCGCGCTCCGCCTTGGTCGCGGTCGATTGCGCTTCCGCGCCACAGACTGCGGCCACGCTGCACTCACCGCGCGCGATGCGCTTGGCCGCCTCATGGATGAAGCGGATGGGGCTCTCGCCGCCGACCGGGCCGTAATGGCTGTGCGCAGGTGTGATCCCGAGGCGCTGTGCCAGCAGTTTCTCAGGGTCGCGATAGCGCCAGCTCAGGAAGTTGACGACATCGAGCGACTGCACCTCGCCGAGCAGTTTCGCGCCGGCATCAACCTCTGCGCGCCGCAGCGCCTGTTCGAGCAGATCGAGCGGCTCGAGGCCCGCGGTGATCTCCTTCGGTCGGTCGACGATTTCGCCGATGCCGACGATGACGGGAATACGGTCCTCGGGGATGGTCTTGTTTGTCATGGCCTCAATTCACAATATCTGGATTGCTTCGCCGCGCTCGCAATGACGAGGAGAGAAATTACTCCGCCACCAGCGCATTCATGTGCTCGACGGCCTCGGCGAACTCTTCCTTGAACTCCTGCACCACGGCGCCTGCGGATTTCACGCTGTCGATCAGGCCGACGCCTTGGCCGACGAAATAACTGACGAGATCGCGCGCCCTGGCGTTGCCGCTTGCGGCCGCGCGGTCGATCGAGTTGAAGGCGTCGCGGCTGATGATGCTCTGCAACGGCATCGGCAGCGCACCCGGGCTTTCCGGCGCGCGATCCCAGGCATCGGTCCAGACCGAACGGAGCTGCCGTGCCGGCTTGCCGGTGCGGCCCTTCGAGCGGATCGCGTCGCGCGAAGATGCCGCGATCATCTTCTCGCGGAAGATCTCGCTGGTCTCTGCTTCGACGGTGGCGAGCCACACCGAGCCGGTCCAGGCGCCGGCCGCGCCCATCGCCATGCAGGCCGCCATCTGCCGTCCGGTCATGATGCCGCCGGCCGCCAGCACCGGCACATCGCGGATCGGCTTGATCGCCTTGATCACCTCCGGCACCAGCACCATGGTCGAGACTTCGCCGCAATGTCCGCCGGCCTCGGTGCCCTGCACCACGAGAATGTCGACACCGGCTGCGACCTGGCGCAGTGCGTGCTCCTTGGCGCCGACCAGAGCGGCGACCGGGACGCGATGTTTCTTGCCCATCTCGATCATCGCCTTCGGCGGCACGCCGAGCGCATTCGCAATCAGCCGGATCGGATGATTGAAGGAGACTTCGAGCAGCTCCAGCGCCGTCCTGGCGTCGAACGGCTGCGGCTGGTTGTCGGCGACTTCAGTGGTGGTCAGCTCGATGTCGTACTTCTTCAGCAGGTCGCGCGTGTAGGCGCGATGCTCCTGCGGCACACGTGCCTCCAGGCTTTTCCAGGTGACGTCCTTCTCGCCCGCGGTCGAGATGTTTTCGGGGATCAGCACGTCGATGCCGTAGGGCTTGCCGTCGACGTGGTCGTCGATCCATTTCAGCTCGCGTTCGAGCGTGTCGGGCGTGTGCACGGTCGCGCCCAGCACACCGAAGCCACCGGCGCGGCTGACGGCGGCAACGACGTCGCGGCAATGGCTGAAGGCGAGCAGCGGGAACTCGATTCCCAGCATGTCGCAAATCGGCGATTTCATTGTTCTCTCCCGGCGGCCGTTGCGTTGCCGTTGCTGCGTGGCCCGCGACGTTCGCGCGACGCTAGCGCATCGTCGTCGGGGATGCCAAGCCGGATTTGGCCGCGCATCTTGCGTGCAGGCGCCGCGCCATGAGCGAACCATTCCGCTGCACAAAATAAGCCTGACGATTTGCCTCTTGCGCTTTCGTGGCGGCAAGAGAATGCTGGCGCATAACAAAAGAAAACAATCGGGGAGCGCCAGGAGATGTCGCCAGTGCAAGCGAGTCCCGCCCAGGCTGCGGAATCCTACGACGTGGTCGTTGTCGGTGCCGGCTTTGCCGGCATGTACATGCTGCACCGCCTGCGCGGGCTTGGCTTGTCGGCGCGGGTCTACGAGCAGGGTGGCGGCGTCGGCGGCACCTGGTACTGGAATCGCTATCCAGGCGCACGCTGCGACGTCGAGAGCATGCAGTATTCCTACTCGTTCTCGGATGAGCTGCAGCAGGAATGGGACTGGAGCGAGCACTATGCGCCGCAGCCGGAGATCCTGAAATACGCCAACCACGTCGCCGATCGCTTTGACCTGCGCCGCGACATCCAGTTCGACACACGCGTAGAACTCGCCATGTTCGACGAGCGCGCCAAGCGCTGGTCGGTGACGATCTCGGGCGGCAAGACGGTGCAGGCACAGTTCGTCGTGCTCGCCACCGGATGCCTTTCCAATGCGCGCAAGCCTGATATCAAGGGCCTCGAAGATTTCGAGGGTCCCGTCTATCACACCGGAAACTGGCCGCACGAGGATGTCGACTTCACCGGCCTGCGCGTCGGCCTGATCGGTACGGGGTCGTCGGGCATCCAGTCGACGCCTGTCATCGCGGAGCAGGCCAAGCATCTCACGGTGTTTCAGCGCACGGCCAATTTCTCGATCCCGGCCCGCAATTCCGCCCTGACCCGCGAGGAGCGCGCCGCGTTCCGCAAGCGGTATCCGGAGGTTCGTCAGTTCGCCCGCGAGGTTGCGCGCAACGGCATTTTCGCCGAACAGCCCGACCGCGGCGCGCTCGACGACAGCGACGATATCAGGAACGGCAAGTACGCTGCGCGCTGGGAGCGCGGCGGGCTGACCTTCATGTATGTCTACAACAATCTCGGGCTCGAGCGCTCCGCGAACGACACCGCGGCGAATTTCGTGCGCGGCAAGATCGCCGAGATCGTGAAGGATCCCGAGACGGCAAAGCTGCTGCAGCCGAACAGCCATCCGATCGGCACCAAGCGGATCTGCATCGACACGGATTACTTCGCGACCTTCAACCGGCCGAACGTCTCGCTGGTCGATATCAAGACCAATCCAATTCAAGAGATCACCGCGAATGCCGTTCGCGTCGCCGGCCAGGACCACGAGGTCGACGCACTGGTGATGGCGACAGGCTTCGATGCCATGACCGGTTCGGTCGCCAAGATCGACATCCACGGCCGCGGCGGGCAGACGCTGAATCAGAAATGGGAGGAGGGGCCGAAGACCTATCTCGGGCTGATGAGTTCAGGCTTTCCGAACCTGTTCATCATCACCGGACCCGGCAGTCCGTCGGTGCTCTCGAACATGATCGTGTCGATCGAGCAGCATGTCGACTGGATCGCCGATTGCCTCGTCCACATGCGCCGGCAGGGCCTCGAGACGATGGAGGCGAGGGCGGACGCCGAGGACAAATGGGTGGCGCATGTCAACGAGGTCGCCCACGGCACGCTCTATCCGCAGGCCAATTCCTGGTACATGGGCGCCAACATCCCCGGCAAGCCGCGCATCTTCATGCCCTATATCGGCGGCGTCGGCGTCTATCGCCGGATCTGCGACGAGGTCGCCGCAAAGGGATATGAGGGGTTTACGATGGAGGCGGAGCGGGCGCCGCGCCAGGCGGCGACGGCGGATGCATGACGCCGACTTGAGGCCCGCGCCGGACGCAGAGCCGGTGGGGCTTGCCATCGGCCATCCACGGGCTAATTAATGCACGCGCATCTTTCTCGCCGGAGCCCTTCGCATGACCGACGCCCCCGCCTACGTACCGCCCAAAGTCTGGACCTGGAACAAGGAGAACGGCGGCCAGTTCGCCAATATCAACCGGCCGATCGCCGGGGCGACCCACGACAAGGAGCTGCCGGTCGGCAAGCATCCGCTCCAGCTCTATTCGCTGGCGACGCCGAACGGTGTCAAGGTCACGGTGATGCTGGAGGAGCTTCTGGCGCTCGGCCACAAGGGCGCCGAATACGACGCCTGGCTGATCAAGATCGGCAACGGCGATCAGTTCGGCAGCGGTTTTGTCGATATCAATCCGAACTCGAAGATCCCGGCGCTGATGGATCGCTCCGGTCCGGAGCCGATCCGCGTGTTCGAATCCGCCTCGATCCTGTTCTATCTCGCCGAGAAGTTCGGCGGCGCTTTCCTGCCGAAGGAGATCAAGGCCCGCACTGACACCATGTCGTGGCTGTTCTGGCAGATGGGCAGCGCGCCCTATCTCGGCGGCGGCTTCGGCCATTTCTACGCCTACGCGCCGTTCAAGATCGAATACGCCATCGATCGCTTCGCGATGGAGGTCAAGCGCCAGCTCGACGTGCTCGACCGGCGTCTTGCCGACAACGAGTATCTCGCGGGCAAGGACTACACGATCGCCGACATGGCGGTGTGGCCGTGGTACGGCGCGCTCGCCAAGGGGCTGGTCTACGGCGCCGGCGAATTCCTCTCAGTGCAGGACTACAAGAACGTGCAGCGCTGGACCGACCAGATCGCGCAGCGTCCCGCCGTGAAGCGCGGCCGCATGGTCAACCGCGTCTCCGGCGATCCCGCCAGCCAGCTCCACGAGCGCCACGACGCCAGCGATTTCGAGACGAAGACGCAGGATAAGGTCGCGCCGGCAACGTGAGTGTGTAGCGCGGATCAGTATCGTAGGGTAGGCAAAGCGAAGCGTGCCCACGCACTGTTCGCAACGGAGAGATATGGTGGGCACGGCGCTCCGCGCCTTTGCCCACCCTACGGCCCTACGAAAGACGCGCCCTACAGTTTCTTCAGGCCCTCCGCCGCCGGAAACACCACGCGGTCATCGGTGCGGCAGTAGCGATCGGCGAACATGCGGCCGATCGGGTGATAGCGGTCCATGTGCACCCGCATCGTCTCGTCGTCCCACAGCTCGTCGCGAATGTGGAAATGGATCCCTTCGCCCATGATCAGCCGGCGATCGTCGTTGACGTCGATCAGCTTCCAGAGCTTGCACTCCATCGCCCACGGCGTGTCGGCGAGCCTGGGCACGGCGATCCTGCTCGATGGCGCGAGCTTCAGGCCGAGATAGTCGGGCTCGCCGATCTCTGGCGGAAAGTCGCCGCTACTTTCGTGCATCGCTTTTGCCAGCGGCTCATCGGCGATGTTGACCACGAACTCGCCGGTGCGCTGGATGTTGAGGAAGGTGTCCTTGTCCTGGCCATCAGGCTTGCGGTTCGCCGCGAACATGCAGAGCGGCGGATCCTCGCAGAAGGCGTTGAAGAAGCTGAACGGTGCCGCGTTGACCACGCCTGATGGACCGACCGTCGTCACCCACGCGATCGGCCGCGGCAAGATGAAGGACGTCAGCACCTTGTAGCGCTCGCGGGGCGTCAGGTCGCTGGCGGCGTATTCCATGGGGCTCCGATGAACGGGAGATGTCGCAGGGCGGATTGGCCGTAGGCGTCATCCGCCATCGCGCAAGATAAAGGCGGATTACGCTTCGCTAATCCGCCCTGCGATCGTGCCTCTCCCCGCAAGCGGGGAGAGGGGAAAGACAGCGAGGCTTACGCCATGCTCAGTTCATGCCGGCCGACTACCATCCAGTGCACCTCGTCCGGACCATCGGCGAAGCGCAGATGGCGGACGTCCTGGTACATTTCGGCGAGCGGGGTCCAATGCGAGATGCCGGTGGCGCCGTGCATCTGGATCGACTGGTCGATGATCTTGCAGGCGCGCTCGGGCACCATGGCCTTGACCATCGAGACCCAGACGCGGGCTTCCTTGTTGCCGAGCACGTCCATGGCCTTGGCCGCCTTCAGCACCATCAGCCGCATCGCCTCGATTTCACAGCGGGCCTGCGCGATGATCTGCATGTTGCCACCGAGATGGGCGATCTTCTTGCCGAACGCTTCGCGGGTGAGGCCACGCTGCACCATCAGGTCGAGCGCCTTCTCGGCCTTGCCGATGGTGCGCATACAGTGATGGATGCGGCCGGGGCCGAGGCGGAGTTGCGAGATCTCGAAGCCGCGGCCTTCGCCGAGCAGCATGTTCTCCTTGGGCACGCGCACATTGTTGAAGCGCATGTGCATGTGGCCGCGCGGCGCGTGGTCCTGGCCGAACACGTACATGGGCCCGAGCACCTCGACGCCGGGCGTGTCGCGCGGCACCAGGATCTGCGACTGCTGCTTGCTGGGCGTCGCATCCGGATTGGTCTTCACCATCACGATGAGGATCTTGCAGCGGGGATCGCCGACGCCGGAGATGTAGTACTTTTCGCCGTTGATGACCCATTCGTCGCCGACCAGCTTGGCGGTGGTCGAGATGTTCTTGGCGTCGGAGGAGGCGACGTTCGGCTCGGTCATGACATAGGCCGAGCGGATCTCGCCGTTCATCAGCGGCTTCAGCCACTTCTCCTTCTGCTCCTTGGTGCCGACGCGCTCC
>Ga0065165_1003059_pt1 | contig 12523 bp, 9 predicted proteins | sample AraplaMF_Cvi_mMF_FD_63813 | JGI IMG/M metagenome (GOLD analysis project Ga0065165, IMG submission 63813) | Arabidopsis root microbial communities from the University of North Carolina, USA - plate scrape MF_Cvi_mMF (version 2) (version 3) | ecosystem: Host-associated > Plants > Roots > Endosphere... | reverse complement strand
GGCCGGCTGGTCGAGCCAGGCGAAGCTGGGGCGCACCGCCTCGCGCAGCTTGGCGTGGATCTGGCGCGGCGTGAGCACGCGATAGGGATTGGGCCCGTCGACATTGGCGCAGGCGAGCTCGGTGCGCGTCGCCTCGAAGAGCTTGTGCTCGGCGAGGATGCGGTCGCGAGTCATCCCGCGATTGCCGTGGTGGAATACCGTCGGGGTGAGCGACCGCCGCTCGAGATACGGCGCGATCGGCGCGCGCGCGAGGCCGGTGGTGATCGAGTCGAACAGCGGCCCGTCATTGTCGAGCGGGCGCTTGCAGCAGCGCAGCATCGCGCGAAGCTCGGGACCGATCGCCGATTCGAGCTGCGCCCAGAACGGCCCCTTCTCGCCGTCGAAATTGGCTTCGATCACGAACAGCGGGTCATAGTCGTAGCCCGGGAACACGCTCAGCGACATGAAGTGCACCGCCGGCACGCGCGTCAGGAAATCGGCGAAGGGCCCCTCGCCCCCCGACGGATCGGGGCTCCGCTTGTTGCGCAACTTGTCGAGCAGCGACGACAAGTGATCATAGCTCTCGGGCTTAACCTCGAGCGCCACGGACAAGGTGGTTTGCCGCATGCATCTCCCCCAACGCGATCGCGGCCGCCGCCCCCGGCAGTTCCGCGAGTCGTGGCGAATGTCACACAGTCATTCCGACAAAGATAGGACAGAACCGACCTGTTCGAAGCAAATGCCGGATCAACCCTTTTACTGCGTCAGCCGAAGGTGGTGTCGAGGAACATCATGGCCGCCAGCCCGATCATCAGTCCGGTACTCACTTTTCCGCCGCCGTTGATCCGGGCATGCGCGTCGGGAATGATGTCCGAGGCGACGACATAGATCATCGCGCCCGCGGCGAGGCCCAGCCCCCAGGGCAGGAACGCCTGCGCCACGGCGACGATGCTCACGCCGATCAGCCCCGCCACCGGCTCGACCAGCCCGGAGATCGCCGCGATCAACGCCGCCCGCCCGCGCGAGTAGCCGATCGAGCTCAGCGCCACGGCGACCGCGAGACCCTCGGGGATATTCTGCAGCCCGATGCCGAGCGCGGTCACCCGCCCCGCATCGAAATCGCCGCCGCCGAAGCTGACGCCTACGGCCATGCCCTCGGGGAAATTGTGCAGGGTGATCGCGGCGACGAACAGCCAGATCCGCCGCACCGAGGCGCTCGACGCGCTGGTGGTCGCCGCGGCGATGCCCGGCGGCCCCAGCCCAAGCTTGTCGAGCGGGGGCACCCAATCGTTGAGCTTGGCGATGGCGAACGCGCCGAGCAGCACCGCGGCGACCACCGTGATCGACGCCATGGCCTGGCTCGCGCCCTGCTGCCGCGCGACTTCGATCGCCGGCAGGATCAGCGAGAAGAAGCTCGCCGCCAGCATCACGCCCGCCGCGAAGCCGAGCAGCAGATTCTGCTGCTGGTCGCTCGGCTGGCGCATGACCAGCACCGGGATCGCGCCGAGTGCAGTGGCCATGCCCGCGCACAGGCTGCCCAGGGCCCCGGCGAGGATGATCTCGTTCACAGCTTCAATACCAAACCAGCGACCTCCCTGCCGGACGCAGTGCCAGCCTATCAGCAATCGCCTGCCGCACCAGCCGTCGCGCATCGAAAAGCGACGCCTTCGCCTTGACTGGCGCGGTGCGCCGGGTGAGCGTGGGCGATTATGGTTCGGGGACGCATCATGGCGCAAATCTGGCTGCACGATCGATCGGTCGCGCCTTTTGGCTGAGTCCGCCGCGGCCGGCGCGAGCGGCATTCCCCGCGGCTTCCCGCGCATGGCGCTCTACGTGCTGCTCGGCTTCTCGGCCGGGCTGCCCTTCTACATGTTCTCCACCGTGCTCAGCGTGCGGCTGGCGGATCACGGCGTCGCACTCGCGATCATCGGCTTCTTCGCCTGGGTGCAATTGCTCCCGACCTTCAAGTTCCTCTGGGCGCCCTTGCTCGACAAATATGACGTGCCCGGCTTCGCGCGCTTCTTCGGCAAGCGGCGCGGCTGGATCATGCTGTCGCAGCTCGGCATCTTCACGGCGATGCTGGCGATGGCGCTGTTCCCCACCGACACCAGCCTGCCGCTGACGGCCTTGTTCGCGGTGCTGCTGGCCTTCTGGACCACCACGCTCGAAGTCGCCGCCGATGCCTGGCGCATCGAGCTCGCGCCGACCCCCGAGGAACAGGGGCCGGTCGCCGCGTCGAACCTGTGGGGCTATCGCACCGCGATGGTTGCGGCTGGGAGCGGCGCCTTGCTGTTCGCCGATGCCGCGGGGAGCCTCGCCCCCATCCTGCGCGGCTTCGGCTTCGAACCGAGCTGGCAGGCCGCGTATTTGCTGATCGCGGCAGGCGCGTTCGTACCCTTGCCGATCCTCGCTCTGCTCCCCCGCCAGCCGGGGTGCGGCGGCGGCCGCCTCGCTGCGCTGGCGACGGGATTGCTCGCATCGATCGCCGTCCTGGTGGCGCTCGCGCTCGCGACCGCGCTGATCGGCTGGCTCGTGCTCGGCGCCGCTGCCGGCGCGGGGATCAGTTCGAAGACCAACGTCACTCCGGCGGTGCTGGTGCTGTGCATGCTGCCCTTTCTCGCAATGGCCGCGCTGACCCCGCGCATCCGCCGGCTACCGCCCACCGCACCCGCCCGCGCCTCGGCAGCGATCGGGCCCTATGTCGATTTCTTCTGGCGCTACGGCTTCACCGCGATCGTGCTGATGGGCTTCGTCGCGGTCTATCGGATGGGTGACGTGCTCGCGCTCAACCTCTCCAAGCCGATGATCCTCGGCCTCGGCTACACCAAGAGCGAGATCGGCCGCGCCGACGGCGTGGTCGCGCTCGCCTCGAGCATCGTCGGCGTCGGGATCGGCGGGTGGATGGTGACGCGCTGGCGCTGGGGCGTCACGCTGACGATCGGCGCGGTGTTCGCGGCGATCGGCAATTTCGGCTTCGTCTGGCTCTCGCACCAGCCGCACGACGAATGGCTGCTCTACGTCGCCACCGCCGCCGACCAGTTCGGCAACGGCATGGCGGGGGCAGTGTTCGTCGTCTATCTCTCGATGCTGGTGAACCCCCGCTATCCCGGGGCGCAATATGCCTTCTTGTCGGGCTTCGCCTTCCTGCTGCCGCGGTTGCTGTCGGGCGCTGGCGGCCAGATCGTCGAATGGCTCGATGCGCAGGGGCTGAAGGGCTTCGACCTGTTCTTCCTCGCCTCGGGGGTGATCAGCCTCGCGGCGCTGCTGTTCCTGCCGCTGCTGATGCGGGCCAAGCCACGTCCCGATGATCGGGAGGCCGCGTGATCACGACCTGTCCCAGCCCGGCGAAGGAAAAATGAACATCGACGCCGCCTTCGCGCCCGCCGCCGCGGCAGTCGCCGCCGGACGCATCCCCGGCGCGACGCTGGGCGTGGTCGCAACCGACGGTCGCCGCTGGGTCCGCCATGCCGGCAAGGCGGCGCTGGTCCCCGAACCCGAGGACCTCACCGAGGACCATTGGTTCGACCTCGCCTCGGTCTCGAAGGTGATCGCCACCACCACGATGATCCTGCGCCTCGCCGATCAGGGCCGGCTCGACCTCGACGCGCCGATCGCCACCGCGATCCCCGATCTGCGCCAGTACGACGTTGCGGGCGCCGCCGAGCGCAAGCTGACCTTCCGCGATTGCCTCGCGCACCGCACCCATCTCCCCGCGGTCGAGCCGATCTACACCTATGGCGACGATCCGGCGCGGCTGCGCGCCTTCGTCCTCCAGCGCGAATGGCGGCACGGGCCGCCGGTCTATTCGGATATCAACTTCCTGCTGCTCGGCATCGCGATCGAGCGGATCACCGGTCAGCCGCTCGGCGCATGGGACTTCGGCGCGGGCCTCAGCTTCGGCCCACCGCCCGGCCCCGCGGTCGCCACCGAGGCGTGCAGCTGGCGCGGCCGCGTGCTCAAGGGCGAGGTGCATGACGAGAATTGCTTCGCGATGGGCGGGCAGACCGGGCATGCGGGACTGTTCGGCACGGTCGCCGGCGTGCTCGCTTTCGCCCAGGGCCTGCTCGACGGCAGCGGCGCCTCGCCGGCGATGCTGGCGGCGATCCGCACGCCCCAATACGAACACCGCACCTGCGGCTGGGAACGCAAATTCGCCGGCTGGTCGGGCGGGCAGGCCTGCTCGGACGAGACGATCGGGCATACCGGCTTCACCGGCACCGGCCTCTGGGTCGATTTCGAGCGCGGCCTCGCCTGGACCTTGCTGACCAACCGAGTCCACCCTACCCGGCATTTCGACAGCGGCATCTTCCAGCTGCGGCCCGCGACCGGCGATGCGGTGATCGCCGCCTGGGATGCCGAATAACGCTGCCTCGTCGCTCTAGTTCGCCTCGGCCACCGCCACCAGCGCCGCATCGAGGAACCGGGTTGCGCTGGCATCGCCCGGCACGTCGTTGGCGAAGGTCGAGAAGGTCAGCGTCTTGCCGCTTTTCGCGATGAGATAACCCGACAGCGCGTTGGTCGCGTTGAGCGTGCCGGTCTTGGCGAAGATCTTGCCTTCGAGCAGCGTGCCCTTGAAGCGCCGCGACAAGGTGCCGTCGACCCCGCCGATCGGCAGCGACGCGCGCCATGCCGCGCCCCAGGGCTGGCCGGCGATCCAGCGCAGCATCTTCGCCGCGCCGCGCGGCGCCACCCGGTTGTAGCTCGACATTCCCGAACCGTCGGCCAGGTCCCAGGCAGTGCGCGGCACCCCCGCTGCCGCGAGCATCGTCGCGACTTCGGCGACGCCGTCGGCGATCGATCCGGTGCCGCGGCGCAGCCCGACCCGGCGCATCAGCAGCTCGGCATGGAGGTTCTGGCTGACCTTGTTGGTGAGGACCACGTCCTCGGCGAGCGGCGGCGGCGTCAGCTTGGCGAGCGGCGTCTGGACCGGCGGACGCACGGCCGGGGCGCCCTTGCGCTGCTCGGGATCGTCGTCGAGCATCAGCGCGCGGTGCCGCGCCGACGCGCTGCCGGTCACCTTGACCCCGCGCGCTTCGAGCAAAGTTTTGAACCGCCACGCCGCATAATGCGCCGGATCGTCGATCCCGACGATCAGCGGATCTGCCCTGGCGTCGACGCCGATCGTCCCGGTCAGTCGGAAGTCGCGGCCGTTGGGCACGCGGTCATAGCCCAGCTTTCGCTCGGTCCCGGCGACGGTCATCACGCGATTTTCGATCGTGTAATAAGGCAGCGGCTGGGAAACCCTGGCCGGCGCGCCGACGGCGCCGGGCTTCACGTCGATCGCCGCCTCATTGTCGTCGAGCGTGAGCGCCGAGATGCCGGTGCCATAGCGGCTGGGAATGTTGTTCCAGCTCATCCCCGGGCTCCAGCGCTGGTCGGGAAAGGCAGTGTCGTCGCCGATGACGTTGCGCACGCGCCTGGTCTTTGCAGCCACCGCGTCGGCGAGCGTCGCGAGACAATCGATCGTGCAGCCGGCCGCACTCGACAGCCGGGCGTCGCCATGCCCTTCGAGGATGACGTCGCCGCCCTCGAGCCGCACCGCCGCGCCGCCGGTGCTGTCGGGCTGGTCGAGTCCGTCGAGCGCGGCATAGACCGCGGCGGTGGTGAACATCTTGGTGTTCGACGCCGGGATAAAGCGCCCGTCGGGATTGACCGCGACGACTTCCTTGCCGTCCTCGTCGAGCACCACCAGCCCGAAGCGCGTGCCCGTCGGCGCCTCGGCATAGGCCGCCTCGACGCGCTTCTGGACGCTCTGCGCCGCCGCCGGCGCGGCGACGAGGGCGAGCGGGAGCAGCAGCGAAATCTTCATGCGATGTCCTTGGCGCGATAGACGGTTTCGTCGAGCTCGCTTTCCCAGCGCGCCACGGTGGTCGCCACCACCAGATTGGCGCTGGCGCTGGGCACGGTGCGGGTCATGTCGAGCAGACGGTCGAACGGCAGCACGAAACCGACCACGAGCGCAGTATGCTCGGGCGGCACGCCGACCGCGGAGAGCACCGCGGCGAGCATGAACAGCGACGCCGAGGGCACCGGCGCCGTCCCGAACGCGGCGAGCGCGCCGGTGAGCAGCACCATCCCGTAGACCTGCGGGGTGAGCGGCGTGCCGAACGCCTGCAGCGCGAACATGCTGAGCAGCCCGACATACATTGCGGTGCCGTCCTTGCCGATGCTCGCCCCCAGGGGCAGCACCGTCGAGAAGACCGGCCGGGCGACGCCGAGATTCTGCTCCGCCACGCGCATCGCCACCGGCAAGGTCGCCGAGCTGGACGCCGTCGAGAAGGCGACGACCAGCGCGTCGACGATCCCGCGAAAGAACGACAGCACCGGCAGCCTGGCGAGCAGCCGCAGGATCAGGCTGTGCACCACGACGATCTGGATCAGCGAGCCCAGCACCACTGCCAGCGCCAGCCAGCCGACATTGACGAACACCGCCGCGCCGTTCGCCGCGACGGCATTGGCGATCAGCGCGAACACGCCGAACGGCGTCGCCTCCATCACGATGCCTACGACCCTGAGCAGCACCGCCGACATGGATTGCAGCAAGGCGGCGAAGGGCTTGCCCGGCTCGCCCGCCAGCACGGTGCCGACCCCGACCAGGATCGCGACGAAGATCAGGGCAAGCATGTCGCCCTTGGCGAGCGCCTCGAAGATGTTGAGCGGGATGATGCCGATCAGCTGCTGGTACGGCGTCACCGGCTCGCCCAGCGCGTGCGGCGCGGCGGTGCCGAGCGGGGCGCCGATACCCGGCTGGACGAGCGTGGCGACGAGCATTCCCACCGATACCGCGATTGCCGTGGTCAGCGCGAACAGTCCGATCGTGCGGCCGCCGAGGCCGCCGAGCCGTTTCGGGTCGGCCAGCGCGGTGATCCCCGCCGCGATCGTCACCAGCACGATCGGCGCGACCAGCATCCGGATCGCGCGGACGAACAGGTCGCCCATGAACTGGACGTACGGCGTGCCCTGCGGCCAGACCAGGGCGAAGACCAGCCCCAGCGCGAGCGCGCCGAGCACGCGCTTCCACAGCGCGATGCCGAACCAGGCTTTCAGCATATTGCGACCCTGGCTTGTTCACGCGGAGGCGCGGAGACGCGGAGAAAGGAAATGCGGTTCGCGCAGAGGCGCAGAGGACGCAGAGATTTGAGCCCGCTGCGCCAGCAGCCATAAATCTCTGGCGCGAAGTAGCGGACGCTTCGCGCCGCAGAGAACCTCTCTGCGCTCTCTGCGCCTCTGCGCGAACCAAAAATCTCCGCGTCTCCGCGCCTCCGCGTGAACAATGTCGCTATCACTTGCACGTCCCCGGGGTCGGCTGATGCGGCAGCGCGCGCCCTGCCGCTTTCCCGGTCAGCGCACCGTTGTCGACCGCGACCACACCGTTGACCACCACCGTGCGCACGCCCTGCGCGGTCAGCGTCGGCGCTTCGTAGGTCGCCCGCGCGGCATAAGTCTTCGGATCGAACACCACGACATCGGCGAATGCCCCGGCGCGCAGATGCCCGCGTCCGGCGAGCCCGAAGGTGTCCGCGGTCAGCGACGAGCTGCGTTCGATGAACTGGCGCAGCGTGATCGCCTTCTCCACCTTGGTGTATTTGGCGTATTTGCGCGCGAAGCTGCCATAGACCCGCGGGTGCCCGCCCGAGGCGTCCGAGCTGGTCATCACCCAGGGTTGCTGCATGAAGCGCGTGATGTCCGCCTCGCTCTGATTGAACGAGACCACGCCCGGATCGGCGATCCGGATCACGCTGATCGCCGCGGCAACCGGCTCCTGCCCGAGCTCCTTCGCGACATCGGCGAGGGTGCGGTTCGCATATTTGCCTTCGACGATCAGCAATTTGTCCGCGCCGCCGCGCTTGCGCAGATTTTCGGTGATGCCGGCGCGCAGCTTCTCCGCCAGCGCGGGATCGTCGAAGCGCTTGAGCAGCGCAGGCCGCCCGCCGTCCTGCGCCCAGAGCGGCATCAGCGAGGCGACGAGGCTCGTGCCGCTCGCGCTCCACGGATATTGATCGGCGGTCACCTTCTGCCCTGCCCGGCGCGCCGCCTCGATCCTGGCGATGATCGCCGGCGCCTGGCCCTGCACGTCGACGCCGAGCGCCTTGATATGGCTGATATGCGACGGCAGCCCGCCTTGCCGGCCGATCGCGATCGCCTCGTCGATCGCCGCGGCGAGCCCGACGGTGTAGGAGGATTCGTCGCGGATATGGCTGTCATAGACGCCGCCGCGCTTCCCCGCCTCCCGCGCGAGCGCCACGACTTCGCCGGTCTTCGCAAAGCTCTGCGGCGCGTAGAACAGCCCGGTCGAGAGGCCGAGCGCACCCTGGCACATCGCGCCTGCGACCAACGCCTTCATCTTGCCCAGCTCGGCATCGGTCGGCGCCCGGTCCGCTTCGCCAACCACCTGCTGACGCACGGCGCCGAAGCCGACATAGGCGGCGTAGTTGATCCCGACCGGGTTGAGCCAGCCGCTGGCCAATATGCGCTCCACATCGGGATCGCCGCCGCCATCGTTGCCGATGAACGCGGTCGTCACGCCCTGCATCAGAAAGGCGGGGACGAGACGCGTTCGCGCGTCGCCCGACATCAGTTCGCTTTGCATATGGGTGTGCGGGTCGATGAAACCCGGCGCGACGATCATGCCCCGCGCATCGATCACCCGCCCGGCGGTCACCTCGGCGTGGCGGCTCACCGAGACGATCCTGTCGCCGGAAATCGCGACGTCGCCGACGAACGGCTCGGCGCTTCCCGTGTAGATCGTGCCGCCGCGGATCAGCAGGTCGACCGTGCCCGGGGCCGGCGATGCCGCGCCCAGCGACAGTCCCGCGATCCCGAGCAGCAGCGCGACCTTCATACCGTTCCCCAAAACCCGTTCTCCGGCGGCGACAGCCAGCCGGCCTCGTCGCGCACGCCGCCGGCGCGATCCTCCCTGAGCCAGATCGGACCGTCAAGGTCGACGAAGTCCGACATCCGCGCAATGTGCAGCGCCGGCGCGATCGACAGCGACGAGCTGATCATGCAGCCGGTCATCAGCCCCAGCCCGCGCGCGCGCGCCGCCTCGGCCAGCGCCAGCGCCTCGGTGAGCCCGCCGGTCTTGTCGAGCTTGACGTTGACGACCTGGTAGCGTCGCGCGATCGTCTCGAGATCCTCGGCGACGTGCAGCGATTCATCGGCGCAGATCGGCACGTCCGGAATGAAGGTCTCGAGCCAGGCGTCGGCGTCAGCCGGTACCGGCTGCTCGAGCAGGTCGACCCGGAGCACGACCAGCACGTGCTGCATTGCGCGGACGAGCTGCGGGTCCCAGCTCTCGTTGGGATCGACGATCAGCCTGGCGTTGGGCGCGGCGCCCCGCACCGCGCGGATCTGCGCGTCGGGGATCGTCGCGTCGACCTTGACCTTGATCAGCGGGGCATCGGCGATCTTGCTGGCGGCGACCGCCATCGCCATCGGCGTGTCGATCCCGATCGTCAGCGCGCTGACCAGTCGCCCCGGCTCGGGCGCACCGATCTTGGCGGCGACACTGCGCCCGCCGAGCCGCGCCTCGAGATCCCACAAGGCGCAATCCACGGCGTTGCGCGCCGCGCCGGGCGGCAGCAGTCCGAGCAGTTGCGCACGATCGGCACCGCCTTCGATCGCGCCGCGCACCCCCTCGATGGCGGCCAGCGCGCTCTCGACGCTCTCGCCGTAGTGCGCATAGGGCACGCCCTCGCCGCGCCCGACCATGCCGCCCTGTTCCAGCGCTACCGTGACCACCTCCGCCTGCGTCTTGACGCCGCGGGAGATCCGGAAGGGCTGGCTCAGTGCGAAGCTATCGTGCTGCGCGCGGAGGGTACGGGACATAGCAGTTCGTCGAGGATCGCATCGACGCCGAACGCGATCGGATCGGTGCAAGGCAGGCCATGCCGGTCCTCAAGCCGCGCACACAACGCCCGCGCCTCGCCCGCATCCATCGCCGAGGTGTTGAGGCAGATGCCCACCGCGCGCACGTCCGGGCTGGTCAGCCGCGCGACGATCAGGTTCATTTCGATGCACTCGCCGAGATCGGGCAGTGCGCGCCCCGGAATGCCGCGCATGTGAAGGCGGTTGGGGTCGTGGCACATCACCAGCGCCTCGGCCTGCGCGCCGTGGAGCAACCCGGTCGAGACGCCGGCGAAGCTCGGGTGGAACAGCGAGCCCTGGCCTTCGATCAGATCCCAGCCGTCATCGTCGCGCGCCGGCGCTAGCTGCTCGATCCCGCCCGAGATGAAGTCGGCGACCACCGCGTCGATCGGCACGCCGCCGCCCGCGATCAGGATGCCGGTCTGCCCGGTGGCGCGGAAATCGGCCTTGAGGCCGCGCGCCTGCATGCCCTGCGCCAGCGCCAGGGTGGTGTACATCTTGCCGACCGAGCAATCGGTGCCGACAGTGAGCAGGCGGTGCCCGGCGCGCTTGTTGCCGTTGCCGACCTTGAGGTCCGCCGGCGGATCGCGCACGTCGAACAGCTGCAGGCCCTTTTCCTTCGCCAATGCCGCCAGCCGCGGCTCGTCACGCAGCCTTTGGTGGAGCCCCGAGGCGACGTTCATCCCAGCCTCGAGCGCGGCCAGTGCGTCGTCGACCAGGTCGCGGCCCAAGGTGCCGCCCGAATTGGCGATGCCCAGCACCAGCGTCTTCGCACCCGCCGCCGCGCCCTCGGCAATCGTCATCCGCGGCATGCCGAGCGTCAGCGGGCAATCGTCGTAGCGGAACTCGCCGACGCAATCCGCGGGGCGGAACGCGGCCAGCCCGCGCGACGTCTTGATGCCCACGGCATCGGTGCTGTGGCCGAGATAGAGGAGATAGGGGGCGGGGATCATCACCGCCCATCCGTATCGCGCGCGTCCAAAAGTCTGCGCATAGCGTGTGACGCGCGCGGCATAGCCCGTTGTTATGGCCGGTTTAGCCAGGCGACGGATTCATCGACGCGAGCGGCGGGAGCGGTGGATTAAAGGCCCCGCTGATTTAGGTCGTGAACTCACAAACGGCCGCTTTCGGCGCGAGAGCTGAACGTCCAAGAACGGGTGGTTAGCTGCCGTTCGTTAGGCTCACACCCTGCCACCCGACTGGATAGTTCATCCAGTCCCACCCGCCATAGGTCGTGCCGGAGAGAGCAGCTAGCGCACACATGTTTTTGGCTGTGGATTCCACCCAAGCGTTCGACAAAACTGCTTCTTCGATGGCGTCGAGACCGAAATGCCATCCTATGGTTTCGACTTCGAAGCGCGCTGGGTCGAGATTTCCGACCAATATCCGGCAGTATTCATAAATCTCGACCGGGTTGCGAAGATCGTATCCGCCGTCCGAAAGCTCCGGAGGCTCGGCGACGTCTGGCGGTGCAATAAAATGGTGTCGGACTTTGTGGCATCGGTCGATGGTCGAAACTTGCGACACTATCGCAAGCATCTCTTGGCTTCTCCGCAGGGCTTTTGTGATGCAGGCGTCCATAGCGTTCGCTCTGCCACGTTGAGCGGAGGTCCGGAAGCGGGGCGTTAGCCGACTGGCAGCTTTATGAGTCTACGGCCTAGTGTAGGTGCGGAGCGTCAGCGTAGCTCAATCGGTCGGAGCACCGGTCACAACCGGAGGTTGCAGGTTCGAGTCCTCGCCGCTGGCAATGTTCCCCTGCGAGACGACAGTGATCGATCGCCAATTGGCCGCCGCGACCAACTGCAGGGAAACGAGATTAGACCGCCCCATGGCCTATGCCACGTCGATCACGCCCCGCAGCGTCTTGAGGAAATCGGTCGCCAGCGCGGTGAGCGGGCGGTTGTGCAGATACATCGCGTGCACCCCGAAGGTGATCGGCGGCTTGAGCGGCCGCATCGCCAGCCCGGGCGCGAGCGAGGCCTGGGCGGTGAAGCTGTCGACCACCGTCATCCCCACCCCCTGCTGGACCAGCGCCGAGGCGATGTAGAAGGTTCGCGCGAGGATGACGTCGTCGAGCACGATGCCCTGGCGCTGGACCTCCTGGGTGAACAACTGCCCCATCGGCCCGCTGGTCGCGAGGCTGATGAAGCGGTGCCCCTTGAGGCAGCTCATGTCGCAGCGCGGCGGCGCATCGGGCATGTCCTGCTCGCGATAGAACACCACTAATTCGCCCTCGCCGAGCGGCTTGTGGTCGATCGGCGCGGCAGGCGGGACCTCATAGGCGATCGCGATATCGGTCTCGCGCTCGAACAATTTGCGCAGCAGATCGTCGTGGTGAACGGTCTGCAGATCGAACTTCACATTGTCGTGGGTCTCGAGGAACTGCGCCACTGCGGTGGGCAAGGCCTGCAGCGCAAGGCTGGGCAGCGCGGACACCCGCAGCATGCCGCCCGCGCCGCGGCGCAGGTTCTTGCCGGCCTCGCGCAGGGCATAGACCCGGTCCTGGATCTCCGAGACTTCGGTGAACAGGGTGTGCGCATCCTCGGTCGGGACCAGCCGGCCGTTGGTCCGCTGGAACAGCTGGAAGCCGAGCAGCGATTCCGCGTGGCGCAGCATCTTCGACACCGAGGGCTGCGAGACGTTGAGCGCGCGCGCCGCCCCGCTGACCGAGCCGTTC
>Ga0065165_1003058_pt1 | contig 12524 bp, 11 predicted proteins | sample AraplaMF_Cvi_mMF_FD_63813 | JGI IMG/M metagenome (GOLD analysis project Ga0065165, IMG submission 63813) | Arabidopsis root microbial communities from the University of North Carolina, USA - plate scrape MF_Cvi_mMF (version 2) (version 3) | ecosystem: Host-associated > Plants > Roots >... | reverse complement strand
CGAGCGCGCTCGCCAGCGCCTTGCGCTTATTGTCGTCCATCGTGAATTCCGGTCTCGTGTGTAGGTGAGTATCTTGCCCGACCGTGGTCTCAGGGACTGCGATCCGCAATCCCCAAGTTTGCCATAGCCCGCCGGGTTCAGCCCTTGAGTTCGACGGTCATTCCAGCAAGCGCCGCGGCGACCGTCTGCCTCCTGACCGCCTCGCGATCCCCGTCGAAATGATAGAGCTGCGCGTGGGCATAGCCCCCGCGTCGCTTCCAGCCGATCCAGACCGTGCCGACGGGCTTGTCGGGCGTGCCGCCCGAGGGGCCCGCAATGCCGGTGACGGCGACGGCCACGCCCGCCCCGTACCTCGCCAGGGCACCGGACACCATCTCCAGCACGGTCTCTTCGCTCACGGCGCCGGTGCGTTCGAGCGTGCGGGGGTTGACGCCGAGCAGCGCCTCCTTGGCGCTGTAGCTGTAGGAGACGACACCGGCTTCGAACCATGCCGAGCTACCGGCCAGGTCGGTGAGCGTTTTGGCAATCCAGCCGCCGGTGCAGGACTCCGCCGTGGCCACCATGACGCGCTTCTCTCGCGCGGCCTCGGCAACCTGCCGGGCCAGGTCGTCGAGCTCGGCGTCGGTGGGAATGGAGGCGGCGGCCATGGGTGCTCCTTGGAGAAAAGCAGGAGTTCTACTCCCGGTGTGTGTGGATGTCGATGAAAACGTTTGCGGAAACGGCAGGCCGCCGATAGTATGCCTGCCCTCGGTTGCTCGTATGGACTCGTTGAAGGTGCCGTTTGTCGCGAAGACAAGCGTCGCACCTCTAAGGAAACAAAGGATGTATCAAACCTTTCGCGCGCATTAACTCGTTGCGCCGGCGGCACGCGCCGCGTCACAAACGCCACGGCGCCTGTAACGAACAAGTGGGCGGGCCCGCCCGCCTTGAAGCGGGATCGCCGCACGCGGTAAGTCGCTGCATGGCACTGACGACGCACGACCGCGTCAGTCAGGATTTTCCGAACCAAAAACAGCTTGCCCGACGGCTCCGGCAGCGACGCCGTAGCGCGCATGAAACAGTCGTGTGCGAGGTTCCGCCTTACAGAGGGACGAAATATGCTTTCAATCGCAACCTTCACGAGTCTTACACATATACGGCAATTCTCATCCGTAGTTCGCACGCATTTCGAGAACTGTGTCAAAGCCTTGACGAGCTTCACGCATATTACACGCCAGATATGTGTGAGATTGATCGCAAAATCAGCGACATCAGACCATAGTCAGAAAACCGATGTTGCGTTATCTTTACGCCGCGGGCAGGGGCCCGCGAAGGGGTGGGGAATCCAAGGTCTGAGTTGACGCAACTTTGAGTGGGCGATCTTTCGTCGCCTCTCACCGCGCACGGCCATTCTTCGCTGGCACGTTATGCAAGGGCGCCATGGCGCTCGTACAGGATGTTGTATGGATGATTTGCATGTCGCTCGTGCCCGCCAGGGCGCGAGGTTCCAGTCGCAGGCAGTATCCCCGCAGGTGGGAATGCCATTGCAGGGCACTGAACGGGATCGGCCCCTTTCCCGTGCTGCAAACCCTAGTTTCAAACACAGTGTTTTAAACGCTGACGCGGCGATGCTGTCGGCCGAGGTGCTGTGCCCGCCGCGGCGCCGCCTCGTCGACCGTGCCGAATCCATTTTTCATCCAAGCGCGAAATCAGACATGTCCTCGAAGCTCGCTCCCTGTGTCGTGGCCTTGGTGGCCGCCCTGCTCTCCGCTTGCGGCACGCCCGCCGCCAAGGATTTCGGCGGGTCGTGGAAGCCCGTGAACCGCTTCGAGGACAAGACCACCGAAATTCCCCTGGCGGTCCCGTACACGTACTACGCCGCGCCCATGGACGGCACCTTGAAAACGATGCTGTCGCGCTGGACCGCGGACAACGGGATGAAGCTCCAGTACAAGCTGCGCTCCGATTTCACGCTCACCAAGGCTGCCTCGGCCATTCACACAACCGAACTGCGGGATGCCGCATCGCAGCTCAGCACCATCTACGGTCCCCAGGGTGTAGCCGTCCTCGTGTCGGGACCGGAAGTCGTCGTGGAAGAGGTCAGTGCCATCACGACGCCTCCGGCAACTCCGACGGGCGCGGCCCCCCAAGCGTCCGTCACGGCGATTCCGCCGGCCGCAACCAAGCCTGTCGCCGCCTCCGCGGTCACCAATTAACACGCCGCGCTCGCCACGACCTACAGGCATCCGTCCCTCATGCTGAAGAAGAAGAATTCGCCCAAGATCGACGAGACCGTTTCCAGGAGCGTCGATTTCGAAGTCACCATCGCCGCCATGGCCAGACGCAGCGAGAAGCGCGCGTGGCTCGTGGCCGGCTGCGCCACCATCACTGCGCTGATACTTCTCGGCGGATACTTCTACATGCTGCCGCTGAAAGAGAAGGTGCCCTATGTGGTGCTTGCCGATCCCTATTCCGGCGTCAGCTCCATCGCTCGACTGACGGACGATCTGGTGAATCGGCGGATCACGTCGAGCGAGGCCGTCAATCGAAGCAACATTGCGCATTTCGTCCTGGCTCGGGAGTCCTATGACCTGGCACTGACGAACATGCGCGATTGGCCTACAGTCATGACCATGGCCGCGCCGAATGTGTCCGGCCCTTACCGCGCGCTCCACTCGCCTTCCAATCCATACAGTCCGTACAAGATGTACGGCGCGAACAAGGCCATCCGCGTCAAGATCCTGAGCATCGTGCTTGTCGGCGGTGGCATAAACAGCACGCCGAAGGGAGCCACCGTGCGCTTCCAACGCAGCGTGTTCGACAAGGCGAACGGCGGCACCACGCCTCTCGACAGCAAGATCGCGACGATGGAGTTCGTTTACAAGACGAACCTGCAGATGGACGACCAGAGCCGGATCGAGAACCCGTTGGGTTTCCAGGTCACGACCTACCGCGTGGACAACGACTACGGCGATGCCGTCCCCGCCGAAGTGCCGCAGGCGCCCGCCAATCCGGCCGCGACGCCGGGTCAGGTTCCCGTTGCGGGCGCACCGGCCACAGCACCTGCCCAGACGATGGATCCGGACGACATGCCAGCGGCCGCTCCGGGAATGCAGGCTCCGGCCGCGCCTGCTGCACAAGTGCCGCAGGGTTCGCTCCAGAACGGTGCCGTTCCGCCATCCCCGCTTCCGCCTGCGCCGCCGTACCCGAACGGCGCCGCGGCCACACCCGTTCCAGCCCCTACCGCCGCGCCAGCGGCTCTTTCCAACGCCCGTAGCGCCGCCAATGGAGGGCGCCGTTGATGAATCGATCCCGCACGTCGAAGTTGCGATGGGTTCTTGGAGCTTCCGCTCTGACCCTCGCGCCGTCCCTGTTCGCCGAGACTGCGCAGTTGTCGCCGCCGGTGGCACCGGCGTCCAGCTCAGCACTGACCACCTATGAATACGCCGCCGACCGTATTTATCAGGTCCGCACCGGCCTGGGCATCACAACCCAGATCGAGCTGAGCCCCAGTGAAAAGATCCTCGACTACAGCACGGGCTTCAGCAGCGGATGGGACCTCACCCGCCGCGACAACGTGTTCTACGTGAAGCCAAAGAACGTGGACGTCGATACGAACATGATGATTCGTACGGCGACTCACTCTTACATCTTCGAGCTGAAGGTGGTCGCCACCGACTGGAAGACGCTCGATCAGGCGCGACGCGCGGGCGTTCAATACAAGATCGTCTTCAACTATCCAGCCGACACGAGCTTCATGGCGGAGACGAAGAAGGTCGAGGAAGCGCCCATGCTCGACACCGAACTGGTGAAGGGGCGTGATTACAACTTCGACTACGACTACGCGAAAAGGAGTCGTACCGCGCCCTGGCTCGTCCCCATCAATGTGTACGACGACGGTCGGTTCACATACATCAAGATGCCCGACCTCAAGCAATTCCCGACGGGCAATTTCCCGACGGTCTACATGCGCGAAAAGGAACACGGCGAGGACTCGGTCGTGAATACGACGGTGGAAGGCAACACCATCGTTGTCCACGGTACGTATCCCTACCTGGTTATTCGTCACGACAACAACGTCGTGGGTCTGCGAAGGAACACCAAGAAGTGAGCCCCAATACGCCACATCATCCGGAAGACGAGGCCGGCGCCGGCAACGAGGCGCCGCGGGAAAATCGCGATAACCAGCGTGATCCGCTGGCGGGGAACCCTTACGCGTCGCAAGCCCGACAGCAGGCCCAGCCCGATCTCGATAGCAATGCGCCTCAGCTGACCTCGAGCGACATGCGCCGCATGAATCGGCGAGCGCTAGGTCTGTTGGCCAGCATTGCGCTGCTTCTGGTCGTCATCGCCGTATGGGCATTCGGAGGCTTGGGATCGGAGAAGCCCAAGCAGGTGCAGCGCGAGGAAAAGGTCACCGTACCCGATGCCCCCATCGCCGCGACGCCGCCGCCCGCGCCTTTGCCGACGCCCGCGCCAGCACCGGCAGAACCGATTCGACTCGCTGCGGCCCCGCTGCCGCGTGAGACGCCTCCGCCGTCCGAGGGGCCGGAGCGCCCGCGCGGCCCCACCCTGCTCGAACGCCGCATCGCGGCGGCCAGCCAAGGCACCACCGGTGTCGCGAACGGTGCGTCGGGTATGGGTGCCGGCGGGAATCCCATGCAGGGATACATCCTGCCCGATCCGAACGGCGGCGCTCCGACTCCGGCGCCGAGGATGAGCAACAACAACAATCTGGCCTATACGGCTGCCGGCCTTCCGGACGTCTCCAGCGCGGCGCCGCTGACGCACCCCGACACCCTGATGTTGCGCGGTACGTTCATCCGCTGCGTGCTGGAGACTCGCATCATTACGGATATACCCGGATTCACCTCGTGCGTGGTCACGGAGCCTGTCTATTCGTTCACGGGCAAGCGCCTGCTGCTTCCCAAGGGCTCGAAGGTGCTCGGCAAATACGAAATGGAGCCGGACGGCCCGCGTGTCGCGGTCATCTGGGACCGCATCGTCACGCCGACGGGTATCGACGTAAACATGGCGAGCCCCGGCATCGACACGCTGGGCGGTGCCGGACACCCCGGCCATTACAACGCGCACTGGGGCAGCCGCATCGGTGCGGCCCTGCTGATCAGCATGCTCAGCGACGCCTTCAAGTATGAAGCGGCCGAACATGGGCCGAGGCAGACCACCATCAGCAACGGCGTGGTCACGCAAACGCCGTTCGAGAGCAACACGGCGGCCACCATCCAGCAGTTGGCGAACCAGGCCGTGCAGCGCGCGGCCAACCGGCCCGCCACGGTGACCATCAACCAGGGTACCGTCCTGGCCATCTACGTCGCCAAGGACGTGGACTTCGCCGGCGTGGTTGCGAGGTATTGAGGCAGGCATGAGCGAGAGCGCACTGGCCAGCGTCAGCAACGACTTCCTCGACTACCAGTACGAGGTGCTGGGCGTGAAGGATTTCCTTGCCGAGCCGGACGTCACGGAAATCTGCATCAATCGTCCCGGCGAGCTGTATCTGGAGCGCCGGGACGGTTGGCAGCGCGTGGATGTGCCCTCGCTCACCTTCGAGCGTGCCCGTCAGTTCTGCACAGCCGTGGTCAACGAAAGCAATACGGGCCAGCGCATCACGGACACCGACCCGGTGGTGTCGCTGACCTTCCCGACCGGTCAGCGCGCGCAGTTCGTCATTCCTCCGGCCTGCGAGGCCGGCCGGGTGTCGATCACCATCCGTCTGCCCTCCAAACAGACACGGACGCTCGCCCAGTACGACCAGGACGGATTCTTTTCCGAGATCCTGGAGGGCGAGCACACCATCAGCCAGGCTGATAGGGAACTGCTCGAACTGCGCGCGGAGCGACGCTACGCCGACTTCTTCCGTCACGCGGTGCTGAACAAGAAGAACATCGTGGTCGCCGGTGCCACCGGCAGCGGCAAGACCACTTTCATGAAGTCGCTGGTCAACCATATTCCCGCGAACGAACGTCTGGTGACGATCGAGGATGCCCGGGAGTTGTTCATCGATCAGCCCAACGTCGTGCACCTGCTCTACTCCAAGGGTGGCCAGAGCACGAGCAATGTCACGGCCAAGAGTTGCATGGAAGCGTGCCTGCGCATGAAGCCAGACCGGATCATCCTCGCCGAATTGCGCGGCGACGAATCGTTCTACTTCATTCGCAACTGCGCTTCGGGCCACCCCGGCTCCATCACGAGCTGCCATGCCGGCAGCGTGGAGCAGACCTGGGACCAGTTGGGCCTGATGGTAAAGGCCTCGACGGAGGGAGCTGGGCTGGAGTTCTCCACGATCAAACGCCTCTTGATGCTGACGATCGACATCATCGTCCACATCAAGGCGCACGCTGGCCGGCGGTACATCACCGGCATCGATTTCAACCCGGCTCGCGCACTGAGCGGCGCAGGCGGGGGGTAACTCTTCACGACAACGGGTCATTAGACAGGAGTTGTAAAGGTGCTACCAGGATTGGAAATGATGAGCTGCCAGAACCTTGCCGTGCCGGCCGAGGTGATGAAGCACGTCGTCAACGTCGAATCGAGCAAGAACCCTTTCGCCATCGGCGTCGTGGGCGGACAGCTTGTGCGCCAGCCGCAGAATCTGCCGGAGGCGGTCGCGACCGTGCGCATGCTCGAGTCGCGCGGCTACAACTATTCGCTCGGCATCGCGCAGGTCAATCGCTCCAACCTGGGCAAGTACGGCCTGGACACCTACGAGAAAGCCTTCGAATACTGCCCCAACCTCGTGGCCGGCTCGCGCATCCTCGCCCAGTGCTACGCCAGCGCGGGGAAAGACTGGGGTAAGGCGTTCAGCTGCTACTACTCCGGCAATTTCACGACCGGATACGAGCACGGCTACGTTCAACGCATCTTCGACTCGATGTCGCGAGACGCGACGTTCGCCCGCGCGCAGCCGATTCCACTGCAGACGACGGTGCCTGTGCGAGTGGCGCGCGTCGATGGAAAGACCCCGGGTCTTACCAAGGACAGCCCGGCGTATCGCGTGGCGATGCGAAGCGTCGTCGACTCCGCCGTGGCCGCCGTCGTAGGGCCGGCCATCGCTGGCGCTGCCGAAGGCAGCGGTATTCAATCGACGGGTTCCGATGGCATCGATCCACAGACATTGCAGGCACTCCAGGCCCTTCAGCGCGCGAACGGCGGCATGCCGGGAGCCGTACCGATGACCAATCCCGCGCTGAACGGCGCGCCGCAGCCCCCGCCCGGCCCGATCCCGACCGATCCCGCGACGGCAGCGGTCATGCGGCAGATCGGCGCCCAACTTCCGGCGAACACCCAGATGCAGCCCGGAAGGATTCGCACCGATCCGTCCACCGCCGCAGTGATGTCGCAAATTGGCGTGTCCGCCGCCTCTCCGGCCGGTAATGAGGCCATGCCGGCGGCCACCGGCAACGATGTCTTCGTGCCGCAGGTACGGGGCCCCAATGACCCTGTTCAAGGTGCGACACCCCCACCGGTCGCGACACCGTCGCGGCCAGCTGTCGACAACGCCGATGTGCGCAACGGAGGTACGGACGATGCCTTCGTATTCTGATTTGCAGGCACGTGCCGGATGGATACCGGGCGACGCCACCGCACCGCTGGCTGCGCGGAACGCAGCCGTCCCGACTCGGGTGGCAAAGCGTGCCACCCCTTCCCGATCCAACCGCAATGAAGGAACCCAATGATGTCCCTGTCAACCATCAGCACCGCCATCGCCAAGTCCAGGCACCCCCTGCTCAACACGGTTGCCCTCTTCGCAGTGATCACCTTGTTCGTCATGCCCGAGCTCGCGTTCGCGCAGACCACGCAAGATAAGGTTTGCGGCTTCTTCTCGAACATCAAGGGCATCCTCAACGCCGCTTCGATCGTCGTGGTGACGGTCGCGGTGATCTTCTCCGGCTATCAGATCGCGTTCGCCCACAAGCGCATTTCGGATGTGACCCCGGCCCTCATCGGTGGCGTGCTCATCGGTGCGGCTGCCCAGATCGCCAAGACGGTCGTCCAGGGCGACGACGCCGGTACCAGTGGCCAGTGCACGGAAGCGGGTAACGTTGGCATGCTGATCGACGCGATGCAGACGGCGATGCACTTCCTGCACTTCCATGCATAAGAACGTACTCTTCAGGGGTTGCACGCGCCCCCCCATGTTCATGGGCGTGCCCTACGTCCCGTTCTTCATGGGTGCGGGCTCGTGCCTGCTGCTGGCGATGTACTTCAACTACTGGTACCTGCTCCTGATGCCGGTCGTGATCTTCGTCATGCGCATGATGGCGAAACGCGACGAGATGATCTTCCGCCTGCTCGGGCTGCGCCTGCAGTTCAAGACGAGGGTCAGGAACGTGCCGGAACACGGTGGTATGTGGGTGTTCACACCTAACAACTACCGCGACCCCAAGAACAAACGCAAGAAGTAGGTATCCCGCCCTGGCATCCAATGCCAGGGCCTTTCGTGCTCCATACGGTGAAACCGCCATGTTCACGCCCGACGCACCCATAGCCACACATATCACGCTTTCGAGCCATGTCTCGCCGACGGTCGTCAAGACCACCGGCGGGGACTATCTACTGGTGTGGCGCCTGGAAGGCCTGCCCTTCGTCGGCAGGGAGGAATGGGAGATCGAGCACCGGCACAGCACGTTCAACCGCATGCTGCAGACGCTGCGCGCGCCGGACTATCCCAACGTGGCCTTCTGGGTACACGACATCCGGCGGCGTAGGCCGATCAAGGACAGTTCGAAGTTCGGGCAGCCCTTCAACCAGGCACTCTCCGACGCCTATTACAGCTCCCTTTCCGGGCAGAAGCTCATGCAGAATGAGTTGTACCTGACGATGATCTATCGTCCGGTCGTCGACGGTAAGCGTTGGGTGGAGAAGAGCGCCAACATCGAACGGCTCCAACAAGAGCAGGCGCAGGCCATCGCCACCGTGCTCGAACTTGCCGGCAACGTGGAAGCCGTGCTCAAGGACTACGCCCCCTATCGGCTGGGCCTCTATGAAGCACCCAACGGCGTGGTTTTCTCGGAGGTTCTCGAACTCTACGGATACATCCTCAACCGTATCGACGAACCCGTGCCGTCGCTTTCGGCGCCCATCTACGATTACCTCCCGGTCAGCCGGCAGCGCTTCTCGGCCAAGACCGGCGATTACGTGCTCACAACGCCGGATGGGCAGAATCACTTCGGCGCGATACTCAACCTGAAGGAGTACGTGGAGGCCACGTATCCCGGCATCCTCAACGGGCTTAAGTACCTCGATTTCGAATACGTCATCACCCATTCCTTCTCGCCCATGGGCCGCCAGAATGCGCTTTCGGCGCTGGAGCGGACCAAGGGCATGATGATCTCGTCGGGTGACAAGGCCGTAAGCCAGATCGTTGAGCTGGATCACGCGATGGATCAGCTCGCGTCCGGCAACTTCGTGCTTGGTGAGTACCACTTCACCATCGCCATTTATGCGCCCAACCAGGAACTGCTCTCGCAGCAGATTGCCGCCACACGAGCCGAGCTATCCAACGCGGGGTTTGTCACCGTGAAGGAAGATCTCGCCGTCACCGCGGCGTTCTATGCCCAGTTCCCGGGCAACTGGAAGTACCGAACCCGCCTGGCAAACGTCAGCTCGCTCAATTTCCTCGGCCTTTCGCCGTTGCACAACTTCGCCACCGGCAAGAAAGAAAACAATCCGTGGGGAAGCTGCGTCACCACCTTGCAGACGACCAACGGCCAGCCCTACTACTTCAATTTCCACGCCACGCACCCGGCCGAAAACTCCCTGGGCGAGAAAGCCATCGCCAACACCATGGTCATCGGAAAGTCCGGTACCGGCAAAACCGCGCTCATCAACTTCCTCCTGAGCCAGGTTCAGAAGCTGTCTCCGTCGCCAACGATTTTCTTCTTCGACAAGGATCGCGGTGCCGAGATCTTCGTACGTGCCTGTGGTGGCAACTATCTTGCCCTGGAGAACGGCAAGCCTACGGGCTTCAACCCGTTCCAGTGCGAGCGCAACGAGGCGAACGTCCAGTTCCTGGCCGACCTCATCAAGGTGCTGGCGGGCAAGAGCGTCTACAGTTCCCGGGAAGAGGAAGACATCTTCCGCGCCGTGGAGAGCATGCTCGACACCCCCATGCATCTTCGCAACATGACGAACTTCCAGAAGAGCTTGCCGAACCTCGGTGACGACGGCCTCTTCATTCGCATGCGCAAGTGGACGGCAGGCAATTCCCTGGGGTGGGTTTTCGACAATCCGCGCGACACGGTGGACCTGACGAAGGCCAACATCATCGGCTTCGACTACACGGACATCATCGACAACCCCGAAGTCCGCGCACCCGTAATCAATTACCTGTTGCACCGGCTGGAGGCGCTTATCGACGGACGCCGCCTCATCTATGTGATGGACGAGTTCTGGAAGATCCTCGACGGCAAGGGTGGTCTCAAGGAATTCGCCAAGAACAAGCAGAAGACCATTCGAAAGCAGAATGGTCTTGGCATCTTTGCGACACAGAGTCCCGAAGATGCGCTGGCCAGCGACATTTCGGCGGCTCTGATCGAACAAACGGCCACCATGATTCTGCTCCCAAACCCCAACGCCAGCCGGGAGGACTACGTGGATGGTCTGAAGCTGACAGAGGCGGAGTACCAGGTGGTGGTGAGCCTCGACGAGCGGTCTCGCTGCTTTCTCGTGAAGCAAGGGCATGCATCCGCTGTCTGCCAGTTGAACTTGCGCGGCCTGGACGACGCCCTGGCCGTCATTTCCGCATCGACGGACAACATAGAAATCATGCACGAGATTCTCAAGGCACGCGCCGAGACCGAGGGCGTGTCGCCGGACGATCTTCGTCCGGAACAGTGGCTGGACGCGTTCTACGAAAACCGCAAGGGCAGCGGCAAAGGCAGGCCGTCCCCCCGCCCGACCCCCACCTCATCCCAACGCGTCGCGTAACCGGCAATCATCGACTCAGGATAGGAGACCATCATGAGCACAACCACTCAGCCCAAGGCCGTACGCGGCCACTTTCTCAAGATCGCGCTCGCCGCGGCTTTGACCGTCACGTGCGGCATGCATAGTGAGCCCGCTCGTGCGGGCATGCCGGTGATCGATTACACGGCCATCGCCAACGCGCTCAAGAACTACTATGACCAGTACGGGCGCTGGGCCGAAACGGCGCAACATTACCAGAGCGTGATCCAGCACTACGCCGATCAGGTTTCCTTCTGGCAGACGCAGCTGAACAAGCTGCAGCATCTTAACTTCACGTTGTTCACCCTCAAGCACCAGTTCACGGAAGTGGACGAAAACTTTGGCGTGGATGTCGAGTGTCCAGGACGAGTGGCGACAGGCGGGCTAGCAGGCGTCCTCGATATGGCGCTCGACAAGTTGATTCCTGACATGAACGGCGATGTGCTTCAGCAGCAGCAGAATATCTGCGCCATGATCGTTCAGGCCAAGAACCTCAAGTACAACGACACCGTCCGGTACCTCAACTACGTCGCCCAGAAGGGCACCGAGATGGCGACAGCCCAGAGCACCCTAATCAGCAAGATCGGGGAATCCAACGGCAATACGGCGAACTTTACCGCCCAGCTGACGGAGTTCGGCCAAACATTGGAAACGGCCCGCGCGCAGTGGGAGTCCAATCAGAAACAAGCCGATGCCCAGATCGACATGTTGCTCACCATGCAGGCCAACCTCTCGCGGCGAGCCATGAGCGGGTCACCCAGCGTCCTGGGAACGGTCGTAAACACGGTGGCGCTGAAAGCCGCTTTCAACTGATACCCGAACCGCAGGGATCGCGCGGATTGGCAACATACATTCAGGAATAAGGCGACATGCCAAATATTACGGATTACATATACTTCCGGCTGGTCTACGACTACCTCAACGAACAGATCAGTAAGTTCGGCATGGACCTTATGGGCCGCATGATGTCGTGGGCTAGCGCCATGGCGCTCGTGCTCGTGACCTTGTGGATCCTCATTCAGGGTTATCGGATCCTCACCGGTCAGTCGCGTGAGCCTCTGATGGCCACGGTCCTCAATATGGGCCGCATCGCCGTCATCGTCGGCGCCGCTACGACCATGGCGGTAGCGGGAACCGGTCTGCACAACTTCCTCACGGTCGACCTGGACAAGGAAGTGCACGGCCTCTTCACCGGCAACGACGACGAGACGACGGCAGACTCGATCGATGGCAACCTTGCCTGGACACAGCTCGCACTGAGCACCATCAACTCCGTGCAAGTCGTTCCGAGCGATGCCGAAATGCTCGCCAACAAGCAGCGCGCTTCGTGGATCGCCGCATTCGGAACGGCCAGCCCGCCCATGGCGGCGGGCGTCATGCTGCTCCTCTACCAGTTCGCCATGGCCCTGTTCATCGGTCTCGGCCCTCTGTTCATCCTCTGTCTGATCTTCGACCAGACCAAGGACCTGTTCCGCCGCTGGCTGATGTACGGCATCGGCACCATCTTCTCCATGGCGCTGCTGAGCGTCGTGTGCAGCATCGTTCTTCGTCTGACGATCAAGATCAACGAAGCGATGTGG
>Ga0065165_1003057_pt1 | contig 12525 bp, 15 predicted proteins | sample AraplaMF_Cvi_mMF_FD_63813 | JGI IMG/M metagenome (GOLD analysis project Ga0065165, IMG submission 63813) | Arabidopsis root microbial communities from the University of North Carolina, USA - plate scrape MF_Cvi_mMF (version 2) (version 3) | ecosystem: Host-associated > Plants > Roots >... | reverse complement strand
TTCAGTGGACCGGGTCGAGACCCAGCTGGCGGTCGGTGCGCTCGTAGCACTGGGTGGCGCCGACCACGGGCTTGAAGATGGCGCAGTGGGTCATGGGGCCGGAATAGATGTGCAGGCTTACGGCGACGGCGTCATCGCTGGGGTTGCGGATGGTGTGGTACTCGTGCGGCGGGATCAGGCTGCCGGCGGAGCCGGGGCCGGCCTGGATCGAGCCGACGGGCTGGAAGCGCCACTGGTCGTTCTCGCCGGCCAGGCGCTCGTACTGCACCACTTCCAGGGCGCCGCTCCAGACGCCTTCCACGCACCACATGCCGCAATGGTCGTGGATGGGGGTGCCCTGGCCCGGGCCCCAGGTCATGGCGACCACGCAGTAGTCGTGGTCTTCGCTGCGGTAGAGCTCGCGGCGGGCGTAGCGGCCTTCGATGGTTTCGAAGACGCAGTCGGGGAGCTTCACTTCCTGGCCGCGGATCAGCTGGCACAGGCTGTTGCGCAGGCTGTCGGTGATCTCGTGCGTGCTGGGCTTGCTGACGGCAGTGTCGATGGCGTCGATAAGCTTGCGACAGCCGGGGAATTCCACGGTAAGCATGTGATTCTCGGGAAAGGCGTTGCGACAGGGCCGATCTTACCAGCCCGGGGGCGGGGCGGCGTCCAGGGCGTTCAGAGACGGCCCAGGAAGCCCCCGATGGCCCGGCTGTAATTCTCGATGTCGACCAGGAAGGCGTCGTGGCCCTGGGGCGAGTCCAGCGCCACGAATTCCACCTCGGCCCCGGCCGCCTCCAGCCCCTCGGCGATCTGCTCCTGCTGCTCCAGCGGGAACAAAATATCGGTGCTGACGCCGATCACCAGGGCCTGCTTCACGCGGATGCGCTTCAGCCCCGCCTGGATGCTGCCTTCGCCGTATTCGGAGATATCGAACCAGTCGCTGGCGCGCGACAGGTACAGGTAACTGTTGGGATCGAAGGTGCGCACGAAGCGCTGCGCATGGCCTTGCAGATACGACTCGACCTGGAACTCGAAGCCGAAGGGATCGTCGTCGCGCTGCTCCGCGTCCAGGCGGATGCGCGCGAAGCGGCCGTTCCATTCCATCGCCGAGCGGTAGGTGATCACGCCCAGCTTGCGCGCGATGCTCATGCCCGTTTCCGGGAAATGCGCGTCGTCGTAATGGCCGTTGTTCCACTGCGGATCAAGCCGGATCGCCTCGCGCTGCAGCGAGCGGATGGCAATGGCGAACGGCTGCGCCTGCGGCGCGGTGTCCACGCTGATATGCGTGCGCACGCTGCCGGGGTGCAGCAGCATGTAGGCCAGCGCGCTCATGCCGCCCATCGAGCAGCCGACCAGGCAGGCGAGCTGCTCGATGCCCAGCGAAGCCACCGCGCCGTGCGCGGCGTTCGCCACGTCTTCCAGCGCCAGCTCGGGGAAACTCAGGCGATACGGCTCGCCCGTGGCCGGATCGATCGACGCCGGGCAGGTCGAACCCTTGTCGCTGCCCAGCGAATTCACGCAGATCACGAACCAGCGGTCCGTATCGATCGCCTTGCCCGGCCCGATCATCGCCTCCCACCAGCCCGGCGAGGGATCGATTTCGTTCGACGCCGCATGCGCGCTCGGCGACAGGCCGGTGAGGATCAGCAGCGCATTGTCGCGCGCCGCGCTCAGCCTGCCCCAGGTTTCGAAGGCCACGCGCGCGCCGTGCAGCTCGCCGCCGCGCTTCATGCGGAAGGGGGAGGGAAGACTGAAATACTGCCGCGCGTCCTGGCTCATCGGCGAACCTTGTCGATTTCGATCTTGATCGGCGCCTTGCTCGCCACCTCGACCACGCCGGCATCGCCTTCCAGGTCGCCGGTCTGCGCGATGGCCTGGCCGCTGCGGCTGATGCGCGCGCCGACGAACACGCGCGCGGCGGAAGAGAGCCTCAGCTGCGGCGTCATGCCCATCGCGTCGGTGAGCGTCACCGTGGCGGGCAGGGCGGCGGCGTCCAGCCGGGCCACCGCCAGCGGCATCGGCGGGCCTTGTTCGGCGCGGGCGTAGACGAACAGCGTCTCACCCACTTTCACCTGATCCTTCAGCGCGGGCGCCAGCGTGACCTGCACTTGCAGCGCAGGGCCATCCGCCGTCACCGGCGTTCCCTGCGGCGCCGGCGGATGGCCTGCGCGCGTATCGGCCATGGCGATCTGTTCGGCCACGGCCTTCGCCACGGTGGAGCCGGGTTCCAGCATCGGCTGCAATTTGCGCCACGTAGTCGCGGCTTCCGCATAGCGGTCGTGCTGGAACTGGCTGATGCCGAGCAGCCACAGGCCGCGCTGGTTGTCCGGTTCCAGCTGCACGGCGCGTTCGAGCAGTTCGAGCGAGCGGCCTTCGATGTGGTGATCCTCGCGCACGATCGAATCCGACTCGGCCCAGCCCACCATCGCGGCGGTGTTGTCCGGCTGCAGGTTCAGCACCTGCTCGTACGCATCGCGCGCTTCGGCGGATTTGCGCAGGCTGGCGTAGGTCTGCGCCAGCAGCAGCCAGCCTTGGGCATCTTTCGGCTCGGCTTGCAGATGCGCCTGCAGTTCGGCCACGGCCTGCTCGATCGACATCGCCTCGGGCTGCTTCTGCACGCCGTTCAGCGCCACCGGCGTGCCGATCAGCAGATACAGCCCCACGGCGCCCAGCGGCAGCGCGAAGGCCACCAGCAGGGACAGCACGAAGACGCCGCGCGGGCGGCCCTGGCGGCGCCCCTGGCGGATCAGCGGCACCAGCAGCAGGGCGAGCGCCACGGCGATCATCGCCGCGGCGGCCAGGTAGAAAACGGGCTTCACCAATCGTCCCCTTCGTCGGTCGGGCTGCGCTCGTTCGCGCCGGTGCCGGCGGTGGCGGGCGCCGGCGCGCGGCTGCGCCGGCGGATGGTCACCACCACCACGGCGGCGCCGGCCAGCAGGATGGCCAGGGGGCCGAACCACAGCAGCAGCGTGCTGCCCTGCACCGGCGGGTCGTACAGCACGAAGTCGGAATAGCGGTCGACCAGGTACTGCTTGATCTCGGCGTCGCTCTTGCCCTGGCGCATCAGGTCGAACACCTGGTGGCGCAGGTCGCGCGCCAGGTCGGCGTTGGAGTCGGCGAGGTTTTCGTTCTGGCAGACCAGGCAGCGCAGTTCGCGCGTGAGGTGCTGGAAGCGCGTTTCCTCGGCGTGGTCCTTGAACGGCAGCGGGTCGATCGCCTGCGCGCTCAGCACGCCGCAGCACAGCGCCAAGACCAGCGCGAGGGCCAGAGCGAACGGCACACGGCGGAGCGCGGCGCTCATGGCGCTTCCTTGCGCAGCGCGGCGATTGCGGGCTTCAGTTCGCGCTCGATCACGTCCGGCGTCAGCGGCCCGATGCGCTTGTAGCGGATCACGCCCCTGGCATCGACCAGGAAGGTTTCCGGCGCGCCGTACACGCCGAAGTCGATGGCGGTGCGGCCTTCGCGGTCGGCGATGACCAGCCCGTAGGGATTGCCGTGGCGCGCCAGCCAGGCCTTGGCCTCGTCCGGCTCGTCCTTGTAGTTGTAGCCCACCAGCGGCACGCCGATGCGCTGGCCTTCGCTCATCAGCACCGGGTGCTCCTCGCCGCAGGCGACGCACCAGCTGGCGAACACGTTGATGAGGTAAGGCTTGCCGAGCATGGCCTCGCGCGTCACCGTCTGCGCCGGGTCGTCCAGTTTCGGCAGCGCATACGCCGGCGCGGGCTTGTTGATCAGCGGGGAGGGCACTTCGCGCTGGTCGTGGCGGGTATTCCACCAGATGCCGAACCCGAACAGCGCCACCAGCAGCAGGAAGCCGAAGAACGGAACCAGCCGGCTCATGCGTGCGACTCCCGCACCGGCGCAGCGAGTGCCGCCTCGGCTTCGCGGCGCAGGCGGAAGCGCTTGTCCGCCGCGCTGAAGAATCCGCCCAGCATCATCAGCAGGCCGCCTGCCCAGATCCAGCGCACGAACGGCTTGTGATACAGGCGCAGCGCCCAGGCGCCTTCCGGATCATTGCGATCCATCGGCTCGCCCAGCGCCACGTACAGGTCGCGCGTGACGCCCGCATCGATCGCCGATTCGGTCTGCACCTGGCCGCGCGTATAGGTGCGCTTCTGCGGATGCATCACCGCGATCTCGCGGCCGTTGCGCATGACGGTGACCGTGCCCTGGTCGCCCTGCCAGTTCGGGCCGTCGGCCACGTGCACGCCGTCGAAGCGGAAGTCGTAGCCGCCGATGCTCTGCGTCTGGCCCGGCGCCATGCGCACGTCGCGCTCCACGCTCAGCGCTTCGGTCAGCAGCACGCCGGCCAGGAACACGCCGACGCCGAAATGCGCCAGCAGCATGCCGGCCATCTCGGCCGGATAGCGGCGGCCGGCCGGCATCTCGCGCCAGCGCTTGATCACGTACAGCAGGGTGCCGACGCAGCACCACACGGCCGCCGCGGTACCGGCGATCGCCTTGAGCTCCCAGCCGGTGGCGAAGGCCGCGGCAATGGCGCAGGCCACGGCGGCCAGGCCTGCGCGCACGGCTACGTTCTTCAGCGGCGGCAGGCCGCCTTTCTCGCCCCAGCGCAGGTACGGGCCGAACGGCAGCAGCAGCACGATCGGGATCATCAGCAGGGTGAACAGGAAACCGAAGTAGGGCGGGCCCACCGAAATCTTGCCCAGGTTCAGCGCATCGCCCAGCAGCGGGAACAGCGTGCCCAGCAGCACCATCGCGGCGGCCACGGTCAGCATCAGGTTGCCGATCAGGATCGCCGTTTCGCGCGACACCACGCCAAAAGGTTTTCCGCCGGCCACCTTCGGCGCACGCAGCGCGTACAGCAGCAGCGAGCCGCCGACCACCACGGCCAGGAAGCACAGGATGAACAGGCCGCGCTTCGGGTCCGAAGCAAACGCATGCACCGACGTAAGCACGCCCGAGCGCACCAGGAAGGTGCCCAGCAGCGACAGCGAGAAGGCGAAGATCGACAGCAGGATGGTCCACGCGCGCAAGGCGCCGCGCTTCTCGGTCACCGCCTGCGCATGGATCAGCGCCGCGCCGACCAGCCACGGCATGAAGCTGGCGTTCTCCACCGGATCCCAGAACCACCAGCCGCCCCAGCCCAGCTCCGCATAGGCCCACCAGCTGCCCGCCACGATGCCGGCGGAAAGAAAACCCCAGGCCACGTTCGTCCACGGCCGCGCCCAGCGCACCCAGGCCTGTTCCAGTTCGCCGCCGAGCAGGGCGGCGATGGAGAACGCGAACGCCACCGAGAAGCCGACGTAGCCCATGTACAGCACGGGCGGATGGAAGGTCATGCCCGGGTCCTGCAGCACCGGATTCAGGTCGCCGCCATCCGGCGGCATCGGCAGCAGGCGCTCGAACGGGTTGGAGGTGAAGACGATGAAGGCGAGAAAGCCCACCGCGACCAGGCCGAGCACGCCGAGCACGCGCGCCACGAAGACGTCCGGCAGCTTGCGGCTGAAGGCAGCCAGCGCCACCGTCCACAGGTTGAGGATGAAGATCCACAGCAGCAGCGAGCCTTCGTGCGCGCCCCACACCGCGGCCAGCCGGTAATACCAGGGCAGGGCGAGGTTGGAGTTGTCGGCGACGTAGCGCACCGAGAAATCGAAATGCAGGAAGGCCCAGCTCAGCACGCCGAAGGCCATTGCCACGAACACCGCCTGGCCGGCCGCGGCGGGACGCGCCACCGCCATCAGCGCGCCGTTGCCGCGCCAGGCGCCGAGCAGCGGCAGCACGCCCTGCGCCAGCGCCAGCAGCAAAGCGAGAATCAGCGCCAGTTGCCCCAGTTCCGGCGTCATCGCGGCTTGTCCTGCGCGGCGGCTTCGTTGATGGGCTTGCCCTGGTGCGCCTTGGCCATGGCGTCCTTCAGTTCCTTCGGCATGTAGGTCTCGTCGTGCTTGGCCAGCACTTCGGTGGCGATGAAGCGCGCGTTGTCCATATGGCCGGTGGCGATCACCGACTGATTGTCGCGGAACAGGTCGGGCAGGATGCCGTTGTATTCCACCGGCATCGCGCCGGTGGCGTCGATCACCGTGAAGGTCACCTTGAGCGAATCGGCGGCGCGCTGGATCGAGCCAGCCTTCACCATGCCGCCCAGGCGGAAGTTCTTGTACTGGCCGGCCTCGCCCGACTGCACCTGGCTGGGGGTGAACAGGTAGTTCATGTTCTGCTGCAGGGCGAACACCGTGAGGCCGATGGCCACGGTGGCGGCGGCCAGAACCAGGAGCACGATGGTGAGCCGGCGCTTGCGAGCGGGGTTCATGGGGGTGGGATTCATGGAATAACTCTGCGTCGCCCAATCAGCGTAGGTGTCAGGACGACGGCGTCGGGTTGCGTTGCTGGCGCGCGCCCTGGCGCGCCAGGCGGGCGCGCAGTTCGCGCAGCTGGCGGCGCCGGCGGATGCCCGGGGCCAGGAAGTCGGCGATCAGCACGATGAAGAACACCGCATACGCCGGCCACACGTAGGCGGCATAGCCGCCCATGGCGAAGAACTGGCTCATCGGCCCGCCTCCGCTTCGGCGATCTGCCTGACCCAGTCCTTGCCGCTTTCTAGCGCCAGCAGGTCGGCGCGCACGCGGCCGAACAGGCTGGCGATGTAATAGAACTTGGTGGCGGCCATCATGGTGAGCAGCGGCCACAGCATGTCGCCGCTCATCTTCGAGGGGCCGAGGATGCGCACGGTGGAACCCTGGTGCAGCGTGTTCCACCAGTTCACCGAGAAATGCACGATCGGCACGTTGACGATGCCGATCAGGGCCAGGAAGGCCGCGGCGCGCGCGCCTTGCCGGCGATCCTCGAAGGCGTGGTACAGGCCGATCACGCCCAGGTACAGGAACAGCAGCACCAGCTCGGAAGTCAGGCGCGCGTCCCAGGTCCACCAGGTGCCCCACATCGGCTTGCCCCACAGCGAGCCGGTGACCAGGGTGACGAAGGTGAAGGCCGCGCCGATCGGCGCCGATTCCATCGCCACCACTTCGGCCAGCTTGATCCGCCACACCAGGGCGATGAACGAGGCCAGCGCCATCACGCCGTAGATGAAGAGGCTCATCCAGGCACTGGGCACGTGGATGAAGATGATGCGGTAGGCGTCGCCCTGCTGGTAATCGGCCGGTGCCAGCACCAGGCCGCCGTACAGCGCGGCCATGCCCAGCAGCAGCGCCAGCGCCAGCGCCCACGGCCGCAGGGTGCCGGCGAAGCGGTAGAAGATCGGCGGCGAGCCGAGCTTGTGCAGCCACAGCGGAATCCAGTTGGCCATGTGTCAGGCATCCAGGGCGATACGTAGGGCGGCGGCGCAGGCCAGCGGCGCGAGCACCAGGGCCATGGCCAGCGCGGCGCCCAGCCAGGCGACGGGAGCGAGCCAGGGCAACCCCTGTTGAGCCGCGGAAACCGCGCCGGCGGCGAAGATGACCACCGGCACGCAAAGCGGCAGCAGCATCAGCGCCAGGAGCATACCAGAGCGCCGTGTGCCGGCCGTCAGCGCCACCAGGATGGCGCCGAGCAGGCTGAGCAGCGGCGTGGCCAGCAGCAGCGCCAGCAGCAGCACGGACATCGCCGCGCCCGGCAGGTGCAGCATGCCGGCCAGCAGCGGGGCGATCACGATCAGCGGCAGGGCGGTGGTGATCCAGTGCGCCAGGATCTTCATGCCCAGCATCAGCGCCAGCGGCTGCGGCGCGAGCACCAGCTGTTCCAGCGAGCCGTCTTCGATATCGCCGCGGAACATCGCATCCAGCGCCAGCAGCATGGCCAGCAGCACGGTGACCAGCACCACGCCGCCGGCGATCCGCTGCAGCAGCGCTTCTTCCGGGCCCAGCGCGAACGGGAACAGGGTGGCGACGATCAGCGCGTACAGCACCGGCATGGCGATATCGCCGCGCCGGCGCCAGGCCAGTACCAGGTCGCGGCGCAGCACGGCGGCGCAGGCGGCGGCGAGCGGCGGGCGGCTCATGCGTGCATCCGGATGCGGCGCGGCGCGCCGTCCAGGAAGCTCACCGCGCCATGGCTGGTGACCAGGGCCGCGCCGCCGCGCGCGGCATGCTGCGCGAGCAGGCCGTTGACCATTTCGATGCCGCTGCGGTCGAGGTTGGCGTAGGGCTCGTCGAGCAGCCACAGCGTGGCCGGCAGCAGCAGCAGGCGCACCAGCGCGGCGCGTTTCTTCTGGCCGGCGGAGAGGCGGCGCACCGGTTCGTCCTCGTAGCCGGCCAGGCCGATCTGGCGCAGCGCATCGGCGGGAGCCAGCCCGTCGCGGCGGCCGTACAGGCCGGCGGCCACGGCCAGGTTCTCGCGCGGGCTGAGGTCGCCCTTCAGGCCCAGGTGGTGGCCGAGGAACAGGATGTCGCCCAGGTGCGCGTCGCCCTGCCAGGGCTCGCCGCGCCAGCTCAGCTCGCCTTCGTCCACGTGCAGCAGGCCGGCCAGGATGCGCAGCAAGGTGGTCTTGCCGCTGCCGTTGTCGCCTTCGACCAGGGCGATCTCGCCGGCGCCGACGCTGAAGTCCAGCGGGCCGAACACGGGTTCGTCCTGGCGACGGAAGGCAAGCGCCCTCGCTTGCAGGAGCGCGGGCCGGGCGGGCGGGGCGGTCATCCGGGTGATTGTCCAAAAACGTCGATAAGGTTGTCCATGCGGCGCAACCGCGCTGGCGCGCGTGCGTCCGGGGCGTGCACGTAGGCGTGCTGGCCGAAGCGATGGGCCAGCGCGTCCAGCGCGGCGGCGCCGGGGCCGCTGACGAACAGGCTGGCTTCGCGCCAGCCCGCGCCCGTACCGATACCGGCAAGGATTGCTGCAATGTCCGGCAGTTCGCGCAGCGCAGCCAGCAACGCCCGCTGCGCCTGGCGATTCTGCTGGCGCGGCAGCGGCGACGAGGCGGGATTCCATGCCGTGATGAACCCCCACGGCCGCACACCCGTCAGCGCGGCCAGCGCCGCCGGCAGCGGCGCGCCGATCTGGATCGAGGCCCAGCCGCCGCGCGCGAGCCGTACCCGGTAATCGGTGGCGAGGTAGGCGGCGAGCAGCCGCTCATCCATGCCGCAGGCTGGGCAGCGGCGGCAGGGTGGCTTGCAGGGCGGTGACGGCGGCGTCCAGGTCGACGCTGCGCGGGTCGGTCGAACCGCGCAGCAATTGCTGCAGCAATTGGTCCTGCGCGCGGCCGCGGTCGTAGGCGTAGGCGTACGGCAGGTGGGTGAAGGTGACCATGCGGTAGCGCGCCATGAAATGCTGCGGCGCGCGCTCGGCCAGCAGCAGGCCGAGTTCGCGCTTGGCCAGGTAATGCGGGTCGGCCACCGAGTCGCGCATCTCGATGTAGTTCTCCAGCGCCATCGCGGCGATCGCGTTGGCATTGGGCTGGCGCACGCGCTGGAACTCGGCGAAGGCGTCGGCCACGTCGTGCGGCGCTTCGGCGAGCAGGGCGGCGAGTGCCACGGTGTCTTCGAAGCCGCAGTTCATGCCCTGGCCGTGGAACGGCACGATGGCGTGCGCGGCGTCGCCGATCAGCAGGGCGCGGCCGTCGAGATGCCAGCGGTCCAGGTACAGCGTGGACAGCGTGCCGACCGGATGGCTGCCGTAGTCCTCGGCGAAGTCGGGGATCAAGGGCAGCAGGTCGGGGAAGTCGTCGCGGAAGAACGCCTCCGCGGCGCCGGCATCAGCCACCGTGGCGAAGCTCGGATGCGCGCCCTGCGCCGGCAGGAACAGAGTGACGGTGAAGCTGCCCTCGGTATTGGGCAGGGCGATGCACATATAGCCGCCGCGCGGCCAGATATGCAGCGCATGCGGCTCCAGCGCGAACTGGTCGTGGCCGCCGCTGTCGCCGAGCAGGCTGGCCGGCAGCTGGCCGGCGGGCGGAATCTCCAGTTCCTTGTAGGCGTGGCCCAGCGGTTCGACGCGCTCGCCCAGCGGGCGGTACGCATGCATCGCGGCGCGCAGCGCGGAGCCGGCGCCGTCGGCGCCGATCAGCACGCCGGCGTCGATGCTGCGCTCGTTGCCCTGTTCGTCGGCCAGGCGCACGCGCCGCGCATCGAAATCCGCCGCCACCAGCGACTGCCCGAAATGGAAGCGCACGCCGGCGGCTTCGGCCGCATCCAGCAGCAGCATGTTCAGCGCGCCGCGCGAGACCGACCAGATCACCTCGCTGTCGTCCACGCCGTAGCGCTGCAGGCCGGAGCGGCCATCGCGGGTGTGCACCATGCGGCCGCGCATCATCACCGCGCGCGCCAGCACGTCGTCGGCCAGGCCGGCGGTGCGCAGCGCCTGCAGGCCGCGTTCGGCCAGGGCCAGGTTGATCGAGCGCCCGCCGACGAAACCCGCGCGGCGCGGATCGGGGCGCTTTTCGTAGACGTCGACCGGAAAACCGCGGCGGGCCAGCTGCTGGGCGAGCAGGGCGCCCACCAGGCCGCCGCCGATAAGGGTGATGGAAGGCTGCTGCGTCGACGCCATGGGCTGTTCCGTCGGTCGGATCGCGGGACTTTATCAGGCGTGCTTCAGAAGCTCATGAAATAGCCGCCGTTGACCGGCAGGTTGGCGCCGGTGATGTAGCCGGCGTCGTCCGCGGCGAGGAAGCACACCGCGCGGGCGATGTCGCCGGGCGAGCCGAGCCGGCCCACCGGGATGTCTTCGATGATCTGCGCGCGGATCTCGGCCGGCACCTTGGCCACCAGCGGCGTATCGCAATAGCCTGGCGACACCGTATTGACGGTAACGCCCTTGCGCGCCGTCTCGCGCGCCAGCGCCATGCCGAAGCCATGCACGCCGGCCTTGGCCGCGGCGTAGTTGGTCTGGCCGAACTGGCCGGTCTGGCCGTTCACCGAACTGAGGTTGACGATGCGGCCGAAGCCGCGCGCGCTCATGCCTTCGACCACGTTGCGGCACATGTTGAAGACGCCGTCGAGGTTCACCCGCATCAGCTCGTGCCATTGCTGCGGATCCATCTTGCGCAGCGTGGTGTCGCGGGTGATGCCGGCGGCGTTGACCAGCACGTCCACGCTGCCGTGGGCGGCTTCGACGCGCTGGATCAGCTCGTTGCAGCTGGCGAAGTCGCTGACGTCCACCGGCTCGAAGCGGATGGCGCCGTCGAGGTCGGCCAGTTCGGCCTGGAAGGCCTCCACGCGTTCGGCGCGGGCGGGCAGGTCGGCGGCGATCACCTGGCGGCCGGCCAGGGCCAGCTGGCGGCAGATTTCGGTGCCCAGGCCGCCGATGCCGCCTGTAACGATGGCGATACGAGTCATGTGGCGCTCACTCGATCATGCCGCACGGCAGCACGTGCTGTGCCGCAGCGGCTGTTGCAAGGAGAAGCGCCGGCGCCAGCGGGGCGCCGGCGCGGGAGAGGGGCGTGACTTACTTCTTGCCGGGGCCGGGCTTGGCCGGGTTGGAAGCCTGGCTGGCGGCGTCGAGCAGGCCGCTCTGCATGGACTTCCATGCATCCATGTTGCGCTGGGTGAGGTCGTTGAGCATCGACCAGGGCGTCTGGCCCAGCAGGCTGTTGAGCTGGTTGCGGAACTGCTGCTGCTGGTCGAGGAAGACCTGCAGGCTGCGCTCCAGATAAGGACCCATGAAGCCCTGCAGCGAATCGCCGTAGAACCGGATGATCTGGCTCAGCAGCTGCGGCGAGAGCATCGGCTGGCCCTTTTCCTCGTGCTCGGAAATGATCTGCAGCAGCACGGAGCGGGTCAGGTCCTCGCCGGATTTGGCGTCGCGGACTTCGAAGGTTTCGCCGTCGAGGACGAGCTGACGGACTTCTTCCAGCGTGATGTAGCTGGAGATCTCCGTGTCGTACAAGCGACGGTTCGGATACTTCTTGATGATGCGGATCGTTTGTGCCATGCGGCGGAAACTACCAGAACGTATTGCGCCGCACCAGTCGCGCCCGGCACGGTTTTGCTGCACTTTTCCGGTGCAGCAAATTTGGATCGATCTTGCCCGGGCAGTGGTCTGCTAGTGCTCAATCAATGGTCTGCTAGTGGCCTGCCGCACCGCCCGCGCTGCCGAACGGCGGCCTGGCGAACCAGATCATCGGGATCAGCGCCAGGAACAGCAGCGCGCACAGCCAGAACACGTCGTTCACCGCCAGGGTCAGCGCTTCGCGCGTCAGCACCTGGTCGACCACGCCCAGCCCGCGCGTGCCTGAGAGACCGCCCTGGGCCAGTCCCTGCAGATAGTGCGTGGCGGCCGGATGGGCCGGCGATACGTTCTCGGTGAGGATGGCGTGGTGGAATTCGCCACGGTGCTGCCAGATCGTCACCGTCACCGCGGTCGACACGCTCGAACCCATGGTGCGGCAGAAATTGGCCAGGCCCGAGGCGCTGGCGATCTGGTCGCCCGGCAGGCCGGCCAGGTAGATCTGGTTGAGCGGAATGAAGAAGCAGGCGATGCCCGCGCCCATCACGAAGCGCGGCAGCACCAGGGTGGCGAACGAGGCGGAGCTGTCGAAGGTGGAAAACCACCACGAGGTGCCGGCGAAGATCAGGAACGCCGCCGTCACCACCATGCGCAAATCCATGCGGTTGATGTTGGCGCCGATCACCGGCGACATCAGGAACGCCAGGATGCCCA
>Ga0065165_1003056_pt1 | contig 12526 bp, 10 predicted proteins | sample AraplaMF_Cvi_mMF_FD_63813 | JGI IMG/M metagenome (GOLD analysis project Ga0065165, IMG submission 63813) | Arabidopsis root microbial communities from the University of North Carolina, USA - plate scrape MF_Cvi_mMF (version 2) (version 3) | ecosystem: Host-associated > Plants > Roots >... | reverse complement strand
TTTCAAGTTCTTCAGGCCATACCTTGCCAATGTCATGCAACAGACCAGCACGCTTTGCCTGCTTTACATTCAGGCCAAGCTCGGTTGCCATAATCGCGCAGAGGTTGGCAACTTCACGCGAGTGTTGCAACAGGTTCTGACCATACGATGAGCGGAAACGCATACGGCCTACCATCTTCACCAGTTCAGGGTGCAGACCGTGGATGCCGAGGTCGATTACCGTACGCTCGCCGATCTCAACAATTTCGTCTTCAATGTTCTTGGTAGTCTTGGCTACGATCTCTTCAATACGGGCCGGGTGAATACGACCATCTTGTACAAGACGGTGTAATGACAAACGCGCGATCTCCCGACGTACCGGGTCAAAACCCGAAATAATGATAGCTTCCGGAGTATCGTCTACAATGATTTCAACACCAGTAGCAGCTTCCAGCGCCCGGATGTTACGACCTTCACGACCGATAACCTTACCCTTGATATCGTCGCTCTCAATGTTGAAAATCGATACGCAGTTCTCAATAGCATGCTCCGTAGCCGTGCGTTGAATAGTTTCTACAACGATCTTCTTGGCTTCTTTCGTAGCGGTAAGCTTCGCCTGCTCCATAATGTCCTTAATGAAGCTCGATGCCTTGGTCTGTGCTTCATCCTTCAGCGTAGCCACGAGTTGCTCACGGGCCTCGTCTGCTGTAAGCTTCGAGATATTCTCAAGGATCTGGATTTTCTGTTGATTGAACTTGTCCAGGTCTTCTTTCCGCTTCTTTACATTTTCAAGCTGTGCCGACAGGTCTGTACGGATGTCGTCAAGTTCGCCTTCTTTGCGCTTCAGGTTCTCAAGTTCTTTGCTCAGGGTAGTTTCGCGCTGCTTGATCTTCTGCTCGTTGTTTATGATCTGGCTCTTCTTGCGGTTTGCCTCTTCTTCAAACTCCGACCGTAACTTCAGAATCTTCTCTTTCGCTTCCAGAATTCGGTCTTTTTTCAGATTTTCTGCTGCAATTTCAGCTTCTTTAATAATGAGCGTTGCTTTTTCTTGATCCTCTACCTGCTTTTGCTGCATTTTTCGCTTAAACAGGGCAGATGCGATCACGAGGCTCAGCACTATTGTGGCAACAATGCTGCTTACGATTACTATCACATAGGTCAACATAAAAAAATATAGGGTTATGAATCAACCCGGAGGTGCCACCTTGGCTCAGGAATGTTAAAAGAGTAAAAGAAAAGTCAGAGTATGGATTGCGAAACAAGATGATTCAGATGGTTAACCTTTTCAAACACCGTCTGATCGATTACCTGGTGTGTCTCCTCGGCTGCCATTTTATCGACAAGGCAATCAAACGCTACCATGGCCAGTAAATCTTGTTTATCGTCTATTCCAAATTGCTCCCGGTACGATTTAAGTTTTTCATTGATGAGTTTGCCGGCCATTCTCACCCGCTCCTCATCGGATCGCTTCACCTTCATCGGATATTCGCGGTCGGCAATTTTAATTTTTATAGAAAGTTCCTCCATCAATAATCTCCCGGTTGCTTTATCTGCTTAAGTGGGCGATGCACTTGTCTATCTCTCGAATGTACTCGTCCACTTTCTTCTTCAACTCCAGAACACTTCCGTCTTCCGGATTTAAGTTATCCACAATTTTAGTGATTTTCAGGTGATTATGAAAACCCGCAATTTGCTCGTCGCGGGCTTTGATAGCCGATTTTAATTCCTGATTCTCCGCTTTCAGGCCTTTTAATTCTTCTTTCAGATTTTTGTGCTCGTTTAAAAGCACCACTAGCTTCCGCTCCAGCCCGGAAAGGTTGGATTTCAGTAATTCTTGATCCATGCTAATATCATTTCGCCGTTGGCCTTGGAGGCTAAGCCGCTAGCTTTCTTCTTTTCAAATCGGTCTTCCATCCTGCGCCACCTTACCCGACCCGTAACCTTATTTACGGATCAGTGCACCAAGCTTTTGTTCAAAAGCCTGCATCAGCCGTCCCATCGTCTTCTCAATCTCCTCATCCGTCAGCGTCTTGTTCTCATCCAGAAGGGTCAACGCCAACGCATAGGCCTTTTTCCCCTCAGGTATATTTTCACCCTCGTAAACATCGAAGGCAAGGATGTTCTTCACCAAACGCTTCTCCGTACTCATCACCAGGCTGCGGATCTCATCGAAGCTCACATGCTTGTCCAATACTAACGATAGATCCCGGCGCACTTCAGGGAATTTAACAATTTCCTGAATTACTAACTTAGGGTTTGCCGATTGGAAAAGCAAGGAAGTGCTCAGCTCCCCATAAAATATTTCCTGCTTGATGCCGAAATCCTTGAGAAGCGCAGGTTTTACCTTGCCCAAACGCCCGATTTCCTCAGGACCACGACTCAATTTTATACCGTATTCCAACAATGGATCCACTATACGCTCCTGCTTGAGCGATGTTAGACCACACTTCTGTAAAACATGCTGAACGTGCTGCGCCAAATCGTAGTAGCTCACAGCTACACTCTTCCGCTGCCAGTTCTCCGTTTCAGTATTCCCCGTCAGGTAAAATGCCAAACGCTCCTCTTCCTGATACTTGCCGCCTGCCTTATAATATATCTTTCCAAACTCAAACAGCTTCAGGTCCCGCTGTCTGCGGTTTATATTATGCGCGCATACTTCAAGACCTGTAAACAGAAGCGTCTGTCGCAGTATTCCCTGCTCCTCACTCAACTTGTTTAGAATCTCAATCGCGTCACCCTTGAACGTCAGATTATGCCGCGTCTGATACGCCTGGTTGGTTAACGAGTTCGTAAGAATCTCATAAAAACCATTAGCGACCAACAATTCACCGATCGATCGTTTAAACGTGTCCAGACTCTTAACAGGGAAATCCGAGAAGTAATCTGTACGTGCAGTATCCGAAAGCTCAATATTGTTGAATCCATAAATGCGAAGAATCTCTTCGATTATATCGGCCTCCTGCGTAACGTCTACACGATATGTAGGCACCGACACACGGAAACGCTCAGCATCCTTCGAGAGCACGGTAATGTCCAGTCTTTCCAGTATACCGAAAACTTCTTCCCGAGGAATGACTTTTCCAATCAACCGGTTGACATTTTTGTCTTTTACCTCAATCTCGCGATTCTCTATCGCCTGCGGATAAACATCGATAATATCAGATGAAACGTTGCCTCCCGCAATCTCCTGTACCAGCAGCGCAGCGCGTTTCAACGCATATACCGTGATAGAAGGATCTGTACCACGCTCAAATCGGAACGATGCATCCGTTTTGAGTTGATGGTGTATCGCCGTTCTCCGAACAACGTCGGGAGAGAAATAAGCGCTTTCCAGGAATATATTCGTCGTTTGTTCCGTAATCCCCGAGTGCAGACCACCAAAAACACCGGCAATCGCCATAGGCTCTTTACCGTTGCAGATCATCAGGTCAGTACCCTGTAGTTTACGCTCCTTGCCATCAAGCGTAGTGAATGTCGTTCCCTCGGCAAGCGTCTTTACAACGACCTTGCCATCGGCAATACGATCCGCGTCGAATGCATGCAAAGGCTGGCCCAACTCATGGCAAATGAAATTCGTAATGTCTACAACGGAGTTGATAGGCGTAAGACCAATAGCCAGCAGTCGGTTCTTCAACCACGTGGGCGACTCGGAAACCGTAATCCCCGAAATCGTCAGCCCTGAATATCGCGGGCACGCCGCAGCGTTTTCGATCACTACCGGAATCGTAAGATTCTTGTTGTCAACACGGAAGTTATCGACCGAAGGCCACTGTATAGCACGTTTCTGCGCAGCCCGTATATCGCGCGCAACACCAATATGCGAAGCCGCGTCCGCACGGTTCGGTGTAAGGCCGATCTCCAGAATATAATCCGATTGAAGAGCAAAGTACTCAGAAGCGGGAGTACCAACCACCGTGTCTTCCGGCAATACGATAATGCCGGAATGATCTTCGCCGAAGCCTAACTCGTCTTTCGCGCAGATCATACCCTCAGACTGCTCGCCACGGATCTTCGCCGCCTTTATAGTAAGCGAGTCACCGCCCGTAGGATACAGCGTAGCACCCACAGTAGCAACAACCACCTTCTGTCCTGCCGCCACATTCGGAGCACCACACACAATGTTCAGAACCTTGCCACCCACATCAACCGTCGTAAGCGAAAGCTTATCGGCGTTGGGATGACGCACACAGGTAAGAACATGGCCTGTAACCACACCCTTCAATCCGCCTCGTACACTCTCATGTTCTTCAACACTTTCTACCTCAAGCCCTGTCGAGGTTAATACCTTGCCTATTTCTTCGGCTGTTTCAGGGATATCGATATATTCTTTAAGCCAGTTGTAAGAGATCGTCATGAGTTTTAGTACGGTTTTAGCGGCCTGATCGCGAACGATACAGCACGCAGTCATGTAAACAGCTCAAAAATAGCGTGTTTACGAAGAAGTATAAATAGTTTCTTTAAAAGAACTTTCAACGCACAGCCATGCCGTCCGGCAGGGTAATTAACCCGCTGAAAGCCTTCGGATTAGTAGATTTTTTCCCCGGCTTCAACAGCCACCTCCAGCAGATTTTCAGCAGGAGGGAACGGGCAGGAGTATTTCTCCGTATAGGCACAGTATGGATTGTAGGCCTTATTGAAATCAAGCGTAATCGTATTGCTGCCCGGTACCTTAACAATATCCAGGTAGCGCCCGGCACCATATGTTTCCTTCGCACTCGTCTGATCACCGAAGGCCAGGAACAGTTTCCCGCGGAACGGCCCCATATCGATAATCTCCAGCAGTAATAAGCGGTTATTTTTTCCGCCGAGTTCAAAATCGGCGTATGCATACTCCAGGTAGCGTTGCTCCTTGTCATCGCTGGTGCGCAGAATAACTGGCTTCTTATTTTGAATCGGCGTAAGCTTGGCCGTTACTTTATATTTTACGTCTGCCGGGTAATAGTTTAAACCCTTGAAATTCTCGGTCTTGCCGGCCAGTGGAGACTCGGCAGAGGTGCGCATAAATTCGTTCTTGTCGTCGCGCTCCTTTTGCACCTCCCCAATGTAAGCCGTCTGATCCTGGCTACCCTGGAAAGAATAGAAAAGGCTTACCAGCGCTACAACAAGCGCCGCGAGAATAAGAATGTTTTTTGTTTTCATCGGTTCAAAGAGTCCAGTAGTAGTTTTCGTTGCCGGTTATCCCAGGCTAAAATTGAATCACGTCGTGTTGCAAATAAATTGAAGAAGAGAGGTATACCGTTATCAGCCACATCGCCCGGCGCGTTCGCAAGAATACAAATAGCAATCTGGTCTTGCACATTTACCGCCACCTCGCTGCGAAAGCCATTGACAAAACCGCCATGATAAATCAGTGTGTCATCCGGGTAGTAAAGTATGCGCCACCCCAGGCCGTAATACGAATCACTCAGCTTATGCATGCGGCCGTAATTCCTGTTTTTTGAACGGGCTTTCACTTGAGGACTGAACAGTGTTTTTAATGTATTCTTAGTGATCACATCCTCACGGTTTCCCAGTAAGGCAATCATCCACTGCGCCATATCGGTAATGCTGGCATTCACGCCCCCGGCAGGGGCCACGTTGTAGTAAGTGTCCGTGATTTTAGCAGGTACCCACCGGCCATGATTCTGCTTATGAGGCCGCGCAATATTGCTGTTTGCCATTAGGTCGGCATAGGTAATCGAAGCATGTTGCATTTTTAACGGTGTGAATACACGCTCAATCATCCAGGCATTGTAAGTCTTGCCCGTAGCCGCAAAAATAACCTCGCCGATCAGACTGTATGCAACGTTCTGGTAGCTGTATTGTGTCCCCACATCCGAGGCCAGGTCCACATCTTTCAAACGCGCCAGCATGTCCGGAAGCTCATGGCCCTCTTCGACCAGGTTCGTGTAGGTATGGTAGGGGAGACCCACCGAATGCGAAAGAACGTGGCGAAGCGTAAGCTGTTGCGTATGCTCGGCAGACTTCAACGAAAAACCAGGAAGATAGCGCACAACCTTGTCATCCCACGAAAGGAGACTGTCCTCAACCAGAATTCCTGTTAAAAACGAAGCAAAGCATTTTGATACAGAGGCTATACGGAATACCGTGTTCGCCGTTACCGAATCCGGTTTATCAGAAGACCGCAGCCCCATCGGCCGTAGGTACACAAGCGAAGAATCTTTTACAATCGCAAGAGCGGCACCCGGTGTACCCGAAATCGCCATGAGTGTGTCGATCTGGCGCGCGTAATCGTCGAATAGCTTCTGCAGATGCGGATTGGGAGGGAGTGTAATAGTCGGTTTCGCGCGGCGGGATGCAACGGGTTCGCTACTTGGGCGTGGCCGTAACACAAGCCACCAGGTTAGTAGCAATAAAACAACAATGATAAGCCCTGAGATAAAATACTTCCGCGCCATAGCCATTGCAAATTTCAAATGTAGTGGATATTCCCATCCGCCACATCAGAGAAGCCCTTTATCTGCAAAGCTAAAATAATCCTGCCCCCCAACGATAACGTGGTCCAGAATGTGAATGTCGAGTAGTATACCAGCGTCCCGTAACTTGTTCGTTAACTTGATATCGGCATCGCTTGGGCTGATATTTCCAGAAGGATGGTTGTGGGCCAGAATAATACCGCACGCCAGCGCATCGAGCGCCATCTTAAAAACAATCTTGGAATCGACAACAGTGCCCGCTACTCCGCCCTGGCTCACCTGCTGCTTCCGGATAAGGTGGTTTGATCGATTAAGGAGCAGAACCCAGAACTCCTCATGTTCCAGATCCATCAACTCCTGCTTGAGCTGAGCGTATGCCGCAATAGATTCTGTAATTAAGGGTCTCGGCCGGCTTTCAGCCTCTTTCCTTCTTCGCCCAAGCTCGAGCGCCGCCAGAATAGCCAAAGCCTTCGCCTTACCCACACCTCTTATTTTTAGAAAGTCGGATAAGGTGAACGATGCTAAATTATGTAAATCATTATCCGCCTGGCTAAGAATTTGCCTGGCTAAATCAACTGCGCTTGATGTAGGTGACCCCGTACGGAGTAGAATAGCAAGTAACTCTGCTTCCGATAACGAAAACTTGCCTTTAATTTCGAACTTCTCCCGAGGTTTATCCTGCGAAGACCATGCAGGAATACTGAGTCTTTTTTCTCCCAACGTCCTCCCCATCCCCCAAGATACTCCCCTCTTCCAGAACAAAAAATCCCCTTCTCAATTTTTTTCAATCAAGAAGGAGATTTTTTCCAATCAAAGGATCTTAAGCCAGTTTGTTGACCAGCTTAGTCAGCTTAGACTTCTGATTTGAAGCCTTTTTCCAATGAATTATATTCTTCTTCGCCAGCTTGTCGATAAGCGACGATACTTCTTTCAAAAGAGCTACAGCCTCAGTCTTTACCGTCGTAGTTCTCAATCGCTTGATGATCGTACGGGTAGTCTTGGCCTGATAACGGTTTCTCACACGTTTTACTTCGTTTGCACGAATTCTTTTCTCTGCCGATTTATGATTTGCCATATCTGCTTCTTAAAAATAAGGAGTGCAAAGGTAAGCGGATTTTGACTATTTGCAAAGCTTGGTCATTTCAATTCTTGGAGGCTTCCCTCAAAAAGTAAATTAACATGCGGATCCAAGCGTAATTTCGAAGGTTTTTGCGTCACTGGAACCGAAAATTTATTGTGTGTTCCCGTGATTTTTATCGTCTCCATTACCGGAATCTCCTGGTTCTCAATATAAATACCGACTTCCAAAGGTACTGTAAACAGGTCTCGCTGCCGCTGATCCACTTCCAGTGTAACCGCCTTTGCCTTCGCATCATAACGCCAGGTAGCTTTTAAGTCTGGCTGCCCCGTTCCAAAAAGCCACTGTTTAAAAAACACCGACAGGTCCTTCCCGCTCGCCAACTCCATAACCTGCTTCAGGTCCTCGGTCGTGGCATTGCCGTTTTGGTATTGCCGGTAATAATCTCGTATACCGCTCCAAAAAGCCTCGTCACCAACTTCACGGCGTAGCATATGAAGAACCCAACTGCCCTTCTGATAAGAATTCACATTCAAAAGCTCCAGCAGCGTCACAGGTAACGTTGAAAACACAACCGACAGCGATGCTCGCTTTGAAAACTCAATAACCTGTGCCCGCTCCCCAGCAAGACGCTCCCGCATAGCATCACGCCCATAGCGGTATTCAAAATAGAGATTCGTAAAATAGGTCGCGAACCCTTCGCTCAGCCACACATGGTGCCAGTCCTTCTCCGAAACCGAATTCCCAAACCACTGGTGAGCCACCTCGTGCGCAATCAATGCTTCAATCCCCCCTTGGCCCGTAACCGAATTTTCAAAGTAAAAAATGTTACTGGCATTCTCCATGCCGCCATACCGCGTGGTAGACTGCACATTCGATAGCTTCTTATAAGAGTAGGGGCCAACATGGTTGTGTAGAAAATCAAGCACATCACCGGCGGCCTTATAATCGTGAAATCCCTCCAGGCGGTTCTGCGGATATACCCAGCTATCAACCACCACATCGTTCATCGCACCGCTACGCTGTATTGCAAAGCGAGCCACACCAACCACCATAACTTTTGTGGCAATAGGTACCGCCTCATGCCAGTGAGTCAATTTTTGGCGAGCATTCAAAAAACTCTCCTCCAGCTTAATGCCATTACCGACAACCGTATAGTGAAGCGGAGCCGTAACAATAAAATCCACACCGGCTTTATCCGAAGGGTGGTCTACACAAGGCAACCAGTGCCGTGCGCGATCTGGCCAGTTATCGCCAAAGAACGTGCGGTCTCCATACTTATTCTTCGAAATCACAAGCCCGTCCCCGGGAATGCCGCTATAAATAATAGTGAACGATAGTGCCGTGCCTGCTGCCGTGGGCTGCGACAAACTGATCTGAAGCATATTATTCTGATGTTTAAACAGAACAGCCTTACCCTGCACCAGCACGCTGCTCACCACCATGCCTTGCGCCCGGCCATTACGCGAAACCAGGTTAAAGTCCACACGCGCCACTTCTTTTCGTGTCAATACATCCAGCGTAGCCTCACCCGAAAGCACGTCCGTGCTGTCGTTAAGCGTAAGCCGGAAGGTATAGTGAAGAACATCGATCTCATCGGGGGCAGCTGCAAAGGCAGGCGTGCAGAAGAGAATAACAGCAAACAGGAAAAATAATCGTTTCATCATACAGAGTATAACCGTAATAAAATTTATCTTAAAGTTCTGATAAAATCGTTGTATGTCAAAGCGTATAGAAATTCGGGCAGTAATCATTGTCGGCATCGTAGCAGTGCTTATCATAAGCTCGGCATGGGGCTTCTTCTCACACCAGCGTATCAACCGGCTGGCGGTATTTATCCTTCCACCCGATATGATCGTATTTTATAAACGAAATATAAAATACATAGAGCGAGCGTCCGTTAACCCTGATCGCCGCCGCTTTACAGTAGTAGACGAAGCCCCAAGACATTATATTGACATCGATCATTATGGCGATAGCGCCTGGCAAAAAATGCCCCGCTACTGGAACGACGCCGTGTGTTTGTATACAGAAGATACCCTCAAGGCATATGGCATACTGCCCTGGCACATCAATCGCGTATACTATCAGCTTCGCGATGCCTTCATGGTACGCGATCCACAACGTATCCTCCGGCTTTCGGCAGAACTCGGACACTATATAGCCGATGCCAACGTTCCACTACATACCACTGAGAACTACAACGGTCAGCTTACTGGACAAATCGGTATCCATGCCTTTTGGGAATCACGGCTGCCCGAACTGTTCTCCGACAACTATAACTTCTTTGTGGGTAAAGCCGAATACATCGGCAATCCGCAGCTGGCCGCTTGGAATGCCATCGTCACCGCGCACATGCAGGTAGACTCGGTGCTCATCATTGAAAAGGAATTGTCGCAACAACTCAGGCAATCCCGCTTCACCTTCGAAACAAAAGGCAGGCAAACCACCAGAGCATACAGCCGCGAATATGCACGCTCATACCACATCAGACTTCGCGGCATGGTCGAAAAACAAATGCGTGCATCAATAACAATGATTGGCAACTTTTGGTACTCGGCATGGATTGATGCAGGCCAACCGGAACTCACATCGCTCTCCGATCAGCAGCCCTCCCAGGAAGAACTAACACAACGCAAAGAAGCATTGGCCGAATGGAAACAGCAGAACATCCGTGTACGCGAACACGAATCCATCGAAAATCAATAGGCGAAAGAGCATGCCCGTTTTAAAAAATAGCGGATATTTGGCTTATCGTAAAACAGTAAGCTCTATGCGTATCAGAATAATAGTGCCATGTGTGGCCATTCTCTGCTTTTTCAATGCCTGTAACACCGGTAAAACAACAAGCGATGCCAGCACAGGTTTTCTGGATACACTATCACGGCAGACATTCAATTGGTTTTGGGATGTCGCCAGCCCGGAAAATGGACAGATTCCTGACCGCTGGCCTACAAAAAGCTTCTCAAGTATCGCCGCTACAGGCTTTGGTCTCTCAACCTATCTCGTCGGAGTAGACCAGGGCTACATCACGCGCGATCAGGCTGCCGAAAGAACACTCAAAACGCTGCGCTTCTTATACCGATTGCCACAAAGCGACTCTGCAACAGGCGTCGCTGGCCACAAAGGATTCTTCTATCATTTCCTCGACCAGCAAACCGGTTTACGTTTTCAACAAGTAGAACTCTCTACCATCGATACGGGATTGCTCATGGCAGGCATTCTTTCGGCGCAATCCTTCTTCGATCAGGATAACGACAGCGAAAAACAAATTCGTCAACTTGCCGATAGCCTTTACCGCGCCGTAGAGTGGGATTGGGCTATGAACAACCGAAATGTCATGACCATGGGCTGGCACCCCGAACACGGATTTATTGAAGCTACCTGGCAGGGATACAATGAAGGAATGATCCTTTACATCCTCGCGCTCGGATCGCCAACGCATACGATACCTGCCGAAACATGGAAAACCTGGACCGAAACCTACCAATGGACAAAATACCAGGGACAGGAGTTCGTAAACTTTGGCCCACTCTTTGGCCACCAGTACTCGCAAATGTACATTGACTTTAAAGGAATACAGGATGAATACATGCGCGGCAAAAAGATCGACTATTTCGAAAACTCCCGCCGGGCTACCTATGCCAACCGGCAGTACTGCATAACCAATGCCGCTGGCTTCGTAGGATACGATAAAAATATATGGGGCCTCACCGCATGCGACGGACCGGGCAATAATAACAAGTCAAACCCCAACGTCGCCTTTCAGGGATACAACGCACGTGGCGCGTCCCAATTCTATCTGCAGGACGATGGCACCATTGCGCCTACAGCAGCCGGTGGATCAATACCCTTTGCGCCGGAAATATGCATCCCCGCACTGCAGGAAATGCGCGCCCGCTACGGCGAAAAACTATACGGCAAATACGGATTTAAAGATGCCTTCAACCTCAGCATTCAATATAAAGACGGCACAACCGGCTGGTACGATCAGGACCAGCTCGGAATCGATCAGGGACCCATCGTTATTCAAATTGCCAACCATCGCAATAAGCTCATCTGGAACCTCATGAAAAAGAATCAATACGTCCGCGAAGGGTTGAAAAAAGCCGGCTTCACCGGCGGCTGGCTCGACCAACAAACAAAATAGTACAATGCGCATAAAGTATGCTATTGCGGTATCGTTTATCCTGATGCTTGTAGCCGGTAGTCTCCGCGCACAGGAAAACATCAGCGTTAAAGACACCGTGGAAGAACGCAACTTCATGCCCTACCAGGTGCCATACTTTGTCGACGAAACCAATAGCCTCACATTCTACCAGGTATCGTCCAACAGCTACTCGAACCGCTTTCAACAACATACCGATTATCAGAATAAAGACTTCATAAAAAACGCATCCTACTGGATCAGACTACCCATAAAGCACCAGGCAGCCACACGCAAAATCTGGCTCCTCGAGTTCTACGATCAGACAATCGATCAGATTGAAGCCTATATACCCCACGAAGACGGTACCTACCAAAACGTTGTAATGGGCGATAGCCAACCCTTCGGCGAACGTATGTTCCGCCACAAGAACTTCGAAATCGTGCTCAACATGAAGTCCGATACATTAGTCTATTACTACTTCAAAGTCAGGTCGCACGAATTTGCCGATATGCGTATAGCCCTCCGGTCGGCTAACCGGTTCGTATACTATGCGTTGAACGAATACTTCCTTTTTGGAACATTCTATGGAATGATCCTTATCATCAGCCTGTACAACCTGCTGGTATACCTCGCCATCCGCGAAATAAAAAACGTATACTACATCTTTTACATACTCAGCGTTGCACTCTACGCCATAAGCCTCGATGGCATCGGCTTTCAATACCTTTGGCCAAACCGGCCGGAGTTAAACGACTATGCTACAGGCATCGCCCTTTACCTCGTAATTCTGTGGGCGCTGATCTTCACGCGCCGTTTCCTGAGCACACGTTCCAATGCTCCTGCGCTCGATAAAGCATTGCTGGCCATCATCGCCGTTCGGTCGGCATGGTTTATAATCGAGCT